>Ga0180220_1001753_pt1 | contig 15263 bp, 13 predicted proteins | sample eDN5th37CBELigBY_FD_151335 | JGI IMG/M metagenome (GOLD analysis project Ga0180220, IMG submission 151335) | Enriched backyard soil microbial communities from Emeryville, California, USA - eDNA 5th pass 37_C BE-Lig BY (version 2) (version 2) | ecosystem: Environmental > Terrestrial > Soil >... | reverse complement strand
GTACCGGATCGAGGGGCAAGTGACCCTCGGCGCGGTGAAGGACGGCCGCCAATCCATCCAGATCGACTGGCGCGTCAAGGACGGCAAAGGCAACGCGGTCGGCACGGTCACGCAGAAGAATGCCATTCCGCCCGGATCGCTCGACGGCTCCTGGGGCCAGACGGCGGACGCGGCTGCTGCCGCCGCCGCGCAGGGCATCCTGAAGTTGCTGCCCCAGCAATCTGCAGCGAAAGGTTAGCGAGCCGGTCGCTGTGGACCGGCTAACGCGCGGGGTGCCGCACAAGACTGGTCGCTACGTAAGGATGATGGGCTCGGGCCGTTTACACGCCCGGGCCCGCTTGCTATGAGGCGGCACGTGTCACGGCGATGACACTCTAAAGCAACGGACTTGAAATTCGCCTCGTTTCGCGGCCCGGCAGGTAGCGAATTTCGAGTCCAAAGCTGCTTTAGTACTCTATGTATCCAAAGTGTCTTAGACTCTTACATGCGACTTCGAAGCTGATCCAGTCCAAGGGTCGCACTCAAGATCCGACGCTTTGGCACCTCTGAAGATGAGGCAATATATGCCATTCGATGCTCGGGATCACCGTTGGGGACCGGGAGAGCCGTCCATAAAACTGGTTGCCGGAAACAGCAACCGCGCTCTGGCCGAGGCCATCAGCGTCGAGCTGAGCTCACCCCTGACGAAGGGCTTCGTGAAGCGCTTCGCCGACATGGAGATTTTCGTCGAGATCGAGGAGAACGTACGCGGCGAGGACGTCTATATCGTCCAGGGCACAGCGTTCCCTGCCAACGACAACCTCATGGAGCTGCTGATCCTGACCGACGCCTTGAAGCGCTCGTCGGCGAAACGGATCACGGCGGTGATGCCCTATTTCGGCTATGCTCGCCAGGATCGGCGCTCCGGACCGCGAACGCCGATCTCGGCCAAGCTCTGCGCCAACCTGATCGAGCGCGCCGGCGTCGACCGCGTCATGACGCTCGACCTGCACGCCGGGCAGATCCAGGGCTTCTTCGACATTCCGACCGACAACTTGTTCGCTGCCCCGCTGTTCGCCCGGGACATCCTGGAGAATCACAAAGACGGCAAGCTCGTCGTCGTCTCGCCGGACGTGGGCGGCGTGGTGCGCGCACGCGCCTTGGCGAAGCGGCTCGGGCCCAACGTGCCGATCGCCATCTGCGACAAGCGCCGCGAGCGTGCAGGACACTCGGAGGTCATGCACGTGATCGGCGACGTGGAGGGCATGCGGTGCGTGCTGGTCGACGACATCGTCGACTCGGGCGGCACGCTGGTCAACGCGGCGAACGCGCTGCTGGGTCAGGGCGCGACCGAGGTGCACGCTTACATCACGCACGGCGTGCTATCGGGCGGTGCCGTCTCGCGGATCACCAACTCGAAGCTGAAGTCCCTGGTCATCACCGACTCGATCCTGCCGACGGAGGCGGTGAAGGCGGCCCGGAACATCCGGGTCATCACCGTTGCCAAGCTGCTGTCGGAAGCGATCGCCCGCACCGCACGCAACGAGAGCGTCTCGAGCCTGTTCTACTGAGGCGTCTTTGGGTCGCTTGAGCGCCACTGCCCAAACCAGGCGTCATCTCCGCGAAGGCGGAGATCCACAAGCATCCGATCCAGTCGCAACGGCTCGTGGATGCTCGCCTCCGCGAGCATGACGGGGTGCTTCAGATGAAATGAAGCGGATCGGCATGCGGCCTGCGTACTCGCACTCAGAGGGACGCCGATGGAAAACCGGCTGGGTTGGGCACCCGGCCGGTTTCGTTTCGGTGCGTCGTCGATCAGGTCGAATAGCGCGTGAACGCCGTCGTCGTGGCGCGGGCCTTCCAGTCGGTCACGACGCATACAATCGCCGACTTGCCGCTGGCGACCGCGGCCTTCGCCCGCTCGAGCGCTGGACGGATGTCCTCGGGCTTCTCGACATACTCGCCGTGACCGCCGAAGCACTCCGCGAACTTGTCGTAGCGCGGGTAGCCGAGCTCGCGGCCGGGCTTCGCCTTGACCGGATCGTTCTTGTCCGGATCGCCCGTCCAGCCGCCATTCTGGCTGATCACGACCAGGATCGGTAGTTTGTGGCGGATCGAGGTGTCGAACTCCATGGCGTTCATGCCCCATGAGCCGTCGCCGTGCAGGACGATCACCTGCTTGTCGGGGCAGGCCGCCTTCGCGCCGACGCCGAACGGCATGCCGACGCCCATGGTGCCGTAGGCGCCCGAGTTGATGCGCTGGCGGGCGGCATACTGGGGGATGGCCTGGCGCGCGTAGTTCAGGGTCTCCTGGCCGTCGACGCAGAGGATGGCGTCACGGTCCATGAAGTCGCGGACCTCCTTGCAGAGGCGGAGCGGATGCACCGGCGACTGGTCGGTCGAGAGCGACTGCTCGGCCTCGGCCGCCTTCTGCACGTTGCGGGCGCGGAGGCGCTCACACCAGCCCTCGTAGCTGGCCGGCGTGATCTTGCCCCGGATCGCCTCGGTGAGCTGTGCGAAGGCGACCTTGGCATCGGCCACGACGCCGACGTCGAGCTTGCGCGGCGCCGATGCGATCTCGACGGGATCGATGTCGATTCGCACGACCTTGGCGCTCGCGTTCCAGCGCGGCGGGGCGGCGTTGCCGATCACGTAGTTCATGCGCGTGCCGACCACGAGGATGCAGTCCGCGTCACGGAAGGCTGCCGCACGCGAGGCCGGATACGAGTACTTGTGATCCTCCGGGATGACGCCGCGGCCCTGCGGCGTCGTGTAGAACGGGATGCCGGCCGCCTCGACGAACGCCAGCATCTCGGCATCGGCCTCCGACCACTGCACGCCCGAGCCCGTGACGAGCACCGGCTGCTTGGCCGAGGCCATCACCTCGACGATCGCCTTGACGTCGTTCGAGTTGATCGCCGGCCGCGCGCGCTTCGCATAGTTAAAGGGCTCGGGATACTCGACCGTCTTCTCGTCGATCTCCTGGTAGAGGATGTCGCCCGGCAGATCGAGGTAGACCGGGCCGGTGCGGCCCGTCATCGCCTGCGCGATGGCGAGGTTGATCAGCTCCGGGATGCGGCGCGGATGATGCACCCGGTCGGCCCACTTGGTGATCGGCTTGAACAGCGCGAGCTGGTCGGTGTCCTGGAAGGCGCCGCGATGCCACGTCGAGACCGGAGCGGCACCGCCCAGCGCGAGGATCGGCGTACAGTCGGCCCACGCATGCGCCACGCCCGTGACGAGGTTCGTCGTCGCGGGACCCGACGCCGCCATGCAGACGCCGATCTGGTTGCGAAGGCGGGCGTAGGCGAAGCCGGCCATGGCGGCCGCCTGCTCGTGACGGACGTCGATGCCCCTCAGGCCCTCGTTGAGGCAGGCCTTCTCCACGGCGAGCATCGGCCCGCCCATGATGTAGAAGAAATCGGAGACGCCTTCGTGCTTGAGCGCTTTGGCGACAATGTCTGAGCCGATGGCCATGACTTTCGGTCCTCCTTGAGTTCGATGTTGAGCGGCCCCATGCAACCGGGGCTCTTCTAGGTGGGAAGGGGACGGGAACGGCCGCCACAGATGCCGCTATCCTATGCACGCCGGCTGCGGGCTGGCCAGTGGCTGCGCGCTCACCGGATCCCGATTTGCCGGATGGCGATCAAGTCGAGATCGACGGCCGGCAAGTCACGGGCGGCTCGCTACACCACGCCGTCCTTCCTCAACGCCTCGACGTCGCCCTTGGAGAGGCCGAGCCATTCCGAGTAGACGGCCTCCGTGTCCGCACCGAGGATCGGCGAGGCGGTGACCTTGACGTAGCTGTCGGTCATCTTCACCGGCCAGCCCGGGATCCAGAGCTTGCCGCGCACGGGATGGTCGATCTCGGAGAAGATCTCGCGCTCGCGCATCGTCGGATCGTCGGAGAGCTCCTTGGTGTCCATCACCGCGCCGCACGGCACGCCCGCGGCGCCAAGCTTCTCCATGGCCTCGTGCTTGGTGAACCTCATGGTCCACTTTTCGATCTCGCGGTTGATCTCGTCCGCGTGGTTGCCGCGCATCGGCGGCGTCTCGAAGCGCGGGTCGTTCTTCATGTCCTCGCGGCCGATCAGCTCGCAGAGCCGCTCCCAGTGCGAGTTGGTGGCGCGACTCGTGTAGATGAAGACGTAGTCGTTGTGGCCGCCCGGGCTGCAACGGAAGACCTCGCAAGGGGCGTTGCCGAGCACGACGGAGTTGCCGTTGCGCTCGCAGGCTTTGTCGGTGAGCAACTGGCGTGAGTAGGCAATGCGGCAGTAGTTGACCATCGCGTCCTGCATGGCGACCTCGACCTTCTGGCCGCGTCCCGTGACGGTGCGCTGGTAGAGGGCGGCCAGAACGCCGATGCAGGCGTGCAGGCCGGTTCCGGTGTCGCCCAGCGTCACGCCCGGCTTCAGCGGCCGCCCGTCGTGCTCGCCGGTGATCGACATGACGCCGCCCGCCGCCTGCGCGATCATGTCGAACGCGAGGTTCTTCTCGAACGGTGAGCCTTTGCCGAAACCCTTCACGGTCGCATAGATGATGCGCGGGTTGATCTTGGCGACCTCCTCGTAGGAGAAGCCGAGCTTCTCGATCACGCCCGGCGCGAAGTTCTCGGCGAAGACGTCTCCCTTGCGGATGAGGTTGCGCAGGATCTCCTTGCCCTTCTCGGTCTTGAGGTTGAGCGTGACCGACTTCTTGTTGGCGTTGAGCAGCATGAAATAATAGCTGTCCGCGTCCTTGCGCTCGGACGAGGCGCTGCGGCCCTGCTCGCCGCCTTTCGGGTTCTCGACCTTGATCACGTCGGCGCCGAGCCAGGCCAGCGTCTCCGTGATGGAGGTGCCGGCCTCGAACTGCGTGAGATCGACGACCTTGATGCCTGCGAGCGCTGGCTTGCCGGACGGGGTGGGGCTAGTCATGGGTTTCTACTCCGCTGCATGTTCGGGCCTTCTCGCGACGCCGGGTCGAGGTTGCCGCCGGCCGAGCTTCCGGCGGCAGCCAGGACCGGAGCGCCGTTACTCGAACTTTAGTTTCGCGGCCTTGACGAGGTCGGCGGTGCGGACCTTGTCCTTCTCCCAGAAGGCGAAGATTTCCGGCAAGGTCTGGATGATCGGCACGGCCCAAACCTGCTCGAGCTTCGCCCGCGCATCGGGCGATTTCGCGATCTCGATGCACTTGGCGTTGACCTGCTCGGTGATCCCCTTGGGCGTACCGCCCGGTGCGTAGAGCGAGAACCAGGCCGGCACGTCGGCGTCCTTGATGCCGAGCTCCGTCAGGGTCGGCACGTCCGGGAACGGCGCGAAGCGCTCGGGATGGTTGACGTTGAGCAGGTGGATCTTGCCGGCCTTGGCGTGCGCCATGGAGGACGCTTCGTTCATGAGCTGGATGTTGCCTGCGAGCAGATCGTTCAGCGTATCGGCGCCGCCGCGATAGGGCACGTGAAGGATGTCCAGCCCTGTCCTCCGGATGAGCATCTCGTAGCGCAGATGGGGCAGCGTGCCCGCCCCCGACGAGCCGAACGCCAGCTTGCCCGGGTTCTTCTTGGCATAATCGACCATCGCCGGGAACGTCTTCACCCCGACCGAGGGGTGGATGACGAAGCCCGAGACGCTGTCTCCCATGCGCGCCATGGGAATGAAGCTGTTGGCGTCGTAGGAGAGCTTGCGGATCAGCGGCAGCGTCACCGTCGCCGTGTTCGACGAGAAGAAGAAGGTATAGCCGTCCGGTGCCGCCTTGGCCGCCGCTTCGGCGCCGATCATGCCGGATGCGCCGCCGCGGTTCTCGATGACGAACTGCTGGTTGAAGGCCTTGCCGAGCCATTCGACCCAGGGACGCGCGACGAGGTCGGTGGCGCCGCCGGCCGCGAACGGCACGATGATGCGCACAGGGCGTTCCGGCCATTTGCCCTGTGCCCTGAGGATCGACGGCGCGAATACGCCTGACGCGCCGGCCCCCGCTGCAAGGCTCAAGAATTTCCGACGTTGCATTTCCTGTCACTCCGGACGTTTCATCTCCCGGAGCAAGGATGGGTCAAGCCGATCGGCTGCGTCAATCGGCTTCGACGCCATCGCGCGGCTTTACGGCTACTCGAGCTTGATGTTGGCCGCCTTGATCAGTGTGCCGATGCTCTCGTAGTCGTCGGCCCAGGTCTTCTTCAGATCGGGTAGCTTCTGGACGACAGGCACGGCCGAAAACTTCTCCATGCTCTTGCGCGTTTCGGGAAGCGCCGAGATTTCGTTAATCTTCGAGTTCAATTTCTCGATCAGGTCCTTCGGCGTTCCGGGAGGCCCGTAGAGCGCGAACCAGACCGGGATATCGGCATCCTTGACGCCGGCCTCCGTCAGCGTCGGCACATCCGGGAACGCGGCGAAGCGCTCGTAATGATTGATGTTGAGGAGCGTCAGCTTGCCGGCCTTGACGTGTGGCAGCGAGGAACCTTCGTTCATCATGTCGACGACGCCCGACAGCGTGTCCGTCAGGCTATCCGCGCCGCCGCGATAGGGGATATGCATGATGTCGACGCCCGTCCGGTATTTGAGCGCCTCGAGACGCATATGCGTCACCGTTCCGGGGCCGGACGAGCCGAAGGTGAGCTTGCCCGGGTTCGCCTTGGCATAGTCAAGCATCTGCTTAAGTGTCTTGAAGCCCGTCTTCGGATGCACGGCGAAGCCGGACATCATGTCTCCCATGCGAGCGATGATCTCGAATTTCCGCGGGTCGAACTTCAGCTTGCGCAGCAGCGGCTGATAGACGAGGGGCGAGTTGGACGAGAAGAAGAACGTGTACCCGTCGGGCTCCGATCGGATTGCGGCCTCCATCCCGATGAGGCCCGAGGCACCGCCGCGATTCTCGATGATGAACTGTTGATTGTACGCTTTGCTCAGCCATTCGGCCCAGGGCCGAGCCAACAGGTCGGTGGCGCCGCCCGCCGCAAACGGAACGATGATCTTCACCGGCCGACTCGGCCAGTCTGCGGCGAATGCCGACGAATTGGCCACAGCCAATACCGTGCCAGCCGCGACTGCGGCTTGCAGAAAGTGACGACGCTTCATTCTGTATTGTCTCCGGTGTTTCGTATTCCGTGCGCCAGCATCCGACGCCCGCGGCGACCTCGTCAATCAAATCGCACAAGGACGCTTCAGCGCACGTCGCCGGACTTGAAGTCGTGGACCTCGCCGGTGGCCTGCCACGAGGGGGACGCGAGCTTCACGAACAGGGGGACGATCTCGTCCGGGGTCTTCAGGGTGCTTGGATCCTCGCCCGGAAACGCCTTGGCGCGCATGCCCGTACGGATCGGACCCGGATTGATGATGTTGACCTTGGCGTCCGTGCTGGCGAGCTCGTGCGCCCAGGTCTTGGCGAGCGCTTCGAGGCCCGCCTTGGAGACGGCATAGGGGCCCCAGTAGGCGTTGCGCGCGAGCGCCGCGCCGGACGAGACGAAGATGGCGCGGCCTGCGTCGGAGCGGCGCATCAACGGGTCCACCGACCGGATGAGGTGCCAGTTCGCGGTGAGATTGACGTCGAGAACCTCGCGCCAGGCATCGGACGTTATGTGGCCGAGCGGCGACAACGGCCCCAGAATGCCGGCGTTGGCGACGAGGATGTCGAGCCGTCCCCAGCGCTGAAGCAGGGTCGGGCCGAGCGCATCGAGCTTTTCGGCACGCTTCAGGTCGAGCTCGACCAGAGTAGCGGAGCCGCCGGCCGCGCGAATGTCGTCGTCGAGCTCCTCAAGGCCTCCGACGGTCCGCGCCAGCAGCACCACATGCGCGCCCGCCTTCGCGAGACCCAATGAAACGGCGCGTCCGATGCCGCGCGATGCGCCGGTGACGAGGGCGAGGCGGCCGGCTAGAGGCTTGTCGTCTGCCATGTGTGGGCTCCCGTTCGAGGACGCGGCGACGCTTACCGGCTCTGCGCCAGAGCCGCAACCTAGCATCATGCGAAGATGGTTATGCCGAAGGCAGATAGCCGCGCCCCGCCCGAGCGCGGTCGGGTGCTATCCCGCAGGTGCTTCCATGGCGCGCGCTGCCAGGGCCAAGGCCTCGACAACCGTTCGCGCACGAATATCGGACCGGTCGAGCGGTCCGAACCGGCATTCCTTGTGCAAGGTCTCACTGCCGGCGCGCGCGGCCGCAATGTGGACCAGCCCGACGGGCTTCGCGGCGGTGCCGCCGCCCGGTCCGGCGATGCCCGTCACGGCTACGGATACATCCGCCGCGGAATGGGCGAGAGCGCCTTCCGCCATGGCCAGAGCAACCTCCCGGCTGACCGCGCCGAACTCCGAGACGAGCGCCGCATCGACGCCGAGCATCTCGGTCTTGGCTTCATTGGAGTAGGTGACGAAGGCCCGGTCGACGACATCCGACGAGCCGGGTATCTCGGTCAGAAGCGCGGCGATCAGCCCACCGGTACAACTCTCGGCGGACGCAAACTTGAGGCTGCGACTGCGCATCGCCTCGAGGAAGACGATGGCTTGCCGCTTCATACCATCAGGAAACATGCAGACAACCTCACATTGCCGGCTCGGAATGGCTGCCGGCAACGCTAGTGCGGGTACCGCCCGGTGGCAATGCGTGCAACGATCAGGGCGCCGCCAGCTTCTCGGCCTGGCCGAGGAGCGCATCGAGAATGGAGCGCGCCTCGACGCCCATTACCTCGGTCGCACGGCGCTGCGCCTCCTGCCAGAGGGGATAGGCCTCGCGGATGACGGCCTTGCCACGCGGAGTGAGGTGCAGGCCGCGCCCGCGCCGCCCTGCCGGCGGATCCATCTCGATATGGCCGAGGGCCAGGAGCCGCTTCAGATTGCGTGAGAGCGTCGACTTCTCGATGTCGAGGTCGAGGCCGATCTCCGCCGCCGTGATGCCGTCGGTCTGAGCGAGCTGCGTCAGAAGAGTGAACTGGCTGGCCGTGATCTTGTGCGGCCTCAGCGCATCGTCGTAGACGCGCGTCACGATCCGGCTGAGCTGGCGTACCCGCGTTGCGATGCAGGTCTCCGAAGTGGCGCTGGCGATAGAGCCGAGGTCGGGCTGGGCCGTCCGCGCCGGCGGTGTCATGATGTTCATGGGTGGCTCCCCCGCGTCCCCTATGGCGATACAACGCCTCATGCCTGATTCGAGGGGGAGCAGCAACGAAGTAAGGAGTCGAAATGCGATCGGCGCGCTTCGCCGATGTGAAAGTGCACGTCCGTGAGCGCGGCGCTCGATGAGTCGTTCGCCTAGTCGTTCACCCAAATGGCATAGGCGCTGCACTCTCACATCGGCGGCGCGCGCCACTCGCGGCGAGCTTGAGCGCGACACCGCATCGAAGGAGCAAACGGAAGGATAGGTCCTCGCGACAAGCGCGAGGATGACATCACGAACACGAGGATGGCAGAGGTAGGGGCCGCTGCCGCCTTCAGCTCGCTTCGGCCAGGAGCGAAAGCTGGCGATGGCCGGTGTCGTGCTGGTCGGTCAGCAGCGTCGGATAGTCGCCCGTGAAGCAGTGGTCGGTGAACTGCGGCTGCTGTGGATCGCGCCGCTTATGGCCCATCGCGCGGTAGAGGCCATCGACTGAGAGGAAGGCGAGGCTGTCGGCCTCAAGATAGGCGCGCATCTCCTCGATGGTATTGTTCGCCGCCAGCAGCTCTGTCGTGCGCGGCGTGTCGATGCCATAGAAATCAGGATAGCGGATCGGCGGGCTCGAGATGCGCATATGCACCTCCCTTGCACCCGCCTCCTTCAGCATGGCGACGATCTTCTTCGACGTGGTGCCGCGCACCACGCTGTCGTCGATCAGGACGATCCGGCTGCCGCGGATGACGCCCGGATTGGCCGAGTGCTTGAGCTTCACGCCAAGCGCGCGAATGCCCTGCTCGGGCTCGATGAAGGTGCGGCCGACGTAGTGGTTGCGCACGATGCCGAGCTCGAACGGGATGCCGGCCGCTTGTGCGAAGCCGATTGCCGCTGGGACGCCGGAATCAGGAACGGGCACGACGACGTCGGCCGCGACCTCCGATTCCTCGGCGAGCACCGCGCCCATCTGCTTGCGCATCTCGTAGACGCTGCGGCCGCCGATGATGCTGTCCGGCCGCGCGAAGTAGACGTACTCGAAGACGCAGGGCCGCGCGGGGCGCCGCGGGAAGGGACGGTGGCTCTCGACACCCTCGTCCGTAATGACGACGACCTCTCCGTTCTCGATCTCGCGTACGAACTGCGCGCCGACGATGTCGAGCGCACACGTCTCCGAGGCGAGGACGTAGGCCTGGCCGAGACGGCCGAGGATCAACGGGCGGATGCCGACGGGATCACGGGCGCCGATCATCATGTCGTTGGTGAGGCAGGCGAGCGCATAAGCGCCTTCGATCTGAAGCAGCGCGTCGATGAAGCGGTCGACGATGCGGCGCTTCTTCGAGCGCGAGATGAGGTGCAGGATGACCTCGGTATCCGACGTCGACTGGCAGATCGCGCCGGACGAGACCAGCTCGTCGCGGACGGTCAGCGCATTGGTCAGGTTGCCGTTGTGCGCGACGGCGAAGCCGCCCTGGTCGAGGTCGGCGAACAGCGGCTGCACGTTGCGCAGCACCACGTCGCCTGTCGTGGAATATCGGTTGTGACCCAGCGCCATCCGGCCCGTCAGGCGCGCGATGACGTCCTTGTTGGAAAAATTATCGCCGACCCTGCCGAGTCGGCGTTCCTGGTTGAAGCGGCCCTTGTCGTAGGTGACGATGCCGCAGCCTTCCTGGCCGCGATGTTGAAGGGCGTGAAGCCCGAGGGCCGTGATCGCCGCCGCGTTCTCGTGGCCGAAGACGCCGAAGACGCCGCATTCCTCGCGCAGCCGGTCGTCAGGGTATCGTGGCCATTCGGGCTCGTCGGCCCCCTGGGCTTCCGGAATGCGCCAATCGGCGCCAGCCCCATTCCTGCTGACATTCGTCATCGACCGCTCCGCCGTCCGTCGATCTCGAGCCCACGCACGATTGCGACGGCGGGCCCTGCTCAGCCCATCCGTCCCGCTTTCCCGGCATATATGACGATTTTGCGTCCTTGACCATGGCCTGTGGCAATCACGACCTTCAAACCGTCAGCAGGCGCCATGCCCTGCTGCTCGGTCTTCGGCTCGGTGAGCGTGGAGGGCACGACCCTTACGAGGATTGTCCGGAACGTATTGCCCACGCTCTTGATGTAGGGCAGCGACCGCGCGTTGCGCACCCAGTCGAACTGCGTGCTCGGGTCCGGGAAGAACGCATCGTAGAACATATAGGGAATCACGATCAGGATAAAGCCTCGCACCGCGCCGAAGATGAAGCCCAGGATACGGTCGATCATACCGACGCCGCTGTCCTGGATCGAATCGGAGATGCGCGCCGTCAGCAGGTGTACGATGATCAGCACGATGAAGAAGATGATCGCACCGGTCACGATCTGTGCGACGGGCACCGGGACGCTGAACTGCCGCGCGAGGTCTTCGGCGGCCGGCTTGTGATAGAGCACGAAGTAGAGAAGCGCGCCCAGCGCGGCCACCCACGACAGGATCGAGAGAACCTCGCGGGCGAACCCTCGGTACATCGCCAGGAGCCCCGAGAGTATGGCGATCACCACCAGGGCAGCATCCAGATAGGTCAGGGGCCCGAGCATAGGGCGTCATTCCTCGATTCGGCACCCGCCACAGTGTGCCGCCGGACCCACCTCGGTCTCGGCCCGCGCCTTGGCGGCCAAGGCGGACCAGTCCGCCATCGGCTTCGTCTCACTGACATGCTCCAACCGCCTCGGCAAGCTCCTTCAGGTGTCCGAGGCGGTCGAGTGTTATTCTTTGCACACCCGGTTCGAGGTCGCCTGCGGATGGAATGACCGCACGCTTGAAGCCAAGCTTCTGAGCTTCCTTGAGTCTGGCCGCCATGTGGCCCGCAGCCCTCACTGCTCCGGACAAACTGATCTCGCCGAAATAGACGTGATCGGACGGCAGAGGCGCACCCGACAGTGACGAGAGCAGGGCGGCGGCCGCGGCAAGATCGGCGGCCGGCTCGGTGATCTTGAGGCCGCCCGCGACGTTCAGATAGACGTCGTGCTGCGCCAGGCTCACCCCGCACCGCGCGTCGAGCACCGCGAGCACCATCGACAGGCGGTTGCTGTCCCAGCCGACCACCGCCCGCCGCGGCGTGCCGAGCGCCGAGGGAGCAACCAGCGCCTGGATCTCGACGAGCAGCGGCCGCGTGCCCTCGACACCCGCGAAGACCGCCGCACCGGGCGCCTTCGCATCCCGGTCTCCGAGGAAGAGCTCCGAGGGATTGGCAACCTCCCTCAGGCCCTGCTGCGCCATCTCGAAGACGCCGATCTCGTCGGTCGCCCCGAAGCGGTTCTTGACGGCGCGGAGGATGCGGAAGGGATGGCCGCGATCTCCCTCGAACGAGAGCACCGTGTCAACCATGTGCTCGATGACCTTGGGGCCTGCGATCTGGCCTTCCTTGGTCACATGCCCGACGAGGAGCAGCGCAGCGCCGGACTGCTTGGCATGGCGAATGAGCGAACCGGTTGCGGCACGCACCTGGCTGACGGTGCCGGGCGCGGCATCGAGGGCGTCCGCCCACAGCGTCTGGATCGAGTCGATAACGACGAGATCGGCCTGGCGCGTCTCGCCGAGGGTGGCGAGGATGTTCGACAGGTTGGTCTCGCTGGCGAGCAGGACGGGCGCCTTCGAAAGCCCTAGCCTCTCCGCCCGGAGCCGCACCTGGGCGGCGGCCTCCTCGCCCGAGAAATAGAGGGTTGTCCGGCCACGCGTTGCGAGCGAAGCGCAAAGCTGGAGAAGCAGGGTGGATTTGCCGATGCCAGGTTCGCCGCCGATCAGCAGCGCCGATCCCGGGACGATGCCACCGCCCGCCACGCGATCCAACTCGGCGATGCCGGTCTCCATGCGCGGCGGCGCCTCGCCGCGCTGGGCGAGCGTTTCGAGAGTCACCGCCCGGCCGCGCGATTGCCGCGTGATGCCGGAGCCCGGCGGCGGGCCGGCATCCGTTTCCTCGACGAGCGTGTTCCATTCCCCACACGACGGGCATTTGCCCACCCAGCGCTGCGCGACGCTGCCGCAGTTCTGGCACACGAACGAGGCGCGCGCGGGCTTGGCCATCAGGCGCTGCCCTCGGCGTAGATGCGGTGGACCCGGCGGCCGAGGCGCGTGAGAAGCTCATAGCCGATGGTGCCGGCGCGATCGGTCAGGTCGTCGATCGTGGTGCGGGCGCCGAGGATTTCCACCCAGGCGCCACGGCAGGCGGCTTTCGCGGGAACGTCCGTGACGTCGACGGTGATCAGGTCCATCGAGACACGGCCGACGACAGGCACCGGGTGGTCCGCAATGTGGCCGACGGGGCCGGGGCGGCCGGCGGAGCTCGAGAGGGCACGCAGGAAACCGTCGGCGTAGCCGCAGGCCAGCGTCGCGACGCGCGAATCGCGCGCTGCCTGGAATGTCGCACCATAGCCGACCGGCTCGCCCGCCGAGACCTGCCGGATCTGCAGAATGCGCGCCTGCAGCCGGACCACCCAGTGCATGGGGTTCGGCTCGCCTTCGAAGGCGCGTCCGCCGTAGAGGGCGATGCCAGGACGGACGAGATCGAAATGATAGTCGGGACCCAGGAACACGCCGCCCGAGTTCGCGAGGCTCGCCGGCGCCGGAGGCAGCTTGGCGCGCTGTTCCTGGAAGAGAGCCAGTTGCCGCCGGTTCATCGGATGATCCGGCACATCGGCGCACGCAAGATGGCTCATCACCAGGGTCAGCTCGAACTTGTCGAACAACCCGCGTTCGGGGCCGGCAAGTTGCTCGATCTCACCAGGCGGCAGGCCGAGGCGGTGCATGCCGGTGTCGATATGCAGCGCGGCCCGCAGCCGCCGCCCGCTCGCATCGCACCAGGCCGCCCATTCGCGAACCTCGTCGAGGCTCGACAGGCACGGGCAGAGATCGAAGCCTGTGTAGTAGGCGGCAGCACCGGGCAACAGGCCGTCGAGCACGAAGATGCGCGCCGCCGGATGCGCAAGGCGGACGATGCGCGCCTCGGCCAAGGTCGCGACGAAGAACGTGCTGCAGCCTTCCGCGGCGAGCGCGCCCGCGATCTCGTCGATGCCGAGCCCGTAGGCGTCGGCCTTGATCACGCCGGCACACTCGGCCTTGCCCGAGACCCGGTTGAGGGCGCCCCAGTTGGCTCTCAGCGCCGCCAGATTGATGGTCAGCACGGCTCTGGCATCGGGCGGAATGGCGCAAGCGTCGCGAATCACGGCTGCAAGCCTCCTTTTGCCGCCGAGCATAGCAGGCGTGGCTGGCACAACCTATCCGGCCGGTGACCTGCGACGCCGGCGCTCTGGAAAAGTGCGTCTGTGCAACATGATTAAGAGTTTCTTCGGAGGTTTGCGAAATTCTCACATTGAGATCGATCGCCCATTGCCGAGGATGCCACATATGCAACGCGGAGCTTCGCCGCACGAGCAACGCGCTTTTGGTCGCCGTGAAAGCCGGATCCACGCCTTCGTCCGCATTCCGAGCCGTACGCCGGAGCCGTGCATCGTCCGGAACTTCTCCGAAGGCGGCGCGCTGCTGGTGTTCAGTGCGCCCTTCGCGCTGCCAGACCGTTTCCGGCTCACCGTCGATGCCAAGGGGCTCGACGTTATGTGCGAGGTGCGCCGTCGGAACGGCCTGGAGTTCGGCATCAAGTTCGTCCAGGAACAGGCGGACATCGAAACCCGGCTTCAGGACGAGATCCTGCCGGAGGCGCCCAAGCCCGTGCAGCCCATGGTGCCGCCCGCGATCCTGCTCGGCACCGGCGGGCTGGTCACCGTCGTCCCCGGCAGCGAGTTCCGGCGCAACATGATCGCCTGAAGCTGCTTGGCGTGCGGGGCGGTAGGAACAGCTACTCGCGGCGTTCCGGCAGGTAGTGCTCGTCGGCAAGATCCGAGAAGCGCGTGAAGGCCCCCTCGAAGGCGAGCGTGACGGTTCCGACCGGACCGTGGCGTTGCTTGCCGATGATGACTTCGGCCTTGCCCGAGACCTGCTGCATCTTCTCCATCCACGCCTGGAACTCGGCCGTGCCCTCGGAGGGCTTGGTGCGCTCGACGTAGTACTCCTCGCGGAAGACGAACATCACGACGTCGGCATCCTGCTCGATCGAGCCCGACTCGCGCAAGTCCGAGAGCTGCGGGCGCTTGTCGTCGCGCGTCTCCACCTGGCGCGAAAGCTGCGACAGCGCGATGACCGGCACCGCGAGCTCCTTGGCCAGCGCCTTGAGGCCCGTCGTGATCTCGGTGATCTCCTGGACGCGGCCCTGCGAGGCGCGTCCT
>Ga0180220_1001751_pt1 | contig 15266 bp, 15 predicted proteins | sample eDN5th37CBELigBY_FD_151335 | JGI IMG/M metagenome (GOLD analysis project Ga0180220, IMG submission 151335) | Enriched backyard soil microbial communities from Emeryville, California, USA - eDNA 5th pass 37_C BE-Lig BY (version 2) (version 2) | ecosystem: Environmental > Terrestrial > Soil >... | reverse complement strand
CCTCGAGAAGTCGGAAGCACTTGGGACCATCCAGCTTAAGACCTTGAGCCGGGCGGCCGACGCGCTCGGCTGCAAGCTGGTCTATGCCCTCGTTCCCAAGACATCGCTTCAAGGTGCTGTCGAGGCCCGTGCGCGCAAGATCGCCATGCGGGCGCTCAAGCGCGTCGCCCATACGATGAAGCTGGAAGACCAGGCCGTGGACGAGTCCGACCTGGAACGGCAGATCCAGAATTACATCCGCAACGAGATCAAAGACCGCGATCTGTGGGCCGGCCGTGACTGATCTCTTCAACGAGCCGGATGATGCGACGCCGCTGGCGCCCGAGGAACGCGAGGGGCTTCGCCAGAACTGGATCACGCTGCGCAGCGAGCTCAACGCGGCCGAGCAAGACAATATCGTCAGTGGCGCGACCTGGGCACGCCGGCCCCGACAGGTGCGCCGAGAATTGCTCGACGATGGGTTCGCAAGAACCTTGCATCAACGCATGTTCGGCGATGTGTGGTCATGGGCCGGCACGTACCGCACCACCGAGCGCAATATCGGCGTTGATGCCCACCGCATTCCAAACGATACGATCATGATGTTCGACGATGTGCGCTACTGGCGCGAGCACGAAACGTATCCACCGGATGAGCTTGCGGTGCGCCTGCATCACCGGCTCGTCTATATCCATCCCTTCCCCAACGGGAACGGCAGGCATGCGCGCCTGATGGCCGATCTTCTAATCGAGCGGCTTGGCGGGGACCCCTTCTCCTGGGGCGGCGGCACACTGCACGACGTGGGCGAATTGCGCGAACGCTACGTGACTGCACTGAGGGCGGCCGTTGATCATGACATCGCGCCGCTTCTGGAGTTTGCACGATCCTGAAAGCGGTGGTCATCCATGCAAGGTACGGACGACGCAAACCAATTACTGGAACACTATCTCACGCCCGCTGGCATGGTCGAAGCGCGTGCCGACCTATGTAGCCGATATGAATGGTTTCTGCACGTCAGCGACGTCGGCCTCTTCGACACGATTAAGAAAGAGGGGTTGAAGCCGAACAATCCCGGATGCACACCGCATAGCCTGGCCACCAAGTATCTCGGGAGCAAGGCTCATGAGATTTTGTGTCTGAGGCCCTTGTCGACGTTCGACATGACACCTCGTCGCGGAACATATCGCTTCGTTCTCGCCGTCGGCAATGAACACCTGCCCGACCTTATCGGACTCGACTGGTCTTACAGCGGCGCATGGAATCTCGCCTGCATCATCAAGAGCGATGCGCCGAAGATGTCAGATGCGCAGGTCTTCTGCGAAGTCGTTCGCAGATGGGGATCAGTCGTTTCCTATGACGGCATACCTGCATCCGCGCTTCGCGTTCGCTGTAACGAAATGAAGGAGGATGATCCTGCAGAGTGGCCGGATCTGACATCCGTCGAACGCGAAAACGTGCACGTGTTTTGAACCGCTGCTGCACGCCTGTCCGAACATGCGCTGACTTCCACGAACCCGCATCCCTGCGTGAACTCAGCGTGAACGGCGAATCAGCGAAACTTGGATGATCACGTAAGTCTTTGATTTAATTGGTGGAGCCGAGGGGAATCGAACCCCTGACCTCTGCAGTGCGATTGCAGCGCTCTCCCATCTGAGCTACGGCCCCGGAAGCCCGGCATTTACGGTGTCGCGTGCTCGGTTGTCAAGCGAGGCGGGAGGTCGGCCGTGTGTCGGCGCACCGGCGGGCCCGGAACCATGGAACGGCTGATCGGTGTATCCCGAACGGCGGAGCGGGTTGGGATCGGCATGAGAACACGGGCGGGTCCCGGGCTCGGCGAGTGGTTTCGGCCGATGGCAACGCTTGCTACACTTGCGGCGGAACTCCCGGGGCCTTTAAGTGGCATGGCCGATCCGGGCCCAAGACGTGAGATCCCATGCTCGAGCTTCTGAATTTCATCAGCTACCTCATCACGCTCTATACCTATGTCGTGATCGCCGGCGTCATCATGAGCTGGCTGATCAGCTTCAACGTGATCAACCTGTACAACCCCATCGTCCGGACGATCTGGGACGCGATCAACGCCGTCACCGAGCCGCTGCTGAGGCCGATCCGGGGGTTCGTCAACCGGCTGCTGCCGGACCTTCGCGGCATCGACATTTCACCGATTTTCCTGCTGCTCGGATGCCTGTTCCTGCAGTCCGTGATCATTCCGAATATCGCCAAGCTGTTCCTATGACCCGCGCGACGGGGAAGCGCGCATCGGCCCTGCCCTGGCGGATCGTGCCCGACGGCCTTGTAATCCGAGTGCGGGTGACGCCCAAGGCGTCACGGGACGCCGTCGAGGGGATCGAGGACACGGCGGACGGCCCGGCCGTCAAGGCGCGGGTGCGGGCGGTGCCGGAGGACGGCGCGGCGAACGAGGCGGTCGAGAAGCTGCTGGCCGCCTGGATCGGCGTCGCCAAGAGCTCCGTGTCGCTGGCGTCCGGCGGAAAATCGCGAATCAAGATGCTCATGGTCGCTGGAGACGGAACAGCGCTCGCGGCGGCTGCCGCAGCCCGCCTTGACGCAGAGAGCGACGGTCATGAGCCCCGGAAGGAGAAGCGGCATGGCTGATGCAGTGCTGATCGACGGCAAGGTCATCGCCGAAAGCCTGAGGCGCGAGGTCGCCAAGGGTGTCGCCGATTTTGTCCGCGATGCTGGCCGGACACCGGGGCTTGCGGTTGTTCTCGTGGGAGAGGACCCCGCAAGCCAGGTCTACGTCAAGAGCAAGGCCCGGCAGACGGCAGAGGCCGGCATGCGGTCGATCGAGCATCGGCTGGCCGCCGATACGGACCAGCCGACACTGCTGCAGCTCATTGCTGATCTCAACGGAGACGACGGTGTCGACGGCATCCTCGTGCAGCTTCCGCTGCCGAAGGGGCTCGATGCGGGCGCGGTGGTCGAGGCGATCGATCCGGCCAAGGACGTCGACGGCTTTCATCCCATCAACGCGGGACGCCTGATGACGGGCGCGCCGGCTCTGGTGCCATGCACGCCGCTCGGCTGCGTTCTGCTGGCGAAGTCGGTGTCGCCGAGCCTCGCGGGATTGGAGGCCGTGGTCGTCGGCCGGTCGAACATTGTCGGCAAGCCCGTGGCGCAGCTCCTGCTCGCCGAGGACTGCACTGTGACGGTCGCCCATTCCCGGACGCGCGATCTGGCGGACGTGGTGCGCCGTGCCGGCCTGGTCGTTGCCGCGGTTGGGCGGCCCGAGATGATCCGCGGCAACTGGATCAAGCCCGGAGCCATCGTCATCGATGTGGGGATCAACCGCCTGCCACCGGAGAGCGGCGGCAAGGGACGCCTGGTCGGCGACGTCGCCTTCGATGAGGCACGCCACGTGGCAGGCGCGATCACGCCGGTTCCGGGAGGCGTCGGCCCGATGACGATCGCGTGCCTGCTGCGCAATACGCTGGAGGCTGCACGGCGGAGAGCCGGTCTCGCCTCGGCGTAGCGCGCCGGCAGCTCTCAGCTCAGCGTATCGGCAAGAGCGCTCTCGAAGATCGAGAGGCCGAGGTCGATCTCCTCGTCGCTGATCGTGATCGGCGGCGCGATTCGGAAGACGCCCCAGCTCCCGCGGATGATGCTGGTCGACATCCCAAGCTCGAGGCAGCGGTTCATGACGCGCTGGGCGAGATCCGGATCCGGCGTCTTCGTATGCCGGTCGGTAACCAGCTCGACGCCCATCAGAAGCCCGCGGCCGCGCACATCGCCGATCGGCTCGAAGCGCTGTTGCAACCTCTCGAAGCCCCGCCGGAGACGGTCGCCCGCAACGCGTGCCCGGTCGGCGAGACGATCGCGCAGGATGATCTCGATGACCTTGAGGCCGACAGCCGCCGGCAACGGGTCCGACGCGTGCGTCGTGTAGAAATGGAACTTGTTGTCGAAGCAGCGCTGCTCGATCTCCTGGGTCGTGATGACCGCGGAGAGTGCGAGACCGGCGCCGAGGGTCTTCGACAGCGTCACGAAGTCGGGTACGAAGCCGTCCTGCGCGCAATCGAACATCCGGCCGGTGCGCCCGAGGCCCGTTTGCGCCTCGTCCACGATCACCAGCATGCCGCGGGCGCGAGCCCGGTCCGCTGCAGCCTTGAGATAGCCGTGAGGTGGCACGATCACGCCCCCCGAGGACAGGATCGACTCGATGATGAGCGCGGCCGACCTGCCTGCCGACTGCCGGTCGAAAAGCTCGAACCCGTAGTCGAGCTCACCCTCCCAGTCGTAGGCCTCGCCCTTGGTGAAGCTCGGGCGATAGGGTGTCGGTGCAGGAAGCACGAACGAGCCGGGCGCCGCCGGCCCGTGACCGGCACGACTTGAATTGTAGGTCGCGGAGGCGGCTCCTTGCGTGACACCGTGCCACGAGCGCGACAGAGCCAGCACCTCGTAGCCGCCCGTCGCGGTTTTCGCCATGCGCAGCGCGGCTTCGTTCGATTCGCCGCCGGTCGAAAGCAACAGCACGCGGTCGAGGGCGCCGGGCGCGATCTCGGCGAGCTTCTCCGCCAGCGCAATCACTGGCTTCGACAGGAGCTGGCTGTAGAGATGGACAAGCTCGCCGGCCTGCTCGCGGATGACGGCCGTCACCTCGGGATGGCTGTGCCCGAGGATGGTGCTCATCTGGCCCGAGGCGAAATCGAGGAGGCGGCGGCCGTCGGTCGTCGTCATGAACGAGCCGGAAGCCTTGGCGATGATCGCCGGCTGAAAGAAGTGCCCATACCGGACAAGGTGCCGGTCCGCGCTTTCCCAAAGGGCGGCGTCGTTCGCGGATCGCATGCTCGTGCTCACGTTTCGGTCTCCTGCTACCCGACGGTCGGGTTCATGTGGCAGTTCAGAGGATCTGGCTCAGAAACGCACGTGTGCGCGGATCGCTCGCCTGCTTGAAGAACGTCTCGGGCGGCCCGTGCTCGACGATCACCCCCCGGTCCGTGAAGTAGATGTGATCGCCCACCTCGCGCGCAAATCCCATCTCGTGCGTGACGAGCATGCACGTCATGCCTTCTTCCGCCAGCTCCCGGATGGTGACGAGCACCTCCTTGACGGTCTCGGGATCGAGCGCCGCGGTCACCTCGTCGAACAGCATGATGTCGGGGTGCATCGCGAGCGAGCGGGCGATGGCGACGCGCTGCTGCTGGCCGCCGGAAAGCTCGCCGGGATAGGCGTCCTCCTTGCCCTCTAGGCGAACCTTCTTGATAAGCCGGCGCGCCAGCGCCTCGACCTCGCTCTTCGGGCGCTTCAGCACGTGGATGGGCGCCATCATCACGTTCTCGAGCGCCGTCTTGTGCGGGAAAAGGTTGTACGACTGGAAAACCATACCGACCTTTTTGCGCAACTCGAGCTTGTCGAGCGCCGGATCGTGCACTTCCTGCCCCTCGACCGTGATCGACCCGCTGTTGATCGGCACGAGCGCGTTGATGCAGCGAAGCAGCGTCGACTTGCCCGAGCCCGACGGCCCGATGATGCACACGACCTCCCCCTTGCGCACGTCGAAGCTCACGCCCTTCAGCACCTCGATCGCGCCGAACGACTTGTGCACGGCCCTGATGCTGACGATGGGCTGATCGGGCGTCCATGCGGCGGCCATGGCGTTCACCTCAGATGCGGACCGCATACTTACGCTCGAGCCAGATGGTCCAGCGCGCGATCGGATAGCAGTAGACGAAGAAGAAGAGGAGCAGCATGCCGTACATTGGCATCAGCAACTCGGTCCGCTGCTCCGCGGCGAGCGCATCCTGCGTCAGTGTCATCGCATCGTTGACGCCCACGATCGAGATCAGCGGCGTCGACATCGTCAGGATGGCGTACCAGTTCATCCACGGCGGAACCATCCGCTTCACGCACTGGGGCAGGATGATGCGCCAGATGGTCTGGAGGCGCGAGAAGGCGAGGCTTTCGGCGGACTCCCACTGGCTGCTCGGGATCGAGTTCACCGCTCCCCGCACGATCTCTGCCACGTTCGCCATGACCGGCAGCGCGAGCCCGACCGTTGCCTTGAACCAGCCGGGCAGCGGTACGCTCAACCCGGCGATGTTGATCTGGAACGGCGTCAGCAGCATCACGAAGAAGAGGAGCACGAGCCACGGCGAGTTGCGGAAGAACTGCGTAACGGCCCACGAGACCGATCGCACCGGCCCGATGCGCGAGATCTGGCCGAGGCCGAGGAACAGGCCGCTGGCCGTTCCGATCGCCATCGCGAGGAAGCTGACCAGCACATTGAGTGCGAAGCCACCGACCTCGTGCGGTGGCCCCAAAAGGATGAGCGGGGTCCACTTCCAGAGCGTCGCCAGGATGCCGAGCCGCTCGCCTCCCGTCGTGAGTTGCGCCCACGCTTCGCCCGCCAGCGCGACGCTCGCGAAGAGGCCGAGGGCAATGCCCAGCGCCTTCGGTGTGAAGGTCGAGGCGAGGAAGCCGCTCTCGCCCTGTGCCGGCGCGGCTGTCATCACCTTGAGCGCCGCGTTGTTGCCCGGGACGCTCATTGGCCGAACCCCGGCACGCGAAGTGACCGCTCCACCCGCGTCATGATCCATACGAAAATGCCGACGATCAGCAGATAGAACGTCAGCAGCGTCACCATCATCTCGAAGACGTTGATGCGGTCCGACCAGATCTGGCTCGCGACATAGAGTGTCTCGGGAACGGCGATCGCATAGGCCTGCGTCGTCGTCTTGATCAGGTTCACGAGGTTGTTGTTGAGGGCCGGCAGGCAGACGCGAACCGCAAGGGGGAAAACAACGAGGCTGTAGATCTGCCAGCGATTGAAGCCGAGCGCATCCGCCGCCTCGACCGTCGACTTCTGCACTGCCTCGACGCCAGATCGGAAGATCTCGACGTTGAAGGCTCCGGCGAAGAAGGACAGCGAGATCACCGCCCAGGCAAAGCTGCCGAGAATGGGCTGTGCGATGCCGAACTCGTTCTCGACGCGCGGCATCTGGGGGCCGAGTGCAAAATAGAAGAAGTACATCTGCACGAGCGGCGGCGTATTGCGGAAGAACTGGATGTAGCCTTGCACCAGCGCCTTCAGGACCCGGAAGCGGCTCCCCTGGAGCCAGGCGCCGATGATGCCGATCAGGACACTCAGGACGACGCAAAGTGCGGCGAGCTTCAGCGTCGTCCACATGCCGCGCAGCAGCCGCCCGCGCTCGAACGCGTCGTAGAAGTGCACGAGATTGATGCCGTAAGCATCGTGCAGGGAACGCAGAAAGTCCCAGAGACCTTCCATTCAATGCTCGTCGCTAAGGGCTGCGCTCGAAGACGGCACAGTGAAGGGGCGGCATTGGCCCACGCCATGCCGCCCCGTCCTGTGTCGTCACTTCTTGGCCGCTTCGCTCGCGTCGACGAGCCACTTCGTATTGCTGCCGACCCACTTCTTCTCGAGGGCGAGGAGCTTGCCAGACTTCAGCCAGTCTTTGGTCGTCTCGGCCATGAACTTGCCCCAGGGGCCGCCCAGCTCCTCGACCTTCACGGCCAAGCCCCACGGCACCGGCTTCCACTCGGGGAGGGAAACGACGTCAAAGCCTTCCCACTTCTTGTCCTGGGCCTTCTTCCAGACGAGCACGACGTCGTCATAGACGAATCCGACGCAGCGTCCGTCGAGAAGCGCCTGCTCGGCCTCCGGGATGCCCTTGAAGGCCACCAGATCCGTGCCGGTGTACTTCGACTGCAAGTCGTTATTGTAGAACGCACCCTGCAGCGCACACACCGGCTTGCCCTTGAGATCGGCGACGCCCGTGATGCGGGCCTTCTTGTTGGCCAGGATCGCCACGCCGGACGCGTAGTAGACCGGATCGACGATGCCCACCACCTTGCGGCGCTCGGGCGTATCGCTCATGGTGGCGATCATCAGGTCGATCTTGCCCTGCTGCAGGAACTGCATCCGGTTCGAGGAGACGACCGGTACGAGCTCGAGCTTCACGCCGAGACGTTTGGCGACATCTGCCGCCATGTCGGGCTCCATGCCGACGATCGCGCCCGATGCGTTGCGCATCCCCCAGGGCGGATAGTCCGCCTTCACGCCGACGACAAGCGTCCCCTTCTTCTTGATGTCGGCGAGCTGATCGGCGGCTGCAGCTCCCACGGACAAGGCAAGGGCTGCTGCCGCCGCTGCAAGGGCGGCGAGTTTCATTTTCATCGAGTGAGGCTCCTTCTCCCTGACGCGACCGCCCCGTGCAGCCACGCCTCGCAAAACTCCATGTTCAACTATCGCACGATGAGGATGTCCTTGAAAGCTCGGTGGATAGGCGGACGCGACCATTTTCCGACCGTTCCACGGGCGAGGCCACGGTGAGACTACGTCTCCCCTTTGATCTCGATACCGAACTCCAGTGCGGCTTCGACAAGCCAGTGCCACACGTCGCCGGCCGCCGACCGCGGCACGAGGAGACCGAAGCCATCTCCCAGCCGCCAGACATGGCACGCAAGATGGCACAGCTTGCCAATTGCCGCAGAGCCGGCAGGGAATGCCGTGTCATGGAAGTCGGGCTCCATGCCCTTGGCCAGCACATCGCGCACGCGGGAACCGCTCAGCTCGATCAGCACCTTTCCGTCGGACTGGTCGACGACGGCGCACGATCCCGCGAGCGGCTCCGTCAGCTCCCTGGCCGTGAGTTTACCGGTGCCATCCACGACGAGCCAGCCGTCCGGACCGCCCCAAACGAGGATGATCGCGCCAAAGCCAGGAGCGACACCGGGCGTCGATGGCGGGCTGGCGCCAAATCGCTCTTGGAGGACGCGCGCGGTATCGCTCCTGCGGCCTCGCCACGGGGCGACCTGGATGCAGGCGGCATATTCGCGGACAATGGCGGTCACGCCGGGAGGACCATCCGGACGGCCGAGCCCCGACGTTCGTGCAGCAGCAGGGAGAGCGGGACTGGGGGCAATTTCGAGATCAGGCACGCTGGCGGTCTCCGTCGCGGTCATAGAAAACGGGCGAGCGCACGACAACAGGCGTCACGCGGCCGCGCAGCGGATCGTACGCAACCACCCGCTTGCCGATCAGCGCGTCTCCGTTGGCAAGGAACCCGAGCGCGATGGCGTGGCCCAGAACCGGCGAGATGCACGCGGAGGTGACATAGCCGCGATCGTTCTCGAGGCTTGGTTGAGCCCCTTCCTCGACGAGGTGCGCCCCCGCGGAGAGCGGCGCTGACGGATCGACCGGTGCGAGGCCCACGAGGATCGGGCGCGCCGGATCGACGAGAGCGGGCCGTTCGGCGAGCCTGCGGCCGATATAGTCCTTCTTCTTCGACATTAGCCGGGGCATGCGCAGGTCCCGCGCCGTGGTCTGGCCGTTGAGCTCGCCGCCCGCTGGATGGCCCTTCTCGATGCGCAGCATCGACAGCGCCTCCGTGCCGTAGGGCCGCGCGCCGAGGTCGGACCCGGTCTCGGCGATGGCCTGCAAAAGCCCATTCCCGTATCGCGCCGGCACGGCGATCTCGTAGCCGAGCTCGCCCGAGAACGAGAGACGGAAGAGACGCGCCTCCTGTCGCCCCTTGAGACTCACCGCGGCGGCCGCCATCGGACCAAAGGTCTCGGCTGCGACGAGCCGCGGATCGTCAAGCAGTCGCGACACGAGCTCGCGCGCCCGGGGGCCGGCGATCGACACTTGCGCCCACTGATCCGTGACCGACGCGAGGTGAAGGTCCATGTCGCGGCAGAGGACTTGGCGCGCGTGATCGAGGTGCTGCATCACCCGGCCGGCATTGGCCGTGGTCGTGGTCACCAGCCAGTGGTCCGGCGCCAGACGCGCGACGGTGCCGTCATCGAGCACGAAGCCGTCCTCGCGCAGCATCAGGCCATAACGCGCGCGGCCGACCGGCAGGGTCGACATGGTGTTGGCATAGACGAAGTCGAGAAACCGGGCGGCATCGGGCCCCTGCACATCGATCTTGCCGAACGTCGACACGTCGCAGAAGCCGACGGCCTCGCGCACCGCACGCGCTTCCCGAAGGGCCGCGGTCAGCCAGTCCTCGCCGGGCGTCACCGGGTAATACTGAGCCCGCAGCCAAGCACCGGCCTCGACGAAGACGGCCCCTTGCGCCTCCGCCCACGCATGTCCCGGCGACAGCCGGGTCGGACGGAAGTGCTTGCCGCGCCCGTGGCCGGCAAGAGCACCGATCGCCACCGGCGTGAATGGCGGGCGGAATGTGGAGACGCCGACCTGCTCGATGGGACGCTGCGAGATCTCGGCCAGCACCGCCGTACCTGCAACACCGGAGGTCTTGCCCTGATCGGTGGCCATGCCGAGCGTCGTGTAGCGCTTCATCAGCTCGGCGGCACGAAAGCCTTCCTGATCGGCAAGCTCGATGTCGGATATCGTCACATCGTTCTGGAGGTCGACGAAGGCGGGGCCTCTGCCACCCCTCACGCGCCAGACCGGGCTGCCCGACGTGGGCTCCGGCTCGACGGCGGGGGTCGCGATGCGGGGCGGCTTCAGTCCCTCGGCCTCGAGCGCCGCATGGGCCGCCGACGCGCCGTCGCTCAGCGCATCCGCGAGACTGAAGGCCCCGAGCGCGGCGCCGGCAACCGCCATTCCATTCGGGAGGGCATCCGGCACAAAGGCGCCGATCTGCGGGTTCCACGTCGGCTTGTGGCCGAGATGGCTAGTCAGATGCAGCGTCGGATTCCATCCCGACGACACGGCGACCAGATCGCAGTCGACGCGCGCAGTGCCTGCAGGACCGCTCACGGTGACGCCGCTCACACCTTTCGTGCCGCCATGGACATCGAGCACGACGCTTTGCCGGTAGAGTTTCGCACGAGTGGCATCCGCGGCTTCGGCCATGGCGATCGAGCCACCCTTGTCGCGCGGATCGACAATGGCGGCCACCTCGACGTCGGCCGCGGCAAGGTCGTGTGCGGTGCGTGCCGCATCGTCGACGCTCGCGAAGATCACGGCGCGCTGTCCCGGCCGGACCGCGAAGCGATTGACGTAAGTGCGCACGGCCCCGGCCAGCATCACGCCGGGCCGATCGTTGTTGGAGAACGCGATCGGGCGCTCGATGGCGCCGGCCGCGATCACGGTCCGCTTCGCGATGATCCGCCACGCACGCTGGCGCGGCAGCCAGCTTGGCGCGTCGGCGAGATGATCGGTAACCCGCTCGACTGCGCCATAGCAGTGCTGGTCGTAGGTGCCGAACACCGTGGTCCGCGACAGGATGCGGACGTCGGGCGCAGCAGCAAGCTCCTCGAGCGCGGCGTCCAGCCAAACGGGCGCCGGCGCACCGTCGATGACCAGCCGCTCGTCATTCAGGCGCCCCCCGAGCACGAAGTCCTGTTCCGCCAGCACCACCCGGGCACCGGTACGCGCTCCGGTCAGCGCTGCCGCCAACCCTGCAGGCCCCGATCCGACCACCAGCAGATCGCAGTGGAGGGTCGCCCTCTCGTAGCGGTCGGGATCGGGCAGTCCCGACGCCTTGCCGAGCCCCGCTGCGCGACGGATCATCGGCTCATAGATCTTCTCCCAGAACGCCGGCGGCCACATGAAGGTCTTGTAGTAGAAGCCCGCCTTCAGCAGCGGCGCCAGGAGACCGTTGACGGCCAGCAGATCGAACCCGAGCGACGGCCATCGGTTCTGGCTATCGGCGACGAGGCCGTCGTAGATCTCCGCCTGCGTCGCCCGCGTGTTGGGCTCCCGACGGGCATCCGTCCCGATCTCGACGAGCGCGTTCGGCTCCTCGGTGCCTGCCGAGAAGATACCGCGCGGCCGGTGATACTTGAACGAGCGGCCGACCAGGCGCACGCCGTTCGCCAGCAGCGCCGAGGCGAGCGTATCCCCACCGAGGCCGGTATACATGGCGCCGTCGAACTGGAAGCGGACCGTCCGGCTGCGATCGACGAGACCGCCGCCTGGCAATCGAAACGCCGCACTTTGCGGCTGGGGCCGCGCCGCGGTCATGGCGTCTCTCCCTCGGCCTCGATCGGCATCATCGGCTCGGCCGTGCGGACCTCGTGCAGCAGCGTATCGCGCGAGACGGCAAGCCACGCATGGCAGCCGTAGGCGTGATAGTAGAGCTCGCGATGCGCGCCTCGCGGGTTCTCGCGCTCGTAGACGTAGGCGAAGAACGCCTCGTCCGGCGCGTCCGCCGCGGGACGTGCGAGATCGGCCGGCCCCATGGCGACGAACTCGTCGACGGAGCGCTCACCACAGTACGGACAGCGTATGCGCATGGAGGCCCTCTCAGTGGTGCGCCGGATTCGCGCCGGCGCCTTTCTCGTCGATGAGCGCGCCGGTCGCGAACCGGTCAAGGCGGAACCCGGCATTGAGGGCGTGCGGCGCGCCGGTCGCGATGGTGTGAGCGAAGCACCAGCCCGAGGCGGGCGTGGCCTTGAAGCCGCCGTAGCACCAGCCGGCATTGAGAAAGAGGCCGTCGATCGGCGTCGTGCCGATGATCGGTGAACCGTCCATCGACATGTCCATGATGCCGCCCCAGTTGCGCAGCACCCGCAGCCGTCCGAGAGCCGGCATCATCGCGACCGCCTCCTCCATGACGTTCTCGACGAGGCCCAGACCACCCCTTTGCGCATAGGAGTTGTACCCATCGATGTCCCCGCCGAAGACCAGGCCGCCCTTGTCGGACTGGCTGACGTAGAAATGGCCCGCGCCGAAGGTCACCACCGTATCGACCAGCGGCTTGATCCCTTCGGAGACGAACGCCTGCAGCACATGGCTTTCGATCGGCAACCTGAGGCCGGCCATCGCCGCGACGCGGGAGGAATTCCCGGCCGCCGCCAGCCCCACCTTCTTCGCTCGGACGAACCCCTTCGTCGTCTCGACGCCGGTGACGCGGCCCTGCTCGACGCGAATGCCCGTCACCTCGCAATTCTGGCAGATATCGACGCCGCGGCTGTCGGCAGCTCGCGCGAAGCCCCACGCAACTGCATCGTGGCGCACGGTTCCGCCACGCGGCTGGAAGAGGCCGCCTTTGACGGGAAAACGCGCGTTGTCGAGATCGACCAGCGGCGCCAGTCGGCGGACGCCATCGCGGTCGATCAGCTCCGCGTCGATCCCGTGCAGCCGCATGGCATTACCGCGCCGTGCAAAGGCGTCGCGCTGCGCATCCGAATGGAACAGGTTCAACACGCCGCGCTGGCTCACCATCGCGTTGTAGTTGATGTCCTGCTCCAGCCCTTCCCAGAGCTTCAGCGACCATTCGTAGAACGCCGTGTTTGGCGGCAGCAGGTAGTTCGATCGGATGATCGTCGTGTTGCGCCCCACATTCCCCGAACCGACGTAGCCTTTCTCGAGCACGGCCACATTGGTGATCCCGTGCACCTTGGCGAGGTAGTGCGCCGTCGCAAGGCCATGACCGCCGCCACCGACGATGACGACGTCGTAGGCATCCTTGGGGCTCGCGTCGCGCCACTGTGGACGCCACCCCTTGTTGCCGTTGAGTGCTTCCCAGACGAGGGCAAGGGCCGAGAAACGCATTGCGACCTGCCTTATGGAGTGAGTCCCGTACCGCGCGCTTTGGCCACGCGCCAAGCGCGGAGATTAAACACCACACGGAAGGTCTTGCAATGGAGCCGGCCTGACCCGGCGCGGCGGCTCAGCAGTCGAGCGTGCTCTGACGCTCCCAATCCGTCAGATGCGCCGAATATGCGTTCCAGTCCGCATGCTTCAGCTTCAGGTAGGCGGTCATCACGTCCTTTCCGAGACCCGCCTCGAGCACCTCGGAGCAGCCGAGCGCGCGCAGCGCATCGAGCAGGTTCAGCGGCAGCTTTTTGGCATCCGTGATGGTGTGCCCATCGGTATACATATTGATGTCGAGGCGCTTGCCGGGATCGCGCTGGCTGGCGATGCCATCGAGGCCCGCAACGAGAAGGGAAGCCTGCAAGAGATACGGGTTGGCAGCGCCGTCGGCGAGCCTCAGCTCGAAGCGCCCGCGATCCGGAATGCGGATCATGTGCGTGCGGTTGTTGCCGCCGAAGGTGACCGTGTTGGGCGACCAGGTCGCGCCTGAAAGCGTGACCGGGGCATTGATGCGCTTGTACGAGTTCACTGTCGGGTTGGTGATGGCGCAGAGCGCTTCGGCTGAGTGCATGAGACCGCCGATAAAATAATAGGCCTCCTTGGAGAGGCCCATCTCGTTCGCATCGTCCGCAAAGGCGTTGTGGCCGTTCGCCATCGACCACAATGACGCGTGCACATGGCAACCGCTTCCCGTCAGGTTGAGGAACGGCTTCGGCATGAACGTCGCGCGCAGCCCGTGCTTCTCCGCAATCGACTTCACCATGTACTTGAAGAACGCATGCCGATCTGCGGTGACGAGCGCCGGCGCATAGGCCCAGTTCATCTCGAACTGGCCGTTTGCATCCTCGTGATCGTTCTGGTAGGGGCTCCATCCGAGCTCGATCATGGCATCACAGATCTCGGCCACGACATCGTAGCGGCGCATGAGGGCCTGCTGATCGTAGCACGGCTTCGACTGCTGGTCGGCCGGATCGGAAATGGCCGTGCCGTCGCGGTTGATCAGGAAATACTCGCACTCGACGCCGGTCTTCAGCTCGTAGCCGAGGCGGGCTGCGTCCTGCGTGACCTTCTTCAGGACCTGCCGCGGGTTCTGCGCAACCGGCTTGCCGCCCATGTAGAGATCGCCCGTGATCCAGGCGACCTCGCGCTTCCACGGGAGCTGCATCAGGCTCTCAGGATCGGGCACCACCAGCACATCGGGGTCGGCAGGCGTCATGTCGAGCCACGCCGCGAAACCGGCGAAGCCCGCGCCCGATGCCGCGACGTCGTCGATCGCGGTTGCGGGCACCAGCTTGGCCCGCATCGTCCCGAACAGATCGACGAACGAGATGAGAAAGTATTTGATCCCTCGTTCTGCCGCCAACTTTCCCAACGACGCCATGACGATCCCCTTCGGACTAGCGATGCGTGCCCATCAACCGAACGTGCCCTTGCCTGGAATCCAGTTGGTGCCGGCGAGCGGCACCTGTGCCATGGCGGCGCTCTCGATCGTGAGCGCGACCAGATCCTCGGGCTCCAGGTTGTGCACGTGGCTCTTGCCGCAGGCGCGCGCGATCGTCTGGCACTCGAGCGTGAGCACCGAGAGGTAGTTCGCGAGCCGCCGCCCTGCAGCAATGGGATCGAGGCGCTTGGTCAGCTCTGGGTCCTGGGTGGTGATGCCCGCAGGGTCCCTTCCCTCGTGCCAGTCATCGTAGCATCCGGCCGTCGTGCCGAGCTTGCGGTACTCGTCCTCGAGTTGGGGAGAGTTGTCGCCGAGCGCGATCAGGGCGGCCGTGCCGATCGAGACGGCGTCGGC
>Ga0180220_1001750_pt1 | contig 15278 bp, 15 predicted proteins | sample eDN5th37CBELigBY_FD_151335 | JGI IMG/M metagenome (GOLD analysis project Ga0180220, IMG submission 151335) | Enriched backyard soil microbial communities from Emeryville, California, USA - eDNA 5th pass 37_C BE-Lig BY (version 2) (version 2) | ecosystem: Environmental > Terrestrial > Soil >... | reverse complement strand
CTGATCTCGGTCGCCCGCGCCGACCGCAGCTTCGATCCCGAGCATTTCCTCGTGGGCGCGCGGCAGGCCTACGAGATGATCGTGACGGCGTTCGCCGAGGGCAACCGCAAGACGCTTCGCAACCTGCTCAGCAAGGAGGTCTTCGACGGCTTCGCGGCGGCGTTGAGCGAGCGGGAGGCCCGTGGCGAGCAGATCGACCAGAGCTTCGTCGGCATCAACAAGGCCGACATCGTCGAGGCGGAGCTGAAGGGCAACACCGCCCACGTTACCGTCCGCTTCGCGAGCGAGCTCATCTCGGCGACGCGGGACCGCGGCGGTTCCGTCATTTCGGGCGACCCGAAGCGCATCAAGGAGGTCATCGACATCTGGACCTTCGCACGCGAGGTCGCTTCACGCGATCCGAATTGGAAGCTGGTCGCCACACAGGCGCCAAGTTGATCCGGCACGCCAGCGTCGGGCCTGCCCGCGCTTCTGGGACGATCGACGGCTCCGGCGGACCTGCGGCAGTCTTCACCGGCGACAGTGCGGCATGGGGGTGCGTCCGTCCGGCTCACGACAACTCGGACCGATGGAGTTGGTATTGGGGGACATCGGAACGGCTCGCCTGACGAGGCGCCGCTGCGCCTTTGGCGGACTGCTGGCCATAGCACTCCTGGCCCTGCCGGCGAGGCCCACCTGCGCGCACGGTCCGTCGGCGATCGGAGGATGGACCGTCCAGACGGCTCCGGCCGCTACGGGATCGATCGAGATGCCTGACCGCCCTTCGCAACCCGGCGATCGCACGCGTGGCCAGGGGCGGGGTCGCAACGCCGTCAGGCCGACATCGCCACCGTCGAAACGCGAGAGGCCGGTGAGGCGGACCTCCACGGACGACGCATCACCCCGCAAGGCGCCCGGGGCAACATTCGAGCCGGTGTCCTTTCAGGACCTGCCCGCCTGGGCGGAGGATGATCACCTGGCGGCGCTCCGGGCGTTCCAGTCGTCCTGCCCTCAGGTGATCGCGGGAAAGGCGGGGAAGTCGGACGGCCCGGGAGCGGCGGAACTGGTCGCGGCTTGCACCACCGCCATGGCTCTTCCGCCAAAGACCACCCGGCTGATGGCCCGTCTGTTCTTCGAGTCGCAGTTCCGCCCGCACCGCATCGTTCACGCCAAGGCGGAGGGCCTGCTGACGGGCTATTACGAGCCCGTAATCGACGGCTCCCGGATGCGGCAGGGCAAGTTCCAGACTCCGGTGCTCAAGCGTCCTCCGGATCTGGTGGACGTCGCTTCGGCGGCGCGCGGCAAGCTGCAGGCCAGCCTGACGCACGCAAAGCGCACCGCCACCGGGCTCGAGCCATTCCCGACGCGCGCCGAGATCGACGCCGGCGCCCTTGCCGGCAGGAACCTCGAGCTTCTCTACCTCGCCAGCCCGGTCGACATATACTTTCTGCAGATCCAGGGCGCGGGCCGGATCCGGCTGCAGGACGGCTCCTTCGTCCGCGTTCAGTATGACGGCAAGAATGGCCACCCGTACACGTCGATCGGGCGCTATCTCATCGACAAGGGCCTGCTGGCGGCCGACAAGATGTCGATGGGCGCGCTCGGTCGATGGCTGAAGGCCGATCTCTCCCGGGCGAGGGAGGTCATGAACCAGAACGCGTCGTATGTCTTCTTCCGCGAGATGCCAGCCGATGCCGCTGGTCCGCACGGTGCGTTCGACGTCGCGCTCATCGCGGGCCGCTCCCTCGCCATCGACCCGAGCTTCCACCGCCTCGGAGGTCTGGTCTACGTGAGCGGCCCGACGCTGACGCCGAAGGGGCACACGCGCCCCTTCAACCGCCTGATGGTGGCGCACGACGTCGGCGGCGCCATCAAGGGACCCGAGCGCGCCGACATCTATTTTGGCACCGGCGAGCGCGCCCAGAGCCAGGCGGGAGGCGTCCGCCATCCCGGGCATCTGTTCGCCCTCGTTCCGAACGTCTCCCGCTTCGCGCCTTTGGCCGAGCCGCCGGCGCCAGGAAGGCGATGAGTGGCCGGGGTGGACGAAATCCGCCAAGACGGCCGGGGCGATCGCTCCTCGGTCCCGAGGATCGGTCTCTGTGGGATCATGTTGCGAGCTCCGTCGACAAGAAGCGCCGAGGCAAGCAGAGGGTGCCGGAGGTCGAGGCCGCATCCGAGCCCGGTGCTGCACCACCTGCGCCCGACGCCAGGCCGTCGAAGTCCACCCGCGATGCACGGCCCGACCCCGCTCACGCGACGGCACGCCATGGCCTATCCCCCAGGCCAGCCGAGCCACCGCCTCCGCCCTCTCGAGGAAAGGCAGCGGCACAGCTCCCAGGCGTCGACCGGCGCCAGGCCCGGCGAATTGCAACTGGCGCGATCGAGATCGAGGCGCGGCTCGATCTGCACGGGATGACGCAGTTGGAGGCCCACAGCCGCCTGATCGGATTTCTCCGGGGAGCTGCCGCGCGAGGCATGAGAACCGTTCTCGTGATCACCGGCAAGGGCGGCGGCCGGCGGCAGCCCCCGCCAGGCGCGGCATGGTGGGAGACCGACGAGGTCGGCATCCTGCGCCGCGCCGTGCCCCGCTGGCTGGCAGAGCCTCCCCTTCGTGCCGTGGTGATCGGGTGCGAGCCGGCCTCTCCGCGTCATGGCGGCGAGGGTGCGCTTTATGTTCTTCTCCGGCGCAGGAAGACCGGAGGCGGCATCTGAGTCGTCAGCTCTCCAGGCCGAAAAAAGGCAGTAATCAAACGCCGCGGTGTCTCATGGACAGCGCTTGAGCCATGCCCTAAGGAGCCGGTCCATGATACGACGCGCTTATGATTGGATGCTGGCCATGGCGACGCACAGACGCGCGCCTGAGGCCTTGGCCGCGGTTTCTTTCGCGGAAAGCTCGTTTTTCCCCATCCCACCGGATGTCATGCTGATCCCGATGGTTCTCGCGAACCGGGCAAAGGCGTGGTTCTACGCAGGCCTTTGCACACTCTCGTCCGTCATCGGCGGCGTTGCGGGCTACGCGATCGGCTATCTCCTCCTCGAATACATCGGACAGCCGATCCTGGCATTCTATGGCCAGGCGGGCCGCTTCGACGAGGTCGCGCATTGGTTCAACGGTTGGGGTGCATGGATTCTCATCGCGAAGGGGTGGACGCCGTTTCCCTTCAAGGTGCTGACCATTCTCGCCGGCGCCACGCATATGAACCTGCTGTCGTTCGTCGCCGCGAGCATCATCGCCCGCGCGATGCGGTTCTACCTGGTGGCGGGGCTGCTCTACTGGTTCGGCGAGCCGATCCGCGCGTTCATCGAGCAGCGCCTGACGATGATCACGACCGTCTTCGTGATCTGCCTGGTCGGCGGTTTCGTCGCGGTTCGATATATCTTTTGAGAGCGTGCCCGGAGGTACGATGTTGCGCGTTGCCTCGCCTCAAGCCGATCCAGCCTATCGCACCGGCGGACTCGCCCTGATCCTCGCCGTTGCGGCAATTCTCGGCGCGCTCGCTGCCCAGCACATCTGGGGCATCGAGCCGTGTGCGCTGTGCTTCCAGCAGCGCTACGCGTACTACGTCGGCATACCGGCGCTGTTCTTGGCGCTCGTCCTGGTCGCAGCCGAGTACCCGCGCGCGGCGGCCCTTCTGTTCTTCGCCGTTGCGCTTGCGTTCCTCGCCAACTCGGGCCTCGCCGTCTATCATTCGGGCGTCGAATGGAAGTTCTGGCCGGGTCCCGATACGTGCTCGCAAGTGCCCGGCGCTTTGCAACCGATCGGCGGCGGCGGGTCGCTCCTGAACGACCTGGGTAATACCCGCGTGGTTCGTTGCGACGAGGCGTCCTGGCGCTTTCTCGGCCTGTCGTTCGCCGGCTGGAACGTGATCGGATCGTTCACTATTTTCGTGGCAGCGCTGCAGGCGGCCTTCGCCGCGTCCTCTCGAATCCGCTGACACAAACTTATCCACAGAGTTTGTCTGCGCGCTCGGACCCGGCCCGCAACGCCTGCAAACACCCTGATTCAGCGGTGTTTGCTGTGTCTTTCTGAATGGACGTCAAGCAAAATACCGGATTCAAATCCCGAATTCGTCATGGTGTCGCCATCTGGCAACGATTTATTAACCTTCGTTCGCGGACGGCGCAGCGGCGCACTGGACGCGAGGTCGAGGGGAGGCACCGGATCATGGTTGTTGTCAGTCGCTCCCGGTTGCCCGGTGTTGTGCGTAAAGGGTGCCCGGTACCTGCCGAGATTCTGTTCAAGCGTAGTGCGGATGTGGCCGGCGTTGCGGCCAGGAGCGGCGAGGCGTCCAACAATTTTTCGGCCACCAGGTGTGGCGATGTGCTGCGTAAGGATCGGCGTATCCCGGTCCAGTCTGCGTTGAGTGTGTTGCGTGGCGTCGGTCAGCGTCCGGGTTGCGTCGCGTCCCAGTTGGTTGCGTCAGCGTCTGTATCGGTTGCGTTCGAGTCCGAGTGCCAAGCGTCCGAGTTCCCTGCGTATCTGTATCGCGTAGCGTCAGCGTCCCAGTCGACTGCGTTGGGGTCGGCCCGCGTCGAGACACCTTCGAGCACGTTCCCTCTGGTGCTCAAGGCCCTCGCACGGCGAGCCGCCGCCGCCAAGGTTTCGCGTAGGTGGCGACGGCTCGAGGATGCTTCGTCCCGCGTCTTGTTTCGTGGCGTTGCGAGCGAAGCTTGCCGGGGCTCTGGTCCCTCTGCGTCCAAGGCAAGTGCGTTCGTTCCAGGTTCCGTATCAGTCGCGTCGGTTGCGTCAGGTCGCGTTGCGGCCGCTGTGTTGCGTTCCCAGGTGTTGCGTTCGGTGTCGCGTGAGTGTCCCGCCTCGGGGTTCGGGAGGAGCCAACCCCACCCCCAAGTCATGTGAGAGAGTTCGCGTCGTGCCTGTGTCTCTGACGAATGGATCCAAAGCCATGGTCGCCAATGTCGTCTCTAGCCCCCTGGAGCCGACCGGGCGGTCATCCCCCACCGGCTGGCGGTCCGTCGGCGAGGCAGCAGGCCAGGTGTTGAGTGGTGTCGCGTATCGGTGTGCCGTTGCGTCGCGTGCGTACCCGACCCTCCTCGCGGAGGCCGGCGAATGGGCCGAGATCAGTCCCGTCGCCGGGTCAGCAGAATAGTGGAGTGGCGTATCCCCACCACTCTCGGGAACCGGCAAGCGCTGAGAGCTGGAGCACCGGATCGGTAGCCCGAAGCAGCTCATAGCAAGGTCCCGCGTAGAGCTGCCTGTGGCTCGAGGCGCTTGCCGGCACATCCACTGCGACGTCGTTATTGTAGCGATCACACAGAGAGGCAAGTCCCCATGGTCATCCACATCGATCCCGCCTCGAGCCGACCCGGCGACGATGAGTCCCCCGCGCACGTCAATCCGATCCTGTGGCAGCAGTCGCTCGGGCTCGCCCGCCAGATTTCCGCGCGTGTCTTCCGGGACGGAGGCGATCCCGCCGCCGCCGTCGTGGCTGTCGGGCTGAAGGCAATGTCCAACGATACGCTGACCTGGGACAAGGCCGTCGAGCTGATAGCCGGAGAGCTCTCGCGCGGCCGTGTCCCGGCTCGCCACCGAGCCGCTTGAGCTGCGGCCGTTTCTCCCGCTCCAATCTCTATCGTCGAGGCCGGCTCGTTTGCCCTGCGAGCCGGTCTTTCTCTGGCGGTTTCGCAGAGGAGTCCTCCCGGGGAAGGAGGGGGAGTAACGCGCACGCGACTTCAGAAAGAAACCCGATAGGTTCGCAGTTGCGCGCCTCTTATGCGAGCACCGCTCCAAGAGCGCATACTCGCTTGGTTCTCTCTCGCCGCCCCCCGGATCGTGCGTCGCCCGTCGGCGCCGGAACGAGCCGGGGGAGCGGGCCCCCCTTATCTCCAGTTCACCATTCCTATCCGCGCTCCCGGGGCAGCACCGTCTCGCCTTCGGGGCATTGATGAAAGGCGCTCGCCAGCGCCGCGTCACGGTTCGCGAATTCGCCGATCGACTCGCCGCCCTGGGCGTGGGTCCGGATGAATGCGTCGGCTAGGCCGCTTTCCTGCCCGTCGAGCACCTGCAGCGCCGTGTAGTGGACCTCGTCTCCGACGCGACGGCGAATGAGCACGTTCTTCGTGCCGCCGTAGCTCGCCGTGAAAACCTTGCATGGAAGCTTGGACCGGGTGGCTCTGGATGGCGTTGCGGCGAGACGCGACGTCAGTGCGTCGAGGCCTCCGCGAGGCCGCCCGCTGATGCCATCGTCGACATGCGATGGTGCGGACGGCGCAGGCGGCGGAGGCGCCGGGAGCTGGGCCGTGACCTCGCGCGACGGCGTGACCTCATCCGGTTCCGGCTCGTTGTCGCGGCCGTTGCAGAACCGCCGGCGATAGTTGTCCGCCACATAGGCGATCGATCGGGCGTACCGACGGTCCACGGCCCACCGCCCGGCCAGGTCGCGGAACGTGACGGGACGGCGAAGCCGGCGCGAAGCGGCGATGATATCAGCCTGCTTCTCGTTCGTGCGACGGGCGACGGGCCTCTCCACCCATTCGCCGGAGTAGGCGATCAGGTGCTGCATCTGGCCGAGCACGCCGGTCGAGACGTCGGGAAAGCTGTCGCCGGGCACGCCGCCGCCGGTGGTGCCGATGCCTGCGAAGTTGTTCTGCGACGGACTGACGTCCCCTCTCCGCGATTCCGTGCGGAAAAGAAGGTAGTTCGTCTCGACGATCATCTGGAAGAAGGCGTAGTCCCAGCGTACGCGCAGCCGTTCGCCGTGGGCCTTGTAGTAAGTCGCGATATTGCGGAACTTCGGCTGCATGTTCGGATTGCGGTCGGCGAGGAAGCGCATCAGGCGCGAAGGCGTCACGCAGGCCGGCACGCGGTTGCCGCTGCGCATCCGGATTTCGGGAAGCGACTGCGCGCGCAGAGGTGCAATGCCGCGGAGCACGTCGAACATGGCGACGGCCGCGACCGCGATCCCGATCGTGACGGGCATCCTCGCGAGGCGGCGGCGCAGCTTCATGATTGGAACTCCGTAATGCGGCCGGTGAACGCCCGGCCGGGTACCTCATTCAAGCCCTGGAAGGGCCGCTTGGGAGCCTGCAGTGAGGTCTGCGCGCCTTCAGCCTTCGGGGCAGAGCTCGAAAGCCTTCTCGAGGGCTTGCGACTGGCTCGCGAACTCGGCCTCGATCGCGCCGCCCTTGGCATAGGCCGCGATGTACGCCTCCGCCTCGCGCTTCTCGGCACCTTCGTTCACGTCCAGCACCGTGAAGTCGGTGCCCTTATCGGATTTGACGCGGATGATCAGCGCCTTCTGCCCGCCATAGCTCGCCGTCCAGACACGGCAGCTCGCGGTCGGCTTGGCGCCTTGCGGGGGCTTGTTCGCCGCGGAGCTCTGCGGAGAAGACATGGCGGCGGCGCTGCCGGCCGCGGACGCGACGGAGAGTGCCGCATCGCCGGCGCCGGACTCACGCGGGGCGTTGGCCGATGGCGCCGACGCGGGCGCATTCAGGATGCTGTAGCTTGGCGAGATGGCAGGCGGTGGCTGCCGGAAGGATGGCATGCCGCTCATCCCGAGGCCGCTTCGGTTGTCGTCGCCGGTGGCCTTGCCATCGGCTATCGCGCGCCGGGCGAGCTCCGCCCCCGAAACCCGGTCGGCCTCGGGCTCCGCCGGAACCGCATCCGCCTTGGCGACTGCCGGCTTCGTTCCGCGCGCTTCTGCCACCCATTCCGGATGCGGGTCGGGCTCCTTGCAGAAACCTTCGCGGAAGCGGTCGGCGATCGACTCCAGTCCGGAGACGTAGTCCGAGCCCGGCGCCCATTTGCGCGCGAGGTCCCGGAACGTCACGGAGCCGCGCGCCCGCCGCTGCATGGACTTGAGGATGCCCCACTCCTGCACCTTCCGCGTCCGTTCGGCCACGGGGTTCTCGATCGTTTCGCCGGAGTAGAGCAGGACGTGCTGGAGATGGGCCAGCACGCCTGTCGAGACGTCCGGGAAGCTCTCGCCGGGTGCGCCACGGCCCGTGGCGCCGAGGCCCGCGAAATTGTTCTGCTTGGGGCTCACATCGCCGCGCCGCCCGTGGTCTCCGCGGAAGCTCAGGTACCCGGTCTCGAGCAGCATCTGGTAGAAGGTGTAGTCCCACCGCAACCCGAGCTGTTCGCCGTGGTGCATGTAGTGAACGGCAATCTTCTCGAAACGGGGATCGAGCCGCTCGTTGCGCGATGCGACGAAGGCCATCAGGCGGCCCGGCGTCGCGCAGGCTTCGACCCTGTTGCCCGGCGATGTCTTGATTGCAGGAACGCCGGCCATCGCCTGTGCGGCTGGCCAGAGCAGAAATGCGGCGGCGAGGCCTGAAGCCACGGTACGCGTCATGAACGAACCCCCGACTGGTTGCGCGCGTGTGTCCGAAAGTGCGGCTGCGTAGCAACTCATGGTTGATTAAGCGCCTATGGTTAATGCCCCGTTAACTCCCCAATCACATGCTCGTGCAGATATTGGGCGCCAGTGGGAGGCCTTTTGGGCATCAATGAGGATGTTCAGTGGTCGAATTGCGGCGATGGCGCGGCAAGGCGCGGCTAAGCGCTTCAGGAAAGGATCATTTTCCGAGACGCCACGCCGGTCGCCGCCGGGGCTCAGGCAGACGGTCGCCGGCGCTCGATGGCGATGCCGACTTCCGCACACCCAGGCACGATGTCGGGCTTGGCAATGGCAACGCGCGCGACCTCGACGCGCATGTCGGCGAGGCAGGCATCGGCGATCCGTTCGGCAAGCGTCTCGATGAGATTGAAATGTCGCTGGGCGACGATCTCCCGCACGTTGTCGATGACGGAGCCGTAGTCGAGCACGTCCTCGAGCCGGTCCGAGACGCCGTCGTAGTCGTCGGCGACGTCGAGGTCGACCGAGACATGGATGCGCTGCTCGTAGCGCTTCTCCACCTCGAAGATGCCCACGCTGGCCATCACCTCGAGGCGGCTGACGAAGACACGGCGAGAGCTGCGTGTGGTCACTTTGGTCCGCCCTTCCGGCTTGGCGGCTTGGAGATTGGACGAGGCGCTCATCGTGTGGCCCGCCGCCAGGCGAGATGCTGCCCCGCGTCGATCGCGATCATCTGGCCGGTGAGCGAAGGGGCGTCAAGAATGAAGCGTACCGCTGCGGCAATCTCGGAGGGAGCGGCGGCGCGCCCGAGAAGGGTCGAGCCGACCTCCTCGGCAAAGGCGGCATCGTCCTGATAGACGCTGGGCAGGACCGGGCCGGGCCCTATGCCGTTCACGCGAATGCGCGGCGCGAGTGCCTGCGCCAGCATGCGCGTCGCGGACAGCAGCCCGGCCTTCGAGAGGCTGTAGGACAGGAAATCCGGCGTCGGTGCCAGCACCCGCTGGTCGATGATGTTCACGACATTGCCGTGGAGAACCGGCGGGAGCTGGCCGGCAAACGCTTTCGCCAGCAGCACCGGCGCCCGAAGATTGACGGCCAACTGGCGGTCCCAGATCTCCGGCTCGAGCGTGGCGATGGAGTCCTCGATAAAGAGCGAGGCATTGTTGACGAGGCATGTGATCGGGCCGAGCGCGCGCACGCACCTGGCGAGCAGGTCCTCCGGAGCCCTCGGATCGGCGAGATCGGCACTGACCGCAATGGCGCGTCCCCCCCTCGACGCGATCTCCGCACAAACGGCTTCCGCATCGGCGGCGCTCGATCCGTAGTGCACCGCAACGTGCCAGCCGTGACGGGCGAGATCCATCGCGATGCTTCGTCCGATGCGCCGGCTCGCACCTGTGACGAGCGCCGCGCGGGGACCTTGGTCCTTGTCGATCACATGTCCTCCTGGCCAATCGAAGGCTGTTCCAGGTTCCGCCAATATCAGCGCATCGCATTACCCGAGACAAGTTGCCGCAAAAATGGGCATTTCCGCATTTTCAGACGTTATATAGTTACGTTCAGATGACTCCTTTTCATGCATCAAAGGATTCCGAATTAGGCATATTTTTCCGCTCGTTACCCGCCAGCAACAGCCCCGTTCCGAAAGTCTGCATGCCTGATTCTCGGACTTGAGAATGCTTCTAGACGCACGCGATTGTGATGGGGATGACAGGTCGATTCGTGCCTGGGCCATATCTGAGCTTTCGGAGAAGTGGGATGGGGATTGATATGTTTGGGGGTCTCAAGGGCGGACTTGCGGCGCTGGCGCTGTGCGGCTTGGCAGGACCGGCTTTCGCCGGCGGTAGCCTCAAGGATGGTCCGGTCGAGGAGCCGAAGCGCGAGCTGCAGTTCACCGGCTCGGCCCTGGTGACGAGCGACTACGTCTTCCGTGGCTTCTCGCAGTCGAAAGAGCGTCCCGCCGTGCAGGCAGGCATCGAGGGCACGTACAAGTGGCTGTATGTCGGCATCTACGGCTCGACGATCGATTTCGGTGACAGCGGCACCAAGGACATCGCTCACGCCGAGGTCGATTACTACGCGGGCATCAGGCCCGTCATCGGACCGGTGACCTTCGACATCGGCGTCATCTACTACACCTACCCGAATGCATTCGACCCTGGCGCCGAGCTCGACATGGTCGAGATCAAGGTGGGTGCCAGCGGCTCGATCTGGAAGGACGCCACGCTCGGAGTCACGGCCTTCTACTCGCCCGAATACACGGGCGAGACCGGCGAAGTGTTCACCGTCGAAGGCAGCTTTGCACAGGCCTTCGCCGCGATCCGCGGCGTGACGCCGACCTGGAGCTCGACCCTCGGCTATTCGGCGGGTGACGATCCGGCCTTCGTATCGGTCTTCGGCAACGGCGATGACAACTACTTCTACTGGAATTCCGGCCTGACGCTCGGCTTCGGCGATCGCTTCTCGCTCGACTTCCGCTACTGGGACACCAACGTCAGCAACGCGGGCGGTTTCTGCTCGGCCCGTCTGTTCGGCTGTGACGAGCGCTTCATCGCTACGGCAAAGGTAACGTATTGAGGCACGAGGCAGCCAGCCGATCTGGGTTGGTTGCACGACAATTTCCGGAAGCTCGGCAGAGGCTGGCGCTTGGTCGCCGGCCTCTGTTCGTTTGTGCCAAGAAGCGCCGGCAGATCGCAGGCGGCTGCTTCCAAGCCTTGAATTAGCGCGTGACATTAATCGGAATTGTCTGGATAATCGTGGGCGAGTGCTGGAACTCCGTCTTCGGAACAGGACTGCCACCGGCCACTGCTGCAGTGGCGCTAGAGTTGGCGCTGTTCTTTCCGGTATTTGTACGAATAAGCCATAAATGGCGCAAAAAAGGGAGGAAGCCACATGCTTCAACATCGCTGCGAGTCTCATGCCGTCGCTGACGGCAGCAGGTTCATGCACGCCTCTTCGCACAGGCAATAGTCGCCGAATTGGCATTCGCGGCCCGCGGCCGCTTTCCGCAGATTGGGCCCGAAGCGCAAGCTCCGAATGCAAACGCCTTTTGTGGGCATGGATCTGCTTGCCTGATCCAGAACGCGCCCCCCTTTGAAGGCCGTGAGGGCCTTGTTCGCAGGCAGCCGCTAAAACAGGAGAGAAATGCGATGAATGGAAGGAGAACACGAAGCGTCGTGTGTCTCGCGCTCGGCGCCTTGCTCGCGGCGACTGGTGCGGCAAATGCGAAGGAAGAGCCGAAACGTGGTGGAATTTTGAAGTTTGTGGTACCCGACGAGCCACCCAGCTTTGACGGTCATCGCGAAACGACGTTCGCGCTTATTCACCCCATCGCCCCGTTCTACAGCGTGTTGATACGCATCAATCCGGACAATCCCGCGTCGCTGACCGATTTCGTCTGCGACTTGTGCACCGAAGTCCCGAAACCCGTCGATGGTGGCAAGACCTATACGTTCAAGATAAGAAAGGGCGTGAAGTTCCATGACGGCTCGCCGCTGACGGCGAAGGACGTCGAGGCAACGTTCCGGCATATTGTCTTTCCGGCCGAGGGCGTGTTGAGCGCACGCAAGGCCCAGTTCTCGATGATCGAGAGCATCACCTCGCCCGATGACGAGACGGTGGTATTCAAATTGAAGCACCCGTCGGGCGCTTTCATTCCGGTGCTCGCGAACCCGTACAACTTCGTCTACTCGAAGGCGAAGCTCGACCAGGACCCGAGATGGTACGAGGCGAACGTCATGGGCTCGGGCCCGTTCGTCTTCGACAAGCGCGAAGCGGGAGCCCGTGTCACCGGCAAGGCCAATAAGAATTATTATCACAAGGGGCTGCCGTACCTCGATGGTTTCGAAGCGATCTTCGCGAAGAAGCAATCGCTACGCGTTCAAGCCATTCGCGGCGACCAGGCGGCCATCGAGTTCCGCGGCTTTCCGCCGAAGAGTCGCGACGATCTCGTACGGGCGCTCGGAAAAGACATTACCGTCCAGGAAAGCGATTGGAACTGCGGACTGGTGCTCACGCCCAATCACTCGCGCAAGCCCTTCGATGACGTCCGCGTCAGGCGTGCACTCACGCTCGCGCTTGATCGCTGGGGCGGGTCGCACGACCTTTCGAAGATCGCCATCGTGAAGGCCGCCGGCGGCCTCGTTTTTCCAGGCCATCCTCTCGGCATGACGAAAGAGGAGCTGCAAAAGGTTGCCGGCTACTGGCCCGATATCGAGAAATCGCGGGCCGAGGCGCGGCGTCTGCTGCAAGAGGCGGGACATCCCAACCTGAGCTTCACCTTTCTCAACCGCGCAACCGATCAGCCATATACGATCGTCGGGACCTGGATGATCGATCAATGGAAGAAGGTTGGCATTTCCGCGAAGATGCGCAACGAGGCGACGGCGGGCTGGTTCGCCGGGTTGAGAGCCGGCGATTTCGACGTCGGTGTCACGGCTAATTGCCAGTCGATAGTGAACCCGCTTCTCGATGTCGCCTACTACCTGCCGACCGGGCGGTCGGGTCAGCAAATGGGCGTTTTCAAGGACCCCGAGCTCGAGAAGATCTACGACAGCATGATCAAGTTGGGCGACGTCGCGGAGCAGAAGGCGCTCATGGCTCGTTTCGAGAGGCGCGTTATGGATGAGGAGGCCCACAATTTCCAGATCTTCTGGTGGTACCGGATCATTCCGCACCGGAGCTACCTGAAGGGATGGAAGATTTCGCCGAGCCATTACCTGAACCAGGATCTCTCGGGTCTCTGGATCGACCGTGACTTGTGAGCTGACGGGATTCGGCGCGCCGGCCGTTGCCAGGACGGCGCGCCGCCGACGAGCTCTCGTTTTCCTCAACGGACACGGAAAGCATGGCCAAATACGTCATCAAGCGCTTGCTGCTGATGATCCCGACCTTGTTCGGAGCGGCGATACTCGTCTTTCTCCTGATGCGTGCGATACCGGGAGACATCTGCTACCTGCGCATGGCCGGTGGCGGCGCCTCCGTCGATCTCGATGTGGTTCGCCAATGTCGCGTCGACCTCGGTCTTGACCGGCCGCTTTGGGTGCAGTTCTGGGACTTCATCTCGGGTTTTCTAGTCGGCGATTTCGGCAAGTCCATGTGGACCGGCCAGCCGATCTTCCACGAGGTGGCGCTCAGGTTCGAGCTTTCGCTGCAAATCGCCATCATGGCGACCGCCGTCTCCATCCTGATCGCAATTCCGCTCGGCACCATTTCGGCCGTGAAGCAGGATACCTGGGTTGACTACGCGGTCCGCACGTTCTCGATCGCCGGTATCGCCGTGCCGTCGTTCTGGCTCGGCATTCTGATCATCCTCGGTATCCTCATTACGTCCAAGGCGTGGTTCGGGCAGTCCTGGATGCCGCCAATCACGTATCGGCCGATCTGGGTCGATCCCTGGTACAACCTTTCGATGCTGATCTGGCCGGCGTTGGCGACGGGCTATCGCTACTCGGCCGTGGCAACGCGCATGACGCGGTCCGCGGTTCTCGAGGTGCTGCGCGAGGACTATGTGCGCACGGCGCGCGCGAAGGGTGTCTTCGAGACGCTTGTCATTCGCCGGCATGCCTTGAGAAACGCGCTGTTGCCGGTGATCACCGTGATCGGAATCGAGTTTGCGTTCCTGATGGGCGGCCTCGTCGTTACCGAGCAGGTGTTCAATCTCAATGGCATCGGCAAGCTGTTCGTCGAGTCGGTGGAGAACCACGACTACAACATGACCCAGTCCCTGGTGATGCTGGTGGTCGCGATCTTCGCCCTTATGAACTTTCTCGTCGACATCTTCTACGCGTGGCTCGACCCGCGCATCCGCTACGTTCGCTGAGGTGGCTTGAATGACAACCGCAGAGGATTTCTCCGTCGCCGAGCGCATGCCCGCCCGCGCTTCGAGGCTTTCGGCCGCTCTCCGTTTCGCGCGCAAGAACATGCTCGGAGCGGCGGGCGCGCTGGTGGTCGTGATCATGATTCTCATGGCCATCTTCGCTCCGGTCGTAACGAGCTACGACCCGACCGCGAACGATTTCGGAGTGATGCTCGAGGCGCCAAGCAACGAGTATATCCTTGGTACGGACCAGTACGGCCGGGACCTCTTCAGCCGCATCGTCTACGGCGCGCGCACGGCTCTGCTGGTCGGTTTTCTCTCGGCCTTCATCGGCGCCACCGTCGGGCTCGTGCTCGGCGTCGCGAGCGCCTACTTCGGAGGGACGTTCGATCTGATCTTCCAGCGGTTCATGGATGTGCTGATGGCCTTCCCGCTGATCATCCTGGCGCTTGCCGTCGTCTCGATCGGCGACGCGCTGCCGATCGGCGACACATTCAAGGTGATCCTGGCGATCACCATTCCGTTCATTCCGCGTTGCGCGCGCATCGTGCGATCGAGCGCCTTGGCGATACGGGAGATCCCCTACATCGACGCGGCACGCGCGTGCGGCTTCGGTCACGCCCGCATTATACTTCGCCATATGGTACCGAACGTGATGGCGCCCTATCTGATCATCTTCACCGCTTCGGTCGGGCAGGCGATCCTGATCGAGGCGTCCCTGTCGTATCTTGGTCTCGGGGTGCAGGAGCCCACGCCCGCCTGGGGCCTCATGCTCCGCGGCGGTGCCGAGGAGTACGCCGAAAGCGCGCCGTGGGTCGCCATCTTCCCGGGGCTCGCGATCACGCTCGCGGTGTTCGGCTTCAACCTGTTCGGCGATTCCGTGCGGGATGCGCTCGATCCGAAGCTGAGGCAGCTTTGACCCGCGCCTGACGGACAGCGCGAGCGCGCTCGCAACCTTCACGCGGCGCGCAAGGGCCGTGCCACCGCGCCGCGCCAGCGTACCATGGCAAGCCGCAGACGGCAGTTTCCATTGATTCAATGGCTTGGATCGATTGGTGCGGTCGAGAGGACTCGAACCTCCACGCCTTGCGGCGCTAACCCCTCAAGCTAGTGCGTCTACCAATTCCGCCACGACCGCATCGTTTGGGAAGGCGCACTCGATA
>Ga0180220_1001749_pt1 | contig 15281 bp, 15 predicted proteins | sample eDN5th37CBELigBY_FD_151335 | JGI IMG/M metagenome (GOLD analysis project Ga0180220, IMG submission 151335) | Enriched backyard soil microbial communities from Emeryville, California, USA - eDNA 5th pass 37_C BE-Lig BY (version 2) (version 2) | ecosystem: Environmental > Terrestrial > Soil >... | reverse complement strand
CGTTCCGCTGGTGTTCGCCGCCATCGGTATCGCCGGCACCATCCTGCGCGTGCGCCAGGCCGACCCCACCGAAGTCGTACTCGAATATCTCTCGCAAGCCATACCGCCGGTGAGCCCCGAGTTCGAGCAGGCCATTGCAGACCTGCTCTCCAGCATCATTGCCCAGAGCACGGGTCTGCTCAGTGTGGGCACCATCTTCCTCGTGTGGGTCGCAACCCGGTTGATCGGGACGCTCCGCACCGTACTCAGTGAGATCTTCGACGTCCGTGACCGCAGGGGCTTCATAGCCGGGAAGCTTTTCGACATGAAGATGGTCCTGGCGGCCGGCACATTGCTTGCCCTCAACGTCGGGCTCACGGCCGTCGCGGAAGTCGTCGCCCGCTTCGGCGTTGGCATGCTGGGCATCCGGCCTGGCGGCTGGACGGATCCGCGCGTGCTCTACGGCACCTTCGCCGCGTTCCTTTCGATATGGGCGATGTTCCTCCTCATCTACCGCTACCTTCCGGCCCACAGGGTGCCGTGGCGCATCGCGTTCATCGCCGCGAGCGTCACCGCCGTTCTCTTCGAGATCATGAAGCAGGCGTTCAGTTGGTACATCGCAAACCTGGCGAGCTTCACCTCGATGTACGGCGGGTACGTCGCCACGCTGATCATCCTGATATTCTGGATCTACTATTCGGCTGTTGCCTTCGTGCTCGGCGGCGAGGTTGCCCAGGTCGCCATGCTGCATCGCGTGCGGAAGCGGCAGCGGGAGCGCCTCGCCTGATCCGGCGCGCCGCGTTGCTCCTGGCATCCCTGGCAGCGATCGTCGTTGCTCCGTCAACGATCTCGGCCGCGCAGCCGGCCGCCTACGCCGCGCTGGCCTTCGAGACCGGGCTTGGTGAGGAGCGGTTCACGCGCGCACCGCTGGATGCCGAGCGCTACATCGTGATTCCGCTGGTCGAGAATCGGCTGTATCTCATGGAAGGCACGCGCGTGATATGGTCGGCTCCTGTCGCCACCGGTGGTGGTTTCACGCTCGAAGCGGCAGGTCGGTCGTGGCAGTTCGATACGCCGCGCGGCGTTTTCAGGATCCAGCGCGAGGAAATCGATCCCGTCTGGGTCAAGCCGGAATGGGCGTATTTGCGGGAGGGGCTGCCCGTTCCGCCGCTCCACGCCCCGGAACGGCGGCAGCGCGGCATGCTTGGCAACACCGCGCTCTTCATCGGGTACGAGCTCGCGCTCCATGGCACCGACCGCCCGGATCTGGTGCTGAATCCGGACCCCGAGGAGCGCCGCGTGTCACACGGGTGCATCCGCCTCACCGACGAGGACGCCCGCATCCTCTACCACATGGTCGACCCGGGAACGCTGGTCCTCATCTACTGACCCGGACTGTTGATTTCGGGCCGACTGGTGGCGGATTCGGGCATTGTTCACCCCCGGTCGGCAGAGCTACATTATCCGGCCATGGACAGATCCGAGGGGCGAAAGGTCGTCGCCCGCAACCGCAAGGCGCTGCACGAGTACCATGTTCTCGATACTTTCGAGGCCGGAATCGTGTTGACGGGACCGGAAGTCAAATCGGTTCGGGATGGTCGCGTCAGTCTCGCGGAATCCTTCGCCCGGGTGGAGAACGGCGAGGTGTGGTTGCACGGCGTTCACATCAGCCCCTACGATCCGGCCAGCCGCTGGAACGTGGACCCGACCCGACCGCGGAAACTCCTGCTGCACCGACACGAGATCCGGCGATTGATCGGCGCGGTCGGCGAAAAGGGGCTGACGCTCGTACCGCTGGACATGTACTTCCGGCGAGGCCTCGCCAAGGTCACGCTTGCCGTCGCGCGCGGTAAGAAGATGCACGACAAGCGGGAAGCGCTGAAGGAGCGCGCGGTACGGCGGGAACTGGAGCGCGAGTTCCGGAGCCGGTAGTGATAGTCCGAATATTCGCCTTCACCCTGATGGTCCTGGCTCTGCCGGGTCATCTGCTCGCCCAGGCGCCGCCTCTCCAGGTCAATGCCGGTGGCGAGGTAAGGATCGTGGCGCCATCCGTGCACCGGGCGCACGCCGGATATCCGGCATCGATCCTCGAGCCCGCCGGTGTCTTCATTTCGGCGAGCACGACGGGCGCGATCGTGGTCGTCGAAGGGGACACGCTCCGGTTCGAAGTGCTCTCGCCGTACTTCCGCGTGCGCGGCTCCGTCTTCCAGATGGTCCAACCCGCGTACGTCGACGCCGGGCGACTGTACCTGCCCCACCAGTTCTTCAGCGAGTGGCTGCCGACCGCGTACCCAGAACGCTTCACCTTCTCGGACGGACAGCTCGGGTTCGCGGTGCAGCCCGCTCCGCAGACAGTGCAGGCGGCCGGCGCGCCGACGAGCCGGCTGCACCGCATCGTCGTGATCGATCCGGGGCATGGTGGCGTGGACCCCGGCAAGATCGGAGCGGGCGGCACTCCGGAGAAGAACGTCACGCTCGCCGTGAGTCTGCGCCTGGCGGAGGAGCTGCGCGACCGCGGCTACGAGGTGCACCTGACGCGCACGACCGACACGCTGATCGCGCTGGCAGACAGACCCCGCCTGGCCAACGAGTGGCGCGCCGGGCGGCCCGCGGCGCTGTTCGTTTCGCTCCACGCCAACTCCGGCCCATCCTCCGCCCGTGGCTTCGAGACCTTCTTCCTGTCCGAAGCACGGACGGAGGACGAACGTCGCGTCGCCGAGATGGAGAACGCTGCCGTCGCGTTCGAAGGACCCGCGGCAACATCCCGACCGCCCGATCTGCAGTTCATTCTCCAGGAACTGCGGAACGATTTCTATCTACGGGCGTCCAATGACCTTGCCGAGGCCATTCAGCGACAGCTCGGATTTTTCCACCCCGGCGCGAACCGCGGCGTCAAGCAGGCCGGTTTCATCGTGCTGGTCGGTGCCCTGATGCCCGCCGTGCTCGTCGAAATGGCGTTCATGTCCAATCCTCTCGAGGAGGAACTGCTGAGCTCGCCATCCTTCCAGCAGGAGCTCGGCCGCGGCCTCGCGGACGCCATCGATTCGTTCTTCGACTCGCACGAATACTTCTGGGAAGCGGAGGGGTCGTGATGAAGCGCGGTACGGCGCTCCTGCACCCGCGTGGCCCGAGGGTTCGACGCTCTGATTTGCCCGGAATGGTCGGTCCCGGAACGGTTTCACCGTGAATCTCGCGCAATCCCTTTTCGGGACTGAGTTCCAGAACCCGGTTCTGCTCGCCAGCGGTACGTGCGGCTACGGGGAGGAACTGGCAGACGTCCTCGACCTCGAGGCGCTCGGCGGGGTGGTCACCAAGGCGCTGACCACCGAACCTCGCCCGGGGAACCCGGCTCCCCGCGTTGCGGAGTTCGATGCCGGCATGATCAATTCGGTCGGTCTCGCCAACGTCGGGCTCGCGCGGTTCCGCGCCGAAAAACTACCCTGGCTCGCCACGCACCTGCGCCGGGCCAGGGTGTTCGTGAATGTCGCCGGAAAAACCGTCGATGAGTTTGCCGGACTCATTCGGAGTATCGACGGAGACGCCGGTTTCCTCGGTTACGAGCTCAACGTTTCGTGTCCGAACGTGAAGGAGGGAGGCGCGGCGTTCTCGTCGCGGCCCGACCTCCTGGCGGAAGTCGTCAGGACGGCGCGCGCAGCGACCCGTCGGCCTCTCCTCGTAAAACTCGCGCCCAATGTTCCGGACATTGGACACATGGCCGAGGTGGCCGTCAGTGAGGGCGCCGACGGGCTCACGCTGATCAACACCTTCCCGGGAATGATCATCGACACGCGGCGTCGGCGCCCGGTCCTGGGCGCGGGCACAGGTGGCGTGAGCGGGCCCGCCATTCTTCCGATGGGCGTCCACGCGGTTTGGCAGGCCCGTGCGCGCGTCGAGGTGCCCATCGTGGGTGCCGGCGGGATCCGTTCCGGGGACGACGCTCTCCAGTACATTCTCGCCGGCGCGTCGCTCGTGCAGATCGGCACGGCCAGCTTTGCGGACCCTCGCGCCGCGCAACGTGTATTGACTCAGCTCGGGCAGTACGGCCAGCGACACGGTGTCACGCACATCCGTGAGCTGGTGGGCGCCGCCCGGGCCAACTGACGCTCGAGGTTCTTCATGGCAACGTTGATCGTCGCTCTCGATGTACCCACGACCGCAAACGCGCTCGCGCTGGTGGATCGGCTCGGCGATCGCGTCGATTTCTACAAGATCGGCGCGCCGCTCTTCACCCACGACGGACCCGGTATCCTCGCAGAGCTCAGGGATCGCGGGAAGCGGATCTTCCTCGATTTGAAATTCCACGACATCCCGAATACTGTGGCCCGCTCGGTGGAAGCCGCGGCGAAGGCCGGCGTCGACCTCCTGACGCTTCACACAGCCGGCGGTTCTGCCATGCTGCGGGCAGCGCGGCAGGCAGTCGGTGACGATGGGCCGCGCCTTCTCGCAGTTACGATCCTGACTTCGCTGAGCGCGGCGGGCGTCGAGGAGGTCTGGGCCAAGGAGCTCAGGTCGCTGCGGGAGGAGGTCGCGCGTCTCGCCGGACTCGCCGCCGACAGCGGCGCCCACGGCGTTGTGGCCTCCGCGCAGGAGGCGGAGGCGCTCAAGCGACGGCATGGCGCCGAATTCCTCGTCGTCACACCGGGAATCCGGCCACCCGGCGCAGCCCATGAAGACCACGCGCGGCCTGCCACTCCCGCGGAGGCTGCCAGCGCCGGCGCCGATTACATTGTCGTCGGTCGCCCGGTCATCAAGGCTGAGGACCCTGTCGGCGTCGTCGACGACATCCTGCGTGACCTGAATCAGGTATCCGGTTCCGTACGATGACCCCTCGTACCCTGGCTGCTTCGGCAGTGCTGCTGCTCCTGGCCTCGTTCGCGCCCGTCGCCAACGCGCAGACAGAGCAGCGCCAGCTCGACGCGGTCCTGGAGGCGCTCGTCTCAGCCTGGTCGCGTGGCGACGCCGCCGCGATCGTTGCTCTCGCCGCCCGCGCCGGGGTTTCCCTCGACGTCACCGGCGAAACGGTCGGTCCGCTGGTCCAGAGGCAGGCGACTGCCGTCCTGCGGGGCGTGATCGAAAATCGCGAGACCGTCACGCTCGAAGCCGAAGGCCGTATCGTCGGCGGTGCACCCGCCCGTGCCGCAGGTGAGTTGACGTGGGTCACCCGACCCAGAGACACGACCGACGTCGAACGCCGGACCGTTTTCGTCGAGCTGGTGCGCGAGGCCGACGAGTGGCGCGTTACGTTCATCCGGCTCCTCCAGTGACGCCTTCGCCCTTTGGCAATTCCGTGACAGAATATCCGGCCGGCGTGCTCCGGCCGCCGCGGGTGGCGCGAGCACTCTTGCGGGGCGTTGTAGCATATTCCATTCGCCCCGGCGCCGTCATGGCGCACTGCCCCGACCATGCATGTTCGCCAGACACGTGATCATGCCAATCGGAACGACCGCCGCGGCCTGTCACGAACGGATTTCAGACCCTGACCCGGAAACCCCCACATGGCGCTCCGCTTCTACAACACGCTGACTCGACGACTGGAGCCATTCACTCCGCTCGAGCCCGGATACGTCCGCGTCTACGCATGCGGACCGACCGTGTACCAGGCACCGCACATCGGCAACTATCGCACGTTCCTCTTCAACGACCTCCTCCACCGCTACCTGCGCTGGAAGGGTTTCGACGTGAAGTTCGTCATGAACATCACGGACGTGGACGACCGCATCATCGAGAAGTCGCTGCAGGCCGGCACGACGATCGACGAATTTACGGCGCCACACATCCAGGGCTTTCAGGAAGAGCTGAGAACGCTGGGAATCCTCCCTCCTGCCGCCATGCCGAGGGCGACCCGGCACATCGATCACATGATCGAGCTGGTTCAGAAACTGCTCGACCGCGGCCACGCTTATCTGGTCGACGGTTCCGTATTCTACGACATCTCTAGCTTCCCCGACTACGGCAAGCTGTCGCGCATACCGCTCGACCAGGTCCGCACTGGAGAACGCGTGGCCTCCGACAGGTACGGAAAGGAAGACGCGCGCGACTTCGCCCTGTGGAAACCCGCGAAGGAAGAAGACCGCCAGGTCGGCGCGGCATGGCCGTCGCCCTGGGGCGAGGGGCGGCCGGGATGGCACCTCGAATGCTCCGCCATGAGCATGGCCGAGCTCGGCGAGTCGTTCGACATACACGCCGGTGGCGAGGACCTCGTATTCCCGCACCACGAGGACGAGATCGCGCAGTCTGAAGGAGCCACCGGGAAGCCCTTCGCCCGCTACTGGCTGCACACCAAGCACCTGCTGATCAACGCCGAGAAGATGTCCAAGTCCGCGGCGGGGGCCGTCACCCTGGCGGAGCTCCTCCGGGCCGGACATTCGCCCGCCGACGTCCGATTCCTGCTCCTCTCGGCACATTACCGCAAAGAGCTAAACTTCAGCGACGCAGCGCTGGCGGACGCGCGGGCCGCGCTGCGCCGGCTCACGGATTTCGACGACCGCCTGAACAGGACCGCCCCGGGCGACGATGACTACCCGGCCACACTCACCGAGCTCGCCAACGCCGCGCTGGTCGGCTTCGAGGAAGCGCTCGATGACGACCTGAACCTGCCCGCAGCGCTGGCCGCCGTATTCACCTTCGTAAGGGAAGCCAACGCATCGCTCGACCGGGAGCCCACTCCTCCGGCGGCCGCACTCGACGCGGCCCGCAACGCGCTTGCCAGCATCGACAGGGTCCTCAACGTCATCGGCCTCGCCCGCCAGGCCGAATCGGCCGGAGATCCGGAGCTCGTGGCCTGGGTCGAAGCCCGCCTCCAGGAACGCCAGCAGGCACGCGCTCGACGCGATTTCGCCCGCGCAGATGAGATCCGCAACGAGCTCACTGCAGCCGGCATCGTCGTGGAAGACACCCCGGACGGACCCAGGTGGCGTCGGGCTTGACACGTCTCAAAATGCCCGGCTATAATACCCGTCTGTCCCGGCGCTGACGTAGCTCAACCGGCAGAGCACCTGCCTTGTAAGCAGGGGGTTAAGGGTTCGAGTCCCTTCGTCAGCTCCTGCGTTCGCCGCCACGCGGCGGACGACGCACCGCCGAGCGTGGCGCCGGCGCCGACCCGCGGGCCGTCCGGTTGGTCGCCCGTGCGGGAGGCCGAGTCCGCGGAGCAGCACGGTAGCCTTCGGCAACCGTGTCACCTGGCTCTCGCGGGCAGACAGACTTGCGGGAGTGGCTCAGTGGCCTTCGGCGACTTCGCCACGCTGCTCCCGCGGGAAATGAGACTTGCGGGAGTAGCTCAGTTGGCTAGAGCATCAGCCTTCCAAGCTGAGGGTCGCGGGTTCGAATCCCGTCTCCCGCTTGTTCGATACGCGGAGCGCGCCAACTACCAGGAGCGGGCTCCCCTTGCGGCGGCGTGGTCACGTGCGGTTCCTCCGCAGGACCCGGCGCCGTTGTGTGCGCCCGGTCGCGATCCCGCAGGGCGTCTTTTGGATTGATGGGTTCACCGGGACCGGCCCCGGTACGTACGGTCGAGAGATTCGGGGGAAGCCATGGCGAAGGCGAAGTTTGAGCGGACGAAGCCGCACGTGAACGTGGGGACGATTGGTCACGTGGACCACGGGAAGACGACGTTGACGGCGGCGATCACGCGGATCCAGGCGGCGAAGGGTTTGGCGCAGTTTATTGCGTTCGACAACATCGACAAGGCGCCGGAGGAGCGGGAGCGGGGGATCACGATTGCGACGTCGCACGTGGAGTATGAGACGGAGAAGCGTCATTATGCGCACGTGGACTGTCCGGGTCACGCGGACTACGTGAAGAACATGATCACGGGGGCCGCGCAGATGGACGGGGCGATTCTGGTGGTGAGCGCGGCGGATGGGCCGATGCCGCAGACGCGGGAGCACATTCTGCTGGCGCGGCAGGTGAACGTTCCGTACATCGTGGTCTTCCTGAACAAGGTGGACATGGTGGACGATCCGGAGCTAGTGGACCTGGTGGAGCTGGAGGTTCGCGAGCTGTTGTCGGAGTATGATTTCCCTGGGGATGAGGTGCCTGTGATTCGCGGGAGCGGGTTGAAGGCGCTGGAGAGCGGGGATCCGGAATCGGAGTGGGGTCAGAAGGTGACGGAGTTGATGGAGGCGATCGACTCCTACATTCCGGAGCCGGTGCGAGATACGGACAAGCCGTTCCTGATGCCTGTGGAGGATGTGTTCTCGATCACGGGTCGGGGCACGGTGGCGACGGGCCGGATCGAGCGTGGTCGGGTGAAGGTTGGCGACGAGGTGGAGCTGGTGGGCTTCGGGGCCAACAAGAAGACGGTGGTGACCGGGGTGGAGATGTTCCGGAAGCTGCTGGACGAGGGTGTGGCTGGGGACAACGTGGGGCTGCTGCTGCGAGGTGTGGGGAAGGACGAGATCGAGCGTGGGATGGTGCTGGCGAAGCCGGGCTCGATCACGCCGCACACGAAGTTCAAGGCGGAGGTCTACGTGCTGACGAAGGAGGAGGGCGGACGTCACACGCCGTTCTTCCCGGGATACCGGCCGCAGTTCTACTTCCGGACGACGGACGTGACGGGGTCGGTGACGTTGCCGGAGGGGGTGGAGATGGTGATGCCGGGGGACAACGTGCAGATGGAGATCGAGCTGATCACGCCGATCGCGATGGAGAAGGAGCTGCGGTTCGCGATCCGGGAGGGTGGTCGGACGGTCGGAGCGGGAGTGGTGACGGAGATCATCGCGTAAGGTGGCGAGGCGGCGCGGGCTCGTGGGGCAGGGCTGCCCGGAGCCCGACGGCCGTGGCCCGAGGCGAGGCGGCGGCGGAGTAGAGCCGGGCCGCCTCGAACGCACGATGAAGCCCTTTGCGACATTGGCCCCATACACCCTTCTAGGAACGGGCGGGCGCGTGGGGCCGGTCGCAAGTCGGGTTCGGCCAGGCGGAACCTGACGCCACGAACGGTATACAACAGGGGCTCGGGACGGAGCCAGGACTTCCAGGGAGGCTGCGATGCCCCGCGAAAAGATCATCCTCGCCTGCACTCAGTGCCAGGAGAGGAATTACCACACGACCAAGAACAAGCGCAAGCATCCGGGTCGGGTCGAATACCGGAAGCACTGCCCGCGGTGCAACGCGCACACGGCTCACAAGGAGACTAAGTAGCCGGTGCACGATGGTCAGTCCCGCACGCCCGCGGTCGCGGCCGCGTCACGCGGGGCCGCGAGCTTCGCTACGGCAGCCGTGACTTCTGGCGGCATGGCGACGAGGCGGCTGGCCCGGGGAACAGGGACTCAGATAGCGGGATGCGCGACACTGGAGCGGCGGCCAGGTCGGCGCCGATTTCGGCAAGGAATGGAGTGACACGATGGATTCGGCTTCCCGCGTGCGGGAGTACACCGCGGAAGTGGTGGAGGAACTCAAGAAGGTCACGTGGCCAGATCGGGAGCAACTCCGTAACGCCACGTTCGTCGTGATCATTTTCGTCCTGCTGATCGCGCTGATCATCTGGACCATGGATCTGGGCGTGCGCGCCGTGGTCAACGTGATCCTCGATCTGTTCGCGCGATGATCATGGTCGCAGAAGCCCGCTGGTACGCGATACAGACCTACTCCGGCCACGAGAACAAGGTCAAGCGTCTCGTGGAGCACAAGATCGCCGAGGAACCCGGGGAAACGCCCGAGGAGAAGGAGATCCAGGAGGTCATGGTCCCCACGCAGGACACGGTCGAGATTCGCAACGGCAAGCGCGTGACCGTGACCCGCCGACTGTATCCTGGATACGTGCTGGTGAAGATGGTGATGAACCAGCGAACCATGCACGTGATCAACAACATCCAGGGCGTCATCAAGTTCGTCGGCTCCGGCAAGGCGCCCCAGCCGCTCCGGGACGACGAGATCAACAAGATCCTCGGCCTCGCCCCATCGGAGGCGGAGGAACAGCGGGAGGAGATTCCTTTCCGCGTCGGGCAGGTCGTCGAAGTCACGGAAGGCCCTTTCACCGACTTCAGCGGTACGGTCCAGGAGATCGATCCGGACAAGGGCAAGGTAAAGGTCGAGGTGAGCCTGTTTGGACGCCCGACCTCCGTGGAGCTGGATTACACGCAGCTCAAGGGATATTAGCCGCATGGCGAAGAAAGTCGTCGGTTTCGTGAAACTCCAGATTCCCGCGGGTGCGGCCAATCCGGCGCCGCCGGTCGGTCCGGCGCTCGGCCAGCACGGCGTGAACATCATGGAGTTCTGCAAGCAGTTCAACGCGCGTACGCAGGGGCAGGCGGGTCTCATCATCCCCGCCGAGATCACGATCTACGCGGACCGTTCCTTCACGTTCATCACGAAGACGCCGCCGGCGCCGGTGCTGCTCAAGAAGGCGGCCGGCCTCGACCGGGCGTCCGCGGCGCCGAACCGCACGAAGGTCGGTTCGGTGACCCGGCAGCAGGTGCGCGAGATCGCGGAGCTCAAGATGCCCGACCTGAACGCGGCGAGCATCGAGGCGGCAATGCGGATGATCGAGGGGACGGCCCGCTCCATGGGCCTGACGGTGGTGGACTGATGCCGAAGCACGGGAAGAACTTCCAGAACGCCCGGGTCCGCGTACCCAGGGGTATAGTGGTGGGGAGCGCCGCCGAAGCGTTCGCCCTGGTCAAGGAAGTAGCGTTCGCCAAATTCGACGAGACCGTCGAAGTCGCGGCACGGCTTGGCGTGGATCCACGCCACGCGGACCAGATCGTGCGCGGCACCGTGGTGCTCCCGCACGGAACCGGCAAGAAGGTTCGGGTGCTCGTCCTGGCCCAGGGCGAAAAGGTCAAGGAGGCCGAGGAGGCCGGGGCCGACTACGCTGGCGTCGAGTACGTCCAGCGCATCAAGGACGGCTGGCTCGATTTCGACGCGGTGGTCGCAACGCCGGATGTCATGGGGCAGGTCGGCCAGCTCGGCCGCATCCTCGGTCCGCGCGGGCTGATGCCCACGCCGAAGGCGGGCACGGTGACCTTCGACGTCGCGAACGCCGTGCGCGAGATCAAGGCCGGTAAGATCGAGTTCCGCGTAGATCGCAGCGGAAACGTTCACGCCCCGATCGGACGCGTCTCCTTCGAGCCGCAGCAGCTCGTGGAGAATTTCGAGGCGTTCATGGACGCCGTGATCCGGGGCAAGCCGGCTGCCGCCAAGGGCACCTACATCCGCAGCATTACGGTGTCCAGCACGATGGGTCCCGGCGTGCGCATCGATCCGAACCTCTATCGACGGGTGGCAGCCTGATGGGTGCGCGAGAGAAGAAGGCGGAGACGGTTCAGGCCTTCGTGGACCGCGTGCGGGACGCGAAGGGGATCTATCTCACGGATTTCACTCAGCTCGACGTCAAGAGCATTACGGATCTCCGGTCGAGGTTCCGCGGTGTTGGCGCCGAGTACGTGGTCATAAAGAACACGCTCGCGCGCAGGGCGCTCGAGCAGCTCGACCTTCCCGACATTGCCCGTTTCTTCACGGGCCCGACGGCGGTCGTGATCGGACGCGAAGATCCGATATCGGCCGTGAAGGTGCTGGAAGAGTTCGCTCAGCAACACAATCAGCGGCCGGCCGTCAAGGTCGGCGTCGTCGAGAAGCGGGAGTTCTCGGCCGAAGACGTCTCGCGTCTCGCCAAGCTGCCGCCTCGCGACCAGATCCTGGCTGAACTCGCCGGCGCCTTGCAGGCGCCCTTGGCGCAGGTCGCCTACGTGCTCCAGGCCAGGTTGATCGAGTTCGCTGGATTGCTCGAAGCGCTTCGCGTCGAGCGAGAGGGCGCGTAATCAAATCTACGTTCTAAAGGGTGAACCAAGATGGCTAAGACTGAAGAGCTGCTCGACGCAATCGGCAACATGACCGTCCTGGAGCTGGCCGAGTTCGTGGAGGCTTTCAAGGAGAAGTTCGGCGTGACGGCCATTGCTGCGGCACCCGTGGCCGGCGGCGCCGCCGCGCCTGCCGCCGAGGCGGCTGCCGCCGTTGAGGAGCAGACGGAGTTCGACGTCATCCTCAAGGATGTGGGCGCGAAGAAGATTCAGGTCATCAAGGTCATTCGCGAGGTGACCAGCCTGGGTCTGAAGGAGGCCAAGGACCTCGTGGATGGCGCACCCTCCACCGTCAAGGAAGGCGTGAGCAAGCAGGAGGCCGAGCAGATCAAGGCCAAGCTCGAAGAGCAGGGTGCTACCGTCGAGCTGAAGTAACCCCGTCCTGTACGCCACCGCTCCGGGCATCCTGCCCGGAGGCGGGTGGCGAGTGGCGCGGCGGCGTAGGGCCGTCGCGCCTACCCGCGTCGCGTCACGGGCCGGACCGGCCCGTGACGCGTATCAACCGACCGCGTCGCAGGGTGCCGGGCGGACGTTTCAGCTTCGAGGTGCACATGCTCGGATGGACAAACATTCCGCACCGGACGTGCAATCATCAGATCCCCGTAGCCCCACGCCGGGCCGGGGGTTTCCGTGCTTGTTTCCCGGGCTCTGACGCCTGAGGAGGGAGATTCGCATTGGCTACAACGACGAACGGCAAACTGCCGGTGGTCCACTTTACCAAGCTCGGGACCCCGATGGCCATGCCCAATCTGCTGGACGTCCAGCTCCAGGCGTTCAACAGCTTGCTCCAGACCGAGTCGGAAGCGCCGGATCGCGAAGGCATCGGCCTGGAACGGGTATTCAACGAGATCTTCCCGATCACGGACGTCAACGACAACTTCTCCCTCGAGTTCGTGTCCTACACGCTCGGTGAGCCGAAGTACTCGGTGGAGGAGTGCATTGAGCGTGACATGACGTATTCCGCGCCGCTCAAGGCGACGCTTCGTCTGATCGTCTGGGAGGACCTCGAGGACGGAGAGCGTCGCCCGCGCGACATCATAGAGAAGGAAGTCTACCTCGGCGACCTTCCGCTCCTGACGGAGCTCGGCACCTTCATCATCAACGGGGCCGAGCGCGTGATCGTGAGCCAGCTCCACCGGTCGCCGGGTGTCGTATTCGAGGAGGCGGTCCACCCCAACGGTTCGAAGCTGCACAGCGCGCGGATCATCCCGTTCCGTGGATCGTGGGTCGAGTTCACAGTCGACATCCACGACGTGATCTACGTCCACATCGACAAGAAGAAGAAGTTTCCCGCGACGGCTCTGCTGCGGGCGTTCGGGTACGGTACCGACGAGGAGCTGCTGCGCCTCTTCTACACGACCCGTGAGCTGGACCTCACCGAGAGCTTCGAGGACCGCACGCAGCGGCGGGAGGTGCTGGGTTCGCTCCTGGCGCAGGACGTGAGCGATCCCGAGACGGGCGAGATCCTGGCCGAGACCGCGCAGGAACTCACCCCGGATCTGTACAACAGACTCCGCCGCGCCGGCGTCGAACGCGTCACCATCTTCACCAGCGGGAATCAGACGCGGGGTGGGGAGAGCCCGCTCCTCAAGAACACGCTGAAGAAGGATCCGACCAGGTCGGAGGCCGATGCGCTCAAGGCGATTTACGCGCTGCTCCGGCCGGGCGAGCCGCCGAACCTGGAGACCGCGCGCCTCGCGCTCGAGCGGATCTTCTTCAATCCGAAGCGATATGACCTCGGCCGGGTGGGACGCTACAAGATCAACCAGCGGCTCGGCCTCGACATTCCTGCGAACCACACCGTCCTGACGCAGGAAGATTTCATCGCAATCATCCGCTATCTGATCGAGCTGCACGAGGGGCGAGGCGAGGTGGACGACATCGACCACCTGGGCAACCGCCGTGTGCGCAGCGTCGGCGAGCTGATTGCGAACCAGTTCTCGGTTGGTCTGTCGCGCATGGCACGGCTCGTAAAGGAGCGGATGTCGATCACGACCGACATCGAGAAGATCAACATCGACGACCTGGTCAACGCGCGCACGGTCAGCGCCGTCATCCAGGCCTTCTTCGGGTCGAGCCAGCTCAGCCAGTTCATGGATCAGACGAATCCGCTGGCAGAGATGACGCACAAGCGGCGCCTCTCGGCGCTGGGCCCCGGTGGGCTCACGCGCGAGCGCGCCGGCTTCGAAGTCCGGGACGTGCACTATTCGCACTACGGCCGCATGTGCCCGATCGAAACGCCCGAGGGTCCGAACATCGGGCTCATGACGAGCCTCACGACGTACGCGCGCATCAACGACCTCGGCTTCATCGAGACTCCGTACCGGCGCGTCGTCGACGGCCGCGTCACGGATGAGATCGTCTGGATGGATGCGCTCACCGAGGAGGACAAGCGCATCGCGCAGGCGAACGCGCCCCTCGACGCCGAGGGCCGGTTCGTCAACGAGTTCGTCCTCTCGCGGTGGCGGGACGACTTCCCGCTCCTGCCGCCGGACCAGATCGACTACATGGACGTCGCGCCCGACCAGCTCGTATCGGTTGCCGCGGCGCTGATCCCGTTCCTCGAGCACGATGACGCGAACCGCGCGCTCATGGGCTCGAACATGCAGCGACAGGCCGTGCCGCTCCTCTTCCCGGAGGCGCCGCTCGTCGGGACCGGGCTGGAGTCGAAGGTGGCGCGCGATTCCGGCGCGGTGATCCTCGCCCGACGCTCCGGTGTCGTGGTGCGCGTGACCGCCGACGAGATCGTGATCGACACCGGCGTTGAGAACGCGGTGCCTTCGGACGAGCCGCTGGCGCGCCTTGCCCAGTACGATCGCTACCGGCTCAAGAAGTTCTGGCGTACGAACCAGGATACGGCGATCAACCAGCGCCCGCTCGTGAGGGCGGGGCAGCGCGTCGAGGCCGGCGACATCATCGCGGACGGCCCGTCCACGCAGAACGGCGAGCTCGCGCTCGGCCGCAACGTGGTCGTCGCGTTCATGCCCTGGTACGGCCACAACTTCGAGGACGCTATCGTTCTGAGCGAGAAGCTCGTTCGCGACGACGTCTATACCTCCATCCACATCCAGGAGCTGGAGCTGCACGTACGGGACACCAAGCGCGGAATGGAGGAGATCACGCGCGAGATCCCGAACGTCGCGGAGGAGAGTCTGACGCACCTGGACGAGCGCGGCATCGTGCGCATCGGCGCCCGCGTGAAGTCCGGTGACATCCTGGTCGGCAAGATCACGCCGAAGGGCGAGGTCGAGCTGTCGCCCGAGGAGAAGCTCCTCACCGCGATCTTCGGTGAGAAGGCGAAGGATGTGAAGGACTCGTCGCTGAAGGTGCCGCCCGGGATGGAGGGCACGGTCATCGACGTGAAGGTGTTCAGCCGCCGGATCGACGATCCGCTCCTCGAGAAGGAGCACGGCGAGCGTATCGGCCGGCTGCGCGCGCTGGAGCGTGAGGAGATCCTGCACATCACGTCGGCCCGGGACGACGAGCTCCGCGAGCTGCTCCGCGGCC
>Ga0180220_1001746_pt1 | contig 15305 bp, 11 predicted proteins | sample eDN5th37CBELigBY_FD_151335 | JGI IMG/M metagenome (GOLD analysis project Ga0180220, IMG submission 151335) | Enriched backyard soil microbial communities from Emeryville, California, USA - eDNA 5th pass 37_C BE-Lig BY (version 2) (version 2) | ecosystem: Environmental > Terrestrial > Soil >... | reverse complement strand
CGGCCGATCGGCTCGTTCCTGTTCCTCGGCCCCACGGGGGTCGGCAAGACCGAATTGGCCAAGGCGCTGGCCGAGTTCCTCTTCGACAGCGAGGCCGCGATGGTCCGCATCGACATGAGCGAATACGGCGAGCGGCACAACGTCGCCCGCCTGATCGGAGCGCCGCCGGGCTACGTCGGCTACGAGGAGGGGGGCCGGCTGACCGAGGCCGTCCGCCGGCGTCCCTATTCGGTCGTCCTGCTCGACGAGGTCGAGAAGGCCCACCGCGACGTCTTCAACGTCCTGCTCCAAGTGCTCGACGACGGTCGTCTGACCGACGGCCAGGGCCGGACGGTCGACTTCCGCAACACGGTCATCATCATGACCTCGAACCTCGGAAGCCACATCATCGCCGACCTTTCGGGCAAGGACGACGAAACGCGCATGCGTCAAGAGGTGCAAAACCTGCTTCGCCAGGCGTTTCTGCCCGAGTTCCTCAACCGGATCGACGAGACGATCATCTTCCGCCCACTCGGGCGCGAGGAGTTGAGCCAGATCGTCGGCATCCAGTTGAAGCGTCTGGAGCGGCAGCTCGCCGAGGCGAACCTGGCGATCCGAATCACCGACAAGGCCCGCGAACAACTGGCCGAAGAGGGGTTCGAGCCCGCTTACGGCGCCCGTCCCTTGAAGCGCGTCATCCAACAGCGGCTCGCCAATCCGTTGGCCAAGGCCCTGCTGGACCAGCGCGTCAACCCCTCCGACACCGTCGAAATCGATTGGGACGGCGGGGAGTTCACGTTCACGCCGACCAAGGCGTGAACTTCGTGGAGAGCCGCCCCGCCACAGGGGCTGAAGCTTTCACCCGCCCCTTCGGATCTCCCTTTGGTGGGAGAGGGAAAGCGCCTCGCCTCTGGAGTCGGTATTCCAGCGGCGAGGCGTGGGTTACCGAGAAGGACGGCGCGCCCCGGTCGCGCGAGGGTGGGCTTTGAGTCGCGGAGTATAGACGTTCGGGGCGGGTGATCGCGAGACGCGACGCTGGGGAGGCCCGAGGAAGGTCGCGCCGTGGTCTCGGATCGCGGCGTAGCCGGGAACCGGCCGTCCCGAAAGATCGACGCGACCGTATGGACCGGGCGCGCCCCGATTAAGAGCCGGCGGCTTGGGCGCGACCTTCGGCTTGACCGGCGCCGCGTATTTTTTCAGCCGCGCTGTTTGCTCGCTTCGCAGCTTCTGAACGTCCAACTCGCCGGCGCGATTCGACCCCCAGATGTTGGGCTGGAATTGGGCGGACGTCGACCGGGATAGGGCGAGCGAGGCGATGAGGAAGCCAAGGGGCAAGAAAAATCGTTTCACGAGGTTTGAACCTCCCGCGGATGGAGACTGGTCGAGACGACCCGAATTCAACGCGTGATAATTCTGATCTTCGTGATTCGCCAAAATTTTTCAAGAGAGGGGACGCGGGCGCGCGTCTCGAAATCGGTGGGAAATCCGATCCGAAGGGGTTTGTCGGTCGGAGCGGTGGGAATTCCGACCACGAGACCAGGGACGCCCCGCCACGAGCGAGCACCGGGACGACTTGACGGCCAAGCAGATCACCGAAGCCGAAGAGATTTGCGAGGCCCCGCGGCGGAGCCTCAACGAGTTGTCGCGAACAAGCGTCGGCCTCGGAGACCTTGATTCGGGAGGGCGAGGCTCCCGCCGAGCCCCACGCAACGCGCCGGCTTCGGCGGGAGCCTCGCCCTCCCGTGGAGAACGCCGAGATCGCGCGCCACGCGATCGTTCACCGCTCTAGGGCTCGGCCGGCTCCGGATTGGGTTGCGCTTGGCGAAAAACAGGGCCTTCGACGGGCGGCGAAGATCGGAGGAGAGGACCATCTCGGACGGGTGGGAGGCCGGCGTCGGGCCGCCCTCGCTCGAATCTTGCCCAAGGCTGCTGGCGGCGCAGCCGATTTTTTGTGTAAGATGCTTCCATCAAAGACGCAAATCGCGTGGATGGTGGACCAGGAGCGCGGCTGGGCCGCGGCGCTTCCCTCACGCAAGGCGCGCGAGCCAATAGGGCCTTCGACACGCCGAATCGCGTCCCATTGGGGGGGCGACGGTTCATCGCGCGACGCCCTTCCCAGATTTTTTGACCGGCCCAAAGCTCGCCGAGACCCGCCGGCAGCCGCTTGATCAGCCGTTCACTCAGGAGTTTGGTTGACATGGCCCCAGTGCAAACGGAAGCAAAGCCGATCGTAAACAAGTCTCAGGCCCTGGTATGGCTCCGACAGATGATGCAGATCCGCCGGTTCGAGGACCGCGCGGAGATGCTCTACCAAATGGGCGACAAGATCGGCGGGTTCTTTCACTCGTACAGCGGACAAGAACCCGTGGCGGTTGGTTCGATCGGCGTGCTCCGCGAGGATGACTACGTCATCACGGCCTACCGCGATCACGGCCACTCCCTGGCGCTTGGGATGTCGCCCAACGCCGGCATGGCCGAGCTGCTGGGCAAGGTGACCGGCTGCGCCAAGGGCAAGGGCGGCTCGATGCACTTCTTCGATGTCGAGAAGGGCATGATGGGAGGCCACGCGATCGTGGGCAGCCACATTCCCCTGGCCGCCGGGATGGCCTTCGCCAGCAAGTATCGAGGCGAGGATCGGGTCACGATCTGCTACATGGGCGACGGCGCCATCAACCAGGGCGGCGTTCACGAGGCCCTGAACATGGCCGCCATGTGGAAATTGCCGGTCATCTACGTCGTCGAAAACAACCTCTACGCGATGGGAACCTCGCTCGCCCGCTCCAGCGCGACGACCGACCTGAAGCTCCGTTGCGCCGTGCCCTATGGCATCCCCGGAGTGACGATCAACGGCAACGACATCGAGCTGATGGCCAAAACGACCCGCGAGGCCGTCAACCGGGCCCGAGCCGGCGAGGGGCCGTCGTTCATCGAGGCCCAGACCTATCGCTACAAGGGACACTCGATCAGCGACCCGGGCAAGTACCGGGGACGCGACGAGCTGGAAAAACACATTCAGAAGGATCCGATCGTCATCTACCAGAACGTCCTCAAGGAGCGCGGGTGGATCGACGACGAGACGATCGAGAAGATGTGGGAGGAGGTCAAGGCGGAAATCGAGGCGTCCATCGAGTTCGCCGAGAAGAGCGAGAATCCTCCACTCGAGGCCGTCTACGAAGACATCACCGTGGCCCCTTTCATTCCTCAGGAGTAATCATGGCGGTATTCTCGTTTCGGGAAGCGTTGAACCAGGCGATGACCGAGGAGATGGAGCGCGACGACCGAGTCTTCCTGATGGGCGAGGAGGTCGCCGAGTACGACGGCGCCTACAAGGTCAGCCAGGGAATGCTCAAGCGCTTCGGCCCCCGACGGGTGATCGACACGCCGATTTCCGAAGAAGGGTTCGCGGGCATCGGCATCGGCGCCGCCATGGTCGGCCTCCGGCCGATCGTTGAGTTCATGACCTTCAGCTTCAGCCTCGTGGCCATCGACCAGATTGTCAACAACGCCGCCAACATGCGCTACATGAGCGGCGGCCAGTTCGCCGTTCCGATCGTCTTTCGAGGCAGTTCGGGGATGGCCGGCTCCCTGGGCGCGACTCACTCGCACCGGCTCGAATCCTGGTACGCCCAGGTTCCCGGCCTCCAAGTCGTCATGCCCGCGACCCCGGCCGACGCCAAGGGGTTGCTCAAAACGGCGATCCGCTCCGACGATCCAGTCGTCTTCATCGAGCACGAGGTCTTGTATCACGACCGGGGCGAGGTCCCCGACGGCGAGCACCTGGTCCCCTTCGGCAAGGCCGACGTCAAGCGGCTGGGCAAGGACGTGACGCTGATCACCTACTCCCGAGCGCTCAAGTACACGCTCGCCGCGGCCGAAGAACTCGCGGCCGACGGGATCGACGCCGAGGTGATCGACCTGCGGAGCATCCGCCCCCTGGATATTGACACCCTGGTCGAGTCGGTCGCCAAGACCCACCGCGCGGTGATCGTCGAGGAGGATTGGCCGTACTGCGGGCTCGGGGCCGGGATTTCCGATCGGATCACCCAGCGCGTTTTCGACGAACTCGACGCGCCGATCCGCCGAGTCGCCTCCTTGGACGCGCCAATCCCCTACAACCGCCAACTTGAAGCCTCGATGCTTCCCACCCCGCCCCGCATTATCGAGGCCGTTCGCGACGTGATGTACCTTTGATCATTCCGGGAATGCGGTTTCTCGACACAGCACGGGCGTCCGGCCAAGGCGCCCGGGGAGCGGATTCGTGCCTATCGAAGTCAAAATGCCCAAGCTTAGCCCCACCATGGAAACCGGTGTCATCACCCAATGGATGGTGAAGGTGGGGGATCAGATCAAGGAAGGGGATGTGCTGGCCGACATCGAGACCGACAAGGCCACCATGCAGATGAAGTCCTTTGAGGACGGCGTGATCGCGCACATCGATCACGAAGAGGGCGCGGAGGTGGCTCTCGGCCAGCGGGTTCTGGTTCTCGCCAAAAAGGGCGAGGATCCCAAGGAGGTCGCCGCCAATCTCCAGAAGGCCGACGGCGCCGAGGCGACGAACGCCAAGGCCGGGAAGAACGCGGCCCAGGCGGCCGACGCCGGCGCAGGGACCAAGGCCGCGGGGGCCGTCGCCGTCGAGGACGAGGACGGGCAAGTCGCGAAACCGAAGGCCGCCGGAACCGGGGGACGGCTCAAGTCGACCCCGCTCGCCCGGAAGATCGCCGCCGAGGCGCGGCTCGACCTGAGCCGGGTCGCGGGAAGCGGCCCAGGCGGCCGGATCATCCGCAAGGATGTCGAGGATTACCTCGCCGGCGCGCCGTCGACGGGGGCCGAGGCGCCGTCCGGGCTGATTCGTCGAATCTCGACCGAGCCAATCGCCCCCCGGCGGATCCCCCACTCCCGGATGCGCAAGACGATCGCGCAGCGGATGGTTCAGTCGAAGCAGACCGCGCCCGAGATCCACGTCACGATGGACGTTCGGGTCGATAAATTGATGGCGATCCGCGAGGGCCTGAACAAGGAGCTGGCGACCGAGAAGGTCAAGCTCTCCGTCGGCGACTTCGTGACCAAGGCGGTCGCGACGGCTCTGCGCCGGCACCCCGGCCTCAACGCCACGTTTGAGCCCGACGCGATCGTCCAGCACGGCGAGATCAACATCGGCATCGCCGTTTCGCTCGAAGAGGGCCTGATCGTGCCGGTCCTGCAACGGGCCGACGAGCTGGGCCTGATCGACATCCGCCGGGAATCCGAAGCGTTGGCCAACGCGGCCCGAAGCGGCAACCTGACCGGCGAGCAGCTTTCCGGCGGCACCTTCACGATCAGCAACATGGGGATGTACGGCGTTCGCCAGTTCGACGCCATCATCAACCTGCCCGAGGTCGCCATCCTCGCCGTGGCCGCCGCCGAGAAGCGGCCGGTTGTGGAGGGGGACCAGCTTGTCGTGGGAACCGTCATGACCTTGACCCTCAGCGCCGATCATCGCGCCGTCGACGGCGCCGCCGCGGCCGACTTCATGCGGACGCTGAAGAACCTGCTCGAAGAGCCGGCTCGGATGTTGCTCTGATCCCGGAGGCTCAATGATCGCCCCGCCCGGACGCTCGCGGCTTCGCGGGCCGGCCGGGGCGGGGCGCTCGCGCTTTTCAACGAGGCGCGCCTCTTCCCAATCCCAAAGTTCTTTAATTTGGATGCGACGCAAACGACCATGGCCAACGACTACGACATCGTGGTGATTGGAGGCGGTCCCGCGGGCTACGCCGGAGCGATTCGCGCGGCGCAACTGGGCAAGAAGACGCTCTGCGTGGAGCGGGACAAGCTCGGGGGCGTGTGTCTGAACTGGGGGTGCATCCCCACCAAGGCGCTGCTCTCCAACGCCCACCTGGTCGAGTTGATCCAGAAGCACGGCAAGCGCTTCGGCTACAACGGCTCGGGGGATTGGGATTTCGGCAAGATCATCGACCGCAGCCGCGGCGTGGCCGGCCAGTTGAACAAGGGGATCGAGGGCCTCTTCCGCAAGTACAAGGTCGCCTCGAAGTTCGGCGTCGCCAAGGTCGTCGCTCCCGGCAAGGTCCAGGTGGGAGACGAGACCGTAACCTGCGAATCGATCCTCATCGCCACCGGCGCCCGGCCCCGCGCTCTGCCCGGCGCCGAGTTCGACGGCAAGACGATCATCGCGTCGAAGGAGGCGATGTCGCTTCCCGCCCTTCCCAAATCGATGCTCATCATCGGCGCGGGGCCGATCGGCCTGGAGTTCGGCTACTTCTACAACGCCCTGGGAACCAAGGTCACGGTCGTCGAGATGCTCGACCGGGTCGTTCCCGGAGAGGACGAAGAGGTCTCCGCCGCCCTCCAAAAGAGTCTCGCCGATCGGGGGATCGTCTTCCACACCGGCTCAAAGACGACGAAGCTCGAAAAGGTCGGCAAGGGGATCAAGGCCGAGATTGAGTCTCCCTCGGGCAAGAAGACCATCGAGGCCGATGTGGCTCTGGTCGCCATCGGCGTTCAGGGGAACGTCGAGAACCTTTTCGCCCCCGAGGTGAAGGTCGCGGTTGAGAAGGGGCACATCAAGGCTGATCCCCAAAACGGCTACGTCACCAGCGTTCCGGGGATTTACGCGATTGGCGACGTGATTGGCCCCCCCTGGTTGGCCCATGTGGCGACCCACGAGGCGATCTGCTGCGTCGAGCGGCTTTGCGGCCACGCCGACCGCTCCGTCGACTACTCAATCATTCCCGGCTGCACCTACACCGAGCCCGGCGTGGCGAGCGTCGGCCTGACCGAGAAGCAGGCCCGCGAGGCCGGTCACGAGATTCGCGTCGGCCGCTTCCCATTCCAGTTCAACGGCCGGGCCATCGCCGCGGGGGAGACCGAGGGTTTCGTGAAGCTGATCTTCGAAGCCAAGCACGGCGAGTTGCTCGGCGCTCACCTGATCGGCTCGCAGGCCACCGAGCTCATCAGCGAGCTGGTCTTGGCCAAGAAGCTGGAGGCGACCGAAGAGGAGATCGTCCGGACCATCCACCCGCACCCGACCTTCTCCGAAGCCGTCATGGAGGCCGCCGCCCAAGCCGTCGGCGAGTCGGTCCACATCTGAATCGAAAACGCGGCTCGCCCGCCGACGATCCGGCGCCGGATCGTCGGCGAGGCGTTCTCGCCCCCGAATCCCCCGGGGCGCGTGGCGCTAGATGGACGGCTCCCGCGTCCAATAGCCGAGATCAAAATCGAATTCCTCCACGAGATATTTCGCCGAGGCGTCGAAGCGCTCCCGCAACCGTTCGCGCGTGTCCGCGAGAATCGGGGGCGGCGTAAATTGTCGTTGAATTCTTCGACCGACAACCGATTTTTCGGCGAGCGAGGCTGTTTTCTCGCGTATTGATTTCGGAAGGCTTCGATACAGAGTCCTCAGGCCCGGCACGCGGCGGAACGGCGCGAGAACGCGGCTTCGTTGCAAGTTGGCGTCGAATTTGTCGCTCGAATTCGAGTGCAGAGGCCGATCCGTTAATTCTCGAGATATATCCTCGACGCCAAGAAACCCAAACAACTCTTGAAGCACCCCGGCGGGCTCTTTGACGAAGCGCTCAAAGGGGAGCAAGAGCAAGGATGACTTGGGAAAGTAATCGAGGTATTGCCGAATTTGAGCCGCGTAATCGCTGGCGTCGGCGATGAGGGGGTCGAAGGCGAGATACTCCTCGAACGTCATTCGGTACGGCTGTCCTGGAAGCCGTTCCCGCTCGTGCCGATGCTTGAAATGAGAATAACAACGCTCTATCGGCTCGCGGAGGAGATAGATGAATCGAGCGTGAGGGACGACGGCGGAAATCGAGCGCGGAACATTGGGAACTTGGGGCCACATGGTGTAGTTGGTCGACGATTCGCCGCGGTATTGCTCTTCGTTCGCCCCCTCAAAGAGCTTGCGATATTTCTCCGGATCCCGTTGTTCCGAAGGCAAGTTGGGATCGAAGTAACATGGTTCCTTGATCGCGCTCATCCAGAGAGACGGATGTTGAGCCAAGTAATTGTGAAGCGTCGTCGTTCCGGATTTGGCCGCTCCAATAATGAAGAAGTCCGGCAACTGATCCGGCCCCCTCACCGGGAGATCGCTCGGCGCGGTTCGGAGGGACGAGACGCCAGGCTTGGCGGATGATTCCATGGCTGCTCCTTAATATCTGGAACGCGATGGGGCACCGCGAGGCGGCAACGCCACCCGATCTTCCGTTTTCGTTCCGGAGTCTCGCGCGAATGTCGTGGCGGCCGCGCCGGGGCAAGTCCGGACTCGGCGCCGGATCGTCTTGCGTCGCGAGAGCAAAACCGCCCCCGGCGTGGGGGCCTTTTGTGGCGGGAGGGAAATGTCCGATCGAGCGTCACCCCAACAAGCGGGTCGTGTCCGGAGCGCTGGAGAGCCTTGCAATGATTGCGTCCAACCGCCGGACCACCATTGACCGTCCCTTTCACCTCCGGCGAGGGAGAAGCGAATCTGGACAGCGGGGCGATGGTCGTTCCAAACGGATCCATCGCCCCTCGTCATCGGGCCGCCGCGGCAGCCGCAAACGCATCGAATGGACGCTTCGGGCGCGCGGCGACCTCGGCGCGTGAGCCTACTTGCCCGCGTCGACGGCCTTTTGATATTCGTCCAGCCGTTCCTTGAGGCTCGGCTCGTTCTCGAGTTCGGTCCCCTTGGCGTTCTCGATCGCCCGCTTCTGGGTCTCCAGGGCCTTGGCGGCGTCTCCCGAGTCGAAGTAGACCTTGGCCAGAGTGTCGGCGACGAACGGGTTTTTCCCTTCCTCCAGTTCATCGGCGCGTTCGGCGGCCTTCGCGGCGAACTTGAGGAGCTTGGGGCCCGGCTTGCGCTTCGCGTTGGGGTCGACGATCGACCAGGCGAAGGCGTTCAGCGCGTTGGCGTTCTTGCCCAGATCGCCTTCGAGGAGGTCGTCTCCCAGTTCAACGGCCTTGTCCTCTTCGCCCGCCTGCACGAGCGTGGCGAACCGCAGCCCCACGAGGTTTCGCTCCATCGAGGGAACCTCTTTAATCACCTCGTCGATCGCGGCGAGGATCTGCTCGGGGTCATCGGTCCTCAGGGCCGCGAGGAGCTTGCCCTGAATCTTCTGGAACTTCGCCCGGTCCTCAAGGGCCTGCTTGTTCTCGGCGATCGCGGCGTCGATGTCCCATTTTCCGCTGACGATCTTCTCGAGCGGCTCGTCCATGCTGGAGGGGTGACCGATCCAGGCGATCTTGCCCTCCTTGTTGATGATGAACGCCGTGGGGATCCCGTTCTGATCGGCGGCCTTCATCCAGCTCTCGGCCATCGCTCCATCGGCGCCTTCCGGGACGTTGTCCAGGGCGACGCGGTACTCCATCTTGTCGCCCATCTCGTCGACGAACGGCTTGACCTCCGCCTGATCCTCCTCCCAGACGCTGACGCCGATGAACGCGACTTCCGGATGCTTCTTCTGAAGCTCCGTCAGGTGGGGAATGGTCACCCGGCAGGGCCCGCACCAAGTCGCCCAGAACTCGACAACGTAGAGCTTGCCGGGCTCAAAGGCCTTGATCGGCTCGCCCTTGACGAACTCCTTGACGTCGAGCTTCGGGGCGGGGTCGCCGACGCCGAGACTCTCGGCCCGCGCCCCGACGGTTCCCAATAGCCCGACTCCCGCCATCAATGTGAAAAGCAGGGGCCTTGCAATCGTCCTCATCCGAGTTGTCCCTTCAATTGGTGTAAAGCGCTCGATTCGCGCCAATCGCGCCAATCGCGACGGTGGTTTTTCCACATCCCCGATCGTATCGAAGTTTCGATGAATCGTCACGAGGGAAGCGAGGGGCGAGAATGGATTCGGACGGTTCAAACCGACTGGATCAAGGCCCCCTGGTTGCGGGCTTTCGTCCAGAGGATTTCGCCCGGACGCAGGCTGGACTGGGCTTGGATCCGGTCGGCGATCTCGCGACGTTGGGAGGCCGAGACGTCGCCGAAGGCGTACAGGGACGGTCCCCAGGAGCTCTGGCCCGCGCCGACGAGCCCGAGTCGGCCCAGCTCGGCGATCAGCGACTCGGCCTCCGGGCTCGCGAAGACTCCCCCCTGGGCCGTCGAGAAGGCCTCGCCGACGTGGCGCTGAAGCTCGGAGAGGGCCGCGCCGAAGGTTTTCAGATCGCGTTCGGCCACGGCGCTGAGGATGTCGAGAAGAACGAGCCGACAGAGCCGTTCGGTGACGCGCTCGGGGAAGGGGGGAAGGTCGGCGAAGGCGTTTGACTCGTCGAGGCCGTGCCGCCCCTTCGGTCCCGAGGGTCGGAGGATGAGGATTGACCATTCCGGGGGGAAGTCCATCCGGGCGACAAGTGGCGGAATCAGGCCCGGCGCGCGGTGGCCGCCGTCGACGAGCAGGCCACCGCGCTGGAAGCCGTGGAGTCCGATTCCGGAGCGCCGCCCCCGACCCGAGAGGGTCGCGAGTTGCTCCAAAGTGGGGTCCGCGACGCCCGAAAGACCCAGCAACAGACGCGCGACCGCCAGATTGACCTGCGTTCCCACGCCCAAACCCTGGTGCTCTTCGGGGGCGCTTTGGACCTGGACGCGAGCGGGCTTCAGCGCCACGCCATCCACCTCGATCCCTTCGAGACTTCGCAGAAGCGCCGCGACCCGCTCCGACAGGGGGCCGACGGCCTCGGATCGCTCGGCCGATTCGCCAGTTAGACAGACGCCCGGATCCTCGACCATCAGGCCGATGCCGCCGAACTGGCGGGGGGCGTTGGGGCTCCACCCAAGAAGCCCGAAGTGAAGCCGGCTCGCGGTTTGGATGCGAAGGCGCGTCATGGCGAGGGGGCTTTCCGATCGTTGGAGGGTCGCTCGGCGGCTCGGCGGACGAAATCCACGAGCAGGTCGAAGGCTTCGCGCTCGACGGGGCCTCCCGTTTTGTCGACCAGCGTTGAGAGCTTGTCGAACTCGCCGAGGATCTCGGCCGGGGGGATCAGACCGACGCGCGAGGCTAGGATGGCGGCCTCAAGCACGGCGTTCCGGGCTCGGTTGAATCCCGGGAAATCGCGGATCCGACCCTCGCCGACCGTCTCGACCCGCATGGTCGCCCGCTCGTCCCGATCCTCGATCGCGACGGTTCGAAACTCGTAATAGCGGCAGGCGTCGGCGAGGATCCGGCCCGTCACCTTCTCGGCGGGGCGGGTGGCCGGTTCGGGATCCAGAGGCGCGCCGATGGCGGCTTGCGCCAGCAGCAGGACGTTGTCCGTGACGTGAAAGACTCCTTCACCTCGGGCTTTGAGGTTGCGGTAGGTCGTCGAGGTCTTGAAGGGACGCAAGACGAACGCGCTCATGTTGAGGTCGGGCGAAACGATCGGTCCCATCGGCGCGATGTTCAGCGCGCCCTCGGGGCTCAGGGTCGTGACGATGCCTTCGAGGATCACGACGGCGCGCCCTCCTCGTTGGATTGGCTCGCCGCGCCGCTTTCCAGCGAGCGTTCCGCCTGTTTCCGGGCCGCCGCGGCCTGGCGTTTACGATCCATGTGGCTTACCTCCGGCTCGGTGAGGAACCCCCACTCAAGCGCCTGATCCTGGCGGTAAGCCTTGTTCAACGTCAAGGCGGTCTTGGCCTTCGCCATCTCGTAACCCAGGTAGAAAGCGTGCGACGGGTCGGTCACGCCCATCCGGTCGAACAGGACGAACGGGTCGGCGTCGCTTAGGAGATGGGCGTTGTTCAAGGCGTGAATGGCGCCGTCCTCGGCGTGGATCCTCCAGTTCGGGTCGCGGATCCTCGCCTGAAGCTCGGCGAGGACCTCCGGGCCGAACCGGGGCGTCTTGGGATCGCGAAGCATGACGAGCCGGGGCTCGACGCGCTTGGGCAAGACCCGCTTGGAGACGGCGTGATAAACCAGCCGCCGAGCCAGGTCGAGTTCGCGAGCCGACGATCTCGCCCAGTTGATGACGGCGGTCGTTAGGACGCTTCGGATCCCTCGCTCTTGGCAGAACCCCAGGAGCAACGTGTTGATCCCGGCCGAGTCCACGTCGGTCAGCTCGGTCAGATTGCCGACGCCCATCAGCATCGGCGCGTTTGGATAACGGCGGCGGACCTCCAGATAGCGGCCGAGCGAGGCCGAGAAGCCGAAGCCGATCGGCTCCAGGATCGGATCGATCCGGAAGGGGACGCCCGCGGCGTCGAGATATTCGATGGTTGAGTCGAGCCCCTCAAGCGAGCCCGGCTGGTCGGGGATGGCGACGACCTCCACGCCCCAATCCCGCGCGGCGGCTCGGTTGCCGGAGTTGACGCTGAGGACCAATTCCGCGCCGGCCTCGGCGGCTTGGGCGACTTCGGCGGGTTCGAAGCTGTCAATCGAGACCCGCAGCCCTCGATCCTTCAAAGCCCGAACGGCGTCGCCGACTCCGCTCCACGACTCGCCGGGCTCGCAACCCAGGTCGATGACGTCGGCGCCTTGGGCGGCGAAGCTCTCGGCCTGGGCCAGCAGGTCGGCCCGGGACAGTCGGGGCGCCAAGTTGATTTCGGCGAGGATCTCGATGTCGTAACTCCCGTAGCCGCTCAGCCGATCATCGGCCTCGCCGAAATGGCGAGGCAGGTCGCGCAGGTCTTCCGGACCGTGTTCGACGGGCGTGCCTCGCGCCTTCTCAAGGATCGGGGTCAAATCCCCTCGACAGAGGCCGGGGAGGATGATTCGGTCGATTCCGTCCTCGACTTCCAGGTGCCTCGCGGCCCATTTCGGGGTCATCAGCGCGGCGACGGTGATCGGCAGGACGGCGACCTCGGCCGAGAACCCCGCGCGGGGCGCCAATTCGTCGAGCACCCGCCGGAGCGCGAACTCGGCGAGTCGTCCGGTGACGAAGAGGATCCGGGCTGGGGGCGATTCGGAAGGCTGGCTCAATCGATCCTCGGCATTCTCGGAGTCGGCCCCAACCGGTCAGCGAACCGCGCCGCCGTTGACGCGATAAGTCTGCCCGGTCAGGAACTCGGCTTCCGGACCAACCAGAAAGCAGGCGACGCGCGCGACGTCCTCGGGGGTTCCCCAACGGCCCAGCGGAGTCTCGCGGAGGACCCGCTCGCGCCATTCGCGGGGGGCCCGCTCGCCCCAGGCCGTCTTGATCCAGCCGGGGGCCACGTTGTTGACCCGGACCGAAGGGGCCAGGCTCATCGCCAGGGATCGGGTGAACGCCATGATCGCGCCCTTGGTGGCGGCGAAGAATTCTCCCGAGTCCCCCTCCATCCCGGTCTCGGCCTGGTCCCATCCCATCGTAACAATCGCGCCTCGACCCCGCTCGCGCATCCGACGGCCAATCTCGCGGCAAAGGCGAATCGTGGCGGCGACGTCGACCTCCCAGAGCAGGTCGAGCTTGGCGTCGAACGGAAGGTCGGCCGTCTCTCCGGTCAAAACGTCGGCCCCGGCGAAGTGCAGCCAGGCGTCGAGCCCGTCCCAGAGGTTCCAGGCGTGTTCGAGCAGATGGTCTCCCTCGGCTCTCGTCCCCAGGTCGGCCAGGATCGCCTCGGCGCGGACGCCAAGGTTCCGGGCCTCGTTCACAACCTCCCCGGCGGCCTCCGGGTTGCGGCCGTGGACAATCACGTCGGCCCCGGATCGCGCCAGCGACAGCGCCGTGGCGCGGCCGATCCCGGACGTCGCGCCCAAAACGGCGCAGCGCATCCCTTTGAGCGTCGGAGTCATGCGCGCCTCAAGCTTCGACGATTCGTCTTGGAAAGCCGGCTCGGACTGGTCCAATTTGGGCGGACCGTTCCCATTCAACGACGTCTCCACGTTATCCCGCCCAGCTTTCCTTCGGCAAGCCGAGTCCGCCCTCGAACGACTTCGGGCCTTCCCTCCTAACGTCAACCGCGGCGCGTCCCCATTGAAGCGGCCGGGGCGGCGTGGTCTGATGGGGCAAGCTTGGAACCAACCGGCGAACGGCCGGAAACGAGGCATGGCGATGCCCAAAGATATCGGAACAACGTCCTGGACAATCGAACCCTTTACCTGCGTCCATTGCGGCTGCCTGTGCGACGATCTTCAACTCGTGATCGAAGGCGGGCGGATCGTCGAGGCGTTTTCGGCCTGCGCGCTCGGCCGCGCCGCGCTGGTGGGAGTGGAGATGGTTCCTCCGGCCGCGCCGCGCGCGCTTCTGCATGGGAAACCGGCCGAAACGTCGGCCGCCTTGGGCGAGGCGGCCCGGATCCTCATGGAAGCGCGGGCGCCGGTGATCGTGGGGCTGGATCAATCGACGAACGAGACGGTTGGACGGGCCGTGGCGCTCGGGGATCGGATTGGGGCGGTGGTTGAGGTCGGCGACCCGTCGTCGGCCGGGCCTCGGGTTTCGGCGTTTCAGCGAAGCGGGCGGGTCTCGGCCACCTTGGGAGAGATCAAAAACCGCGCCGACGTGGTGGTCTTCCAGGGAGTCGACCCGATCACGACCCACCCCCGGCACTGGGACCGCTACTCGGTCGAGCCCACCGGCCGATTCGTCCCCGCGGGTCGCGTGGGGCGAACGGTCGTGGTTCTCGACGAGAGGCCGACGGCCACCTCGGCGCGGGCGAATCTGTTCCTGGCCGTCGAGCCCGCGAGGGAGCTTGAGGTTCTGTCGGTCTTGCGGGCCTTGGTTCGCGGGGTCGATTTGGATCTGAAGCGGGTTGGGGCCGCGACCGGATGCGGCTTCGACGCGCTCGTCGAGTTGGCCGAGATTCTCCGAGGCGCGCGTTACGGCGGTTGGTTCACCGGCGCGTTGGCGGGTCGGGGGCCCGTCGAATTGGCCGAGGCCCGTCATCAGGCGGTCTCGGCTTTGGTCCGCGAGTTGAACCAGCACACGCGATTCGTCTCGATCAGCATGGGCGAACCCGGCAACGCGCGCGGGGCGGAGGAGGTTCTCGCCTGGCAAACGGGTCTGACGCCAAGCGTCGATCTGGGGGCGGGTCATCCCGAAGCCCTGCCCGGAGCGACCTCGGCCTCCCGGCGCTTGGCGCGGGGCGAGGCCGACGCCGCGCTCGTCGTCGGCGACGTGTCGCTCGACCACTGGCCCCCCGCCGCGCGGGAGGGACTCGCGCGCGTCCCCTTGGTTTTCATCGGTCCTCCGGGGCGCGCGATGGCGTCGTCGGCCGCGGTCGCCATTGCGACGGGGAGGGTGGGGCTCGATGAAGACGGCTCGATTACGAGGGTCGACGGCGTGAGCCTCCCAGTTCGCGCGATCCGCTCGGGCCGATTTCCGACCGAGCCGGAGGCGCTCGGCGCCCTCTTAACGAGGATCGAGCGGTCCCCCGCGAGCCCTAACAACGGCCTGGGCGCCGGGGAGGCCTCTTCATGAGCACCCTTCGGATCGCCGGGGGGCGGATTATCGACCCGGCCAACGGGATCAGT
>Ga0180220_1001744_pt1 | contig 15315 bp, 12 predicted proteins | sample eDN5th37CBELigBY_FD_151335 | JGI IMG/M metagenome (GOLD analysis project Ga0180220, IMG submission 151335) | Enriched backyard soil microbial communities from Emeryville, California, USA - eDNA 5th pass 37_C BE-Lig BY (version 2) (version 2) | ecosystem: Environmental > Terrestrial > Soil >... | reverse complement strand
CTCGTTTTCGTGGCTGGCGAGTGCCTCGAGGATCCCCGGCAGCGCGGGCGCGCCGACTGCCAGGAGCGCCTCCCGCGCCGTGGTCACAACCTCAGGCGCATCGTCGGCCAGGCACGCGATGACGTCCGGCAACAGAGGGAGCGCCTCGCGGCCGAGGCCACCCAGCCCCAGCGCCGTGACCCGGCGCACCTCGCTGTCCGTATGCGTCAACCCCTCGCGCCAGTAGCTCAGTGGCTGACCCGCGACCAGCTCCTCGACGGCGGCCGGCGGCGTATCCGCCGCACGCGGCTGTTCGCCGGCACCGCACCCCGCGAGGATGAGCGTGGTCGCCAACATCGTGGAATATCTAACCGCTCGTTCCCGCATACCTACTCCAGGCCCCTTCTCGTGGCGCAAGTCTCGCAAGTTCAGTGGTGATGACCCGTCAGCCCGGGCGACTAGCAGGAAGGTCCTGTGTCGGCCGTCGCCGATGCATCGCCCATTCAGCGTTTTCCGCGAGGTACGCGGTCCAGCGACCATCCACGCGGCGGGCGGTCCGTGCATGCCGGGCTCAGCACAAGTTAACGGCATGTCATGGGTTTGTGAACACGGATGTCGTGCCGCGTCACGCAGCCTCGAGCACCATGGCGTGGCCCATGCCACCGGCCGCGCACACGGACACGAGACCGATGTTCCCCTCCCGTCGGCGGAGCTCGTTCAGCAGCGTGGTGACCAGTCGGGCGCCGGTCGCACCGAACGGGTGGCCGATGGCGATGCTACCACCCATCACGTTGATCTGATCCTCGTCCGGGATCCCGACGCGTTTGTCGCGACCCAGCTCGTTGCGCGCGAAATCGTTGGAATCCAGCGCCTGTAGCGTCGACAGGACTTGTGCGGAAAACGCCTCGTGCATCTCGACCAGGTCCACATCCCGCATCGTGATTCCCGCCCTGTCCAGCGCGAGCGGGATCGCGTATGCCGGCCCCAGCAGGAGCTGGCCGGCCGGCGCGAGGGCCGTGTACGCCCAGTCTCGGATGTAGCCCAGAGGCCGGATTCCCCGCGCGCGCGCGGCCTCCTCGCTCATGAGCAGCACCGCGGATGCCCCGTCGGTCAATGGCGACGAGTTGCCGGCAGTGACGGTGCCGTAGCGGCGGTCGAAGACCGGCGGCAGCTTCGAGAGCTGTTCCAGGCTGGTATCCACCCGAATCCCGTTGTCGCTGGCAATGGCCGGTGCGTAATCCGGAGGCGGGTAGACGGGCACGATTTCCGCCGTCAGACGCCCGTCGGCAGTCCCTTCGGCGGCCAGGCGGTGCGACCTGAGCGCCCACCGGTCCTGCGCGTCGCGGCTGATCCGGTTCTCCTTCGCCATCCGTTCGGCGCTCTCGCCCATTGTCTCGCCGGTGGAAGGCTCGGCGATCGCCGGCGCGACCGGGAGCAGATCCCGCGGGCGGATCTTCTTGATGGCGCGCAGCTTCTCCGCAGTGCCGCGGGCGCGGGATGCCGCCAGCAGCGCCTGGCGGAGCGGCTGCGACAGGAGGACCGGCACGTCGGAGAGCGACTCCGCGCCGCCGGCGATCACCACGTCCGCGTGGCCTCGGGCGATGATGTCAGCGGCGGAGGTCATCGCCTGGTTGGCTGAAGCGCAGGCGCGACTCACGGTGAACGCCGGAACCGTCGGGGGCAGCCCGGCGCCGAGCGCGACCTCGCGGGCGATGTTCGGCGCGGTGACCGACGGCACGACGGTGCCGTAGACCAGCTCACCGACCTCCTCGGGGGCGATGCCGGTCCGGGCGATCAGCTCGCGCACGGCGATGATCCCCAGGTGCTCCGCCGACATGTGCCGCAGCGCCGTGCCCGCCTTGCAGAACGGCGTGCGACACCCCGCAACGACGGCGACCCGCCGGCCCGTCCGCTCGATGCTCATGTTCAGGGTTACCTCCGCGACGGATGATCACCACAGAGTACGCCGAGGCACCGGCGATGGATAGAGGGAAACGCCGGGCCTCCTCGCCTCCGTGGCGACACCACGGAGGAATAGATGGTCCGCATGTCCATGGCCGGGCGGTTTGCCGCCGGCCGATCAGCCGGCACGCGAATGCGGGTGGGGCGGCGGTACGGGGTGCGCAGCGACCGGGGGGCTGGCGTCAGCCGCCGATGTCGGCGCTGCTCTCGAGCGCCTTCTCCAGCGCGTTCCACCCGAGGAGCGCGCACTTGACGCGGACCGGGAACTGATGCACGCCGGCCAGCGCGCGGAGATCGCCCAGCGCCCTGTCCGCCGCGGCGTCCGCATCACCGTGCAGCATGGCCGTGAACCTCGCCGCCAGCCGCCTGGCTTCGTCAACGGAGTGGCCCTGCACGAGCTGCGTCATCATCGAGACCGACGCCTGCGAGATCGAGCATCCCTGCCCCTCGAAGCTGGCTCCGGTGACCTGGTCACCCTCGAGGTGCAGGTAGAGCTTCACCTCGTCGCCGCAGACGGGGTTGTGCATGTGGACCACGGTATTGGCACCGGGGAGCACGCCGCGGTTCCGTGGCCGGCGGAAGTGGTCCAGGATCAGCTCCTGGTACAGCGAACCGAGATTCGGGGTGGACCGGTCTACGGCCACGCGCACCTCCAGTCACGGGGTACCGAAGGGCGAGGGCCACGTGCCCCTGGCAACGATGGAAAGGCGGGCCGAATCATGCCAAACCGAAAACGCGCCTGGCGACGTGCAGCCCCTCGACGAGCCGGTCCAGCTCCTCGACCGTGTTGTAGAGGTAGCAGGAGGCCCGGGCCGTCGCGGGCACGCCCAGCCGGCGCATGAGCGGCTGCGCGCAGTGGTGACCGGCCCGTATCGCGATCCCCTCCGTGTCCAGGATCGTGGCGAGGTCGTGGGGATGGATCCCTTCGAGGTCGAAAGCGAAGACGGATGTCCTGGCCTCGGGGTCCCGTGGCCCGAAGAGCCGTAGCCCGGGCACGGTCTGTAGCCGCGACAGCCCGTGGACGATCAGCTCGCGTTCGTGCTCGAGGATCGCGTCGTGCCCGATGGAGCGCAGGTACTCGATGGCAGCCGCCAGTCCGATCGCTCCAGAAACGTTCGGCGTCCCGGCCTCGAATCTGTGCGGCGGCTCCGCGTACGTGCAGTGATCGAGCTCGACGACGTCGATCATCTCGCCACCGCCCTGATACGGCGGCATGGCATCGAGCAGCTCACGGCGGGCCCACAGCGCGCCGATCCCCATCGGTGCGCCCACCTTGTGTCCGGAGAAGGCGTAGAAGTCGCAGCCGAGCGCCTGGACGTCGACGGGGAGGTGCGGCGCGCCCTGCGCACCGTCGACAAGGAGGAGCGCGCCGACCCGTCGCGCGATCGCGGCAATGTCCCGGACCGGGTGGATGGTGCCCAGCGCGTTGGAGACGTGGCCCACGGCGATCAGGCGGGTCCTCTCCCCGACGATCTCATCGAGCTGATCGAGACGGAGTCGCCCCTGGTCGTCGATGTCGACGTAGCGGAGGCGTGCGCCGGTCCGCTTCGCGACCAGCTGCCAGGGGACCAGGTTCGAGTGGTGCTCGAGGACGGTGAGCACCACCTCGTCCCCGGGGCGCAGGTTGGAAGCGCCCCACGTCGATGCGACGAGGTTGATCGCCTCCGTCGTGCCGCGCACCCACACGACTTCGGAATCGTCCCGCGCGTTCAGGAAGCGGGCTACCGTCGCGCGCGCCGCTTCGTGCCGCTCCGTCGCCCGCCGCCCCAGCTCGTAGATGCCGCGATGCACGTTCGCGTTGTCCGATTCGTAGAAATCGCGGACTGCCTCGAGCACCGCGCGCGGCCGCTGCGCCGTCGCCGCACTGTCCAGATACACGAGGGGATGGCCGTGGACGTTCTGGTGCAACGCGGGGAAGTCCGCGCGCACGGCGGCCACATCCAGGCGGTTCGTCACAGCGCTCATCGGTGCACCCATCCCATGGGCTGCAGAAAAGGGAAGGCGAGGCTCGACGCGGAGCCGTCAGTCGAGCGCGACGTAGATCTGTCCCTCGTCGACCTTTACCTCGTACGTCTTTACCGGCTTGACGGCCGGCAGCGACAGGGCACGGCCGGTGGCAAGGTCGAAGCGCGCGCCGTGCCACGCGCATTCGATCGAGGCTTCGTCCTCGTCGAGCACGCCCTCGGAGAGCGGGAAATCCTGGTGTGTACAGTTGTCGCGGACCGCGTAGATATGCCCCTCCACGTTGGCGAGGCAGATCCGGTGGCCCTCGACGACGACGCCCAGCACCTCGCCAGGCGATACGTCGTCGAGCGCCGCCGCGCGGTGATACTGCGTGGACACCTGATCAGACAACCTTCTCGGCGATAGCCTCGCGCAGCTCGGCGACCACGTCCGGCAACGGCAGCCGGTCCAGCACCTCGCCGAGAAATCCGAGCACCACCAGCCGGGTCGCGGCCTCGCGCGGGATACCCCGGCTCATCAGATAGAAGAGCTCCTCGTCATCGAGCTGGCCGACTGTCGCGCCGTGCGAGCAACGGACGTCGTCGGCCTCGATCTCGAGGTTCGGGAGCGACTCCGCCCGTGCGTCCGGCGAGAGGAGCAGGTTCCGGTTCGTCTGGTACGCGTCAGTCCGCTGTGCGCCGGGGTGCACCTTGATAATGCCGCGGAAGATCGTGTGCGACCGGTCGTACAGCGCACCCTTGTACAGCAGGTCGCTGTTCGCGTGGTCCGCGATGTGGTCCTGCCGCGTGTTGTGGTCGAAGTGCTGCTCACCGTCCGCGAAGTACAACCCCAGCATGTCGCTGCGTGCGCCGGGTCCCTCGAGACGTGCCGCCAGGTCCGCCCTCGCCACTGAGGCGCCCAGGTTCACGACCAGCGTGTCCAGGTTCGAATCGCGCCCGGCAACAGTGTGCCGGATCGAGACGTCCCGCACGTTGCGGCCCCAGCGCTGGAGCGCGACGTACTGCACGTCCGCGCCAGTGGACGCAAAAACCTCGGCCACGCCACAGCAGAGCGACGGCGAGTCGAGATCGGGCGAGACGAACTCCTCCACGTATGCGACATGGCTGTGCGCCCCGGCAATGATCAGCGTGCGGGGGAACACGACGACGCCGGCCTCGTCCAGCCAGTGGACGGCGCGCACCGGCTCCTCGATCCGCACACCTTCGGGCACGTACAGCAGCACACCCGCCGACCAGAGGGCCCCGTTCAGCGCAGCGAACTTCCCCGCAGTCGGCGGCACGGCGTCCGTTCCCAGATGCCGCTCGACCAGCTCGCGGTGCTCCGCCGCGGCAGCGGCGAGGTCGAGTACGAGAACGCCCTGCCGCCGCAGCTCGTCAGAAACCGTGATCTCCGCGACCGACGCGCCGACCCGCACGATCCGGATCGACGCCTTCTTGCCTTCCAGCACGCCCAGCGCGCGGGACACGTCTGCGTCCGGCGCCGGCTCGGCCAGCTTCACCTGGTCCAGCGCGAGCTGCGAAACGTCAGTGTATCGCCACTCCTCCAGCTTGCGTGTCGGGAGCGGCGTCTGCTGGTAGGCCTCCCACGCCTCGAGCCGGCGGCGGCGAAGCCACTCCGGCTCGCCCGCCGACCGCGCCTCAACCGCTCCCTGATTGATCGCTTCCGTCACGCCTTCCGGCTGGACAGGCGCCATGACCGCGGCGTCAGCCAACGCTACCCTCCATCTCCAGCTCGATCAGTCGATTCAGTTCCACGGCATATTCGAGCGGCAGCTCCTTCGCGATCGGCTCGATGAAGCCGCGCACGACCATCGCCGCCGCCTCGTCTTCGGACAGACCCCGGCTCATCAGGTAGAACAACTGCTCCTCGCCAATCTTCGAAACGCTCGCCTCGTGCCCGACCTTCGCCGAGTGCTCCTCGATCTCGATGTACGGGAAGGTGTCCGTCCGCGACGTCTCGTCCATGAGGAGCGCGTCGCACTCCACGTTCGACCGCGCGTGGTGCGCACCCTCGTGCACTTTCAGCAGACCACGGTACGACGCGCGACCGGTTCCCTTCGAGATCGACTTCGAAATGATCTGCGACGTCGTGTGCGGCGCGAAGTGGACAACCTTGCCGCCCGTGTCCTGGTGCTGCCCGTTCCCCGCGTAGGCGATGGAAAGGATCTGGCCGTGCGCGCCCTGACCCACCAGGTAGCACGACGGGTACTTCATGGTCAGCTTCGATCCCAGGTTCCCGTCCAGCCACTCCATGTACGCGTCCTCGTGCACCAGCGCCCGCTGCGTCACGAGGTTGTACATGTTGTGCGACCAGTTCTGGATCGTCGTGTAACGGAAGCGCGCGCCACGCTTGACGATGATCTCGATCACCCCCGAGTGGAACGACTCCGTCGAATAGACCGGCGCCGTGCACCCCTCGATGTAGTGCGCCTCCGAGCCCTCATCCGCGATGATCAGCGTGCGCTCGAACTGGCCCATGCGCTCCGAGTTCACCCGGAAATACGCCTGGAGCGGCACCTCGACCTTCACGCCCGGCGGGATGTAGACGAACGAGCCGCCCGACCAGACCGCGGAGTTCAATGCAGAGAACTTGTTGTCGCCCGGCGGCACGACCGTCGCGAAGTGCTCGCGGAACAGCTCCGGATACTTCCGCAGCCCATCCTCGATCGACTCGAAGATGATCCCCTTCTCCTCCCACTCCTTCTTCAGCGAGTGGTAGACCATCTCCGACTCGTACTGCGCGCCGACACCCGCCAGGATCTTCCGCTCGGCTTCCGGAATACCCAGCCGCTCGAAGGTCTCCTTGATGTTTTCGGGGACGTCGTCCCACGAACGCTCCATCCGCTCCTGCGGCCGGACGTAGTAGTAGATCTCGTCCAGCGTCTCATCCAGCCTGGACAGATCTCCGCCCCACGTGGGCATCGGCTTCGACTGATAGATCTTCAGCGCCTTCAGCCGGAACTTCAGCATCCACTCGGGCTCGCCCTTGTGCGCCGAAATCTGACGGACGATCTCCTCGTCGAGACCCGGGCGCGCCTTGAAGACCGGTTTGTCCTCGGTGACGAACCCGTACTTGTACTCCTCGAGTCCGAGGTTCGCGACAGCCTCGTTGACTGGCATGTTACCTCCCGGGGTTCTCGATCAAACGGTCACCGTCTCGCGAAACGCCTCGTACCCCCGCTCCTCGAGCTCGAGCGCCAGCTCCGGGCCGCCCGAACGCACGATGCGACCGCCCACCATCACGTGTACGAAGTGCGGCTTGATGTAGTCCAGCAGCCGCTGGTAGTGCGTGATCAGCAGCACTGCCTGCTCCGGCCGCTCCTCCTGCAGCCTGTTCACGCCATTGGAGACGATCTTCAACGCATCGATGTCCAGACCGGAATCCGTCTCGTCCAGCACCGCCAGCGCCGGTTCCAGCATCGCCATCTGGAGGATCTCGTTCCGCTTCTTCTCGCCGCCGCTGAACCCCTCGTTCACGCTGCGCGAAGCGAACGCATGGTCCATCTCCAGCAGGTCCATCCGGTCCAGCAGCTTTTCCTGGAAATCGAAGATGTCCACCTCGCCATCCGGCGAATGCGCCTGGAGCGCCGTGCGCAGGAAGTTCGCGATCGACACGCCCGGTATCTCGACCGGGTACTGGAACGCGAGAAACAACCCCCGCCGCGATCGCTCGTCCGCCCCCAGCTCCAGCAGCTCCTCACCCCGGAACACCACTGAGCCGCCCGTCACCTCGTACCCGGGATGCCCGCTCAGCACCTTCGCCAGCGTGCTCTTCCCCGACCCGTTCGGCCCCATGATCGCGTGGATCTCTCCGGCACCGATCTCCAGGTCCACACCACGCAGGATCTCGACACCGTCCTCGGACTCCGCCACCCGCGCGCGCAATCCATCGATCTTCAGTATCGGCTCGGCCATTCGTTCTCCTCGCACCACCTTGCTGAAACCGGAGAGGAATAAATCAATAATGATTCTCCGTATCGATCCGGAACATACCCGAGCGCTGGGGGGGTGTCAAGGCCGGAGGCTTGAATTCCACCCGCGCGCGGGAGACGATCGGGGGGCGCCGGCGCGCCTCGAGGAGGCCCCTCGCAAAGTGTGGCGGTTCCGGATCTTTCGGGGTCGCGGCGGGGTTTCGGATGGGCGGTGCCGGCCGCGTGCGGGAGCAGCGGCCGAACGGCGCCGGGTGTGCGTAACGGCAGCGGGGACCGAGGAGGAGTCGTGAACGGGAGCGCAGTGGATGTCCGACACTGACAAGAAGGCACCAACTCGAAGGGTCGTCCTGGTTCTGGGCGGCGGCGGGGTGAAGGGTCTGACGCACCTGGGCGCCTGGCGGGCGGTGCAGGAGGCGGGACTCGAGGTGGTGGAGATCGTGGGGACGAGCATCGGTGCGCTGGTCGGGGCGTGCATTGCCAGCGGTGCGCCGTGGAGCGAGCTAGTCGACCGCGCGGCGAGGCTGAGGAGGCGGGACATCGTCGCGCTGAATTTCCCGGCCTTTTTCCCGAACGGCATCCGCGAGCCGAGCGTGTTCCGGGCGACTGCGCTCCAGTCCTTCATCCGAGCTTCGCTCCCGGTGGAGCGCTTCGACGAGCTGGCGATCCCGGTGTCGATGAACGCGGTGGATCTGGAAACGGGGGAAACCGCCTGGTTCGGCGCGGCCGGGCGGACCGACGTCCCTCTGGCTGACGCTGTCTACGCCTCCTGCGCGCTACCTGTCTTCTACCCGCCCGCACAGCTGAACGGCAGGCACTACGTGGACGGCGGCGTGGTCAGTTCCCTCCCGGTGGAACGGGCGGCCGCAGTGGCGGCTGAAACGCAGGTGGACTATGTCGTCGCGGTAGACGCCTCAGCCGGCCCGGTCAAGGACCCGCTCGACACGATCGAGAAGGGGCTCGTCGCCATTCACCACCGCGTCTTCGACATCATGGCGGGCGAGATCAGGAAGCGACAACTGGCCGCCTGGAACGGCCCGCCGCTCATCCGCGTGCGTCCTCGCCTGGACGGCTACTCGACCTTCGATTTCGCCTCTACCCGCTATTTCGTCGAGGAAGGATACCGGGCAACGCGACAGGCGCTGGCGAACTGAAGTTCTCGGTGTTTCGGTTTCAGTTCTCGCTGGCGGTAAGCGAGCGATCAGGGCTCAGTGTTCGAAGTCCGATACGCTCCCCTTATCACGGTGGTGGCAGCCTCGTGGTGGCGCGATCGGGCCGGCGGGTGCCCGCCATGCCGCGCGAAAGTGACTCCGTCGGCGACGTGCGCCCGCTCCCGTTCGCGTCACCGGATGACCTGCCCCACTGAAAACTGAACACCGGAATTCGAACACTCCTTACGGCCTCCCGGCCGTAGGGTCTCCCGTGGGACCCTGCCCTTCGATCTCTCCCCGAGCAACGCGGAGCTGGATGAAGTAGTCGGCCAGGATCTCCCCGGATTCGGGGGCGCTGCGCGCGAGTGAGGTGATGAGTTCGTCGCGCTGCCCCTGGATGGTCGCGAGCACGCTGCGGATGGCCGGTGGCGCTGCGGCCGGCACGGTGGCGGCGTCGGTGAAGAACTGGCTCATCAGTTGGCGCGAGGTTTCGAAGTTGCCGTAGTACGCGTGCACTGTCGCGGCTGCGAGCGTGGTCTCCAGGCGTTCCAGGGCGAGCTCGTCCTGGGTGGCCCGGAGCTCGCGGCCGAGTACCGTGGCGCGGGTGTACTGCCAGAGGAAACCGACGAGGAACGCCGCTACGATGGCGCCCGCCACGGCGAGTGCCCGCTTCTGCTTTCCGGTCATGGCGACCTCCCTGTGGCGTGCCCTTCAGTCCTTCCACATGTCATCGTCGGGCGCTGAACAGCATCACCAGTAGCCGGCGGCGCCGGTGACCACCAGTTCGACCACGCGGTCCATGGCTTCCCGCACCAGCGCGGCGGGCTGGCCGGAGGCGTTGGTGAAAATGCTGAAGACCACGTCACGGCCCGACCGTGTACGGGCATAACCGCTCAGCGTGTTGACGTGGGTGAGCGACCCGGTCTTCGCGGAGACCTGCCCGCGCACGCCTTCCAGCCGCGTCTCCAGCGTGCCGTCCGTCCCCGCCACCGGCAGACCCGCGAAGAAGACGCCGCCCCATGGTGCCGCACGCGCATGTTCGAGCAGCGCCACGGCAGCGGCGGGAGTGAGCAGGTTCTTCGTGGAGAGGCCGGATCCGTCCCGCAATACGAACGCCGTCGAGTCGATGCCGACGACGTCGATCAGGAATCTGCGCTGGACTTCGAGCCCCGCCGCCCAGGAGCCGGCATCGCCGCGTTCCGCGCCGAGCGTTCGCGTGACCTGCTCCGCGATCCAGTTCGGGCTGTCCTTGAGCATCTCATGCACGATCGAGGCGAGGGGCGGCGAGGACCAGGTGGCAACGGGCATCGGCCCATCGGCCGCGCCGGCGGCGGCCATCGCCCGGGCCTCCGCGCTGTCGCCGACCACGACGACGCCGGCGGCGTCGATCCCGCGACGCCGTAGAGCGGCGAGCATGGCTCGTGCCGCGTGGTCGCTTGCATCCGGGGCGGCCATGGTCCGGACGATCGTCGTATCGGCACCAGCCGGTACCGACCCGCTCACGATCAGGGTACCCCGGGGATCGACCTCGAATGTCAACTGGAGCGGTGTGCCCTCGGGCGACGTGCGCACGCCATTGTCGATCTCGACCAGGTCCGGTTCGGGCATTGTTTGGACGATGGCCGGTTGGCCGGGCGCGGCGGCCGGCCGCACGGCGACCCGGACCGTGGCCTCCTCGACACCGAACGCGCCCGTAGGCGGCGCATAGTACTGACTCAGGTCGCCCACCTCCCAGCTCGGCAGGACGGATTCCCCCGTGAAGCGGCTCACGTCGATGACGATCGAGCCGCTGATCCGGCGGATTCCTGCGGCCGCCAGCGAGTCGGCAAGAGAATCCATGACCGCGTACGGCCCGGCCTGGAACCGCTCGGACATGGAAGGGTCTCCCGACGCGCGCACGAGGATGGCAGCGGCGATCGAGTCCGCCGGTCCGGGAATCGCGTACACGCGGGTGAGATAGCGGTACTCCGGGCCGAGCTCCTCGAGTGCCGCTGCAGCGGTAGCGAGCTTCGCGTTGGACGCCGGGACGAAGAGCAGCTCGGGATTGAGCGAATAGATCGGCTGGCCGGTGGCGGCATCGGCGATGAGGATGCCCCATTGGGCGCGATCGAGCGGCGGCGAGCTGATGATCGCGTCGATCGCTGACGCGAGCGCGGGCGCGGGCGCAGGCGGGCGAGGCGTCTCGGGCGGGAGCGGACGGCACCCCGCGATGGTCAGGAGGAGCGCGGCGCAGGCGATAATCCTGGCGCTGGCGATCATCGCACGGGATGGCTTTTGGCGGGTGGCCATGATCCCTCACTCACGCCGGTCGGGTGGGGGCTCGAGCGGCGCCGGTTCCGCCCGGCAGTGGACGGGCCGGCGCAGCGCAATCTTGCGCCCGGCGTGAACGCAAGCGCAAGGCCGGGGTAGCGTACTCCCGCACCGCGGCGTACCTTGCCGCGCCGGAACGCGGGTACTGCAGGAGTATCGGTCGTCATGCCGGGAATCGAAGAAGAGGTGGTGCAGCAGGCGGGTCGCGCCGAAGCCGGCGCGGGCACGGGCGACATGAGTCCGGAGGAGTTCCGGCGGTTCGGTTACGCGGTGATCGATTGGATCGCGAGCTACCTCGAGGACCCCACCCGGTGGCGGGTCACACCGGCAACGGAACCGGGCGCGGTTCGCGACGCTTTGCCGCCGTCGCCACCTGACGAGCCCGAGTCGATGTCCGACGTCCTCGAGGACTTCGAGCGCCTGATCGTCCCGGCGACCACGCACTGGAACCATCCCCGCTTCTTCGGCTACTTCCCGAGCACCGGCTCCGGTCCGGGTATCCTGGCGGAGGCGCTCGCCGCCGCGCTCAACGTCAATGCGATGCTCTGGCGCACGGCGCCGGCCGCGACCGAGCTCGAACAGCACACCGTGGACTGGCTACGCCAGCTCCTGGGGCTGCCCACCACCTTCCGCGGCGTGATCACGGACACGGCCTCGGTCAGCACGCTCTACGCGCTGGCCGCCGCACGCGAGGCGAACGCCGAGTTGCGCGTACGCCAGGACGGGCTGCCGGGACGCGCCGAGATCCCGCGGCTCCGGATCTACGCCAGCGAAGAGGCGCATTCCAGCGTCGAGAAGGCGGCGGTAACGCTCGGGCTCGGCCAGTCCGGGCTCCGTCGGATCCCTACCGATGAGCGCTTCCGCATGGATCCCGAGGCGCTCGCGGCGGCGATCCGCGAGGACCGCGCGAACGGCATCCTCCCGATCGCCGTCGTCGCCACGATCGCGACCACGGCCACCACTGCCGTCGACCCGGTCCCCGCGATCGCCGACGTCTGTGAGCGGGAGGGATTGTGGCTGCACGTCGACGCGGCGTACGGCGGTGCAGCGGCGGTGCTACCTGAAATGCGCTGGATCTTCGAGGGCTGCGACCGCGCGGACTCGCTCGTCGTCAATCCGCACAAGTGGTTCTTCGTCCCGGTGGACTGCTCGGCGCTCTTCATCCGACGGCCCGAAGTGCTGCGCCGCGCGTTCAGCATCGTGCCGGATTACCTGACCACCGCCGAGGACGACCGGGCCACCAACCTCATGGACTATGGCGTCTCGCTCGGCCGCCGGTTCCGCGCACTCAAGCTCTGGTTCACCCTCAGGTATTTCGGCGCGAGCGGGATCGCCGACCGCATCCGCGAGCACCTGCGCCTCGCCCGACTCTTCGCGTCCTGGGTCGACGAGCACCCGGAGTTCGAACGCATCGCGCCGGTCGACTTCACGTTGATCCTCTTCCGGCACCGGCCCCCGCAGCTCACCGCGTCGCGCAACGGAGCCGCAGCCGGGAGCGACGACCAGGCGGCTGTCGAAGCGGCGCTGGCAGAGCACAACGCCCGGCTGCTCGAGCAAATCAACGCCACCGGCGAGGTCTTCCTGTCGCACACGCGCGCAAGTGGCCGTTACGCGCTGCGCCTCGCGATCGGCAACCTGCGTACTACCGAGCAACACCTGGCCTACACCTGGGAGCTCGTCCGGCGGATCGCCGGCGCCACCTGACCGCACACCGCTCTCCTCCACGCTCCTTCATCAGGGGCGCGACCCACCGTGGTGCGCGTCGGGCGCGACGCCACGACTGTATCTGGGGATCGTTCCGGATTCAGGAACCGGAGCGGAAACTCTCGTCCAGCAGCTCGATCGGGTGCCGGACGCGGACGCGCGACCCGCTGAGGATCAGCCCCGCGCCGATCTGCATGATGCACCCCGGGTTGGGTGTGACCACGACGTCGGCGCCGGTGTCCTGGATCGCGCGCACCTTGTCGTCGAGGATGCGCCCGGCCAGATCGGGGTGGGTGATGCCGTAGATCCCCGCGCCACCGCAGCACTGGTCGGCACCCGCAAGGGGGACCAGCTCCACCCCGGGTATGGCGCGCAGCAGCTCGACGGGCGCGGCCGTGATGCGCTGCGCGTGCTGGAGGTGACAGGGCGCGTCGTACGTCACGCGGAGCTGCACGGGTCCCGGCGGCGCGACGCCGAGTTCGTGGAGCAGCTCGCTGACATCGCGCACGCGCCTCGAGAACCCGGCGGCGTCGACGCCGGGATCGTCCGCGAGCAGCTCGCCGTACTCCTTCATCGCCGAACCGCATCCGGCAGCGTTCACGGCGATGACGTCCACGCCGGCCGCGCGGAACGCCTCGATGTTCGAGCGCGCCAGCCGACGGGCCGTGTCCAGGTCGCCGGCGTGAGCGTGGAGCGCGCCGCAGCACCCCTGGTCCGGCACGGGCACGACCTCGCAACCGGCCGCGGCGAGCACCCGCCAGGTCGCGTCGTTGACGTGCCGGAAGAGACCCTCCTGCACGCAGCCGCGCAGCACGCCAACGCGGAGCGGCCGTGCGCCCGGGCCATGCCGGTTCCGGACGCCGTTCCCCGCAGCCTTGCCGACCACGCCAGTGGTCGACGATATGGTCGCCCTGGCGGGTTGCGTCGCTGCGAGCATCGCGGCGGCGAGCCGCGGCCCACGCCAGCTCCGTGGCAGGACCCTGGCGGCGAGTCCGGCGAGCCCCGACGCACGCACCGCCCTCGCCAGCGCCAGGAGCGGACGCGACAGCGCGCGGTTCGCGAAGACCGCGAGCATCACGCGTGTCAAAAGCGGCTGCCCCCTCGCCCCGACGGCAGCCTCGCGTGCCCGCTCGAGCAAGTGGCCGTACTGCACGCCCGACGGGCACACCGTCTCACACGCGCGGCACCCCAGGCAGCGGTCGATGTGCTCGGCGAAAGCGGGCGCATCGGCGTCCAGCCGCCCCTCGGCGACGGCGCGCATGAGCAGGAGCCGCCCGCGCGGTGAATCCGCCTCGTCGCCGAGGCGGATGTACGTCGGGCACGCCTGCAGGCAGAACCCGCAGTGGACGCAGGCGAGCAGCCGGTCCATCTCGGCCGCCAGCGGCGCCTCGTCGTTGCGGCTCACGCGAACCTCCCCGGCGCAAGGACACCGGCGGGATCGAAGACTTCCTTCAATCGACGCATCAACTGGCCGGCGACTCCGGTGTCGCCGAACGGCTCGACAGCCATTCCGGCCGGCGCACGGGCGACGCTGACCGTTCCCCCCTCGCCCGTCAGCCTGTCACGCACGGCGAGTACCGCGCCGGCAGCGCCCGGGTTGGTCCCGTCGCCCATGATGCGCACGATCCCGTCGCCGGCATGCGCCGCGATCATGATCCGATCCGTGGCCAGCGCCGCGGCGACAGTTTCCGCGATGGCCAGCGTACCTTCGAGCCGGTTGGGTCGGTTGGCGCACCGTACGACGAGGGGCGCGCCGGCTTCGAGCGCCGACAGCCGGGACCACATTGCGTTACCGGTTGACTCCTCGAAGGCCACCCGCCCTCCCGCCGCGAGCACGCGGGCCGCATCCACCGCGGCTTGCGTCGCTTCGCCTGAACCATGGTACCGGGCCAGCACCGTCCAACCGTCGCGGAGCCCGGAGGCGGTGGCGAGCGCCGGGGAGAGGAGCTCGAGCGCGACTGCGGGGATCTCCGCGTTGGTGAGCGCCCACGCTAGCTCGGTAGCTGCCGAAATCTCTGGCGTGCAACACACCACCGTCACGTCCCTCTCGGGCAGTGCGCGCAATCGGAGATACGCGCTCACTACGATGGCGAGCGTGCCACGACTCCCGACGATGAGCTTCCCGATGTCGTAGCCGGCGACGTTCTTGACCACCCTGCCCCCGACGCTGAGCAACCGACCGTCGCCCGTTGCGAACGTGAGTCCGAGTACATGGTCGCGGGGCGTCCCGTAGCCGAAGCGCAGGGGACCCGCCGCGGCGTGCGAGATGATCGCGCCGATCGTGGCGCCGTTCGCGGCGGGCGGGTCCCACGGCAA
>Ga0180220_1001742_pt1 | contig 15326 bp, 8 predicted proteins | sample eDN5th37CBELigBY_FD_151335 | JGI IMG/M metagenome (GOLD analysis project Ga0180220, IMG submission 151335) | Enriched backyard soil microbial communities from Emeryville, California, USA - eDNA 5th pass 37_C BE-Lig BY (version 2) (version 2) | ecosystem: Environmental > Terrestrial > Soil >... | reverse complement strand
ATCCCGTGCGCCAGCAGGCTTTTCCTGTTGTAGACCTCCGAGAAGAAGCCACGCGCATCGCCGAACTTCTTCGGGGTGACCACTTTGACGTCGGGAATTTCCAAGGATTGGATATCCACACCCCCTCCAATCAGCTACTGGCCCGTCCACTCAATTTCGATGTGCGAGCCGTCTCGTCTGTTTGACGCTTACCGCGCTCGGACCCACTCACGCGGCTCGCCCCGCCATCTTGGCAACTTTATCCTTTTCAACGCACGCGTAGCTCGGAATTGCATCGAAATCGATATGACCGGTGGCGATCTGCTCGCTGACGGGCAAGATCCGAAAAGCCAGGGCATCGAGCAACCGGTGCGAATACGCGTGCTGGCCATCGGCCATTCCTGTCACGCCGGCGTTGAGAAAATAGGTCCCCGGCGTCAGGGACCAGCGCAAATCGAACTGCACCTCGTATGTGGATCCCGCATCGGCTCTCGTGAGCTTCAGTCGCTCGACGAAATCCGTCGCAGCGCCTCCGAACGCGATCCCATCGGTTGACTTGATCAGCATCCCGAAACCGACGTTGGTCACGGTCGTATCGAAATCCACCGTATAGCGGTAGGTATATCGTTTGCCCGAGCGCAGCACATTGACCTGCCGCCCGTCTGGCGTTGTAATGCGAGCATCGCGAATGCGGGCGCCCTTGCTTTCATATTCAATGCGCGAATGCGATACCAGCTTGGGGTCGAACCAGGCGTTGTCATCCGCTTCTGTTCCACGAGCAGCGGTGGTGTGAGCCCCGACACGGGTTGTTTCCCCATCCAGCGAGTCTTCTGCTCCGGCTATATTGGCAACCACGGAGGCCTGCACCTCCGCCCCTTTGCCCATCGCCTTGATTGCTTCGCGCACCGGCTCGGCCTCCGGCCCCGACAGGTTCACGAGACGCTGATACTGGCTCACCACCGCCTTCGGCCGACCTTCGAGGATCTTTTCCCCGCGGTCGATGAGCATGGCGCGATTGCATAGTTGGATGATGGTTTGCGCACCGTGGCTGACGAACAGGATCGTTCCGCCCTTGTCCTTGATGTCCTCGATGCGTGCGTAGCACTTCCGCTGGAAGGCTTCGTCGCCGACGGCCAGGGCCTCGTCGACCACGAGAATGTCCGGGTCGACGTTGATCGCGACGGCGAACGCCAAGCGCACGTGCATGCCCGACGAGTAGGACTTGACCGGCTGGTCGATGAACATGCCGATATCGGCGAAGCTGGCGATGCTGTCGAAGCGGGCCTCCGTCTCGGCGTGCGAAAGCCCCAGGATGGCCGCATTCATGAACACGTTCTCGCGGCCGGTGAACTCGGGATTGAAGCCGGCGCCGAGTTCCAGGAGCGCTGCGATGCGTCCGTTGACCTCGACCGTCCCGGATGTGGGATGCAGCGTGCCGCAAATGATCTGGAGAAGAGTCGATTTCCCCGATCCGTTGCGGCCCAGAATGCCGACCGTCTCTCCACGACGGATGTCGAACGAGATGCCGTCGAGCGCCGCAAAGTCCCGGAAATAGCGTTTCGGTTCCCGCCCGACGAGTCGTTGCAGGCGGGGCACGAACATCTGCTTCAGGCGGTCTTCCGGCCGCTCGAACATCAAGTAGTGCTTCGTGATGTCGCGCGCCCGGATGGCGATGTCAGAGGACATCGGCAAAGCCCTTCCGTGTCTTTTCGAACCATGTGTAGCCAAGCCACGCGATGGCAGCGGCAGCGAGGGTATAGACGCCGAGAGCGGCGAAGTTGGGGAGCTTTCCGAAGATCAAAACGTCGCGGGCTTGGGTCACCGGGAGCGAAATGGGATTGAGCGCCAGCCATGGCTGGAGCCAGTCGGGGAGCGCAGAGAGCGGGAAGAAGATCGGAGACAAGAACATCAGGGCAGTCACGACAGTGCCGAGGACCTGGCCGATGTCGCGTACATAGGTGCCGAGCGAGGCCAGGAACCAGGCAAGGCCGAGGATCAAGAGCAGCAAGGGAGCGATGACGAGCGGCAGGAGCAACACCGTCCACGGGACTCCGCCATGGATGACCAGCATGAAGACAAGCAGGACAATGAAGCTGACGGCGGCATGGAACAAGGCCGAGCCGAGGGCCACGGGCACCAGGATCTCGAGCGGGAAGACGATCTTCTTGACGTAGTTCTGGTTCGACAGGATCAGGTTGGGCGCGCGGGTGATGACCTCGGCGAAGAGTTGGAAGATGATGAGACCGGCAAACAGGATGACACCGAACTCCGCCAAGGACGCCGTCTCACTCGCTTCGCTCCACCTCGCCTTGAGCACGGTCCCGAACACGAACGTGTAGACGGCCAGCATGAACAGCGGCGTCAACAGCGACCACAGGATGCCGAGCGCAGAGCCCCGGTAGCGCCCGACGATCTCGCGGCGGACGAGGGGAACGATTAGTAGCATATCATTCGCGCTGGTCATTGCGGTATCGATCAGGAACATCAGATCTCATTCGATTTAATCCTCTCCTCCCGGTAGTTTGCTAGCCAGTACTCGCGATCAGGCAACAAGTGGGGGAGCAAGTCTTCTGCGGACTGAGGAAGCTGCTCTGATTTTCCCCAGCGCCAGATAGAATAAAGAAGCTTGCCTGCATCAACGAGCGATAATCCGCATTCGTGGGCAAATTGCGACGTCAGACTCGGTATCCGATTCCAGCTTCGAAGGTTGGCCATCCTCAGATTTATAAAGCGCGAGGCGTTCCTTTGCTGCTCCTGGTGTCTAATCGAGACCGAATGTTCAGAAACGGTATAAGCATATAGTGATTTCTCTATCATTGCGGGTTCAAAGAAGCGTATCCAGCGCCCCCAAAGTTCATAATCCTCGCAGTGCTGAAAACGAACGTCATGGCTATATCCGCCAAGGTATCGGTAAATTTCTGTCCGGGCAATGATGCTTCCGTGGGGAAACGGGGAGCCCACTTCCACAAAAAAATTGAGAAGGCCGTGCCAACTGTCTGGTCGAATATGTTCGTCTATCGGAGTTCCAGAAGAGTCGAATCGGGTCATTCCCGTGCCAACGATGGTCAAATTTGGGTTTGATCGCAGTTTTTCGAGTTGATGATTAATCTTTCCGGGAAGCCAGAAATCATCGTCGTCGATGCGCGCGATGTAATTATATCTCGCCAGGCTAATGCCGACATTAAGTGCGTGCACGAGACCGCGATTTTGGGAGTAGCGAATGCTCCGAATTGGCAGGCTCGCTGCATTTCGAGGAAGGTCAATGGCACATGGGCTGCCATCATCAATTACTATTACCTCATAGTCAACATCGAAGTCCTGAGATCCAATTGAATCTAGACACCTCTGAAGCGCAACCTGACGGTCTGCGCTCGGTTGCCGAAGATATATAGGCAAAACGATCGATATGCCTTCCGGAAGCTGCGGTGATTTATTCATTGGCTTGATCTCTCCGAACCATCTCTTCTGCTGCGAGAATGAAATTTTCCTCAGCGGTACTTAGGGGGCAGCGGGCGGAAAAATCGAACGTTAATAACTGGTTGTAGAAATATGGTGTCGACAGCTGCTTTGCTGTGGAAATGGCTTTGTTGCGAACGATGTTAAGGCAGCGCGAAAATTCGGTCGGATTTTTGCGTTCAACTGTGTTTCCATCGCTCCCCAATGCGAACTCGGAGACCGGATCATGTATCGGTGTTGCTATCGGATGGTGTGAGAGTAAGTCTAGGAGGAAGAGGTAGTCCTCCAAATAATGCATGTCTTCAGGAAAGGTCGCGCGTGTGTGCGCCAAAAACGGGGTGGAGATAGCTATTGAGTTAGTTGTAATGAAGTTTGATGCAAGCAGAGTTGGAAGCGGGAGTGGGGAATATGCATGCTGGAGCATGCCATCCGTCTCACGCTTGTTGGAGCCACCAAAAACGATATGACACGCATTCTTTGAAAATGCCTCGGCGACGCTATTTGAGAATGTGGGATAAATAATATCATCATCGTCGCAAAAGCAAATATAGTTATATGTTTGAAGATTGTCGATGGCGTAAGCTATGCCGATGTTTAATGGGTATCCTCTCCGCTTCTCCATCGCCGGGGCGTGTAGAATAACGGTTTCGAGAGGAGATTTTTGTTTAACTATTGAGGTGGTGGCGTGTAGCGCTTGCTCATCGCCATGTACAATGACGCATGGGGTTATTGGAGGCGACTGCATGGCAATCGACGCAAGTGTGTCCACAAGCGTGTCGCCTCTCTTTCCTTGGGTTCGGACAAGGCACAGGCCCTGCAATGATTTTGTCGATTTACATGGTCGGAGTGAAGGATATTTTGGATCTTCGCCGTACGTTTTGCCCGTAAATCGAAGCAAAGCAGAACGACGGACTCGATCGGCGATGACGGTTTGTTGCGCCAAGCTGCCGACTGATTGAGAGGCATTATGCCACCGATAACGATAAGCATGGTCTGGAACGCGCAAAATCGGTTCCACTTCCATCGCTCTGAGCAATAGATCAAAATCTTGGCAGCCCGAGAAGCGATCGTTGAAGCCACCCAACTCGTTGAAGAAACTTTTATTGATGATAACGAGATGGCCGGCTGTCATTCCGATATTGAACGATAGTGACGGATCTGTTTCTCGCCTGCGATTGCGGAGGAATGTTCCATTTTCATTAATGTCCGTCATCGCGGTTGATAGATATCGGCAATGCGGAAATTGATCAAGGTAATGGTATGCGATCTCGAAAGCATCGGGATCGAGTTCGTCATCGCAGTCAAGAAATGCCAGCCAATCATTGTGCGCAGAAGAAGCTGCCTCGTTCAAGCGGGCAGATATTCCTTTGTTATTGCCATCGGATATTAGGCGACAACGTGATTTTAGTTCATCCGGAATGCAATCCCAAAGACGATCCACCGAGGTCGAAGGATCATCGTTTATGATTATCCATTCTGCGTCATCGCAGGGTCGGATAGCGAAAGATACGCTGAGAGCGCAGGCGCGGAAGTGATCGAGGTGGCGGTAGTACGGCGTAACGATGGTGAAGCTTGGCGGCCTTCGGGATGCCGAAGGAGTCGATGAATGCGCCATGGCAGTGTTGGCTGCAGATTGCGTTGAGCGAATTGCATTTATGTAGTCTTCTGTTAGAAGTAGGCGAGATAGATCGAAGGCAGGTTGAGGTTCGATTAGCCCGTATGTTTTTATTATGTGATTAGTTTGGTTGTCGTAATTTTGGTCTGTTGAGTGTTCGTTGGATTGGCGCCGCAAGAATAGAGGTGAAAGCTCGTCTTTATGCAAATGACGTATGCCCCAAGTCCCGATATTGGCGCATTCGCAATCGTAGTTAGGCGAGTTAATTCTAAGTGGTGGTTCATGCCCTGGAATTACTGAAGCATCGGGGGATGATAAAAATCTAATGCGGCGTTTTATGCCACTCATGCCTTCGTTGTGAAGGATGCGGGCGGTATTCCGGATTGATGCCTTAATTCCGCCAGATACCCTTATTGCCCTGGCGGCAGACTTCATAAAATCCGTAACATGCGTTGGGCTGGACTTTGCGAACCGAAAAGGAGTGGTTATTTTCCATGATGTGGAGTTTTTATAGAGTGCATGAATGTCGGCCAACTGCCGACGGGTATTGTCGCTAAGGGTCAAGGTCTCGTCTCTTAGACGCCTGATCTCAGCTTTCAATTCTGCTTCACGCTTCACGACCCGTGCCAGAGCTGCCTCGGCGTTAGCCCTGAGTTCTGCCTTTACTGTCTCTCTTTCGGACAGCGCGGCTGACAAGGCGGCGTTCGCCTCAGCCGATTGCGCCACTAGCACTTCCTTCTCAGCGTCCCGCGCGGCTAGTTCCTGCCTGACTTGCTCGACCTCGGCGACGGCGGCGGCCCGTTCTGCCTGTACCGTCTCTTTCTCGGACAGCGCGGCCGACAGGGCGACGCTTGCTTCCGCCGATTGCGCCGCCAGTGCGTCCCTTTCAGCCTCCCTTGCAGCCAACTCCTGCTTGAGGAGAGCCGCCTCGGCCACCACGCCCTCAACCCTCTTGGCCGAGCGCTCCCGCATCTCGGCCAGGGCCTGGGCCAGCACGGGGCTGGCATGGTCGAATTCACGCCCGATGCGGTCGAGCGTCGCCAAGGCGGCGGCGGAGGTATGGTTGCTCTCGAGCACCTGCAGGGCTTCGAGGGTGTCGGCAATCCACGTGCCCAGGGCCGGGTCGAGGCGCACCTCCTCGCTCGGGACACGATGATGGCGCTGCTCCTTGGCCAGGAAGCGGTTGACCTGAGGCGCGATGTCGTCGGCGCTGTAGGGGGTGGCCACGTTCAACCGGGTGACCAGGCGTCCGACCACACTCTGCCAATCGTGGAGCAGGCCGTCGTACGAGATGACGGCGCGCAACCGCTGGCGTGACGCCCTTTCTGCGTCGAGCACATGCCGCAGCCACATGAGGTGCGCGATCGTCCGGGTATGCTCCGGCGACCATAGATCGGTCCGCTTCTCCAGCGACGCTGCAACCTCGATGGGATTGCGAAAGGCGAGGACCACCCGCGTATCCCATCCCCCTTCGTCGAGCACTTCCAGGAACAGTTGCGCGAACCGGCACGTCCGCGGTTCCTTCACGACGATGAGCGGCTGATCACCATAGTCGGCGTCCAGATGGGCGCGGATCTCCGCCTTGACCTCGGCGCGCCGCCGGGGGGCAAGGGTGGCGAGATCGAGCGGGCGCCAATCGTCCCAGGAGCTGCCGAGCTCAGCCAGAAGGCTGTCGTTATACATCGCGAGGCGGGCGGGCTCCCAATGCCCGGTCTCGTTGCCGGGGCCAGCGCCCATGAGGTTTTTCGGCAGCGCTGCGCCGAGGAGGCTGAGCACGCGGGTGACCGCACTCGTGCCCGACCGGTGCATGCCAAGGACCAGGATGCACTGGCGTGGCGAGGAGGGCTGGACCTTCCGATGCTCTGCCTCGTCGGACCAACTCTCCTGAGCAGGACTATCCATTGTCAATCCCCCTATGGCACGCTACGAACTCGACTTGCAAATACGGAGTCGGCGCGCAACGGCGTAAACGTACTCGCCCACTGAATTTGTGCGCGTAAGCCCCTACTGCACCCCCGACGGCTTCCGATAGCCACGAATAATGACTTCGTCCAGCAACTTGTTAGCCGACATGAGTCATGGCACATGAGGTCAACTGTCGCGGAGGTATCCGCCTCTTCAAGCGGCTTCTGGACCGAGACACAGCGCTTCGATAACCTCGATGTGAGCTGGCTCCGGCAGGGTCTCAACGCTGTCGAGGTGGCCTGTTCGGCACCAAGGCACGTCACACTGCACGTCTCGTTCAAGGACGCTTCGCTGGCGCCGCTGCTGATGCCTTTGGACCCGATCGGGGCATTACGCTACCGCAAGGTGTTCGCATTGAACGGAGACGTCCGCAGCGCCTCGCTCGAGCTGATGCCGGCCGGGCGGGACCAGGATCTCCAGGCCGTGACGCTCGGCCCCGTCAGCAGCTTGGACCTCGCCAGGGTCGGGTGGCGAGCCATGCGGCGACATGCGACATCGCCCGGCGTTTTCGTTGCCAAGGCGAGGCAGGCGATGGCTGGCGGCGCCAGCCTCGTGTTTTCAGCGACGGCGGCGGGCAACCAGGCCGATGACGAGGTCTGCTATCAGCATTGGCAGACGGCGTTCGAAAGCGAGCACGAAGCGATCCGTCTGAGAGCAGCGCTGGCGGAGAGGTTCGGACCTCGTCCAGTCAAGGTTCTGGCCATCATCGCCCATTGGCCGTTCGGTAACGCCTCGCTCGCCGCGCAGCTAGGATCGCTGACCGCTAATCCGGAAGCCGAGATTCACGTGCTGGACCTGTGTGCGGCCGACCCTCGTTCGTCACTTGCTGCTGGATCTCGTGTCGCATCCTGGCGTCACCATCCGATCGGCGACGAGCCGTCACTGCCCACGGAGACTGTCGCGCGGACTGTTCATGGCGCTGCCGCCGATCTCGTCCTGTTTCTCGAGCGACCCGGTCGCTTTCACCGGCTCGCAGTTCCATCGCTGATGCTCGAGTTGGCGTTGGCGCCATCGGCGCTGGCGGCCTACGCCGATCACGACCGTCTCGATGGCCAGGGGCGCCGGCATGCTCCCGCGTTCAAGCCGGTCTGGAGCCCCGATTATCTCGCCGCCTTCGATTATATCGGCCAACCCGTGGCCTTTCGCGGAAATTCCGGCCTGTTCACGACAGCAACGCATACCGTCTCGCCGCTGTGCCCGTCCTTTTGCCTCTTGATGAACCTTGCGCGGAGGGGCAGCGCAGCGGCCGTGAGACACGTGCCCCGCATTCTCTTTCACCTGTCGAGCGATGGCTCGGAAGCGACCGGGCGACAGCGGAGAGCCGCCGAGCGGCACGCCGTGCAGACGCTGACCGGTCGCCGCGTCGAGAGTGTACCGATGGCGGACCCGGCGGGTCCCGAGTTGCGTCGCGTGCGCACGCACGTCGCCGCACCGAGCGTTTCCGTGATCATCCCGAGCAAGGACAACCCGGGGTTGCTCGCGCACGCCTGCCGCTCCGTCATGTCCGCAGCGCGGATACGAGCGAATGTCGTCATCGTCGACAACGGCTCGACGTCGAACGAGCAGCGCGAATTGCTGACGGATCTTGCCCGGGATGCGTGCATTCGGGTGGTGAGCAGCCCCGGCCCCTTCAACTTCTCGCGCCTCGTGAACCTCGGCCGCGCCAATTGCGATGGCGAGGTCCTGGTCCTGCTGAACGATGATGTCGAGTCTCTCGATGCGGAATGGCTCGCCGAGATGGCAACGCAAGCGGCCTGCCCGGACGTGGGAGCCGTCGGCGCACTGCTTCTCTACCCGGATTTGCGCGTCCAGCATGCCGGCGTCGTTCTCGGCATCAACGGCTGCGCCGGCCATGCCTTCCGGTTTGCGCCCGGGGACTCCGATGGCGTGGGGTACCGCTTGCGCGTCGTGCACGAGGTCGCCGCCGTAACGGCCGCGTGCCTTGCCGTCCGCACGGAGGTCTTCGATGAGGTGGGTGGCTTCGCCGACGATCTTCCGGTGACACTTAACGATATCGATTTCTGTCTCAAGGTGCGCGCCAGGGGTCATCGCAATCTGGTCACGCCGCATGCCCGATTGATCCACCGCGAGTCAACCTCGCGCGGTCTCGACGTGACGCCAGAGCGCCTTCGCCGTCTTGCCGCGGAAACGGCGATATTCCGCCGGCGTTGGGGCGATGCGGCGCTCAACGATCCTTTCTTCAGCCCGCATCTCAGTCCGAGCCACGAGGACTACCGCTGTCGCGTGCTCTGATGCTATGCTCCGCACAACGCGTATGCATCACGCCAGCTTGAGCCGTGACTTCAGGCGCTCTCTGTATGCTTCGGCCGAAAACAGGGCTACGGCGCGCTGGTACGCCGTCTGCCCGAGTTGCCGACGAAGGTCCGGGTCGTCTCGAAGGCGGCGCAAGGCTGCTGCGGCCTCGTCGACATCTGCTTCGGCCCAGCACATGCCGGGGTGGTCGTATTCGCCCTGCGGGTCGGTCGCCGGCACGAGGCGGTATCCGACCGGAATGCCGCAGTCGCCGGTCAGGAAATCGGTGTTGCCCGACCAGTTGGTCGCAACGACGGGCCGTGCCGCGAGCATCGCCTCCGCAATCACCAGCCCGAAGCCCTCGGATCGGTGGAGCGACAGAACGACATCGCAGCGGGCGAAGAGCTCGGCCATCTCCTCCTGGGGCAGGTTGCGGTCGTCGATGTCGATGTTTCCCTGGCTGGCGGCCGCACGCCGGAGCTGCTCGGCGCCTTCCGGATAGCTGGCGGGGTTCTGCAGCTTGATGATCAACCGGGCAGCGGCGTCCTCTCCGAAGGCGGTCTTGAAGGCGGCAACGGAGGCCATCGGGTTCTTGCGCTGGAAGCCGGACGCCATGTTGAAGACGACGAGGACCGTGAACGGCTTGTCGATCGGCAATGAGGAGCTTTTGGCCGGCTCGGGGCCAACGACGGGGTGAACGAGAACGTCCACCGGCTGCGTCGGCCGAAGCTCGCGTACGGCGTTCGACGTGAAGGTGCTCGGAACGAGAATGTGGTGGACGAACCTCAGGCCGGCTCGCCATTCGTCCGGCGCCACAGGCAGCTCCCATGCCCAGTAGGCGACCACGAACTTGTCGCGCACAAAGGTGCTGCCGAGCCACCACATGGCGAGGGGCACCAAGGGTGCGTTCACGTGCAGAATGACGGTGGCCGGTCCTCGGTGGGTGCGACCGTCCACGAACGAGAACGGCACGCGCGAACCGTCTTGCCGGAACTCCCTGGTCAGGTCCACGCCCATCACCGGCATGCCGGCCGCCCGCAGTGCGTCGTGACAAAGCCGGGCCGAGGCACCCAGTCCCGACGCGGCTGTCAGATAGCCGACGACGATGATCCGCGGCACGGCAGTGGCGCCTTGGGGCCTCGGCGCCAGCGCCGTCGTCACCGCCACAAGAGCGCTGCGTCTCCATGTGCGGGGCAATCTCTGCCAGACGTGGCGATGTGCGAGTCGGGCGAGATGCTGGACAGAGCTCATGTCACTGTTCGAAAGAGCGAAGAGGCAAGAGACGCGCGGCGCAGGCGGCTGGGTGCCGTACCTTCTACACCGCCCTTCTGCCATCGGCACGCCGGGACTGACGCCGTCTGCCATCGCAGGGCGGCACGGGCTCCTCTGATACGCCCCGAGCACAGCCCGAGGCAATCTGCGCCTTGGAGCCGTCGGATTGCGCCTCTTCGCTTCGTCGCGCACGATAGCGACGGTTCGGCCCTTCCGTCAGCGGAAGCGCGCGTTGATTGCCTCGAGAGCCGCTGAGCCAGGGCAGAGCTCCGAGACCGGGATCTGATTCAGCGGCCGCTCCGGCGTCTGCAGCACGTCGTGCAGGTCCGTGCCGGACTCGTTCACGTAGAGGAGCCCCGTCGCGACCTGCCCCTGCGAGGCATTGCGGCGGATGGTCATGATCGCTTCGTCGGGATCGCGGAAGTCGTGACCCTGGTCGAGCTTGTTCAGGATCAGCCGTGAGCCGTCGTGCAATTCCACCGTGGCCGTGGTGCCTTCCGCATAGGAGACCGTGATTTCCTCCCTCGGCTCGACGTAGTCGAGCCTGTTCTCGACGGCCTGGTTGTGCGCGCGCACGTAGTCGAAGCTCTTGGTCGAGGCGGGGTGGTTGTTGAACGTGACGCACGGGCTGATCACGTCCAGGAAAGCGAAGCCCTTGTAGCTGATGGCCGCCTTGATGAGCGGGATGAGCTGCTTCTTGTCGCCTGAGAACGAGCGCGCGACGAAGCCCGCACCGAGCTGGATCGCCATCTGACAAAGGTCGATGGCATCGAACGGATTGGCTTCGCCCTTCTTCGACGGCGACGACTTGTCGTTGGTGGCCGAGAACTGACCCTTGGTCAGGCCATAGCAGCCGTTGTTCATGCAGATGTAGCTCATGTTGAGCTTGCGGCGCACCGCGTGCGCGAACTGGCCGAAGCCGATCGACGCCGTATCGCCGTCGCCCGAGACGCCGATGTAGACGAGGTCTTTGTTGGCCATGTTGGCGCCGGTCGTCACCGACGGCATGCGGCCGTGCACCGAGTTGAAGCCGTGGCTGCGGCCGAGGAAATAGGTCGGCGCCTTCGACGAGCAGCCGATGCCCGACAGCTTGGCGATGCGATGCGCCGGCAGGTCCATCTGGTAGCAGGCCTCGATAATGGCCGCGGTGATGGAGTCGTGCCCGCAGCCGGCGCAGAGCGTCGACATCGAGCCTTCATAGTCACGGTGCGTGAGGCCGAGGGCATTTCTCGGCAGTGCCGGATGGCGGGCGATGGGCTTGGTGATGTAGGTCATCGATCGGACCCTCGTTGGGCAGTGTTGTTGCGGGCCGCACGGACTGCAGCCGGAAGGGGTGTCACTCCGCGGCCTCGGCCTTGGCCTTGGTCGGCTGGAGGTGCTTGCGCACGGTCTGGCAAACGAACTCGGCCGTCATCGGCGTGCCGTCGTAGTTGAGCGCGGGGATGAGCTTGTCCATCGGCACTTCGGCTTCCACCATCAGGAGCTGGCGCATCTGGGCATCGCGGTTCTGCTCGACCACGAAGACCCGGTCATGCGCGGCGCAGAAGTCGCGCACCTCCTTCGAGAATGGGAAGGCCTTGAGCCGAAGCGCATTGATCCTGATGCCGTCGCGATCGAGGTAGTCGAGCGCCTCGAGCACGGCCGGGCGGTTGGCGCCGAAGTAGATGAGGCCCGTCTTGCCGCCCGGATCGCGGATGTCGATCTCGGGTTTCGGAACCAGCATCGCGGCGGTGTCGAACTTGGCGCGGATGCGGTCGACGATACGCGCGTGGATGCGGCCATCCTCGGTGTAGCGGGCGTACTCGTCGTGGCTCGTCCCGCGGGTGAAGTAGGAGCCCATCGTCTCGTGCGTGCCGGGCAGCGTGCGATAGGGGATCGCGTCGCCGTCGATGTCGAGATAGCGCCCCCACGGCTTGCCCCTGTTGGCGGCGAAGTTCTCGAGCTCCTCGCGCGAGAGCACCTTGCCGCGATCCGCCACGCGGCTGTCGTCCCAGGTGAACGGCTCGGTCATCCAGTCGTTCATGCCGATGTCGAGGTCCGACATGACCATCACGGGTGTCTGCAGCCGCTCCGCGAGGTCGAACGCATCGGCGCTCATGGAGAAGCACTCGCTCGGGCTGGCCGGGAAGAGCAGGACGTGCTTCGTGTCGCCGTGGCTGGCATAGGCGCACGAGATGATGTCCGGCTGACCGGTGCGGGTCGGCATGCCGGTCGAGGGGCCGCCGCGCTGGATGTTGTAGAGCACGACGGGGATCTCGGCGAAGTAGGCGAGCCCCAGGAACTCGCTCATCAGCGAGATGCCGGGACCCGAGGTCGCCGTGAACGACCGCGCGCCGTTCCAGCCGCCGCCGATAGCGACGCCGATCGCCGAAAGCTCGTCCTCGGCCTGCACGATGGCGTAGTTGCGCTTGCCGTCCTTGGTGACGCGAAACCTGCGGGCATGCTTTTCATAAGCTTCCGCCAGCGACGTGGACGGCGTGATCGGATACCAGGCGCACACGCTCGCGCCGGCATAGACCGCGCCGAGCCCCGCAGCCTCGTTGCCCGTGACCATGATCTTGCCCTTGGCGCCCTCGGCATGGCGCACGCGGATCGGCAACGGGCACTCGAAGTTCTCTTGCGCATACTCGCGGCCGATCTGCACCGCCTGCATGTTGGCGGCGAGCAGCTTCTCCTTGCCCTTGAGCTGGTCGGCAACCACGCCCTCGAGCACCTTGACGTCCATGTCGAGCAGCGCCGTCAGCGCACCGACGTAGACCATGTTCTTGAAGAGCTGGCGCTGGCGGGCGTCCTTCCAGATGCGGGCACAGATCTCGGCGATCGGGAGACCGATCACCGTGATGTCGGAACGCTGCCAGAGGCGCGGCATGGTCGAGTCGTAGACGAGCCAGCCGCCGGGCACGAGCTCCGCCACGTCATTGGCGTAGGTCTGCGGGTTCATCGCCACCATGATGTCGATGCCGTCGCGACGCGCCGTGTAGCCCGCCTCCGAGACGCGGACCTCGTACCAGGTGGGCAGCCCCTGGATGTTCGAGGGAAAGATGTTCTTCGGCGAGACCGGTATGCCCATTCGGAACACCGTCTTGGCAAACATGGTGTTCGCGGAGGCGCTGCCCGAGCCGTTGACCGTCGCGAACTTGATGACGAAGTCGTTGATACCGCTCATTCGAATTCGATCCTGACTTTGCCGGTGTCCGTGCCGTCGAGGTCGATCTCTCGGGCCGCCGGCGAATCGCTCCGTTGTGTCTCCGATGGCCAGCGGGTCGCCGCTGGCTCATCCTAGATAGGTATTATGGTGTGCGAGGCAGGCTTGCGATGCCTTGGCCTCGGCGTAAAAGAACTTCTGCATGTCCCAGGCGCCCGTCGGACACCGCTCTGCGCACAGCCCGCAGTGGAGGCAGACGTCCTCGTCCTTTGCCATGATGAGCCCGGTCTTCAGCGGCGCCGAGACGTAGAGGTCCTGTGACCGGTTCATTGCCGGAACGCGCAACGACATGCGCAGTGTTTCCTCGTCCTCGTCCTCGGTGAAGTTGATGCAGTCGACGGGGCAGATGTCCATGCAGGCGTCGCATTCGATGCACAGCGACGCCGTGAACACGGTCTGCACATCGCAGTTCAGGCAGCGCTCCACCTCCCGGGCGGCGAGCTGATCATCGAAGCCGAGCTCGACCTCGAGTTTCAGGTTCCGGATCGATGTCGCGAGATCGGCGTGCGGCACGGCCGTGCGGTTCTGCGCGTCGTAGTTGTTCGAGTACGACCACTCGTGAATGCCCATCTTCTGCGAGATGAGCGAATGGCCGGGCTCTGGGCGATCGATGAGCGAGCGGCCGTTGCAGTAGGCGTCGATCGAGATCGCGGCCTGATGGCCATGGCTGACGGCCCAGATGATGTTCTCGGGCCCCCATGCGGCATCGCCGCCGAAGAAAACGCCGGGGCGGGTCGACATGAACGTGGTCCTGTCGACCTTGGGCATGTCCCATTCGCCGAACTCGAGGCCGAGCTCGCGTTCGATCCACGGGAAGGCGTTGTCCTGGCCGATAGCCATCAGCACGTCGTCGCACGGGATGGTGACGAACTCTCCCGACGCCTTGAGCTGCGGACGCCCACGGGCGTCGACACCCGTCTCGATCATCTTCTCGAAGACGACGCCGGCGAGCTTGCCGTCCTCGATGACGAACGACTTCGGCGCATGGTTGTCGAGGATCGGGATGCCCTCGTGGACCGCGTCCTTGATCTCCCAGTCCGAGGCCTTCATCACCTTGCGGGGCGAGCGGACGGTGACCGTCACCTGCTCGGCACCAAGACGAAGCGCGGTGCGGCAGCAGTCCATCGCCGTATTGCCGCCGCCGATGACGACGATGCGTTTGCCGATCTTGTCGACGTGGCCGAAGGCGACCGACGTCAGGAAATCGATGCCGATGTGGATGTTGCCCGCCGCTTCCTTGCGGCCGGGAATGTCCAGGTCCTTGCCGCGCGGCGCGCCGGTGCCGACGAAGATGGCGTCGTAGCCTTCGTCGATGATGGCCTTGAGGCTCGTCACCTCGTGACCGAAGCGGGTCTCGACGCCGAAGTTGGTGATGCGCTCGACCTCCTCGTCCAGCACCTCCTCGGGCAGGCGGAACGATGGGATGTTGGTGCGCATCAGGCCGCCGCCCTTCGGGTCCTTCTCGTAGAGGACGCAGTGGTAGCCGAGCGGCATCAGGTCACGCGCGACGGCGAGCGAGGCCGGCCCGGCGCCGAGCAGTGCGATCCGCTTGCCATTCTTCTCGGCGGGGATCGGGGGGAG
>Ga0180220_1001741_pt1 | contig 15339 bp, 14 predicted proteins | sample eDN5th37CBELigBY_FD_151335 | JGI IMG/M metagenome (GOLD analysis project Ga0180220, IMG submission 151335) | Enriched backyard soil microbial communities from Emeryville, California, USA - eDNA 5th pass 37_C BE-Lig BY (version 2) (version 2) | ecosystem: Environmental > Terrestrial > Soil >... | reverse complement strand
TGGAATGAGCGGGTGATGGGAATCGAACCCACGCTTGAGGCTTGGGAAGCCGCCGTTCTACCATTGAACTACACCCGCATTAACCCGCGTCTTCGGCCGCCATGCCTGTCGCAGGCAGCGATGCAGCCGGGATATATCCGCCTGCCGGGGTAGGCATTATAGCGCCACCTTCGCCTGTCTGCTCGAATGCGCTGAGATCGAGGAAGGGCGAGCGGCGCCGCATGAAATCGGCGCCGGCAATCACTACAATTGCGTTCATGAATATGACTGCACCCCCAAATTCCGGCGACACGCCAGGCAACACGCCAGGCGGCACACCAGACAATACGCAAGGCAACATACCGGGCGAGATGCCGGGCGACATACCAGGTGATATATCCGGCGACAGCCCGGGCGGCGCGCCCGGGCGCGAGCGCTCCGCCGATACGCCGCCACCTCAACCCACGTCGGCCGACTTCGTCGCCACCTCTACCAGCCCTTCGGGCACGACCCACATCCGCAGCTTCGTGCATCGGCGCGCGCATATCACGCCAGGCCAGAAAGAGGCGCTGGACCGGCTGCTGCCGCAGTGGTCCATCCCCTACCGCCGCGCCGCGCTGGATTTCGACAAGGTCTTTGGCCGCAATGCGCCAACCGTGCTGGAGATCGGCTTCGGCATGGGCGAAACCACGCAGAAGATCGCCGCGGCCCGGCCCGAGCACAACTTTCTGGGCGTGGAAGTCTTCAACGCGGGCGTAGGCGCCTTGCTCAAGCGCATAGAAGAATCCGGCCAGACGAATATCCGCATCATCCAGCATGACGCCGTCGAAGTGGCGCGCGACATGATCGCGCCCGACTCGCTGGCGGGCGTGCACATCTATTTTCCCGATCCTTGGCCCAAGAAGCGCCATCACAAACGCAGGCTGATCCAGCCCCCGTTCATCGCGCTGCTGGCCAGCCGCATCAAGCCGGGCGGGTATATACACTGCGCCACCGATTGGGAAAACTATGCCGAGCAGATGCTGGAGGTACTGAGCGCCGAGCCCAGCCTGCGAAATACGGCCGAGGGCTACGCGCCGCGGCCCGAATTCCGCCCCCAAACCAAGTTCGAAACGCGAGGCCTGCGGCTGGGCCACGGCGTATGGGACTTGATCTTTACACGCGTTTAACTTTGCAGGGCGGCCGCGGGCATTCTGCGCCGCGGCCGCCGCCTGTCACAAGGAACAGCCAGGTGTACCCGGAAATCCAACCTTATGCCCACGGTTATCTGAATACCGAAGACGGCCATCATGTCTACTGGGAGCTCTGCGGCAATCCGCAGGGCAAGCCCGCCATTTTCCTGCACGGAGGGCCCGGCGGCGGCTGCTCCCCGGCCCATCGCAGGCTGTTCAATCCGGAACGCTATAAAGTACTGCTGTTCGATCAGCGCGGCTGCGGACGCTCTTCGCCGCACGCCAGCCTGGACAACAACACCACCTGGCATCTGGTCAGCGATATGGAGCGGCTGCGCACCGAAGTGCTCGAAGCCGAGAAGATGCTGGTATTCGGCGGCTCTTGGGGTTCGACCTTGGCGCTGGCTTATGCGCAGCGGCATCCACGGCATGTCAGCGAACTGATTCTGCGAGGCATATTCACCGTGCGCCGCGAAGAACTGCGCTGGTTCTATCAGGAAGGCGCGTCGTGGCTATTCCCGGATTATTGGGAGGATTACTTGGCGCCGATTCCCCCGGAAGAGCGCCATGATCTGATCGCCGCCTACCGGCGTCGCCTGACGGGCAGCGATCGCACAGCCCAGCTTCAGGCCGCCCATGCTTGGACGCAATGGGAAAGCCGCACGATCACCCTACGGCCCAGCAGCGCCCACCAACAAGACCATGCGGCCGATGAATCGGCGCTGGCCTTCGCGCGCATCGAGAACCACTATTTCGTCAACCAGGGCTTCATGGAAGAAGGCCAGCTGCTGCGCGATGCACACTTGCTGCATGATATCCCCGGGGTCATCGTGCAAGGCCGCTATGACGCCTGCACCCCCGCCCGCACCGCCTGGGCCTTGCACCAGGCATGGCCGCAGGCGGAATTCCACCTGATCGATGACGCGGGCCATGCCTTCGATGAGCCCGGCATACTGGCCCAACTAATCGCCGCAACGGATAAATTCAGCGAAAGCCGCCAAAACCACCCCGCCCCAAGCCCTTGAGACCGCCCATGGCACGCATCATCTTGGCCATGCCGCCTTTTTTCATTTGCTTCATCATGCCCTGCATTTGCTCGTACTGATTCAGCAAACGGTTGACTTCCTGCACCGGCACGCCCGCCCCCGCCGCGATGCGGCGCTTGCGCGAAGCCTTGAGCAATTCGGGCTTGGCGCGCTCGGCCGGGGTCATGGAATTGAGTATGCCTTCGCTGCGGCGCAATTGCTTTTCCGCCTGCCCGCTTTGCAGCTGCCCCGCCGCCTGCGCGAATTGCGCGGGCAGCTTTTCCAGCAATGAGCCCATGTCGCCCATTTTCTTCACTTGCAGCAATTGCTCGCGGAAATCGTTCAAGTCGAAACGCGTGCCCGACTTGATCTTGGCGGCCAGCTTTTCCGCCTCGGCCACATCGATATTCTTCTGCGCCTGCTCGACCAGGGAAACGATGTCGCCCATGCCCAGCACCCGCTGCGCCATGCGCTCCGGGTGGAAGGGCTCCAGGCCATCCAGCTTCTCCGACAAGCCGACGAACTTCAGAGGCTTGCCGGTGACATGGCGCACGGACAGGGCCGCGCCGCCGCGCGCGTCGCCATCCAGCTTGGTCAACACCACGCCCGTCAGCGGCAGGGCTTCCGCAAAGGCGCGCGCCACATTGACGGCGTCCTGCCCCTGCATGGCATCCACCACGAACAGGGTTTCTATGGGCTTGAGCAAATCATGCAGGGCGCGGATCTCGCGCATCATGGCTTCGTCCACGCCCAGCCGACCGGCTGTATCCACGATCAGCACATCGTAATGGTGGCGCTTGGCGTGATCCAGCGCGTCGCGCGCGATCTGCTCGGGCTTTTGCGTTGCGTCGCTGGGCAGGAAGTCCACCTTGACCTGGGCCGCGACGGTTTTCAGCTGCTCGATGGCGGCCGGGCGGTAGACGTCGGCGCTGGCCACCAGCACTTTCTTCCTGCCCGTCTTGCGGCCGTTTTGCTGATGCCCGCCTTCGCTGAGCCACTTCGCCAGCTTGCCCGTGGTGGTCGTCTTGCCCGCCCCCTGCAAGCCGGCCATCAGGATGACCGCCGGCGGCTGGGTGGCCAGCGACAGCTCGCTGGCCTCGGGGCCGAGGTCGCCGCCCATCAATGCCGTCAATTCCTTGTGGACGATGCCCACCAGCGCCTGGCCGGGATTCAGGCTGCCGACGACCTCCTGGCCCATGGCGCGTTCCTTGACCCGGGCGACAAAGTCGCGCACCACAGGCAAGGACACATCGGCCTCGAGCAGGGCCATGCGGACTTCGCGCAGCATTTCCTGCGTGTTGGCTTCCGTCAGGCGGGCCTGCCCGCGCATGGTTTTGACGACGCGCGAAAGACGTTGAGTCAGATTGTCGAGCATGAGAATGGTTTCGCTTAAACTAGTTTATCTTCCGGTATACGGACTAAAATGACGTGTTCAGGGCGCCGGGCCCGAACCGCGCAAACAAATCACAAGGGACTATGTCTGCAGGCATTGTATTTCACTTGCTGGCCGCGCTGGCCTACGCCGTGCTGGCCGTTTCGCTTTGGAAGCCCCTGGCCCAAAGCAGCGGCGAACAGGTCGCCGCCGGCAAGGTACGGCGCGTCTGCCTGGCCGGCGCCATCGCGCTGCACTGCATAGGGCTGGCCCAGGCCATACTGCCCCCCCATGGCCTGCATCTGGGCTGGGCGCTGGCGCTGTCGGCAGCGGTTTGGCTGGGCATGCTGGTTTTCTGGCTGGAAAGCCTGATCATGCGCATCGACGGCCTGCTGCTCATTCTACTCCCCGCCTCCGCCGTCTCCGCACTATTGGGCGGCGTGTTTCCCGGCGGGCACACCATCGAGCACGCCGGCAACGAGTGGCTGCGCGTGCACCTGGTCATCGCCATGATGGCCTACGGGCTGATCACCGTCGCCGCGCTGCAGGCCATGCTGATGACCGCGCTGGACCGCCAGTTGCACCGCCCCGTCGAGCCGGCGGCCACGCGCGGCATGCTGAGCCGCGCGCTGGACTCCATGCCGCCGCTGCTGGTCCAGGAAGTACTGCTGTTCCGCCTGATCTGGATCGGTTTCGCCGTACTGACCCTGACCGTCGCCACCGGCGCCGTCGTATCCCTGCTCCTCAGCGCCAAGCTGGTGCCCATGGATCACAAAACCATATTCACCCTGCTGTCCTGGTTCACCTTCGGCGGGCTGCTGCTGGGTCGCTACACGCGGGGTTGGCGCGGGCGCATTGCGCTGCGCTGGACGCTGGTGGGCTTCGCCTTTCTTCTGCTGGCGTACAGCGGCAGCCGATTCGTGCTCGACGTCATTCTTCAGCGGGGCTAGCGCCCCGGTAAATCGACATGGGAAAAATCTTCTTCTGGGCGGTGATCATCATAGGCGGCCTGCTGCTTGCCCGTGTCCTGGCCCGCCATAACGAAAAAAGCCGCCTGGACGATAAACGAGCCGGGCAAGTCAAGCGCGGCGGCGCCGCAGACTCCCAGCAACCCGAATCCATGGTGCGCTGCGAGCATTGCGGCATCCACCTGCCGCGTTCCGAAGCGGTGCTGACGGGCGGGCATACCTGGTGCAGCCAAGAGCATGCGCGCTTAGGGCGCCCATGACCGCGCTGACCCTGGATCGCCAGGGATGGTTGCGCCCCCAAGCCGGCGTGCTGCACGCCCCTTCGCCCAATCACGACCTGCGCCCGCCCGGCGACGACGCCAGCCTATTGGTGATGCACAACATCAGCCTGCCGCCCAATGTTTTCGGCGGGCCGGAGATCATCGACCTTTTCCTGAACCGGCTGGATTACAGCTCCCACCCCTGGCTGCCGCGCCTGAAGGGCTTGCATGTGTCGGCGCACTTCCTGATACGGCGCAACGGCTCAATCGTGCAATTCGTCTCCACGCAGCGGCGCGCCTGGCATGCCGGCGTTTCCTGCTTCAATGGCCGCCAGCGCTGCAATGACTTTTCCATAGGCATAGAGATGGAAGGCACGGACACCCTTCCCTATGCGGACAAACAATATCATGCGCTGACCCGCCTGCTGCCCGCGCTGCGTGCGCGGCATCCCTTGCACCATGTGCGCGGCCATGAGCATATCGCGCCGGGCCGCAAGACCGACCCGGGACCCAGCTTCGATTGGGGGCGTTTCGGGCGTGAAAACGACTGGTTCTTGCGGCAACTGCCGCCGACATGACGGGCCGGCAATAGGCGGCGGCCAATGGCATTGGGCAAAGCCGCCACAGCCCATCCAAACCAGCAAGGCAAGACCGGCTAGCGGCGGGGCCCTACGATCGGACAGCCCCCCACATCTCATTAGACCAGGCGCGAAAACAGCGCGGGCGCCGCCCCGAAACATCGGCGCGGCCCCCTGCTGCGCGGCGCGCGTCAGCTTGCAGCTACCCGGCCAAGAAAGCCGGGCCGATCACTGATGGCGATCAAGCGGCCTTCTGGTTCAGCAACAACTGGTTCATGCGCTTCACGAAGGCGGCGGGCTCGGCCAGGCTGGCGCCTTCGGCCAACATGGCCTGATCCAGCAGCAGCAAAGCCCATTCGCCGAATTCCGCGTCTTCCGCAGCCCGCAAACGGCTGATCAAAGCGTGTTCCGGGTTGATCTCCAGTATGGGCTTGACCTCGGGCGCGTTCTGGCCGGCCGCCTTCAGCATGCGCAGCAGATGGGGACTGAGCTCGTGCTCGTCCACCACCACGCAAGCGGGCGAATCCACCAGGCGTCCGGTAACGCGGACGTCCTTCACCTTGTCGCCCAGCGCCGTTTTCAGGCGCTCGACCAGGGGCTTGAGGTTTTCGGCCACTTCCGCTTGATGCTTTTTTTCTTCCTCGTCGGCCAGTTTTTCCAGATCCAGGCCGCCCTTGGCGATGGAAACCAGCGCCTTGCCATCGAAATCGCGCAAATAAGACAGCATCCACTCGTCGACCCGGTCGGACAGCAGCAACACTTCCAGTCCCTTCTTGCGGAAGATCTCCAGGTGCGGGCTGTTGCTGGCCGCCGTATGGGATTCGGCGCTGACGTAATAAATCTTGTCCTGCCCTTCCTTCATGCGCGCCACATAATCAGCCAGCGACACCGTCTGGGCGCCGCCTTCGGACGCCGTGGAGGCGAAGCGCAGCAATTTGGCGATGCGTTCCCTGTTGGCCGGGTCCTCGCCCGTGCCTTCCTTCAGCACCTGGCCGAACTGGGTCCAGAACTCGGCATATTGCTCGGGCTTGTTTTCCGCCAGGTCTTCCAGCAGGGACAATATGCGCTTGGCCGAGCCTTCGCGTATCGCCCGCACATCGCGGCTTTCCTGCAGGATTTCGCGCGATACGTTCAATGGCAGGTCGGCCGTATCGATCACGCCGCGCACGAAACGCAAATAGGCCGGCAGCAGCTGTTCGGCGTCGTCCATGATGAAGACGCGCTTTACATAAAGCTTTACGCCGCGCTTGGCGTCGCGGTCCCACAAGTCCATGGGCGCGTGCTTGGGGATATACAGCAACTGCGTATATTCGCTGCGGCCTTCCACGCGGTTATGGGTCCAGGCCAGCGGATCGTCGTAATCATGGGCGATGTGTTTGTAGAATTCCCGATACTGCTCATCGCTGATGTCCGACTTGGACCGCGTCCAGAGCGCGCTCGCCTGGTTCACGGTTTCCCATTCATTCTTTTTGACCTGCTCGGACTTTTCCGCATCCCATTCTTCCTTCTGCATTTGAATGGGCAGGGAAATATGGTCGGAATAGCGGCGCAGCACTTCGCGCAGCCTCCAGCCGTTCAGGAAATCGTCCTCGCCGTCGCGCAGATACAAGGTTACAGACGTTCCGCGGTCGGCTTTTTCGACCGGCGTAATGGAAAACTCGCCCTGGCCGTCGGATTCCCACAGAACGGCCTCGGTTTCGGCGACGCCCGCGCGGCGGCTGAGCACCGACACCTTTTTCGCCACGATGAAAGAAGAATAAAACCCGACGCCGAACTGGCCGATGAGCTGTGCGTCCTTTTGCTTGTCGCCCGTGAGCCGGGCGAAAAATTCTTTCGTGCCCGAGCGGGCGATCGTGCCCAGATTCGCCACCGCTTCTTCCCGGGTCATGCCTATGCCGTTGTCGGAAATAGTGATGGTGCGCTGGTCCTTGTCGTATTCGATGCGGATGCGGAGCTCGCTGTCGCCTTGATACAGATCGGGATTGTCGATGGCTTCGAAGCGCAGCTTGTCGCATGCGTCGGAAGCATTGGAAACCAGTTCCCGCAGGAAAATTTCTTTATTGCTGTACAGGGAATGAATCATCAGATGAAGCAATTGCTTCACCTCGGCCTGAAAACCAAGGGTTTCCGATGCTGCTTGTGTGTCAGTTTGAGTCATTGTCCAACCTGGCGTAAAAATAATGGGTAACAAGGCTGAGCCCTAAGCCCGGCGCGTTCCTTCCCGTTAAAGTCTCTATCCAACCGGGAAACTGCTCAAGCACATGGGGATGCAGGCGCCGTTTTTCAAGGCTTCCCGGCGCTCCATGAAATATTTAGTTTCAACAATAACCTTATGAACGGTGTACGTTAGTTACGAATCACCCTCTAGCCACACAGTCCGGTCTTTGCATCCACGTGTCCAACCTAGAATCAAGGAGTACGATCGTGCAGGCTCAATCGCTGTTCAAGGCATTGAAAATAGTCAGCGGTGTCGTTCTGGCGCTGATGGTCGTCGCCATCGGCTACGCCGGTATCATCGGCATCAGTTATTGGTCCGGCATCGGCGTATAGCGGAAGGAGGCCACGATGAACAAACGACAAACCCGCCTCTTCGCCATAGCCTCCACGGCCATAGCGTCTTTGGCTTTCCTGATACTTACCGTGGACAGTCATCGCCAGTTTCCCAAACTGACACATTCCGACAACATCACCGACAGCGTCGTGCGCGGCCAGAACGTGTGGCACCGCAAGAACTGTATCAACTGCCACACCATCTTCGGCGAAGGCGCCTATTACGCGCCCGACCTGACCAAGATCACCCAGCATCGCGGCGCGCCCTACCTGACCGCCTTCCTGAAAGATCCTTCCCAGTTCTACGACGAGACCCGCCACCGCCGGCTCATGCCCGCCCAGAATTTGACCGACGGTGAAATCGCCGACTTGATCGCATTCATGGATTGGGTCAGCAAGGTGGACAACCAAGGCTGGCCGCCCCGCCCCATCCTGGTCACGGGCGGCTCCATACCCGGCACAGAGCTGACGCTGGCCCAGCAAAAAGAAACCGGCCAAGGCGCACCCACCGGACAGCCGCCCGGTTCGCGCCCGGTCAGCGCCGAAAACGCCCCCATCGCCAAAGGCCAGGCGCTCTTTCATTCCGTGGTGCCCACCTGTGCCGCCTGTCACTCCGTGGCGCCGGGCGTGAACCTGGCCGGGCCCACTCTGGCCAATATCGTCGACACGGCGGAAAAGACCATCGCCTCCCCCGACTACAAAGGCAAGGCCAAGACGCCCGAGGAATACATACACGAATCCATCGTCGAGCCCAGCGCCTATCTGCATCCCGGGCCCATGTACTCCGCCAACGGCGTGTCCTTCATGCCGCCGTCCTACGGCAAGGACTTGACGAAAGAGCAGATTGACGACCTGGTGGCCTATCTGGCCAGCTTCAAATAAGCATATTCCGTACAGTACGACCGCCATATACGAAGGAGCCGCCATGCGATACAGATCACAATCCGTTGCCTATTGGTACTTCGCGCTAGCTCTGATCCTCTTCGGCCTGCAACTCGTGTTCGGGCTGCTGTCGGCCGCCAAATACCTCGGACCGGACCCCTTGCTGAACATCATGCCTTTCGATGTCACCAAGACCATACACACCAACCTGCTGATCGTCTGGGTGCTGACGGGCTTCATGGGCGCGACGTACTGGATCATCGCCGACGAGTCCCGTTCCGAGCTCTACAGCGTCAAGCTGGCCTATATACAGCTGGCCCTGTGGGCCATCATGGGCGTCACCGCAGTCATCGGCTATTTCTTCCGCTATGGCACCGGCAACAAGCTGCTGGAACAACCGCTGCCGCACAAGATCGTCATCGTCATCTGTATGCTGATCTTCCTGTACAACATCGGCATGACGATCAAGCGTTCCGGCCGTTTCACCACCACCGAAGGCGTGCTGCTGCTGGGCCTGGGCAGCTCGGCCGTCCTGTACCTGCCGGCGCTGCTGCACTACGAAAACTACGTCGTTTCCATTTTCTACCGGTGGTGGACCATACACCTGTGGGTGGAAGGCGTGTGGGAAATGATACAAGGCTCCTTCCTGGCCTACCTGCTGATAAGGCTGTCGGGCGCCGACCGCGAAGTGCTGGAGAAATGGCTGTACGTCATCGTGGGGCTGGTCTTCATCGCCGGCATACTGGGCACAGCGCACCATTACTACTGGGTGGGCGTGCCCACCTACTGGCTGCCGCTGGGCGGCTTCTTCAGCGCCCTGGAACCGGTCGCCCTGGTCGGCATGGCCATGTACGCCTATTTCGCCATTCGCCGCAGCGGCGTGCGCCATCCCAATATCCTGGCCCTGCACTGGACCATAGGCAGCGCCTTCTTCACGCTGTTCGGCGCGGGGCTGCTGGGCCTGGCCCACACCTTCCCCGACATCAATAAATGGACGCACGGCACGCTGATCACCGCCATGCACGGGCATGCCGCCTTTTACGGCGCCTACGCCATGATCGTGCTGGCCGTCATCACCTACGCCATGCCCAGCCTGACAGTCGGCCGCAGGGAACAAGGCACCGCCATCGGCCTCTGGGCCTTCTGGCTGCAGATCGCGGGCATGTTTGGCATGACGCTATCCTTCGCCACCGCCGGCATAGGCCAGGTCTATCTGGAACGCGTACTGGGCATAGGCTATCTGGATGTGCAACTGAAAATACAGGTGCACTTCCTGATGCTGGTGGCGACCGCATCCCTCTTCGCCATCGGCGTCGCCTTGTTCATTTTCGACTTCTTCCGCTACGCGCCGCGGCTGGAGCCCATAACCGACGCCGAAACGACCGAACGGCCCGCCGTCCCCACGGCGCCGCGCGGAACGCTGGCCGACGAGCGCCTGGGCTGATATGCACGACATCGCCACACCGGCCAAGGTCGCCCGCCTGGATAAACTGCCGGCGGGCGACCCGCCTTTTTACTTGCCGCTGGCCGATGAAGTAGACATCTTCGAGCAGTGCCACCGGCAGAACCTGGCCGTCATGCTCAAGGGCCCCACCGGCTGCGGCAAAACCCGCTTCGTCGAGCACATGGCCTGGCGGCTGCAAAGGCCGCTGGTCACCATTTCCTGCCACGACGACCTGAGCGCCAGCGACTTGATAGGGCGCTTCCTGATCCGCCACGACGACACCGTGTGGCAGGACGGCCCATTGACCGATGCCGTGCGCCGCGGCGCCATCTGCTACCTGGACGAAGTCGTCGAAGCGCGGCAGGACACCGTCGTCGTCCTGCATCCTTTGACCGACTACCGCCGCACGCTGACCATAGACAAAACCGGCGAAGTCATCCGCGCGGCCCCGGGCTTTCAGTTGGTGGTTTCCTATAACCCCGGCTATCAGCGCATGCTGAAAGACCTGAAACCCAGCACACGCCAGCGCTTCGTCGCCCTGGACTTCGGCTTCCCCCCGCCCGAACGCGAGGCCGACATCATCATGCGCGAAACAGGCATCGCGCGTCCGGAGGCCGAAGCGCTGGTAGGCTTGGCCCACAAGCTGCGCGCCCTGCAAGACCGCGGCCTGGCCGAAGTCCCCAGCACCCGCCTGCTGGTGGCCACCGCTCAGCTGGCCGCCCGGGGCATCCCCTTGAAGCGCGCCTGCCATGCCGCGCTGGTCTCGCCCCTGTCGGACGACGCCAGCCTGCTGGGCGCCATGCAAGACCTGGTCGATCTGGCTCTGCCGGCCTGAAGCCGCCGCTCCGCCATGGCCGAAGCCGAAGATGTCATTACCGATGCCGCGCGCCACGCCACCATTTATGCGCGCGAGCTATGGCTGCGTCATCGCGGCGACGCGGGCCTGCCGCAGCCCATTACCCTGGCCCAGCTAGGCCAGCGCTTGAACCTGATGCTGGAAGCCGCCCTGGAAGCCAGCCATCCGCTGCGCACCGCCCAGCCGCCCAGCCCCACCACTCTGCTGACCCGCCTCTTTCGCCGCCACGATACACGCCCCACCGCGCAGGCCTTGCCCGCCACGGATGGCGTATCCATCTGGCTGCCCGGCGACGCGCACAGCGCCGACCTCGATGTGGCGCTGAACCGCTACCGCGCCATGGCCTTGAGCCAGGCCATGCGCGCCCGCCGGGGCAGCGCTTCCCTGCTCGAAGACGCCCAAGGCCCTGCCACCCGAGCCATCTACCTGCTGCTGGAAGCGCAGGCCTGCGACCTAGCCTTGGCGAGCCTGCTGCCCGGCAGCGGCCCATTGCTGACCCAGCTGCGCCGCTGGATGCTGCCGCTGCGTCCGCCCGTGCAATCATTGCCGCCCGCCTGCCGCCCCCTGGAGCAATGGACCCAGGCCATACTGCAAAGCCCTGTCGCGCCCGCCGCCGCCGAGCCGCCGCTGGCTCATCTGCCCTTCTGCGCCGAGCCGGCCGATTCGCTGAGACTGGCGCGCCAATTGGCTGCACAGCTTGCGCAAAGCGCGCCGCCCAAACAGCAGCCGCATAACCATGCCCTGGTGCTGGATTGCTGGACCGGCGATCTGCTGCCTGGCCCCGCGGCGCTGGGCGCAGCCGACGATATGCCCCAGCTTGAAGACGATGACCCAGGCCGCCGCGCGCCCCGCAGCGCCCGCCTGCCGCGCCGCCCCCGCGAGCGCCAAGGCCGGCCGGATGAAGACGACGAACAGCCTGGCGTCTGGATGGTGCAAACCGCCCCGCCCCTGGAAAAAGCCGAAGACCCCATGGGCTTGCAGCGCCCCGCCGACCGCGACGAAGCCACCCCGGCCGACGAATACGCCGACGCGCTGTCCGAACTGCCCGAAGCCCGCCTGGTTTCCAGCCCCGCCAAACCCAAAGAAGTGCTGGTTTCCGACGACCCGCCCGACAAGCGCAGCCACGCGCGCGCGGCGCCTTCGGCCAGCGCCGCCATCAAGCTGCATTATCCGGAATGGGACTACAAGCTGACGGGCTACCGCCACCCCGGCGCCCTGGTGCACCTGCTGAGCCCGGAATACGGCCCTCAAGCCTGGGTGGACAAGACCCTGGCCGAATATCGCAGCATGCTGGACGCCATACGCCGCCGCTTCGAAATGCTGCGTCCCGAAAGGCAGTGGCTGCGCCGCCAGCTGGACGGCGACGAGATCGACCTGGATGCTTGCACCGAAGGGGCCGCCGACATGCGCGCCGGCCTGCCCATGCCCCAGGCGCTGTACCGCCAGCAGCGGCCCGCCGCCCGCGGCATCGCCATTACCCTGTTGATCGACATCAGCGGCTCCACCGATTCCTGGATAGGCGGCGACAAGCGCATCATCGACATCGAACGCGTGGCTTTGCTGCTCGTCAGCCTGGCGCTGGAACGCATGGGCGAGCCCTATTCCATCCTGGCCTTCTCCGGCGAAGGCCCGGGCCGCGTCACTGTCAGCACCGTCAAAAGCTTCGAAGAAGCCTACGGCAACAACATCGCCCTGCGCATCGCCGCACTGGAACCCCAATACTACACGCGCGCCGGCGCCGCCCTGCGCCACGCCACCGCCCAATTGATGCGCCAGCCCGCCCAGCACCGCCTGCTGTTGCTGCTGTCCGACGGCAAGCCCAATGATATCGACGAATACGAAGGCCGCTACGGCGTCCAGGACATGCGCATGGCCGTCATCGAAGCCAAGGCCCAGGGCATCTTTCCCTTCTGCCTGACCATAGACCGGCAAGCCGCCGCCTACCTGCCCGCCATCTTCGGCGCCCGCCAATACGGGCTGCTGAACAAACCGGAATTACTCCCCACGGTATTGCTGGAATGGATGCGCAGGCTGGTGTCGCGCTAAAGCCCGGATAGGCGCTACAGCACCAGCCTGCGCCTGCCCGCGCGCAACAGGCAATCCTTGAAAGCCGACGTCAGCCTGTGCTTGCCGCTGTCCCTGGGTTCGGCCAGCACCACGGCACGAGTCAGGCCGGGTTCGCCGAAGGGCACCGCCCTGAGCTTGTGCAGGCGCAGAAAGCTGCGCGTGCTCAAGGGAATGATGGACACGCCCAAGCCATAGCGCACCATCTGGCCGATTGCCTCCAGCGAGTCCAGCTCCATGATGGGATTGGTCAGGAGTTTGCGGCGCTGCAAGTCTTCCTCGATGATGCGGTTCACCCAGAAGTGCCGATTGAAGCGGATGTAGGGAAAGGCGCGCAGCAACGCCCGGTCGCTGCGCTCGGCCGCCGCCGCGGGGGCGATGACCACGATGGGCTCCTGCGTGAATGCCGTCCACTGCAGATCCGGTATGGGCCCCTGGGGCTCGCTGACAATGGCCGCATCCAGCTCCCGGTGCCGCAGGCGTTCCGCCAGGGATGGCGACAAGCCGTGCTCCAGGCGAATCTGCGCCCTTGGATGCGCTTTGCGGAAAGCGATCAGCGCCTTGGGTATCACCCCGGTCAGCGCGGTCGGTATCGCGCCTATGTTCAGCACGCCCGTCAAGTCCTCCGACGAGGAAACCGCCTCGTACAGCTGCGAATAATGGGCTACCAGTTCCTTGGCCCGTAGCACCAGCGCATGGCCCTGCGGCGTCAACTGCGCCGGCTTGCGCGCGCGGTTCAGCAGCGTCGTCTTGAATTCGTCTTCCAGCTTGGCGATCTGCGCCGCGGCAGCCGGCACGCTCAAAAAAACGCGTTCGGCCGCGGCCGAAATGCTGCCGTGCTCGGCCACCGCGATCAAGGTCTTGAGCTCTCGTATCGACACCGATTCCTCCTTGCTGGCGCACCTGCCTGTTCGATAACTTTTGTTTTTCTTAACTAAAACAACCAATAATACAGAAAAACAAAATACCCGGCGTTGCTAGACTTCCCTCCTACCCATCGCATCCAGGAGAGGAAATGAGCAGCAGCAAGCCAGCCGCAGGAAGATTCACAGGCCGCGTGGCCGTCGTCACAGGAGGCGCCAGCGGCGCCGGCGCGGCCATATGCCGCGAATTCGCCGAGCAGGGCGCCGTGGTCGTCATCGCCGACCTGAATATCGCCGCCGCCGAAAAACTGGCCGACGAACTGGGCGCGGACCGCGTCCACGCCATTGCGGTGGACATCACGGATTCCGCCAGCGTCTCCGCCCTGGCGGCGCAGGTCGCGAAGCAATGCGGCGGGCCGGCGGACATACTGGTCAACAACGCCGGCGTGCGCATCGTCAAACCCTTGCTGGAACACACCGACGAAGACTGGGCCAAGATGATCAGCATCAACCTCACCGGCCACTTTTATTGCACGCGCGCCTTCGCGGCCGCCATGGTCGAACGCGGCTGGGGCCGCATCATCAACATCGCCTCCATCGCCAGTTTCGTCGGGCGGCCGGATCGCGCTGCCTACTGCGCCGCCAAGGCCGGCGCGCTGGGGCTGACACGCGGAGCGGCCGTGGACCTGCGCCACAGCGGCGTCACCGTCAATGCCATCGCCCCCGGATCCATCGCCACCCCGCTGAACGCCGAGGCCAAGAACGATGAAAACGTCGATTGGGGCGGAGAAACCCTGGTCGGCCGCTGGGGACAAGGCCGCGACATCGCCAAGGCGGCCGCCTACCTGGCTTCGGACGACGCCTCTTACGTCAACGGCACCACGCTCACCGTCGATGGCGGATGGGTGTCCGCCAAGGCGCGCGGCGGGGAAATCCACGCGAGCTGAACTCGCAACATCCTATGAAATACCGCAGCCCTTGCGGCTGCGCCACATCCCAATAACTGGAGGAAGACATGAAAAACATACAGATTCCACGCCGCCGCCTTACCCTCGCCGCGGCCCTGCTCGCCGTCGGCGCGTGCATCCCGCAACTGGCCGCGGCCCAGAGCTATCCGGCCAAGTCGGTGAAGATCATCGTGCCCTTTCCCGCGGGCGGCGTCACCGACCTGATCGCGCGCCTGATGGCCGACAAGCTGGGTTCCGCCTGGGGCCAGACCGTCATCGTGGAAAACCGCGCCGGCGCCAGCGGCATGATAGGCGCCGACGCCGTCGCCAAGGCGCAGCCCGACGGCTATACCCTGCTGCTTTCATCCACGGCCGAAGT
>Ga0180220_1001740_pt1 | contig 15348 bp, 13 predicted proteins | sample eDN5th37CBELigBY_FD_151335 | JGI IMG/M metagenome (GOLD analysis project Ga0180220, IMG submission 151335) | Enriched backyard soil microbial communities from Emeryville, California, USA - eDNA 5th pass 37_C BE-Lig BY (version 2) (version 2) | ecosystem: Environmental > Terrestrial > Soil >... | reverse complement strand
ACAACTGGGAGCAGTTGTCCCTCATCGGCAAGGTGACCGACTATTTCTGGCATCTCACCCTGCCCCTGATCGCCATGGCCGTCGGCTCGTTCACGACCATGACGTTCCTGACCAAGAACTCGTTCCTCGACGAGATCCGCAAGCAGTACGTCATCACAGCGCGCGCGAAGGGCGTATCGGAGCACCGCGTGCTCTATGGCCACATCTTCCGCAACGCCATGCTGATCGTGATCGCCGGCATTCCGAGCGCCTTCGTCTCGGCGTTCCTGACGGGCAGCCTTCTCATCGAGCAGATCTTCTCGCTCGACGGCCTCGGGCTGCTCGGCTTCGAATCGCTCATCAACCGCGACTACCCGGTGGTTTTTGCGACCGTCTACATCTACGCGCTGATCGCCACCGTGATGCACGTCCTCTCGGATTTCATCTATACGCTCGTCGATCCGCGCATCGACTTCGAGACGCGGGAGGTCTAGCGCCATGGACGCGCGCTCCACCGAAACCCCCTCCGTTTCCACGCCGTCCGCGCGGCGCCGGCGCTCGATACGCGGCCGCAAGCTCGTGCTCTCGCCGATCAACCGGCGCCGCTGGGAGAACTTCAAGGCCAACAAGCGCGGCTACTGGAGCCTTTGGATCTTCCTCGGCCTCTTCGTCTTCAGCCTGTTCGCGGAGGTGGTCGCCAACGACAAGCCGCTGCTCGTCCGCTACAAGGGCGAGACGCTGTTCCCCGTCCTGATCGACTATCCGGAATCGAAGTTCGGCGGCTTCCTCGCCGTCACGGACTACAAGGACCCCGTCATCCTCGACGAGATCGGGAGCAACGGCTGGATGCTCTGGCCGCCGATCCGCTACTCCTACAGCTCGATCAACAAGGACTACCCGCGCCTGCGCAACGCCGAAGGCCGGTGCCTGGGCTTTCCGTCGCCGCCGCAGTGGGCGACGAGCCTGCCGCTCTGCGAGGCGCCGCCCGACCAGGTCGCACGCTTCGAGGAGGTGGGCAACCGCAACTGGCTCGGCACCGATGACCAGGGCCGGGACGTCGTCGCGCGCATCATCTACGGCTTCCGCCTGTCGATCATCTTCGGGCTCATTCTCACGGTCGTCTCGTCCGTCATCGGGATTACGGCCGGTGCGGTTCAGGGCTATTTCGGCGGCGTCGTCGATCTGGTCTTCCAGCGCATCCTGGAGATCTGGTCTGCGATCCCGTCGCTCTACGTGCTCCTGATCATATCGAACGTGCTGGTGCCGGGCTTCTGGACGCTGCTCGGCATCCTGCTGCTCTTCCACTGGGTGAGCCTCGTCGGCGTGGTGCGGGCCGAGTTCCTGCGCGGGCGCAACTTCGAGTACATCAAGGCGGCACGCGCGCTCGGCCTTTCCAACGCGAAGATCATGTTCAAGCACCTGCTGCCGAACGCCATGGTCGCGACGCTGACCTTCCTGCCGTTCGCGCTTTCGTCCTCGATCACGGCGCTCACCGCCCTCGACTTCCTCGGGCTCGGTTTGCCGCCCGGTTCGCCATCGCTCGGCGAGCTTCTGCTGCAGGGCAAGGGCAACCTGCAGGCGCCGTGGCTCGCGCTCTCCGCGTTCTTCTCGATCGCGCTTCTGCTCGCCCTTTTGATCTTCATCGGCGAGGCCGTGCGCGATGCCTTCGACCCGAGGAAGACCTTCCGATGAGCAACGCCCGGACCATGGAAACCCTCGTCTGGGTGCGAGATCTGTCGGTGGACTTTCAAGCCGGACGTGGCGAGCCGGCGCATGCCGTGAAGCGCGTCTCGTTCTCGATCGGCAAGGGCGAGACGGTGGCGCTGGTCGGCGAGTCGGGCTCCGGCAAGTCGGTCTCGGCGCTCTCCATCATGCGGCTGCTGCCCTACCCGTCGGCGTCGCACCCGAGCGGCGAGATCTTCTTCGAGGGCCGTAACCTCCTGAAGCTCGAAGAGGTCGAGATGCGCGCCATCCGCGGCGCGCGCATCTCGATGATCTTCCAGGAGCCGATGACTTCGCTCAACCCGCTGCACACCATCGAGAAGCAGGTGGGTGAGGTGCTGCGCGAGCACCGCGGCATGGGCCGCGAGGAGGCCCGTGCGCGCACGCTCGCCCTGCTGGAGCGCGTCGGCATCCAGAACCCGAAGGAGCGGCTCGATGCCTATCCGCATCAGCTCTCGGGCGGTCAGCGCCAGCGCGTCATGATCGCCATGGCGCTCGCGAACGAGCCGGACCTGCTCATTGCCGACGAGCCGACGACCGCGCTCGACGTCACCATCCAGGCGCAGATCCTGGCCTTGCTGAAGGAGCTGCAGAGCGAGCTCGGCATGGCCATGCTGCTGATCACGCACGACCTCGGCATCGTGCGGAAGATGGCGCAGCGCGTCTACGTGATGCGCAACGGCCAGATCGTCGAGGAGGCGCCGGTCGAGCAGATTTTCACGGCGCCCCGGCATTCCTATACGCAGCACCTCCTCGCCGCGGAGCCGAAGGGCGAGCCGCCCGCCGAGAATTTGAACGCCCCCGTGGTCCTGGAGACGGATAACCTGAAGGTGTGGTTCCCGATCCGCCGCGGCCTGCTTCGCCACACGGTCGGCCACATCAAGGCGGTGGACGGCGTGACGCTGAAGCTGCGCGCAGGGGAGACGCTGGGCGTGGTCGGCGAGTCCGGCTCCGGCAAGACGACGCTCGGCCTCGCCATCCTGCGGCTCGTCTCGTCCAACGGGCCGATCGTCTATCTCGGCAACCGTATCGACGGTCTCGACTCGCGCGCCATGCGGCCGCTGCGCAAGGAGATGCAGATCGTCTTCCAGGACCCCTACGGCTCGCTCTCGCCGCGCCTGTCGGTCTACCAGATCATCGAGGAGGGGCTGAGCATCCAGGACCGCGGTCTCGATGCCGACGAGCGTCGCGAGCGTGTCGGCCGGGCGCTCGCCGAGGTCGGGCTCGATCCCGAGACGCAGGACCGCTACCCGCACGAGTTCTCCGGCGGCCAGCGCCAGCGCATCGCCATTGCGCGCGCCATGGTGCTCGAGCCGAAGTTCATCATGCTCGACGAGCCGACGAGCGCCCTCGACATGAGCGTTCAGGCCCAGATCGTCGACCTCCTGCGCGACCTTCAGTCGAAGCGCGATCTGGCGTATCTCTTCATCAGCCACGATTTGCGCGTCGTGCGGGCGCTCTCGAACCACGTCATCGTCATGAAGGACGGCAAGGTGGTCGAGGAAGGTCCCTCGCGTATGCTCTTCCTGCAGCCGCGTCAGGACTACACGCAGGCGCTGCTCGCCGCGGCGCTGAACCTCGAGGTCAGGCATCGCGGCGCGACCGCCACCTGACGCCGCCTGTCCGATCTCTTCACATTCCCTTCTGAAGGTTATTGGAGTTCCTCATGTCCCTCCTTCTCGTAGTCAACGGCACTGGTGAGAACTGGGGACCGGAACCCTGGCGCAAGCGCTTCACGGAGCGTCTGCCACACCATCGCATCGCCACGGCGGACGAGGCGTTGGCCGACCCGGGCGCGTTCAAGTATGCGGCCGTGTGGAAGCCGCAGCCCGGCTTGCTCTCGCGGTTCCCGAAGCTCGAGGTGATCTTCAATCTCGGTGCCGGCGTCGATGCGTTGCTGAAGGATGAGACGCTGCCCGACCTGCCGCTCGTGCGTGTCGTTGCTCAAGACCTCACGAAGCGCATGACCGAGTACGTCGTGCTGCACTGCCTCATGTATCATCGCCGCCAGCGGATGCTCGACGATGCCCAGTCGCGCGCTTCGTGGGAGGCGAAGGACCAGTGGGCGGCATCCGCCGTGCGTGTCGGCATCATGGGGCTGGGGGAGCTCGGCCAGGATGCCGCCGAGGTGCTCGCCCGCATCGGTTTCGATGTCGCCGGCTGGAGCCGCGCGCGCAAGCATCTCGACGGCATCACGTCCTATGCGGGTGAGTCAGAGCTCGGCGCTTTCCTGGCGCGAACCGATATTCTCGTGGCGCTGATACCGCTCACGCCCGAGACCGAAGGCGTCCTCGACCGAAAGCTGTTCAAAGGGCTGGCGCGGAACGGAAGGCTCGGCGCCCCGGTTCTGATCAATGCGGGGCGGGGCGGCCTGCAGAACGAGGCCGACATCCTCGCCTGCCTCGACGACGGCACGCTCGGCGGGGCGACGCTCGACGTGTTCCATACCGAGCCGCTGCCGTCCGACAGCCCGTTCTGGTGCCATCCGAAGGTCACGGTCACGCCGCACAATGCGGCCGACAGCGATGCCGAGGCGATCTCGGACTATATCGCATCGCAGATCCGGAGATACGAGGCAGGAGAGCCGCTCGAGAACATCGTGGACCGCGAACGCGGCTACTGACCGGATCCCTGCCCTCACGCAGTAACGCAAAACACAGGAGCAGGCCATGACGACGACCGCATCACCACGTCTGAAGCTCCATCACGCCGCACCGAGCCGGTCTTCGACGGTTCTGTGGATGCTCGAGGAACTGGGCGAGCCCTATGAGCTGCATGTGCTCGACCTGAAGAAGGGCGAGCAGCGCCAGCCGGCATATCTGGCCATCAATCCGATGGGCAAGGTGCCGGCGCTCGAGCACGACGGCGCGCTCATCACCGAGGTCGGCGCCATCTGCACCTATCTGGCCGACGCCTACCCCAAGGCCGGATTGGCACCGGCGATCGGCGATCCGCTCCGCGGGCCCTACCTCCGCTGGATGTTCTTCCAGGGCAACTGCCTGGAGCCTGCGCTCATCGACAGGGCGCTGAAACGCGAGCCCGGCACGCCGTCGATGATGCCTTATGGCGACGTCGATACGACCGTCGAGACGGTCGCTCGGGCCGTCGCCAGGGGCCCCTGGGCGCTCGGAGATCGCTTTACGGCGCTCGACGTCTATCTCGGCTCGGCCATTCGCTGGACCCTGCATTTCGGTATCTTGCCGGAGCGGCCGGAGTTCACCAGCTATGTCGCGCGCCTTGGCGAGCGTCCGGCCCTGCAGCGTGCGACCGCCAAGGACAAGGAGATCCAGGACCGCCAGTCCTGAGAGTGGAGCGCGAGGCCGGTGATGCGGCAACGGATGTTGGCGAGGGCCATGGCGATCGTGCTCGCGGGCGTGTCGGCGCTTGCGTCGGCGCCGCCCGCTGCCGCTCAAGCCTTTCCGGTGCCGGAGTTGCCGCCGTCGGGCACCACGGCCGCCCCGGCTCCCGGTACGCTCGCCGACTCGCTCGCGCGCCATCCACAGTGCCGCGAGCGCACGAACGGCTGCGAGATGTGCATTCGGGATGCGAGCGGCGGCGTCGGGTGCTCTACGCCCGGCATCGCCTGCCAGCCGCAGCGCTGGCGATGTGTCACGGACGCGGAAGGGCAGGCGGAACGTCCCTCGCCGAATTGAGGTCCTTGGCCGCCCGTGACGCAAATACATTGGTGGACCGCCGCGACGAGGCGCGCCCCAGGCGCATCCGGACGGGCTCTGACACCGAAAGTTGATCTGCGCAGCCCGCCGGGAGCCGATTTTCGGGGACTCTCGGGTGGAATGGCCGGGTTGCGCTTGCTATATGGCGCACGATTGCCAATATGCGCTCAACGCATAGGTGCGCTGCAAAAGGCAGCATGAGGCTACCGCGATGACGACTGCAAGACACGTCCAAGTCATGATCCTGGGCTCGGGTCCCGCCGGCTATACGGCCGCCATCTATGCTGCGCGCGCCATGCTCAAGCCCGTGATGCTGCAGGGCATCCAGCCGGGCGGCCAGCTCACCATCACGACGGATGTCGAGAACTATCCCGGCTTTTCCAAGGTGATCCAGGGGCCGTGGCTCATGGAGGAAATGAAGGCCCAGGCCGAGCACGTCGGTACCGAGATCATCATGGACCACGTCTCCAAGGTGGAGCTGGGCCGGCAACCGTTCCGCCTCGAGTGCGACAGCGGCGACGTCTACACGTGCGACGCGCTCATCATCTGCACGGGCGCCCAGGCGCGCTGGCTCGGCCTGCCGAGTGAGGAGCACTTCAAGGGATACGGGGTCTCGGCCTGCGCCACCTGCGACGGCTTTTTCTACCGCGGCAAGGAGGTGATCGTCGTCGGTGGCGGCAACACGGCCGTCGAGGAGGCGATCTTCCTGACCAACTTCGCGTCGAAGGTCATCGTCGTGCACCGCCGCGACAGCTTCCGCGCCGAGCGCATCATGCAGGAGCGCCTCTTCAAGAACCCGAAGATCGAGGTCGTCTGGGACAGTGTGGTCGACGAGGTTCTGGGCCCCAAGGACCCGAAGACGGTGACCGGCGTCCGGCTGAAGAACATCAAGACCGGCGGCGTCACCGAGCGGAGGGTCGACGGCGTCTTCGTCGCCATCGGCCACGCGCCGGCGACCGAGCTCTTCAAGGGCCAGCTCGACATGAAGCCCTCGGGCTACCTGATCACCAAGTCCGACTCGACGGCAACGTCTGTGCCGGGCGTGTTCGCGGCAGGCGACGTCAAGGACGACACCTTCCGCCAGGCCGTCACCGCGGCCGGCATGGGCTGCATGGCCGCCCTGGAGGCCGAGCGGTACCTGGCCGAGCAGCACACCACGGCCGAGGCCGCCGAGTAGACACCCTCAACGAGGTCGAGACGATCCCCGGCAAAACGATGGATTGGGACAAGCTCCGCATCTTTCATGCCGCCGCCGAGGCAGGCAGCTTCACGCATGCGGGCGAAAGCCTCCGCATGAGCCAGTCTGCCGTCAGCCGGCAGGTGTCCTCCCTCGAGAAGGACCTCGGCATCCCGCTGTTTCACCGGCATGCGCGCGGCCTCGTGCTGACGGAGCAGGGCGAGATCCTGTACCGCACGGCGAGCGACGTACTGAACCGGCTCCAGACGGCCGAGACGCTGCTGTCGGACTCGACCACCAAGCCGGCCGGCGACCTGCGCATCACGTCCTCGGTCAGCCTGGGGGCGGTGTGGGTGACGCAGCGCATCCGCGAGTTCATCGATGTCTATCCCGACATCCGCCTCGAGTTGATCCTGAACGACGAGCCCGTCGATCTTTCCATGCGCGTCGCCGACGTGGCGATCTGGGCGCGCGAGCCGCTGCAGAGCGACCTCATCCGGCGGCCGCTGTTCTCGATGCAGGTTCATGCCTATGCGTCGGCGACCTACATCCGCAAGTTCGGTGCCCCCCAGAAGATCGACGACCTGGACCACCATCGGCTGGTCTCGTTCATGGGCAATCCGCCGCCGCACCTCGCCAGCATCAACCAGCTCGAGACGATCGGGCGCGAGGGACGCGAGCCGCGCCATCCCGCTTTTCGGGCTTCCACTGTGCTCGCCTGCAAGTATGCGATTCGGGCCGGCATCGGTGTCGGGCTCATTCCGGATTATCTGACGGAGGAGGAGAAGGACCTCGTGCCGGTGCTGCGCGAGGTCGAGATGACGCGGCTGCCCGTCTATTTCGTCTACCCCGAAGAGCTGAAGACGGCCAAAAAAGTGCAAGTGTTCAGAGACTTCGTTGTCGCGAAGGCCCGCCAGTGGAAGTTTTGAGTCGACGAGGCATGCGAAAATTGCATGGCGCACATGCGCCCGCCCGGATTGCTCGCCGGCGGCTCGCAGCGTAGCAAACTACTCAGCTGTGACGGACAGCTATTGAAGGTCGTACCCTCCCTTTGACGCCTTCAACCGCACTCTTAGGAATGCGGAAAATGACTTCGGCCGGGCTCACATAGTTGACGCCCGGCCTTTCTTTTGTCCGTCGTCGCTCCGCCGTCTTCGGGTCTGATTGCAGCGACGTCCTGCTGCACCAATTGCGGGCGGGGCATCGGCGAGCTATCTAGCATGTGATCGAATGCGGAACTCTCGAGGATGACCCATGGCCGGCAGCGCCCCTACGACGCTTTATGACAAGATCTTCGAAGACCATGTGGTTGAGCGCCGCGACGATGGCACGTGTGTCCTTTACATTGACCGTCACCTCGTTCACGAGGTGACGAGCCCGCAGGCGTTCGAAGGGCTGCGGATGGCCGGCCGCAAGGTGCGCCAGCCCGAGAGGACGCTCGCGGTCGTCGACCACAACATCGCCACCTCCGATCGCCGCGAAGGCATCAAGGAGGAGGACAGCCGCATCCAGGTCGAGACGCTCGCCAGCAACGTCAAGGAATTCGGCATCGAGTATTATAACGAGCTCGACCCGCGCCAGGGCATTGTGCACGTGATCGGGCCCGAGCAGGGCTTCACGCTGCCGGGTACGACGATCGTCTGCGGCGACAGCCACACCTCGACGCACGGTGCGTTCGGCGCGCTGGCGCACGGCATCGGCACCAGCGAGGTCGAGCACGTGCTCGCCACGCAGACGCTGCTGCAGCGCAAGGCCAAGAATATGCGTATCACGGTCGACGGCAAGCCGAAGCACGGCGTCGGCCCGAAGGACATCGTGCTCGCCATCATCGGCAAGATCGGCACGGCCGGCGGCACGGGCTATGTCATCGAGTACGGCGGCGAGGCCATCCGCGATATGTCGATGGAAGGCCGCATGACGGTCTGCAACATGTCGATCGAGGGCGGCGCCCGCGCCGGCATGGTGGCCCCGGACCAAAAGACGATCGAATACCTGAAGGGCCGTCCGAAATCGCCGAAAGGTGCGGCCTGGGATGCGGCCGTCCGCTACTGGGAGACGCTGCGCACCGACGACGGCGCCCACTTCGACATGACCGTCACGCTCGATGCCGCGAACCTGCCGCCGATCGTCTCCTGGGGCACGAGCCCCGAAATGGTCACGACCGTCGACGGCCTGACGCCCGACCCGTCGAAGATCGAGGACGAGGCGCGTCGCGCGGCCGTGATCCGTGCGCTCGACTACATGGGCCTGAAGCCCAACACGAAGATGACCGACATCGAGATCGATGTCGCCTGGATCGGCTCGTGTACCAACGGGCGCATCGAGGACATCCGTGAGGTCGCGAGGATCGTCGAGGGCAAGCGCATCTCGCCGCGTCTCGCCTACGCCCACGTCGTGCCCGGCTCCGGTCTCGTCAAGCTGCAGGCCGAGGCCGAAGGGCTCGACAAGATCATCAAGGCCGCCGGCTTCGACTGGCGCGAGCCGGGCTGCTCCATGTGCCTCGGCATGAACCCGGACCAGCTCAAGCCCGGCCAGCGCTGCGCGTCGACCTCGAACCGCAACTTCGAGGGCCGCCAAGGCTACAAGGGGCGCACGCACCTCGTCTCGCCGGCCATGGCCGCCGCCGCCGCGATCGCCGGCCGCTTCGTCGACGCGCGCACTCTCGGTTGAGCCCGCCGCGGCGGCGCCCGTTGCGACGCCAAGAGACCGTCCCTTCCCCTTTCGGGGAGGGGCGGCACTAGAGGGGGGCCGGATTGCCGTGCTCATAGCTTCGGAAGGCGAACCGGCCGTTTCGAAGCTGCGTCTATCTCGTGTGAACACGCTTTAGCTGGAGCCAGTGAAACCGCGTGACCACGGACCCCATCGCGCACATTCACGCCGCGCCCCCTGAGCGCCCGTTCGTGGTGGCCCAGCTCGGCCAGTCCCTTGACGGCCGCATCGCGACCCTCTCCGGCGAAAGCCAGTGGATCAACAAGGAAGAGGCCCTGATCCATGTCCATCGCGTTCGGGCGGCAGTGGACGCGGTCATCGTCGGCATCGGAACGGTCGTTGCCGACGACCCTAGGCTGAACGTCCGCCGGGTGCCGGGCCGCAACCCGGCCCGCGTGGTGATCGACCCCAAAGGGCGCATGCCGTGTGCGGCCAACCTCCTGGCCGACGACGGCGCCGCACGCCTGATCGTGCGGGCCAAAGGCTGCGCGGCCGCCGAGCCGCGAGGATGCCGGTCCGTGGAGGTGCCGCTCGACGGGGACGGTAAGCTCCCGCCCCGCGCCATCATCGATGCGCTGTTCCAGTGCGGCCTGCGCACCTTCCTCGTCGAAGGCGGCGCCGGGACCGTTTCCGGCTTCATCGACGGCGGTGCGGTAGACCGCCTGCACGTGCTGGTCGCGCCCGTCATTCTCGGCTCGGGCAAGCCGGGGCTCACCCTGAAGCCGATCGACCGGCTCGCCCAGGCTCTCAGGCCCACGGCAGAGGTGCATGTGCTTCCCGACGGCGATGTGCTATTCGATTGCGATATGAGGAGTTCGCATGGAGGCTAGGCCATGGAAGTGGACCACCGACCGTACGCGCCCCCTGTTTCCGACGCCCCTGTCTATTCGCCGACCGCGCGTTTTTTTCACTGGCTGACTGTCATCGCCATCGCGGTGCAGCTCCCGCTCGGCATCTATATGGTGCGCCGCGGCGCTGCCACGAACTTCGATGCAATGACCAATACCCTCTACAGCGGGCACAAGCTCCTCGGCTTCCTGCTGCTGTGGCTGGTCCTGCTCCGCCTCGCCTACCGGCTGGTTCATGGCGCGCCGCCCGACGAGCCCACCTTGGCGTGGTGGCACAAGGCCGCTTCGCATCTGAACCACTGGGGGCTTTATGTCCTGCTGATCGTCGTGCCGGTGCTCGGCTGGCTCGGCGTCTCCCATTACGGCGCGCTCGGCACCTTCGGCGGGTGGAGCCTGCCGGCGCTCGCCGAGCAGAACCAGGACAAGGCCGAGTTTGTCTTCTGGCTTCACTTCTGGGGCGCGATGTTGATCCTCGCCGCCGTCGCAGTTCATGTCGCGGCGGCGCTCTACCACTACTTCATCCGCCGCGATGGCGTTCTGCGCCGCATGCTGCCAAGCCTGGGGCAGCGGGAGTAGGGGCGCAGCCGCTGCCCTTTTTCCTTCAGGTGTCGCACGCATGCGTCTTTGGCGTCCGCGGGCGACTCTGCCGGACCGATTGGCTCGCCTATTCGTTCCGGCTCTCGCGCTCGGGCGCTTGCAGCGTGACGCCGCCATCGACGACCAGCACCTGGCCGGTGATGTAGCGGGCGTTGTCCGAGAGAAGGAAGCGCACCGCGTGCCCGATGTCCCAGCCGGTGCCCTCGAGGCCCAGCGCCGATGCCTTCCGCCGTGCCTCGCGCGCCTCGCTGCTCATGCCGTTGCCGCGATGGTAGACCATCGGCGTGTAGACCGGTCCCGGCGCCACGCAGTTGACGCGGATGCCTTCCTTGCCGTGATCCACGGCCATTGCCTGCGTCAGCCCGATCACGGCGGCCTTCGTCGTCGTGTAGATGGTGAGCCCGCGGGGACGCAGCGCCGAGATCGACGAGATATTGACGATCGCCCCCTTGCCGGCCGTCTTCCTCATGGCAGGGATGGCGTGCTTCGAGGTCAGAAACATCACCTCGACGTTCACCTGCATCATGCGCTGCCACGTCTCCTGCGGCTCGTCGACGACGGAGCCCTTGGACGAGATGCCGATGTTGTTGTCGAGGAAATCGAGCCGTCCCCAGCGATCGACGGCGGCTTCGACCATGCGCTTGCACTCGGCTGGCTTCGTCAGGTCGCCGCTGTGGGCTTCCGCCGTGCCGCCGGCCTCGCGGATCATCTCGACGGTGCGCTCGGCGAGCTTCAGGTCGTGGTCGACGACCAGCACCTTGGTGCCGGCGTTGGCGAGCAGGATCGCCGCCGCGCGCCCGTTGCCGATGCCGTTCGGGTCGGCCGCACCGCCACCGGCCACGATGGCAACCTTGTCGCGAAGCCCCGGATCGTCGGGTATCTCGAATGCCATGGACGTTCTCCCACTTTTCCGCCCGGTTTGGTTTCGCGGCGGAATGATCTTGTTCAGTCACGCTTGTACCGCGATCGGCAAGATGCCACTGCGATGCGTGCCTTTGCACCACGGTCGAGCCACAGGCACGTTCCCCTCCCCCTCGCGGGGCGGGTAGGGGGCTTGATCCGGGCGTAGCTGCCAGCGCCTGAGCGAGACATTCACCCCACCCCCGGCCCCTCCCCTTGATGGGGAGGGGAGTTCCCGGAGCGGTTTCTCGCAGAACAATAATCCCCTGAGAAGCGGTAGTTCTAGCTGTGACAAGCGAGCTCAGCGCCCCTGGAAATTCGCGACGCGGCGTTCGGCGACGGCCTTGACGCCTTCCCGGAAGTCCTCGGTCTTGCGCAACTCGCTCTGGATCGCGAGCTCATGGTCGGTCTGCGCCTTGATCGCATCGGCCATGCCCTGGCGCACCGTTGCGCGCGTCGCCTGCACGGCGAGCGGTGCCGACTCCGAGATCTCGTTCGCCAGCTCGATCGCCTTGGCGCGGACCTCCTCGAGAGGCACGAGAACATCGGCAAGGCCGATCTTCAGCGCCTGCTCACCGTTGAGGCGGCGGCCGGTGTAGAACATCAGGTTGGCCTGCTGGTCGCCGATCAGCCGCGGCAGCGTGTAGGTGAGGCCAAACCCCGGATGGAAGCCGAGCCGCGTGAAGTTCGCCGAGAAGCGCGCTTCCGGCGCCGCCACGCGGAAGTCCGGCACGAGCGCGAGGCCGAGGCCGCCGCCGATGGCCGGGCCGTGGATGGCACCGATGATCGGCTTCTTGATGCGGAAGAGGCGGACGGCTTCCTGGTAGAGGTGGCCGCCCATCTGGTTCTCGTTCGGACGGTTGCCCTGGCTGTCGAGCTTCGAGCCGTCGCCGAAGTTGGCGCCTGCGCAGAATGCCTTGCCCTGGGCGCAGAGCACGCCGGCGCGGATGTTGACGTCCTTGTCGAAGCCCTCGAACGCGTCGGCGATCTGCTTGATCAGCGACATGTCGAAGAAATTGTGCGGCGGCCGCTGGATCTCGACGATGGCCACGTGGCCCCGGGTCTCGACGCCGATGTCGGTGTACTGGGTCATGGGAGTTTCCTCGCTCTGGATTGTCATCCTCGGGCTCGTCCCGAGGATCTATTCATCCGCTTGCTCGATCCGTGCAGGTGCGCGGCTCGCGCCGCGTCACTCGAATTTCCGGCGCCGCGCCGGTTGAGTGTTGAGTCCTCGGGACGAGCCCGAGGATGACATCCGTGGTGGGCACCGCGCTGCTCAGTCCTTCACCTTTACGATCAGCGCGTCTGCGATGGTCGCGCCTTCGCCCTCAGGGTGCACGATCACGGGATTGAGGTCGATCTCGGCGATCGTGTCCTTGTGGTCGGCGGCAAGCTCGGAAAGGCGCACGATCATGTCGGCCAACGCGGCCTTGTCGGCCGCAGGCTGTCCGCGGACCGTCCTGAGCAGTGCGGCCCCCTTGAGCCGTCCGATCAGGGCCTCCGCCTCTGGGCGGGAGACCGGCACCGGCGCGAACACCACGTCCTTCAGCACCTCGACATGGATGCCGCCGAGGCCGAGCATCAGCATCGGCCCGAAATGCGGATCGCGATTGATGCCGAGGATCACCTCGCGGCCCTTCTTCGCCATGGCCTGCACCAGCACGCCCTCGACCTTGGCGTCGGCCTTGTAGGCCTTGGCGGACGCCGTGATCCGGTCGTAGGCGGCACCGACCTCGTCGGCAGTTGCTGCGCCCAGCGCCACCGCTCCGGCTTCCGTCTTGTGCAGGATGTCCGGCGACTGCACCTTGAGGGCCACCGGCCCGCTGATCTCTTTTTGCGCGGCGATGGCCTCGTCGCGCGAGGTGGCGAGCTTCTCTCTCGCACCGACCGCCAGACCGTAAGCCTGCAGGATAGGTTTCGACGCCGCCTCGGAGAGAACGGGGCCGGACTTGGCGAGGTCCGCAGCCGTCGTCTCCTTTGCCGCACCCGCGGTCGTGCGCACGTCGGGCACCTTGAGGAAGCGCTCGCGGTGTGCGTTCCACTCGCCCATCACGCGCATCGTCGTCACGATGTTCTGCATGTCGGTGTACAGCGGGAAGCCGGCTTCCGAGAGCACTTCCACGGACGCCGCAGCCGGCAACGTGTAGGACCACATCAGGATCGGCTTCGTCGCCTGCGCCTTCAGCTCCTTCAGCTTCTCCTTCTCGTGCGTCAGGCCCTCGGCGGAGCGCGCGCTCATGATGCACATCACGCCGTCGATGACGGGGCTCTCCGCGAGTGGACCGGCGAGGCCCGCATAGCCGATCTGGCGGATAGCCTGCGCCGTGCCGTCGACGGGGTTTTGCGATGTGCCATAGGACGGCAGCAGCGGATCGAGCCGCGCGCGCGTCGCGTCATCGAGCGTCGGCACCTCGAGGCCGGCCGACATGCAGGCATCCGAAAGCCACGCGCCGCCGCCGCCCGAGCCGGTGCAGATGCCGATGCGTCCGCCCTTGGGCAGCCGGCCGCGCCAGCACATGAAGCCGTTGGCGATGTCGACCATCTCCTCGACCTGGGCCCCTTCGATGATGCCGTAGCGTTGGGCGAGCGCCTGGAACGAGGCATACGAGCCGGCGAGTGCGGCCGTGTGCGAGGCGGCGGCGCGCGCACCGGCGTCCGTCTTGCCGATTTTGTTGACGATCAGCGGCGTGCCGGCCCGGAGCGCCTTCTCGGCGACGCGCACGAACGTCTCGGGCGTCTTCACATCCTCGATCAGCATCAGGAAGGCGTCGGTCTTGCCCTCATCGATCAGGTGCTCGACGATGTCGAGGCCCTCGAGGCAGGCCTCGTTGCCGGTCGTCACGATGTAGTTGAACGCCATCTCCTTGGGCCGCCCGCGGTCGAAGAAGGAAAAGCCCATGCCGCCCGATTGCGCGACGAGCGCCACGCGCCCGTTCGCGCGGTTGGCCGGCAGCAGCGGGATGGGCGATGGCCCTGCGACAGGGCTGAAGGTCGGCAGCAGCGCGGTATCGATCGCCGCGAAGCCCTCCGAGTTCGGACCCGTCACGGCCATATTGTAGCGATGGGCGATGGCCTTCAGCTCGGCCTGCATCTTGGCGCCGGCCTCGCCCGGCTCCTCGGCGAAGCCCGACGACACGATCGCCGCAGCCCTTACGCCCGCCTTGCCGCACGCCTCGAGCTCCTGCGCGACGAACTTGGCCGGAATGATCAGCACCGCCAGGTCCACCGGCCCCGGACAGTCGCCGATCGAGGGGTATGCCGTCAGCCCCTGGATCTCCTTGTGGCTGCGGCTGACCGGATAGATCTTGCCGGCATAGGGGTGCAGCAGCATGAACTCCAGGATGCGCCCCCTGAGGCCCTGGCCTTTGGGTGCCGCGCCGATCACCGCCACCGACTTCGGTGCGAGCAGGGCGCCGATATCGCGCTTCATTGACATCTTCCTTTCCGTTCCGGCGCCCTCATGCGGTCATCCCGGGGACAAGCCCCGGGATGACACCTTGTGTTTGCCTACCGTCCGCGCAGGCCGAGGCCCGCCGCGATGATGCCGCGCAGAACCTCGGTCGTGCCGCCCTGGATGGTGAGCTTCGGTGCAACCGTCGTCTGGAACGCGAGCTGCTCCTCGAAGGCGACGCGGTTGGCCGAGTCCTCCGGATCGAGGAACGCCGCGATGTCGCGCACCTTGTGCGGCAGCTTCTGCTCCCAGATGGTGCCGAGGTCCTTGACCAGCGAGCCCTCGACGACG
>Ga0180220_1001739_pt1 | contig 15352 bp, 12 predicted proteins | sample eDN5th37CBELigBY_FD_151335 | JGI IMG/M metagenome (GOLD analysis project Ga0180220, IMG submission 151335) | Enriched backyard soil microbial communities from Emeryville, California, USA - eDNA 5th pass 37_C BE-Lig BY (version 2) (version 2) | ecosystem: Environmental > Terrestrial > Soil >... | reverse complement strand
CCTTCAGCGAGCCGCTCAGGTTGCTGCGGTAGTTGTACCTCGTCGACCGCAGCTCGATCGTCCCGGCGTTGACGAACGTCCCCAACGTCGACACGTCGGCGTGGCGGTTGGACCAGCCGCCGCCGATTTGCGCCGTCTGCCCCGGACGCAGGCCGCCGGTCAGCGTCGTCCCGCCGCCCGCGCCGACCCAGACCGACCCCGCGCCGCCCAGCGTCGCGGCGACGTCCACCAGGATCAGCCCCGACACGTCGCCGCCGGCGTGGACGAACGTCCCGCCCGTCTGGAGCACCGAACCGGAGATCGCGCCCGACTCCGACCGCAACGCCGAATCGACCACCGTCAGCGTCGCCCGCGCGTCGAGCGTCCCCCGGTTGACCAGCGAGCCGACGAACCTCCGCTCGCCGTTGTAGTCGGTGTGCGCGGCGATCGTCCCGCCGACGTCGTTGATGAACGAGCCGCTCAGGTTGCTGCGGTAGTTGTACTTCGTCGACCGCAATTCGATCCGGCCGCGGTTGGCCGCGCCCTCGGCCACCTGCAGGTTGGCGTGTTGATTATACCATCCACCGCCGACCCAGACCGTGTAGCCCGACTCCAGGTCGGTGGTCAGCCTCACGCCCTCGCCCGCCACGCGGATCGTGCTCGGCTCGCGGCTCGCGGCCGTCGTCCGAAGCTCCGCGTCGAGCAGGTACGCGTACCCCAACAACAGGCCCCCCGCCGCCTCGTACGATTCGCCCGTGATCGTCAGCGCCGCCCGGGCGTCGATGGTCCCGCGGTTGACCAGCGAGCCGACGAACTTCCGCTCGCCGTTGTAGTCGGTGTGCGCGGCCAGGACGCCGCCGGGCTCGACCGTCAGCGAGCCGCTCAGGTTGCTGCGGTAGGTGTACCTCGTCGACCGCAATTCGATCGTCCCGGCGTTGGAGACGTCGACGACGGAGACATCGGCGTGGCGGCCGAGTAAGCCGCCGGCGATCTGGATCGTCTGGCCGGCGTGGACGACGCCCTGGAGGGTGCTCTCGCCGGCCATGGCGATGGAGAGGGGAGCGGTGGCGGCGGCGTCGATGGTCAGGACGCCGTCAACGAGGCCGACGGAGCCGCCGAGGCTCCCGCCGACGATCGTGAGGTCGGCGCGGAAGGTCATGCCATGCGTCGATGCCAGAGAACCGTCGATCAACGTTAGATCGCCGCCGCTGTCGATCGTTTTGACGGTCGCGGAACCCGAGAAGACCACATCGTTTCCAGCGGCGATTCGGACGTCGTCGGCCGGCCCCGGCAGGACATCGGTCGACCAGTTGAGCCGGTTCGACCAGAGATTGTCCCCGCCGCCCCCGTCCCATAAGATCACCGCCGGAACGACGCGCTCCTCCAGCCGCTCCATCTGGAACCGCCCCAACGGCAGGTTGATGGCGCGACGCGCCCGCCGTCGATCCCTCCGCTTGCGATCCGCCCCCCCACCTCGACGCCGGCGATTGTTGATAAACAAGGGTAGGCTCCCATGCGTCGCGCGCCCCGAACTTCCCATCGCAAGGAGCGAGCGAGAAGCGGATGCGATCCGACAGACTGACTCTCAAATGGATGAAAAATCGATGGTGAGACGCTTCCGTGACGGCGGGGCGCCATGAGCCAAGGAGGCCCCGCTTCTCTTTAGGCGTTGGTTGGGAAAAGCCTGATGTTTCGCGCGGCCCGTTTCGGAAAAATCAATCACAGGTATTGCGGTCGTCGTCCGATCGGCTCGCTTGGCGCCTTGATCCCGGCGTCGCTCGTTCCCGCTGAATGCCGACACACAGTCACGCTCATTAGGCTCTACGCGCGGACCTAACACCATTCGAAGAATTTTTTGAATGGCCGTTGGTCTCGCGACGGCCATCAAATGCTTAATTACGCGTCCATGCGGTTTTAACCGAGGAGTTGGCTAGGCGAGTGTTGAGCGGTCATGTTCGCGTGATCCTTCGCGTTCGAAGGGGGCCCCAGCCGCGCGGGGCCCCGCCTGAACAACGCCACAAAAAACGCGACGCCACAGGCAAAATTATTTGTAGACCATTCGTTTTTCGCGCGAATCGCGGCCTCGGTCGCCGCCGGGACTTTGGGGAGGTCTTCCGCCTTCCCTCGACAAGCGGTGTGGGCATGGGCGATTCCGGTTGCTATCATGAGAATCGACTCGGCGCCGGCGCGCTTTGGGGTCTACTTCCCGCCGCCGCGCCCGTGATCCAACGACGGCGATGAAACGACACACGCGACCAACAAGATGCCCGGGTCGGCTCGAACTTGCGACTTGCTCCGAGGTTCGACCGGCGGGCGGTGAAGGAATCTAAGACGATGGGCAAAGGCGACAGGCGAACCAGGCGCGGCAAGATTTTCCGGGGAACCTTCGGCAAGAAGCGCCCCAGGCTCCAATCCATTAAGAAGAAGACGGCGGCCGGCGCGACGGCGGCGGCCGAAGCTCCCGCCGCTCCGGCCGCGGAGGGCTGAATCGCCCGCCCAAAGGCTCGTTGGAATCGACGGAGGAAGGGGACGCGCCGGACACCGACCGGCCCGTCCCCTTCTCCATTTCCGAGCTTCGCGAGCGGCCGGCCGCGGAAATCGCGAAGCCGATCCCGGTCGTTCAGCTTGCATCCGGTGCTGGATTTTGGTTCAGTCGAAAGAGGATCGGAGATCACAACCAGCCGCGCGAGGACACCTTAAATGGCCAAGTTGCGTCTGCTCAAAACGGGGCACGGTGATTTGACGCTCGCCGAGTGGGACAAGCATCGTCCCGAGACCGTGGAATCAGCCGCCGCGTTGTTCGCGGAACACGTCACGCCGGGCCGGATGGCGTTCCGCCTCGATGGTCCCGGACGCACGCGATTGATTCGGGAATTCGACGCCGCGGCGCCCGAAATCCTCATCGTGCCCGCGATCCAAGGGGGTTGAGGGAGATTCGCGATCCAAGTCGGTCGAAACCGAAACCGACCGCGCGATCGGGGAACGAGCGCGATGATTCGTACTGGATACCTGCGCTGGGAGATTGAGGTCGACGACGTCCGCTGCGCCGAGGACGCGATGGCCCGCGAGGTCGTGTTTCTCGCCCGTCCCACGCATCGGGTCGTCCGCGTTCGGACCACGAACCACGCCGACGCCGCGGCCCAGTTCGTTCGGGGAGACGCCTCCTATGCGAGCGTCTTGAAGACCTTGGACGCGAATCGGGCCGAGGTCGACCTGACGATTCCCGACGTCGGCCCCCGCCGCTTCCGCTATTCCGAATCCGACCGCGCCCAGATGCTTCGCTTCTGGATGGAGAAGCTCCAGCGCGAGGCGAGCGCCTTCGCCCACGAGGTCGTCGGAACCGCCGCGTCGTTCACCCAACTGGTCATCGCCAGCCGGGCGCTGCGGGCCGGCTACGCGAGGCTTGTTGAGAACGAGATCTTTCGCGTCATCGAGGGAAAGAGCCACCCTCAGCCGACCTCGAACGAGCCGATTCAGATCGACGCCGCCGACTACCAGCAGGGGGTTCCCGAACTGGTGGCCGCCGAGTTGGTCCGCGACGTCGTCGAGCCCAAGGAATTCCACGAGTTCTGCCAGTTCGACTGCCTGACCGTCCGCAATGGCGAATACTTCTACCGGATCCCCCGGCGCACCCACGGCCTGATCGAAGTTTGGGACGTCGCCACCAAACGTCCCGTCTGCACCCTTTGCGTCGTCTTCCAGGACCCGGGCATGCCCCCCTCGGACGAGGTGGTCATGAAGTACCTCCTCGCCAAGCATCAGCCGGACGCGCTCTGGCAAACCGGCATCCGCTTCGGGCCTCCCCGCGGCCGTTTTGAGGTGACCCCGCCGCGACGGTGGTCGGTGGATTGAATTGCGATCGGAAAGCGGCGATTAGTCGTTGGTGGCCAACAACGCCCGGTCGCGCTCGGACCACTGCTCAAGGACCCATCGGGCGATCCGCCCAAGTTCCCGGGACCCTTCGGACGCCCGCCCCTCGTGGCGCGTGGCGACGCCCTCCAATCGCTCAAGGGCCGCTCGGATCTCCCGCCGCTTCTCGGTCGTCAGTTCGTCGCGATCCGCCATCGCGCGGACTCGCTCGGGACTCGTGGCGGTCGACGGCTGACGCCAGGTTCGATCCCCGTTGAAGATGGTCTGAAGTTCGAGAAGATCGTCCACGTCGCTCGGCGTCGCGCCGGCGCCGAAAATTTCGACGCCGAGAATCCGCTTGAACGCCTCAAGCGAGAGATCGGGATCTCGACTGAATTCCCGGTACGCGACGCGATTGACCCGGATCGGAAGCTCGTCGTAGGGAGGGTCGCCGGGTGGGAGCCAGCCGAAGCCGAGGGGCTTTTGGCGCTTGCCCTTGAGCCACTCTTGCCCTTCCTCGGCGGTGGTCGCGACGAAGGTGAACGCCTCCAGTGAGGGGACGTAGCCGGTCGCGCCCAATTCCCTCGCCGTTTGGGCGCCGGCGCGGATCGCGGCGGGACCATGCCGGGCGGGCGCCTCGTCGAACCAGAGGCTTCCCTTGGCCCGCTTGCTGAGCGATGGTTCGGGAGGCGCGCTGTGGGGCGTGAACATCAAGGTCCAGCGCGGGTCGAACGGAAGCTCCGCTCCCCTCGCGCCGAGGCCCGGCGCGTCGGCCCCCGAGAAGTAATGAGGATAGACCACGATCGTCGCGTCGGGCTTTCGGGCCCAAAGCTCATCGGAAATTTGCCGGACGAAGGCGAACTCGCGCTCGAAGAACCGCCCGGCGCAGTCCTCGCAGTGGCAGACCGCGTAGTCGGACGACTCGATCAGCAGACCATCGGCGTTGGGGTAAAAGTCGAAAACCATCTCCCGGGCGTAGTCGATCATGAACCGTTGCGACTCGGGCTTCGAGGGACACAGGTTGTATCCCCAGCAACCGATGCCGAACGCGGCCGTCGGCTCGCCGTCGGGGCCGATGGCTCTCAGCTCGGGATGCTCCAAGGCGTATTGATTGACTCCGTCGTAGCCGAAGGGCGTAAACCCCAACAGAACCCTCACGCCTTTGGAACGCGCGTGGTCGATCAGCGGACGGACGAAGTCCGCGCGGATGTTCTCATGCTCCGCGTTATATTTCCATGTGATGGGGTATTTGCGCGACTGGAATCCGCCGGCGATCCAAAGCGTCAGCGTGTTGCCGCCGTCGTCTCGAACGCCGTCGACGATCCGTTTCCAATCGGCCAGGTCGTAGGTTGGCATCCGCGCGAACGTGACGTAATACCCGCGCTGGGCGAACGGGCCGGCGGAGGTTTCCGCGGCCGGGGGCTGGAGCGCGAGGGCCGCTCCGATCAAGGTTGCGCAAAGGAACATGCGAGGGCCTCGGCTCGGCGATCAGAGGTCAGAACAACTCCGCGAGCGGCTCGCCGTTCTCGACGACGAATCGAGGGCGCCCGCCCCCGTCGAGGTAGGTGGTGTCGAGAGGGACGCCCATGTGGCGGTAGATGGTCGCGGCGAGGTCGCCGGGGGTGACGGGGCGCTCTTTGATGTGTCCGCCGTCGGCCTCGCTCGACCCGATGACTTGGCCGTGTCGGAGTCCGCCGCCGGCCAGGGCCATCGACATCACCGCGTTCCAGTGGTTGCGGCCGTCGGTGCTCCCCTGGGTCCCCATCATTGGCGTCCGCCCGAACTCGCCCATGGCGATGACCAGCACTTCGTCGAGCAGTCCCCGTTCATCCAGGTCGGAGACCAAGGTGGTGATTAGATGGTCGAAGATCGGCAAGAGGGGTTTGAGTCCCTTGCTGATGCCGCCGTAGGGGGGGATGTTGTCGCCGTGGTTGTCCCAGGTTCCCGAGGCCGGGTGGTAGCTCAGGTCGAGCGTCACGAAGGCGACCCCGGCTTCGACCAGGCGGCGGGCCAAGAGGGCCTGTTGGCACCAGAGGTGTTTCCCATATCGCTCGCGAACCGCCTCGGGCTCCTTCTCGATGTCGAAGGCGTCTCGGGCGCGGGCGCCGACCAGCATGTCGATGGCCTGTTGACTGTACAGGTCCATCGCCTCGACGTTGGCCGACCGGTCGAGCGTCCGCCGCAGGGAGTCGAGCTCCTCAAGCAGCGCGCGACGATCCCCAAGGCGCTCGTGGGTCAGGCCGCGGGGGAGTTGGAAGAAGTCGGCCTGGGAGACTCGGCCGGAGTCCACGCCGACGTTATCGTAGATCGGCAGCTTGCACGCCTGGTTGGCGATGAACGGGTCATAGCTCTTGCCGAGATAACCGCCGTAGGCGATGTGACTTCGCGACGTCTGGAAGGCGACGTAGGGAGGAATGCCCGGCTGGTTCGATCCGTGATGTTTGGCGACGATCGAGGCGATGGCCGGGTACATGTCTCGGCTGGGGTCGATTCGGGGCTCGGCCTCAAGGTTCGCGGTCTGGAAGACCTTGTTGGGCTCGTGGTTGCTGTGGCGGGCGTCGACCGAGCGGATGAGCGTGAACTTGTCGAGCATCGCCGCCTGCTTGGGCAAGTGCTCGCAGATCAGGACCCCGGGCTGCTTGGTTTGAATGACGCCGAAGGGCCCGCGATTCATGAGCGTCTGATTCGGCTTCGGATCCCAGGTGTCGATCTGGCTGGGACCGCCCGTCATCCAGAGCAGGATGACCGCCTTGTTCCCCTTAATCGGCTTCCCCGCCTTCGCCGCGGCGGCCCTGACCTGGAGCAGGCTGGGCAATCCCAGGCCCGCGATCCCCGCCAGGCCCGCCTTGAGCATGTTGCGACGGCTCGACACGACGAGCCCCTCGCGCTCCAGAGCGTTAAAGCTCTGGAAGGCGTTCCCGTGATCGTGCTTCGGCTCGGGTCGTTTCGACTGGCTCATGGAACTTTCCCTTCCACGTTCCGAAATGACGTACACCAAACAATGACGTCCACACGAAATACCGTCGGGGCCTCTCCAGAGTACAACAAATCTTAAACCATAATGAGCCCAATCCCCAAGTCCGATCATCGACTCCTGACTTGGCCTGGTTTGCGCAACCGGATACGCTGGAGTTGGTGGATCGTCTCGATCGGGAGTCGGGGGATGGGGATCGTCCCTCCGGGCCGCGTCGAGGCGAACCCTCGACGGCCTGGGCGCGTCTTCCCTATAGGGACCGCGCCGAGTTTTTGATTCCGTCGATCCTTGCACCTGCCTGTAAGACGGACCTGATCCATGCCCGAAGCGAACGATCATTCGACCAATCCGGCGGCGGCCGGCTCGCGGCCTCAAGATCCTCGGCGCTCGACGGATCCCGAATCTCCTCGGGACGCGGAGATTGACGAGGCGCTGGAGAACGCGCTGAAGAACCCGGCGGACCAAGGCGCGACCTCGGAGGTTCCGCTGAAGCGCATGTGGGACGAGGAGCTGGACGCCGAACTCGAGGCGGCGATGAGCGGCTTCGACCCTTCGACGTTCGAGGTCGCCGCGCCGCGCGCCAAGCGGGCCGATCGCGCTCCGGTGGCCAAGGGGGACCGCGGCCAGGAGGCCCGCCCAGGTCCGCGCAAGGGGCGGGTCATCAGCGCCCGTGGGCGGAGCCTCTTCATCGACCTCGGCGGCAAGAGCGAGGGCGTCATCCCCATCGACCAGTTCGAAGGGGAGATTCCCGCCCCCGGAACCGACATCGACGTCATCGTCGATCATTTCGACCGGAGCGAGGGCATTGTCCACCTTCGCCTCAAGGGCGCGGCGATCGAGGCCAATTGGGACAACCTGAGGGAAGGGGTGATCGTCGAGGCCAGGGTCACCAAGACCATCAAGGGGGGGGTCGAGGTCGACGTCGACGGCATCAGGGGCTTCATGCCCATCAGCCAGATCGACCTGAACCGGGTCGAGGACGCCGCGGACTACATCAACCAGAAGCTGCGGGCGATCGTCACCGAGGCCAATCAGCGCGAGAAGAACCTTGTGATCTCTCGTCGCGAGCTGCTCGAACGCGAGCGGGCCGAATTGCGCGAGAAGACCTGGGCGACGCTTGAGGAGGGCCAGACTCGCGAGGGCGTCGTCCGCTCGGTCAAGGACTTCGGCGCGTTCGTCGACATCGGCGGGGTCGACGGCCTCTTGCCGATCGGCGAGATGAGTTGGGCGCGGCTCGCCAAGGTCGAAGACCTGATCCGCCCCGGCGACCAGGTCACGGTGAAGGTCCTCAGGATCAACCCGACCGAACGCAAGGTGACGTTCGGCCTGAAGCAGCTTCAGCCGAGCCCCTGGGAGAACGTCGAGGACAAGTACGCCCGAGGCGCGATGATCAAGGGCAAGGTCTCCAAGCTGATGGATTTCGGGGCGTTCGTCGAATTGGAGCCGGGCGTTGAAGGCCTAATCCACATCACCGAGCTCTCGCCCACCCGCGTCCGCCGCGTTTCCGACATCGTTCAGCCGGGCCAGGAGGTCGAGGTTCGCGTTCTCAGGGTCGAACCCGACGCCAAGCGGATCGCCCTGTCCCTGCTGCCACTGGCCAAGGGTTTCGAGCCTGAAGAGGAGGAGGACGACGACGAGGACGAGACGCCCCGGCCGCCCAAGCCCGAGCGCAAAGTACCGCTCAAGGGCGGATTGGGCGATCGCGACGCCGACCCATTCCCCGGGCGATGACGCCGTCGGGATTTGCTTGAAGAACACGACACGTGATCTATTGTTCCACCAAAGAGTTCGCGCGGAATCGACCGCGAACGCCGAAGCGTTGGAGAGACAAGCCATGGCCATGCACGTCGAAATTCGAACCGACAATCACATCCGCGGCAGCGATCAGCTCTACGATGGGATCCGCGTCGGAATCCAAAGCGCGCTGAAGCGATACGCCGAGCAACTCACGCGCGTCGAGATCCACCTCGCCGACGTCAACGGCCCCAAGGGCGCCGCGGACGACAAGCGTTGCCTGATCGAGGCTCGTCCGCGCGGGCTCCAGCCGATCGTCGCCAGCCACCAGGCCGCCAATCTCGACGACGCCGTCGACGGGGCCGCCGACAAGCTCGCCCGCGCCCTCGACGCGGCGCTCGGACGCCTGCACAGCTTCAAGAGCCCCCAACCCCAGCCCCCCGCCGAAGCCGAAGAAGAGTAGGAAATCTGACGAGCGGATGCCCGCTCCACGGCTCTCAAGCATCGGCGAACGACGCGAATCCACGCGTCGTTCGCCGATCATTCCGCGCTTCGACCATCGAGCTTCGCCAACGCGGGAGCCCCTCATCATGATTGACCCCGAGCGCGAATTGACCGAGCGACATGGGCCGCCCGAGGAGCGGGCTCGCAAGAATCGAAAGCATATCGACCACTTGCTGACCCAAGTCTCGGAATCCGAGCTTCGCGGCATTCTCGCCGCTTTGAGTCGCCTGGAGTGGCCGCTGTGCGCCCGTTGGCTCTCGGAGGTCGACCTCGCCACCACTCCCCTCGATAAGATCCTCAAACCCTACGAATTCATGGGCCTCAACTTCGATTTCGAATCGGTGGAAGCCCCGTTTTATGTCGTGAGCATCGGCGCGGCCTGGGGAACCGTTGGCGATGGCGGGACGTTCCGCGTCCGGCGGGATGGCGACCAGTTCCGCGTCGACGAGGATTACAAAGGGGAAACCTGGATCTGCTGATCAAGATGAAGGCGGCGCGGGGGGCGCCCAGCCCACGCGCCCCGCCCTCTCCGCTTCAATACAACGCCGTCTCCTCGGCACAGCCGAGCATCAGGTTGAGGTTCTGGACGGCGACGCCGGAGGCGCCCTTGACGAGGTTGTCGAGGCAGGCGAGCACGAGGATCCGGCCTCGGACGACGCGAAGGGTCAGGTCGCAGAAATTGGTGAACGCCGAATCCTTGGTCGTCGGCAGTTGGTCGACGACCCGGATGAAGGGGTTCCCGGCGTAGAAGGCGCGGTAAAGGTCCATCAGGTCGCGCTCATCGGCCGCCTGACGAGGCGTTGCGTAGATCGTGGCGAAGATGCCCCGATCCATCGGAACCAGGTGGGGCGTGAAGATGACTTCGACGGCCTCTCCCCGACCGCCGGCCGCGTTGGTCAAGACCTGGTCGATTTCGGGCGTGTGCCGGTGCCGGCCGACGCCGTAGGCCGAGAAACTCTCGTTGCACTCGGGGAAATGGGTCGTGAGCTTGGGGCTCCGCCCCGCCCCGGACACGCCGCTTTTGGCGTCGATGATGATACCCGACCGCTCGATCCGATTCTCGGCGACCAAAGGCGCCAGCGCCAGGATGCTCGTCGAGGTGTAGCAGCCCGGATTGGCGATCAGCCCGGCCGAGGGGATGCGTTCGCGGAACAGTTCGGGAAGCCCATAGACGGCCTCCTTGAGTCCCGCGGGGTCGGTGTGGGCGTGGCCGTACCACTCCTCATAGACCTTCGGGTCGCTCAACCGATAATCGGCGCTTAGGTCAATCACCTTGACGCCGCGGGCGCGCAGCTCGGGAACGACGGCCATGCTCGCCGTGTGAGGGAGGGCCAGAAACGCGAACCGGGCGCGTTCGGCGATTCGGTCGGCGTCAAAGACCTCGCAAGCCAGGTCGATCCTCCCGGCCAGGCTGGGGTGCAGCGCGTCGAGCCTCGGGGCCTCGTCCCGTCGCGAGGTCGCCGCGGTGATCTTGACCCCGGGATGCTTCAGCAGGATCTGAATCAACTCGCGGGCCGCGTACCCCGATGCTCCCACAACCGCCACGCCGACTTGATCCGCCACGAATCTTTCCCCTCTCTCGTTCAATCGCCGGGTTCCGAAGCCTGACGCTCCGCGAGACTCCCTCCGATTCGCCGTCGCCGCCAAACTCCAAGTATCGCCAAAGCCCAGGCGGTCCAGCAAGCGCCCGAGACCAAAAGCCCAATCCGAACGTCATCGGCCCGGTATCGAAGATGGAGCGGCGCCCCGTTCGTGGGCCTGTCGATGAAGACCCGTTGCCAGGCCCCTCTGGAGTCTCCGACCCGAAACGCGGGCTCGATGTTCGCGATCTCGGGCGATTGGCCTCCATCGGCGGTGATCGTCGCCAGCCACAGCGGCTCCGCCAGTTGCGAGACCACGACCCAGCCCGGTCGGTCGATCTCATCCAGATCGACGCGCCACTCCACGGGAGACCGTTGCGTCGCCGCCAACGGCCGGGCGCGATCCAGGAGGTCGAGAACAACGCGCGGGTCGCCGTTCCAGTCGTCCAGGGCCCGCGACGACGCGGCCATGTCCGAGGGAATGAACCAGGCCCGGGGCGACGGTCGCGCCAGCCGGATGATCCGAAACTCATCGGCCCACGGCTGTTTCTCGGCGTTCCAGTCCCGCCCGAAGATCCAGCGGGCCAGCGCGGGGTCGGAAAGCGTCTCAACGTCGCCAACCAAGGGGTCGTCGCTCAGGTCGCGGATCGGGAGTCTCGCCCCTTCGATCGGATCGACGACTCGAAGATCGGTCCCCGACGCGCGCATGGCCCCAAGCGCCAGCGAGCGGGAGGGCCCGGTGTCGAGCGGCCCCCGCGCCAGGGCCGCGAGCGACCGGAGCGCCGGGAGGTCGAGCGTCCGGTACGCCTGAACCGGGGCCAGCCCCGCCGACATGAGGAGGTTGCCCAGCGGATCGGCCGTCCGAGTTCCCCGGGGAGCCTCCGCCAGCCGAGCCAGAACCGGGCTTTGTTCGGCCAGAGGCTTTAGCGGGCCGACGTCCACCAGTCGATGCCCCCCCAGAAGCATCAGGTCGGCCGCGGTTAATAGAACGAAAACGGCCGGCGCGAATTTTCGGGTCCGCGCGGTCCCCCCCAGGCTCGCCGCGCCGGCGATCGCCAGAAGAAGCAGCAACGAGCCGCCGAGTTCCGTCTGGTAGATCTCGAATCGCCGCCGCGCGAACGACCCGCCCGCCAGCGCCGCGACCCGTCGGAAATCCTGGTCGTCGTCCCAGGGCCGCATCTCAAAAGCCCGATCGTAGAGGTTCGCCACCGCGGGGCTTCCCGCAGGCGAGACCGACCAGAGGGCCAACTCGACGAGCCCGACGGTCGAAGCCGTCCAGACCGCCGCCGCGCCGGCCAGAATCAAAAGCCCGCGCCCGGGTCGCCGCCACTCCGTCCATCGATCGAGCCCCTTGCCCGCCAGAACGGCCAGGGCCAAGGACGCGGGCAGTCCCCACCGCGCGGGGGCCCGGAAGAATGAGAACCCCGGAAGCTCGATCAACCACCGAAAGCCCGGAACGTAAGGCCCCAGGCTCAAAATCAGGCTGATCGCCGCCAGAATCGCCAGGCAGCGAACCCCCGAATCGCGGCGAGCCTCGCGAACCACCGTCATGATCGCCAGGAAGAGGGGCAAAAGCCCAACGTAGACGAGGCACTCCTCCGGCGATGTATGGAACGGATCCCAGACCAGGGGACGCCAAAGTGGCGAGCCGTGAAACAAGTTCGGCGCGACCAGGCCGACCAGATGAAACGGGGTCGTCGCGAAGCCCGACAGGTATTCATAGTCCCGCTGGCTGGAGGCCAACCAGGCCAGGCGAGCCGTCGGCCAAAGTTGAAGCGCCGCCAGGGGCGGAACCACCGCCAGAGCCATCGCCGCCAATCCCCACCGCGCGATCGCCTCGGATCGAGGCGCGCGCCTAAGCCGCTCCAGCAAGACCCAAGAGGCCATCGCGAGCACGCCCACCTGCGTCATGAAGGCGATCTGAAAATGGCCGGGAAGGACCTGGAGAACCAGAACGAGCGTCAGAAGAAAGAGCCTTCGAGGCGTTCCGGCGCCGTCGTCGTTCAAGAGCGACCAGGTCAATCCCCAGGCCCACGGCAGCCACGCCCCGGTTGTGTATCCCCAGGGGTGGGGCATGTGGATGACGAAGAACCCCGAAGTCGCGAACGCGAACCCCGCCAAAGCCGAGCCGATCGCGCCGACGCCGAACCGTCGCGCCATCCAAGAGGCCCCAAGCCCTCCCCAAAGCGTGTGGAGAACCAGACTCGCGACATACGCCCATTCCAACGGGAGCAAGCCGTAGAGCAACAAATGGGGAGGATAATAGACCCCCATCTGGCTCTCGCCGATCCCCGGGAAGCCGTATCCCCAAAGGTCATTCCAGACGGGAAGCCGGCGCTCGGCCAACGAGTCCGAAAGGACGCTCATCAATCCCAGGAAGAACTGGGTGACGTCTCCGCCGACGGGCATGCTTCCGCCCAGGCCGAACGGCCAGAGCCAAATCAAGAGCCCCGCGATTAGGGCGAGGACCGCCGCGCCCGTCCTTTTGCGCGCGCTCTGGCCCGCTCTCGGGACCCCGACCGCCGATTCCGGCACTTCCGCCAACTCGAAAGCTCCCGACTGGAGGTAACTTTTTCAATCTCGGAGCGATCTTACAGCATAAGCGGCCGACCGTCAGGGTCGCCCAAAGCGCCTGGGCTCCTCGAATTGATCGTCCGACGGTAAGCTGGGGTGAGTCAAGAGCGTCCGAGAGACTTTTTCGACGTTTGGCGCGCCGGGTGCTTTTAGGGACCGGCGACGACGCGACCCGATGACGGAGTCGCGGGAACCACGCGAACGACAAAGTCTCTCAAGGAGGACGGCTCATGTTGGTCCTAAGCAGGAAGTTGGGCGAATCGATCCAGATCGGCGAGGATATTCGGGTCACCATCGCCAAGATCGACGGACACTCGGTTCGAATCGGCATTGATGCCCCGTTGAGCGTCTCCATCAAGCGCCAGGAAATCATCTTCGAAGCCCCGTCCGAAGAAGCCGCCGAGCGAATTTTGGAGGCGGTCAGCGCGTGACGATCGCCGGGCTCGTTTTGGTCGAAATCGCCGAAGGAATCGGATCCAATCGTTCATGCGGGTTGTCGTTGCTCCAGACAAGTTCAAGGGTAGTCTGTCGGCCTCCGAGGTCGCCGAGGCGATGGCGCGCGGAGTGAAGGCCGCATGTCCATCGGCCGAGGTGGATCGGGCCCCCATGGCCGATGGGGGCGAGGGGGTCGTCGAGGCGCTGGTGGAGGCCACCGGGGGATCGTATCGCGAAGAGGAGGTCGCGGGGCCGCTCGGCGAACCGGTTCGGGCCCGATTCGGCATGCTTGGCGACGGTCAAACGGCCGTGATCGAGATGGCGGCGGCCTCGGGCCTGGCGTTGACGCCCATCGAAGCTCGAAACCCGTTGAAGACCAGCACGCGGGGGACTGGCGAGTTGCTGCTCGCCGCGGTGAGGGCGGGGGCGCGTCGGGTGATCGTCGGCATCGGCGGCAGCGCCACCAACGACGGCGGCGCGGGGATGGCCCAGGCCCTTGGATATCGCCTGCTTGACGCCCAAGGGATTGAGATCGGCCCCGGAGGCGGTGAGCTGGCCCGGTTGGACCGCATCGAACGAGACGATCAAACCGCGCGGTTCGATGGTCTCGAAATCGCCGTCGCCTGCGACGTGGATAATCCACTCTGCGGTCCCGAGGGCGCCTCGGCCGTATATGGCCCGCAGAAGGGGGCGACTCCCAAGATGGTCGAGGAGCTTGATCGGAACCTGGCCCGCCTGGCGCGGATCATCGAGCGCAACTTGGGGCCATCGATCGCCGAACTTCCCGGCGCGGGGGCGGCGGGAGGTCTGGGAGGCGGCCTGGTCGCCTTCGCCGGCGGCAAGCTGGAATCGGGCGTCGATCTGGTCTTGGATGCGGTGGGGCTGGCCGAACGGCTCCGGGGCGCTGAGCTTTGCCTAACCGGCGAAGGCGCGCTCGACGCCCAAAGCGCCTTCGGCAAAACGACGGTGGGCGTCGCCCGGCTCGCCCGATCGATGGAGGTTCCGACCCTCGCCCTGGTCGGCTCGATCGGCGAAGGGGCCGAGCGAACGCTCGACGAGGGAATCGACGCCTATTTCAGCATCTGTCCCGGCCCGATGAACCTGGATGAGGCCGTCGCCAACGCCTCGCGACTGCTTGAGAAAGCCGCGGAGCAAGCCCTCCGGGGGTTCCTGGCGGGTTGGAAACGGGGCGAACGATCGGAGCGGCGTTCATGAGCGAGACTCCTCCACTCGGTGAAGCCGGCTTGATCGACTGGATTCGGGGCCGCCAGGCCGGCGCGGTCGGTCGGGGAACGATTCTCGGCATCGGCGACGATTGCGCGGTCGTCCGGTTCTCGGATCGAGCCGACGCGCTGGTGACGGTCGACATGCTGATGGACGGTCGGCACTTTCATCTCGCGAACGACGGCGCCGAGGCGGTCGGCTATAAGGCGATGGGGGTGAACGTCTCGGACATCGCGGCGATGGCCGGAATTCCTCGGTTCGCGGTGGTCGCCGTCGCCCTGCCCCGCGACAGCGCCGCTCCGGTCGCCCAGGGGCTTCACGAAGGGCTGAAACGGATGGCCGACCACTTCGGCATCGACCTGATCGGCGGCGACACCAACGCCTGGGATGGCCCGCTGGTCGTCTCCGTCACGCTGCTGGGCGAGCCCTCGCCCGCAGGCCCGGTTCGACGCGCCGGCGCGAGAATCGGCGACGCCGTCCTCGTGACCGGCCCATTGGG
>Ga0180220_1001738_pt1 | contig 15370 bp, 15 predicted proteins | sample eDN5th37CBELigBY_FD_151335 | JGI IMG/M metagenome (GOLD analysis project Ga0180220, IMG submission 151335) | Enriched backyard soil microbial communities from Emeryville, California, USA - eDNA 5th pass 37_C BE-Lig BY (version 2) (version 2) | ecosystem: Environmental > Terrestrial > Soil >... | reverse complement strand
CGCTCGCATTCAGCTCGACGGGTGCCAAGCGGTAGCGGCGATCGATCTCCCAAGCATCGAAATCCGAATTTTGATCCCGGTACATCCGCATGACGTTGCAGCGATCCGCCGCCCATTCCGTGCCGGTCTCCTTGTCGAAAATACGGGCAATCTCGCCCTTTTCGTTTATTTCAAGCGCAATCCATTCGTTCTCCAGATGCGATTCCGTTGCCATGACGGCGGACACGGCGGGGCTATCCGCCGCTTCCGGTACCGCCTTATACGTCGACCAGCCCATGGAAGGAGTCTCCACCTCGGCAAAGCGGACGCCTTCGTGCAGCTGCACCGGCAGAACCTCTCCGCTCTCGTTCGCGATCCCATGGACGCCGGCTGGTAATGCAACCAGTCCCTTTCTTGGCCAGGAAAGCGAGTTAAAGACGGTAACGCGGGAGGCATCGTCGTCCGTGAGCGCGTCTCTTGCGACTAAAGCCATGCCATACACCTTCTGACTCAATTCCTTCAGCTCAATCTGCGCCTCCTCATGGACGCGATGGATGGATGAGCCCGGCAGGATATCGTGGAATTGGTGCAGGAGCAGAATCTTCCATAGACGGTCCAGCTCCTCGTGAGGGTAGGTCCGGTTATGAAGCAGCGCAGCAGCGGCTCCCCAAAGCTCCGCTTCGCGGAAACCGATTTCCGCCTTCCGGTTCAGCTTTTTAATGATCGCTTGCGTCGTATACGTTCCGCGGTGAGCGGGATAATAGAGCTCTCCTACGTATTTTTTATCAGGTATGCCCTTTTCGATCTGATCCTCGAAATATTCGATCGGCGAGCCATGCTTCGTCTTGGGAACCCCCTCCAAGTTACCGAGCCTGCGCATAAACTCGAGATCATCCCTGTTGGAGCCTCCGCCACCGTCTCCATGCCCGAACTGGGTAAGCCGCGTAGAAATGCCTTCAAGCTGAACGCGATCGTTCCACTGATGGATTAAAAACGACGGATTGATCCGAATCGGGTAGTAATCGCCGTAGTTCATCAGATGCGTCAAAATTTGCGAACCGTCAATCCCTTCCCACATGAACGTGTTGTGCGGGAACGGATCCGCTATATTGTCGTAAGTACCGAACAATTTGGTAGACGCGAAATACTTGATCCCGCAGCCCTTCATGATTTGCGGCAGGTTTCCGGCATAGCCGAATACGTCGGGCAGCCACAGCATTTCGTTGTCCACGCCGAACTCTTCCTTGAAGAAGCGCTTGCCGTGCAGCGCCTGGCGGATCAGGCTCTCGCCGCCAGGCAGATTCGTATCGGGCTCTACCCACATGGAGCCTTCGGGAACGATTCTCCCTTCCTTCACCGCCTGCTTGATGCGCTCATACAGCTCCGGATACAGCGTCTTGACCAACTGGAACAGATACGGCTGGCTTTGGGTGTAAGTGTATTCCGGATATTCGTCCATAAGCGCCAGCTGATTGGACATGGTCCGCGCAATCTTCCGCTTCGTCTCCGCGAGCGGCCACAGCCAGGCGACATCCAGGTGGGACTGTCCCATCAGGTACAACGTCGGCGCCGTCGAACCGTTCACGCAGGAGAGGAGCGGCTCCATGATCTTTCGGCATTCTTTTACATTCTCTCCCAACTCTTCCTGACGCAAGGTCAGGTCGACCGTGGCAAACACCCGGGTCAAGCAACGGTCAATCTCCGCAACGCGGAGGGATTTGGCATCGAGATGGTTGCGGAGATCGTACAAGCATTCCAAATCGATGAAAAATTGGTACACTTCCTCTTCAAACACGCAGAGCTGCGACTCTCCGAACGTCGGTCTGGAATCCGAATGGCCGGCGTACGCTTCCGCGACAATTTCGAATTGCTCGCCGGCTTTCGCCGAACGGGTCAAAGTGACGTAATGATGGTTAAGGTCTTTGGCGCCGCTTACGATACCGTTAATGTATACGGTCGCTTCGGATCCAAAATCAAGCATGGCCACAAGCCGTTTGCCTTCGGCCTCCTCGGGAACGACGATGGTCGCGCGGAACCAGCCGTATCCCCATTGTTCTCCCCACCGTTGACCTGGGGCGATGCTTTGGAACGGTTGTCCGTTCATTTCATGAATGAACAGTTGTTCCATCGTCGTAAAACCGGAAAAATCGATTGGGGAAACCTTCGTTATTATATATTGATCTCTTTTATTCAGCAGCTTTTCGGCATGGAATAAAATCTCTTTTTTTTCACTCATGGTTCTGTTCACATCCTATGGTTTCATAATCTACGATCCTATCGCTCCAATATACAGCCCCCCGCTGCGGTCGGCAGCGGGAAGATTTATCTCTATTCATTTGCCATGGCTCTTTGCGCGGCATCGTTATAGATTTTCAGCACTTCATCGATATTGCCCATCTTGTGGACCTTATCTATGAACGCCTGCCAGTTATCGAAGCTGTTCTTGCCTGCCACGAATTTGGCCTGTTCTTCCGTAACGAACGTCTTGACCGGGTTCATAATTTCCGAGATCCGCTGGCTTTCGTTCCCCGTAAGCTGAATCGACGGTTCGCTGAGCCAGGAAGGAACATAGTCATTCTTGGGCATCGGCAAACTCGTCAGGAATTGCGACTTCTCGATCGGCACCTCTTCGTATTTGCCGTTAAATACCGTATAGTCTGTCGCGGCAAAATCGACGAACGCTCTTGCGTCGCTCACCATCTGCAGGCCGGGGTTGTAGTTTCGGCTTGCGCGCATGCCGTATTTATCGCCTTCAAGCCATGGGTCCTTGGCCGTTTTGAGCGAGTCGACAAAGGTCGGAACGCCGTCTTTCCCGACCGTATAGGTCGTGCCCTCGATTCCCCAAGTGATGAGCCGGATCATTTCGTCCGAATATTGATAATCGATGAATTTGATCAATTCCTCAGGGTTTTTCGCTTTGGAGCTTACGCCGTACGCTCCCCAGCCCAAGTCAGGGGTATTGCCGTTCACAACTTCCTGCCACGCCTTTCCGTACTTCGGATTGTCGGGATACAGCGAAACCGCGAAAATCTTGCCGTCGTCGGCCGTTCTCGTGTACTCGGCAGGCGTCGTGAACCACTGCGTCAGCCACATCAGGTTGTCGCCGTTCAGCGCTTTTCTTTTCAGCGTATCGTCCGTATCAATCGTGTACTCCGGATCCAGCAGCTTCTCCGCATACAGCTTATTCGCAAATTGGAGCGCATCTTTATATCCTTCTTCCAAAACGCCGTATACGTATTTCTCTCCGTCCCAGAAGATATCGTCCCGGATGTGATTCGCGGAGAACAGCGATCTCAGGCTGTTAAATTTGGTTGCGACGGGATATTTGTTCGGATAGAGCTCTTTAAGTTTTTTGGCGGCTTCATAAAATTCATCGAGCGTTTCCGGAATTTTGATGTTATTGGCCTTGAACACGTCATAGCGGTAAGACGACGTATTCTGAATGAGCACGCCGCGATCCTCGGGGAACCTGGGCGTAGAGGTTTCTTTGAAGGTGTACATCTTGCCGTCGGCATCCGTTACCCGCTTCATTCCGTTCTTGACCTTGCTAATGTAGTTCATGTAGTTCGGCATTAAATCTTTATATTGGGTTAACTCGAGAAGCTGGCCCTGCTCGGCCATTTCGCTCGTATCATAGAACAATGGCGTCACGAAGAAGTCCGTCAGATCGTCGCTTGCGATCATGAGCTTGACCTTTTCGTCATACTCGGAAGACGGAATATAGTTATATTTGATTTCTACCTTCTTGCCCATGTAAGCTTCCATGCGTTTATGCCATTCCTTGCCCACCAGGCTATTCGGATTATCCACGCCGTTTGCGGGCAGCGTCACCGAGAAGCGCATCACGTCTTGATTGTCTTCGTCGGCAACGGAATTCCCGGACTTATTCGAACATGCCGAAAAAACCATCAGCACGACCAGCCCAAGGACAAACATTTTTGCCAGTTTGTTCATTCGATTCCCCCCTAATTTGCAAATAAACCCTTCTTCGAATTCCGTTATTCAAAGCGCGTCATGAACCGTCTACCCTCACCCCCCTTACACCGCAATATCCGCACCTCATCCTTTGATGGAGCCGACGAATATCCCTTTGGTGAAATGCTTCTGGAAGATCGGGTAGATACACATGATCGGAAACATGGTAATAATGATGACGCTCATTCGCACCGCCTTCGGATCAAGCGTTTCGCCCGGGGCGTTAATGGCAACCGAGCCGCTTCCGACCCGCCCTTGAATCGCCGTCGTATCCAAGGTGAACAGGTAATTCCGGAGCACCATCTGCAAAGGATACATGTCCTGATTTCGCAGATAAATCAAAGCTTCAAACCAACTGTTCCAGCTTCCGACCAGACCGAACAGGGCAAAGGTTGCAAAAAGCGCCTTCGACAACGGCAGGATGATCTTGAATAGCACCACCAAATCATTCGCGCCGTCGATATAGGCGGAGTCCTTCAGCTCTGAAGGAATATTCAGGAAGAAGGTCCGAAACAGGAACACATTATAAGCGCTGATCGCGCCGGGCAGAATCATGACCCATACCGTATCTAACAGATGGAGACTCCGCATAAGCAGATAGGTCGGGATTAAGCCGCCGCCGAAAAACATCGTAATCATGAGAAAGATGGTCAGAAATTTCTTGCCCGCAAATCCCGGAACCGTGAGCGGATACGCCATCAGCGCCGTAAACAGCAGCATGATGCCTGTAGAGCCTGCCGCATAGACGATGGAGTTCAGGTACCCTTTAAAAATGTACGGATCCTGGAACACCGTCGTATACGCTTCCAAGTTAAACCCCTTAGGCCAAATCGTTACGCTTCCGGAGGAAATGTAACGCGTGCCGCTTAGCGACGTCGCGATAATGTTTAGAATCGGGTACAGCACGACAATCAGGATGAACAGCATGATAACAATATTGATCACATCGAAAACTCTGGAACCCAGGCTCTCCTTTTTCAACATCCCACCACCTAGAACAAACTCGTTTCTGAAATTTTCCGGCTGATCCAATTGGTCAAGAAAAGAATGATAAAGGATATGGCCGACATGAATAATCCAATCGCCGTCGTGTACTCGTATTGCGCCCCCAGTATACCTTGACGATAAACATAGGACCCGATGACGTCCGCTACCTCGTAAGTCTCAGGCGAATAGAGCAGAATGATCTTTTGGAAATCGCTCCCGAGGATGCCCCCCACGGCAAAAATCAGCAAAATGATGGTGGTCGGCTTAAGCGACGGCCATGTGATGTGCACGACCTTCTTCCATCGGCTTGCGCCGTCTACCTCTGCTACGTCATACAGCGTAGGATCTATTCCGCTCAATGCGGCAAGGTAGATGATCGTGCCGAACCCGACGCCCTGCCATATGCCGGAAGAGATGAAGATGGTACGGAAGTAGTCCGGCTCAAGGAGAAACATGACCGGATCTCCGCCAAAGAAGGCGACGATATGGTTGAATAAACCGTCTCTCGCGGTAAACTCCTTCAGCATTCCCGCAACGATGACGACGGAAATAAAATGCGGGAAATAAGAAACGGTCTGCACAAGCTTCTTAAAACCCTTGTTTTTCAACTCATTAAACAGTAGAGCCAATATAATCGGCGCCGGGAACGACCATAACAAAGTATACAAACCAAGAAGCAACGTGTTCTTTAAAACCCTGAACGCCATGGGATCGTTGAAAAAGGCCGTGAAGTACTTCAGCCCCACCCATTCGCTCCCCCATATGCCCTTGGAAGCATTGAAATCTTTGAAAGCGATTAAAATTCCGTACATCGGAACATAGTGAAAGATTAACAGCGTCAGAAAGCCGGGAAGCACCATAAGGTATAGATAGCGGTGCCTGACGATTCTGGCGACGAGCCTGTTATTGGTTGTCTTCAAAAATACACCTCCTGACTGCTAACATGCCGTGGACGGATACGGCTGACACGATTACTTGCAGCACATGAGCCCGGCCAACCCTGTTCGCTTCTTATGTAAACGCATTCACTTTCACCTCCAGACTTACTTCGAAAGCGAATTAGCTTCCAGCCACGGTCCCATACAGCCCATTTATCCCATGCTGTTCCACAAGTTATTATGTTAGGTTAAAAAATAACACATACCTTTTATCCCGTCAACATATAAAAAAATCTAAAATTTCACTTGATGTTGGTATACTATCTGTGGATGATCCCGAACTGGCGATAGCGATGTGGCGTCAGGTTATGCTTCCGCTTGAACAAGTCATAGAAGTAGCTGACGTTATCAAGTCCGATCTCCAGGCTGATATCCACGATTTCCATATCGGTGTTTAACAACAAATTCTCCGCATATGACATTCTCAATTCGTTAATGTACTGGGTCGGGGACATCCCGAGATGTTTTCTGAACATTCTGCATACGTAGGCATGCGATTTGCCCGAAAGCTCAACAAGCGCAGCCGTTCCCCGCGTGAAATGCTCTTTCTTTTTCGCGTCTCTGCAGAGGATCTTGAACCATTCCGGCTGTCCGGTTCGTTCAATCGGATCCTCTTCGGCTTTGATGTACCGGGAGAACAGGTCGGTCAAGATGGCTCTAACCTCCGCTTTGACGGCCGGCTTCTTCTCCTGCGGGATCAGGCTAAGCTGGTCCAGCCGGTACCGCACGTATTCCTTCTCCGTTTTGGACAGCAAGGTCGACGGCGGCATGGCCGGCTCAAGCAGCCTTCCGCTCGGGAAACCTTCTCCCAAGAAAGAAATCAGGTCGTCCATGACCTCCCGGTTGAACGATAAATTGATGAACTGGCAATCGCCATCCGTCGTCTGCTCATAGCAATGGACATCCCGGTCGCGTATGAACACGAGCGTATTTTCCTCCAGCAACTGACGGTCGCCGTTAATGACATGCACGACGCTTCCCTTCAGAATCAGAAACAATTCAAAGAAGTCATGCGTATGCATGCCGATCGTATCGCGCACCGAGGCGATCCATCGGTAGTGGGCCTGAATTTCCGAATCAATGCCGTCTGCCGCAAGAAGCTTCAACATAGGCGATATCCCTCCTTGTTTGAAGTGACGAGTTTCTTCGATGTCAAAACACCATAATGTTTTCAAAAATGGAGCAAGATTTGGAGCAAAATTTTCGGTTAGCATAGATTTGTCATTGAAGCCTGAAAGGAGATTTGCCACGAATGAACTTACCCAAACTGCGTCAGCAATTCGAAGAAAACAAACGCATTTATGAAAGCGCCAAGCTTGTCTTCCGCGGAGTCGAAGGCTTCGATGTCTACAATCCTTCGATTCCGTTCGAATGGAACGGCAAGCGCTACATGTACGGACGCGTAGAGAAGCGGCACGAGTGGGCGAGGTCTTGGGTTCGCCTGTTCGAGCAGAGCGGTCCGGACGAGTGGACCGTCGTGCCGGATACGATGATCTATCAGCTGGAAGACCCTTATATCAGCGTGATCGACAAGCAGCTCGTACTCGGCGGCACGCATGTGCGTTACAACCAGGGACGGCTCGATACTTTCTACGGTTATTTCTATAAAGGCCGCGATCTTCATGATCTCTTCTACTTCACGACCGGCCCGGAATATATGAAGGACATTCGGCTCGTAGAGCTTCGAGGCGGAAAGATCGGCGTCTTCTCCAGACCGCGCGGCGAAGAAATACGCAAGGAATTCGGAAGCGAATCCTTAGTCGGGTTCACGATCATCGACAGCCTGGGCGACCTGTCTCGGGAAGTCATCGAGAACGCCCCGTATATCCGCGGACTGTTCGGCAAGGATGAGTGGGGCGGCTGCAACCAGGCATACTTGCTCGAGAGCGGCAAGATCGGCGTTATCGGCCATATCTGCTACGCTCAAGGGGATCGATCGACCTATATGAATATGGCCTTCGTGTTGGACCCGCTGACGAATCAATTCTCGGATTTGAAAATCATCGGCACCCGCCCTTGTTATCCGGATGGCCCCGCCAAGAAGCCGCATCTGACCGACTGCGCGTTCACCGCAGGCATCGAACTGCGTCCCGACGGCAAGGTTAATTTGTACAGCGGCATCGGCGATACCGAAGCAGCACGCATCGTCATCGACTATCCGTTCGAGAAGGAAGGTGCCATCGTCACCTTCTAGACTGAAATTTCATATCGAAGTACCCGAGCTGCCCGGATTCCCTGGCAGCTCGTTGGTGTTCCCTTCCGGAGTTATTATAATATTTCATTGGATATAACATACATTATTTGACCACATAGTAATACAAAATCTCATGAAATTGCAAACCTTTTTTCAATGAAATCCCGGCTTTTAAATCCTTGATTTCTGAAAAGCCACCCAAGCATGGGGCTTGTTTTTTGGGGATACCTCACAAGTACGTATGCTTTTTAAGTCGATGTGCGTTATAATTGAGGAAATGTTGATATGAGGTGAACCTACTTTGAGCAACAAAGACTTGGCTCAGCCAAAGTACCAGATGGTAAAAGACTATGTCTTGTCCCAGATCGAGAATCGGGAATTTACAAAGGACGATCGGATTCCCAGCGAATCGGAATTTTCCAAGCTGCTGGACGTCAGCTCCATCACTGTGCGTAAAGCGCTGTCGGAGCTGGTCAACGAGGGTGTGATCTACCGCGTTAGGGGAAAGGGGAGTTTTGTCGCCAGCCAGGCAACCGTCTCGGAGAAGACCTCAAATCTGGTCGCCTTTGTCATTTCCGGCATCGACTTGTACGATAGTTCGTATATGCAGATTATGAGGGGGATACAGTCCTTCTTGGGCAAGCATGGATGCAAGCTGATCATCGAATTTGTGGAGAACGACTTCGAACAAGAACGTGAGCTCATTCTGGAGTTGATTCAATCGGAACTGAAAGGAATACTCATCTATTCCTCGGATCCCGAGGCTGCGAAGAGCTATCTCGGGGAGATTCGCAAAAAGTCGATTCCGTTCGTCATGCTCGACCGTTCCCCTTCCGGCTATCCGGTCGACGTCGTTACCTGTAACAACCACGACGGAGCCTATGAAGCCGTAGAATACTTGATCAAGCAAGGCCATCGGAAAATCGGATTTGCCGCTTACGACTACCACTTGAGCACGGAGGTCGAAAGGTATAACGGTTATTGTAACGCCATGTCAAATTCGTCCATTCCGATACCGGAATCGCTCTTGTTTCTGGACAAACGGCTCGATTACGCTGCGCTTGCGCGCCTGATCCAAAACGGAGAGCTGACCGCACTGTTCTGCGCGAACGACAAGCGGGCCCTTGAAATACTCGAACAGCTCACCGCACTTGACATTCGTATCCCCGAACAGGTATCCCTCATGGGTTTTGACGATTTCGAAAGCTCCAAATTCGCCAAAGTCGCCTTGAGCACGGTAAAGCAATATTTCGACGCCCTTGGCTATGAGGGTGCCAAACTGCTGTTCGAAATTGCCGAAGGCTCGTCTTACGGCAACAAGAAAGTCATGTTGTCTACCAGCTTGGTCATACGTGACACGATCAAGCCAGTTCAAGGGTAAATGACACGGCGATTGGCTCCAGGTATTGCTGGGGCGTCAACCGCTTCCAATACAAATTCGGCGACCTGTCACCGGCAGAATACCGGGAACAAGTCGCCGTTTTTTACTGTCTACTTGACGGGGCTATGACCACGCCCTGGGCTCTATTTCACTCAAACAATGAACAGTCATTATTTTATGAGCTTTTTGGCTCCCAAGACGTCAGTCCCTGCGGCTGCTTCTCATGCCAACGCATCAATTCGCTTCCAGCCGACAAACGTGCTAAGCTTTTACGGCTTTGATCATTAAAAACAAAGGAATTCTCATTCTTCGCCGATACGTCTCTTGATTGCGAAAGTTCTCTTCCCGCGGTCTCGATTCCTTCAAACTCTCAATGACAAACCCCGCTTTTTGCAGGCCGACAAAATAGTCCTCGATCGTTCTATGGTACTTGATCACCTTTCCTCCCAGCCACTCCTGCTCCCGGGCTCCGGCATAAAAATAATTGTCGACGATCCATTCCTGCTTGAAGCCTTCCGGTTTAAAGGTCCCATATGAAGACGTGATCACGGGATGTTCCACCGAAAAAATAAAGGTGCCTCCATGCGCCAAAGCGTTATAAACCTTATCAAAGATGGCGACTATATCGTTGATGTAATGTAAAACGAGCCTCGAAACGACCATGTCATAAGAAGACGAAGGAAACTCCCATTCTTCGATCGCGGCATGAATCACCTTCCCGTTGGCCCTCGTCATCGTTTCCTGCGAACGCTCGACCATATTCCTTGATCCCTCGATTCCCGTATACGATCCGGCCCCCAGATCCAAAAGCTCATTGCCGAATGCCGCCGTTCCGCACCCTAAATCCAAAATATTTTTTTCTTTGACTTCGTCCATAAAGTCCATGAAAATAGGTTTTTCAATCGTATCGTTTGCGTTTTCGTCCCATTGCCTGCGTTCCAGGTACCTATTCAAAACATGTTCGTCCTCGTAAAATTGAAATCCTTTGTAATCCATTGTGGGGTCCCCTCCTTTGCCATTTTGGCTTACTCTCCATATCTCTCGAAAAAAAACGGAAAAAATATTGATTATTGGACGATCTCTCTCTCAAATCTTGCGCATTTCTTTCGTAGGCCTATTGGTTTTGAGAGTTATCGATCCCTAGCTTCATGACGAAGAATGGATTGCCTGCAGTTTCGGATCTCATTTTTCAAGAAGCGTACGTAAAATCGTTGCCATCATGTTGTCATAGTCCCGATCCGTATTGTCAATCACCCTCGAATAAAACGGAAGTTCCTTGATGGCGTCCATCTCCAGCTTTTTTCGGCGAATGTAATATGCGATGGTTTCTTCCGCCGCCCACTTCGGTTTGGAACGGATATTAGCCGTATGTTCCAGGGACTCATTGACGCTGCTTTGAGACAAGTAAAACAAGACCGGGTTTAGCGGTTTAATGATATGGGCTAACTTGCCTAGATATTCAATGATTTCGCGTTCGCTTACTTCAGGGTATAATCTGTGGATGTCATGGATTTGGTGCTGAAACAGGACACTCTCGAAAATCGTTACCGTATCCTGTTTCTTCGCCGAGGCTGCGAATTTTTCAAACCGCTTGCAAAATACCTCCTTAAATGTATCAAACGATACCACCGGCCGATCGGAATAACAAAATTCTTTTGAGCGCAAGTATTCCAGCAGCGAATCATCCCGGGAATCCGGTTCGGTCGATTGGTACGGCGTGAGAGCATAGGCGTCTTCTATAACGGAAATTTGCTTTAACCAGTCCGCTTGCTGCGGATACTTTGAAAGCAGTTCCATAAATTCGCTCGTAGTCAGATAAGCGTAAAATGGCAAATCAATCGGATGTTCGCTGCCTTCCACAAAAACGGCGGAATCCGTTCCATGTTCCTTAAAAGAAGCATGCAGAAGCTGAGATGTAGTGGTTTTTCCCGATCCGGGAATCCCTTCGAATAGAATTAATTTTGTTGCGGTCAAAGCATGTCCTCCTAATGAAAGGTTTCTATGTACTCGGGACTAACACGCGTAATGATCAGGCTTTTCTTAAATGATAGGATGATATCTACCGTTGAATTCCAATTGCCGGAATCCAAATCAGTGCGGCCGTTGGTGTTATTGGATCATCCACATAAACTCCGCCCGGGTTATTTCCGATAAACGATCGCCTTTACTTCGATATTCTGACACTGTTCAGCGATATGTCGTATTTTATAAAAATCCTGTTTATTAAGTTCTAGTATCATTTTTTGTTCTCCTTGATACCTAATTTGCCCCGCATGCTTATGAATTTCAATTCGCTTTCTCATGCTCGTTCCATTAAAATATCCATAATCTCTTTATTAATCATTTCAGCTTGTTCGTGATTGATCGCATGCCCTGCCTCCGGAATAATTTTGTAATGGAACCGATGGTCTCTTAACCTTTGGATGGCTTTCGGATGGCTGAATTATCTGCCGTTCCATGAAAAAGCATAAGTGGCGGATGCTGCGGATCACCGGCTGTTATGATATGCGTTTGACCATAAGAAGTATGGATATCGCATTCCGCAACATCCACGCCCCAAGCCTGCAGCAGCTGATCATACGAATCCAGTATGAGTTGCCTTCCGGATAAGCTTTTATACCGATCCATGCTGACACCCTTTCTTTTGCAAAATTTCGTTCGCCAAAACCTCCGCCAGCACGTCACGATTAAACTCATTCAAACCTATGATCGTTGCGTTCTTTGAATACTTGATTTTATCGATCTCGGGGTGGCCCGTAACAGGAACGGTTCCAAGAACGATATGATCGCTCAAGGAAACCACTTTCTGTACGATGTGTTGAAAAGAGACGGATAACATTTGCATAAATCCAATCTCGTCAATGACGATGATTCTCTTGGAAGATAAGGCGTCTTGTAATACTTTTATGGCAAATGGTTCGAATGTTTCGATATCGACTCCGTACCTTCCAATTCGCGTTTGGCTGGGGTTTTCCACATTGGCGATTTCCACGCTCTCCCCGTTCATGGACACGCATCGGAATCCTACCCGCCCCTTTGCATCGGTGATTTCCTCCGTATAGAATCCGCCGCAAATGTCCGCTCCGATATCGTTTATAAGTTTTTTAATCATGGTGGATTTGCCTATTCCGGGTTTTCCCGTGAGTAAAAACACATTTTTGGAATGGTTCGGTTCCCCGTCTGATCCGGACAGCCCTTTAAAATTGGGTGAGTTCAATTCGGTAATAGGTTTGGCCTGTTCATGCATCGTGAATCCCCGCCTGTCTCATATTTTGAATTTCGGAATCCGTTCTTCTTCTTGCAGGACGATAAAAAAAGACCCAGCCTGAGATAGCCTTATCTTAAGCCGGGTCGCGGGTTGTATTTTATGATTATACCTCATGGAGCCAAAGGAAGTTATAATCCGTTCATTTTTCTTGCGATTTTAATATTTGGTCGTTCACAAATGCTTTTAAGAAAAAAAGTTCATTTTCATTGGGTTTCCGGTTGTGCTCCATTTCAAAAGCCTCTACTGCCCTCTCCATGGATGTGGATTTTACGACATTGCTCGTTGAAATGAGCTCTTTCCAATACATGTCCATCTCCTCTACATCACAAATGGATTCATGGCCAAGCAAAAAATGAGTCGCATCATATGTCCGAATATCCTCGATCATCGGCAATAACAAAGCTTGCTTAAAATGATACAAAGAATTTTTGGTGGTGCCGTAAGCGCTATCCCCCAGAAAAAGGACCTTTTCATCCGGAATGTAGACGATCGTTGAATCATCCGTATGCGTGCTGCGAATGGTTTCAAGAACGCAAACTTTATTTCCCAAGTCCAGACGCAGCGATCCCTCAAAAATGATATCCGGCGAAGCTAACCGGAAGGTGTCTCTTCCTGGTATTTCGCTGATGATGGTCTCCACACATTGTGAAGTCATCTTCTTGGCATCTGCATATTCCTGGAGAGAATGATCGTCAAACGAAAAGCTGCGCCAATCCTGAATGATTTGATTCGTTCGGGTATTTACAATGATGGCAGCTGCTTCAAATTCGTTCATCCCGAGAATATGGTCCCAATGCGCATGCGTGATCGCCAAATATTTAATCGGAGGCACTTTCAACTTCCCGATGTCATGCAAAAAATCCCTTGCGTGCTGAACTGAATTGCCGCTGTCTATAACCAAGCTGTATTTGTCTCCGCAAACCAATCCGAGCGTCGGTCTTTCTTTATCGTTTTGGTTCGGCATGTAATAGATCGATTCGCTTATTTTATTTAGCATGTCAGATCTCCTCCATATATTTATTTGAACGGGAAAGAGAAAATCCGCATGCTTTTCGGATGCACTTTAGATTTTCCCAGTTTATTTGGTTACCAATGGAATCGCCTCCTAAATAAATAACATGTGTTGGATGAAGCTACGGGCTTGCCGTGGCCGTGCCCCTCACGAATTATGTAATCAAACAACTCCCAATAATTCTTTTAATTCCCTTACGATGTACTTCGGTTGATATTCCTTAGATATGGAATGACCGTTCCTATTGTAGTAGCAAAAATCGATCCCCGCGTTCCGGGCGCCTTGATAATCGTCGGTTAATGAATCGCCCGCCTTCCCCACCAGACTAATATTTACATTTTATAACAACATCCTCAGCATGGAAATGTATGGTTTGGTTTAAATTATTTTAGGATTTCACGTAACGTCCCATATTTCACTAACCTGAAGTTTCCTTACGATTTGTTCTTGTATTCAATAATAATTCTTATAATCGCAAGGACCAGGCAAAAGATGCCCGCAGCCAGCCCTATATACATGGATGTATAAGCAAGCCGGGGAATTTCCCCATCTCCCACAGGCCCGACTTTAGGCTGATCCAAGGACCATAGTCTATATGAAGCCAAGGCAATGATGACTAAGGATATGAATACAGAAATGATTCCTCTTTTCATAAGCTGCCCCCCTTTTGCTTCAATGGTTATGATCTATTCTCTTTTATTCTCTTCCGAATCCATGTATTGCTCCAATTCCTTTTCGATCTCCTCATTGCTTGCGTGAAATTCCTTGGTTTCGTCTATGCCATTCAGCTTTTCGATCTTTTGCAGCCTTTCTTTTAATCTTTGAATCTCGCCATACAGATACCCGATGATTCCCGTTAGAAGCAGCAAGAAAACCAATCCGCCAATTCCGCCCATGGTTAAAGTTAGAACAAAATATACCAAAACGCTTATGATGATGCCGATGATAAAATACATTTATTGTTTCTCCCATCGATTGTAATGGCAACCATTCACCTGTATTGTCCCAACTGCTAACAACCAACCTAATCGTTATTTGCGTTTATGAACCTTCCAATGCCATATTGCTCATCTTTTTGGTTTGAAGGGAACATTGGCGTGGTTTGGCCGGCGTTCACTTGAATTTCTCCGTTCGGTTGCACGACTTCATGATTAAATTCCAGATAGCTTCCTATAATGGCTCCCCCTGATTCTAAGATGTAAACTACAATATGGTTGTAGTGATCCGTTTTTTCCTTCAGCACGTACCCGGTTTCGATAACATCCTTATTCAGGTACGGAGACAAATCAACATGTCCTTCGGTTCGGATCTTATCGACATGCTCTTGATAATCCTGTAAGGTGTTTGCCTTAAACCTTGTTTCCGAATAATATTGCCCAATATGCCATCCATATTGTTGCAAATATTCCGTATGCAGCGGATTGTAAATCTCAACAGATTCTTTTGTATGTTCTTTGCATCCAGCCAGTACCAACAGGACAAGCAACGTCATGATCATGGACCGCACATGGAGCACCTCCATTTGTTTTTAAGCCTTTTCGGCCGAGGTCATTCCATAATTATACATTTAATAACAAAAGAACGGTAGGTTTACATGGCCTCCAAAAAAAAAATAATCAAGAACCGAACTTTTTTT
>Ga0180220_1001737_pt1 | contig 15381 bp, 14 predicted proteins | sample eDN5th37CBELigBY_FD_151335 | JGI IMG/M metagenome (GOLD analysis project Ga0180220, IMG submission 151335) | Enriched backyard soil microbial communities from Emeryville, California, USA - eDNA 5th pass 37_C BE-Lig BY (version 2) (version 2) | ecosystem: Environmental > Terrestrial > Soil >... | reverse complement strand
CCATTGGGTGGCGGTCATTGGGCGGATGTCCGGTGAATGGGCGAGAGCAGGGCCGCGAGAGAGTGGAGAGCGATGAGCGCCCCGGCGACGGGTGCCGCCGCGTGCAGGGCCTCGATCGGATAATTGATCGCCGCCGAAAGCTGGCCTTGGGTGTCGACGACGTAGGCCCAGCCGGACGTCAGCAGCACGACGCCGACGGCAAGGGTGGCAAGCTGCACGAAGCGGTCGAGGACGGCACGCAACACGTCGGAGATGCCCTCGGGCCAGACGTCGAGGCAGACGTGGATCCCCTCGCGCACACCTGCGCTGCCCATCAGCAGCACGATCCAGGTGAACATGGCGAGGCTGAACTCCTCGGTCCAAACCGGCGGTGCGTTGAACGCGTAGCGAGCCACCACTTGATACGTCAAGGCGAGAAGCATCGCGGCGAACATGGTGATCGAGATCGCAACGGACCCCTTGGCGAGCCATCGGCTCGCCGCGTCGATCAACCGGATCATGGTGATTGGTCCCGAAGAGAATGAAGGCCAGAGCTTTGCAGATTTGACCGAACATGCAACCATGAAGCTCTGGCCGAGAGGCCTACTTCACGGCGGCCAACGCCTTGTCCATGACATCGGCACCGATGGCAGCCTTGAACCGCGCGTAGACGGGCGCCACGGAGCTGCGGAACTTCGCGGCATCGGCCACGTCGTTGATCTTCATGCCCTTGGCCTTCAGCGCCTCTATCACCTTCTGCTCGTTGGCCGCGGCCTGCTTGCGCTGCTCGATGGTCGCCGACTTGCCGGCCTTGCGCATGGCCGCCTGCAGCTCCGGCGACATCTTGTCGAAGACCTTCTTCGAGACCATCAGATGGATCACCGAGTAGGTGTGCCGCGTCAGCGACATGTATTTCGTGATCTCATACATCTTCGCGGAATCGATGATCGCGGAGGGGATCTCGAGACCGTCGAGCGCGCCCTGCTGTACGGCCGTGAACACCTCGCCCCACGCCATCGGCACCGGATTGCCGCCGAGCGACTTGAACATCTCGATGTAGACCGGGTTCTGCATCGTCCGGAATTTCACGCCCTTGACGTCCTCGGGCGAGGCGACGGGCCGCGTGTTATTGATCATGTTGCGAAAGCCGCCCTCCATCGCGCCGAGATGGATCACACCCTTCGCGGCAAGCTGCTTCGCCATGGCCTGGCCGACCTCGCCGTCGAGCACCTTCTGTGCCTGCTCGGCGGAAGCGAAGAGGAAGGGCATGTCGTAGAGCTGCAAGGCCGGCACCGTGTTCGCGACCACGGCGTTGGTGATGATCGCCATGTCGATCGTGCCGAAGCGCAGGCCCTCCATCAGCTCCTTCTCATCGCCGATCTGGCGGTTGGGAAAGAAGGCGACGTCGATGCGACCGCCGGAGTCCTTCTTCACGTCCTCGGTGAAGAGGCGGGCGCCGATCGCGTAGGGATCGGTCTGGCTGTCAGTCGCGGAAATGCCGAGCTTCAACGAAAACTTGTCCTGAGCCGCGGCAGGCAGGGCAAACAGGCAAGCTGCCATGACGGCCAACAGCCAGCGGGCACATTGCACCCGCTGCGAGAATGTCTTGATCACCTGGGCTTCCTCCTCGATTGCAGCCGGCGCCTTTGTGACGCGGCCGTCTCCTGATCGAGAGTAGGCAAGGTTGCCGGGCCCTGACAACCGGCAACACAGACGCAGCTTTGGATGCTCACTGATGCTCTCACCAAGCATCGATTGGCGCGTCGCCCGCCATACATCTGCGCAAGCGCCGGCCGCTACGAACCGGCCTTGCGGGTGGCCGCGGGCTGTGCGGCGGCGTAGGTGTGCTCTTTCGCGGGGAACCGGCGGTCGCGCACCTCGGCGGCATAGTTGCCGATGGCGCTGTCGATCGCAGCCCCGATCTCGGCATAGCGCTTGACGAACTTCGGCACCCGCTCGGCCATGCCGAGCATGTCGTCCATGACCAGGATCTGCCCGTCGCACACTGCCGACGCTCCGATGCCGATCGTCGGCACCGGCACCTCCGCCGTGATCCGCTCGGCGAGCTCCCCCGGCATCGCCTCCAGCACGATCGCGAACGCGCCGGCCTCGGCCACGGCCTTCGCGTCGGCCATCAGCCCATTCCATTGCGCTTCCGTCCGCCCCTGCACCTTGAAGCCGCCGAGCGTGTTGACGGCCTGCGGCGTGAGCCCGATATGCGCCATGACCGGAATGCCGCGGTCGACGAGATAGCGGATCGTCTCCGCCATGTGGCGCCCGCCTTCGAGCTTCACGGCGCCGCACTCTGTCTCCTTCATCACCCTCGCCGCACTGCGGAAGGCGACTTTGGGGCTCTCCTCGTAGGTGCCGAACGGCAGGTCGACGACGACGAGGGCACGCCGAGCACCACGCGTCACGGCACGGCCATGGGCGATCATCAGGTCGAGGGAGACGGGAACGGTGCTCTCGTAGCCGTGCACCACCATGGCGAGGCTGTCGCCGACCAGCAGGACATCGCAATGCTTGTCGGCGATCGCTGCCGTCAGGGTCTCGTAGGCGGTCAGCGAGACGATCGGGGCCCCACCCTTCCGCGCTGCGATATCAGGGGCGGTCAGTCGACGCGGCGGCGTGCTCGGTTGGCTGGACATGCTCCTCACGGGTCTCCTGGATCAACGGATTCATTACGCCGTCCATATGGACGGCCGGAGCCGCAAGGCCAAGCCCCGTGGCTGAATAGCGGACCCCGCCCAGCGCATAGCAAGGGCGCGAACCTGCTTCGACCTGCCATGACCCGCCGTCCGAAGCCATTGCCGCGCCGCCCCGCGGCCAGCTAAGCTCGGCGGCACTCATCACAAATATCACCCCGGGAAAGCCGTCATGCGCTGCGAGGTCGTCGCCATCGGAACAGAGCTTCTGCTCGGTGTCATCGTCGATTCCAACTCGTCTTGGATCGGCGAGCAACTGGCACTCGCGGGCATCGACTCGCTCTATCAGACCAAGGTCGGCGACAACTTCGGGCGCATGGAAGCGGTGATCCGACAGGCCCTCGAGCGCAGCGACGCCGTCATCTGCTGCGGCGGCCTCGGCCCCACCCAGGACGACATCACGCGCGACGTCATCGCCAGGGTCATGGGGGTCAGCCTCGTCCGGGACGACGCGATCGCATCCGAGATCCGGCGGCGGTTCGAGGTGCGCGGCCGCACCATGACGCTGAACAACCTACGGCAGGCCGACATTCCGGAAGGCGCCTATCCCATCCCCGAGATGCCGGGCACGGCGCCGGGGCTGGTCTGCCCGGTGGGCGACAAGGTGATCTACGCGGTCCCCGGCGTGCCGAGCGAGATGAAGGAGATGGTGGCCGGCACCGTGCTCCCCGATCTCCGGCGGCGGATGGGAGCCTCGGCCGTGATCCGCAGCCGCACGCTCCGCACGTGGGGCCTGTCCGAATCCGGCATCGACGAGATGCTGACCGACCGCATGGCCGAGCTCGATCGCCTCGGCAACCCCACCATCGCCTTCAACGCCAGCGGCATCGAGGGCATCAAGGTCCGCGTCACGGCCAAGTGCGATGACGAGGAGACGGCCGTCCGCATCCTCGATGCCGAGGATAAGATCCTGCGCGCCATACTGGGAGAGGCGGTGTTCGGCATCGACGACGAGTCGATGGAGCTGGTCGTCCTCAACGCCCTGAGGGAACGCGGGTTCACGCTCGCCGCATCGGAGTCGATCACCGGCGGCATCCTGTCGTCGCGCATGACGGCGATCGACATGGGGTTCTCCACGTTCAAGGGCGCCCTGATCCGGCCGGACCGCGATCCCGTAGAGCCGCCGCCGATGTCGCCCGAGGCGCGCAGCGTCCGTGACGCCATCGCCGCACGGGATGCCTTCAGCGCCGACATCGGCCTTGCCGTCGTGGCCGCCGACCGCGACGAAGGCGCACCTCCTGGAACAGTGTTCATTACTGCGATGTTCCGCGATACGCCCCATGCCGACATGACCGTCCTTCCCGGCGATCGCCGCCGCATGCGCGAGTACGGGGTGATCAGCGCCCTCAATTTCCTCAGGAAGACGCTGGCCGCGTGATGGCCGATCGCCAAGGGATCTCGTCAGGCCGCACGACCGAAGCCGTCGTGATTGACAGCGCAACCGCCACAGCATAGGTTGCCGCCCGATTTCCCTCGGATCTCACCTCGTGACGGCCTCGTGTCCTCGAAGCGGGCGCAGACGGCTGTCCGTCGGTTTTGAGATCCGCAAACGACCGGGGCCAGAAAATGAAAGTTCGCAATTCTCTCAAGTCGCTGCGCGGGCGCCACCGCGACAACCGCGTGGTTCGCCGCAAAGGTCGCGTGTTCGTCATCAACAAGACCAACCGGCGCTTCAAGGCCCGCCAGGGCTGATGCCGGAGGAGGGCGTCTGCCCTCCTCTCACTCATGCGCGAGGCGCCCTCTCGAACGAGGCGGCGCCTTTTGGCGTTTTGACGCCACGATTGCGTGGTTGTAGTCTTATCCCATGATGAGATCGTATCGAGCGCTGTCCCCGGCTGTTGCCGTCGCGATGGCGGTGGCATTGGCCATCTCTTCTGGGCTGCAGCCCGGCGGGGGTGTCGCGCTTGCGCAAGAGAAGTCCCCTCCCGGCGCTCATCCGCCCGTCCTCGACGGCCCGCCGAAGGACGCTCCCTCGACGCCGAACCCGCGCTCGTCGCGACCCATCCTTCCCAAGGCCCGATCGGATGGCGCCCGCTCTCTCGACCGGCTGCCGCAGACGGCCGAGGAGAAGCGTCGCCAGCTTTCCAATCTCTATGCCCAGCTCGCCACCGCCGAGGACGAGAAGGCCGCCGCCAACTTCGCGGCCAACATCGAGAAACTGTGGCGCCTGTCCGGCAGTGACACCGTCAATCTGCTGATCAGCCGGGCTGCGAAGGTCGCCGAGGAAAAGCGCAACGATCTCGCCGAGAAGCTGCTCGACCGCGCCGTCACGCTGGCGCCTGACTACACCGAGGGCTTCAGCCAGCGCGCCTTCTACTTCTATTCGCAGAGCAACCTGCCCGCCGCGCTTGGCGATCTGAGGCGCGTCCTCGCGCTCGATCCGAACCACTTCAAGGCGATGGAAGGGCTCGTGCAGATCTGGCGCGACACCGGCAACAAGAAAGCCGCCTTCGAGGTGCTGAAGCGCCTTCTCGACGTGCATCCCTTCGCGCCGGGCGCGCAGCAGGCCTACGACGAGCTCAAGGTCGAAGTCGAGGGCCGCGGTATCTGATCCGCCCGGTCTGAGCGGATGGCAGCGCGAATGGCCGTGGCGCCCGGTCGTGTTTTCACGAGATGGACGCAACTCTGAGTTGGCCGCTTTGCCTTCTCAAGCTACGGGCACTACTTCCACCTCTCCCCTTGCGATTCCTCTGCGAAACCGCCAAGTCCATCAGCCTCGGCTGCGGCACGTTTCCCCTCCCCCTCGCGGACAGGGGTTAGGGATGGAGGGACTGGACTTTGCGTGGCCGAAAATGACGATGCACCGTATCGTATCCAATCGCGCCATTTTCCCTCGCGAGCGATGAAGCGGGACGTTCACCCACCCCCGACCCCTCCCCGTCAAGGGGACGGGAGAAGTGACGGTGTCCTTTTGCAGAGGAATCCCAAGGGAGAGGTGACGCCAACGCCGATGAGCAGGCGCTATGGAAAATCCTGCGGGTTGAACTCGTTGAGCAGCGGCTCGTCCCGCGCATATCGGCCGATGTTCTCCAGGAAGAGCTCGTCCCAGCGCCCGCGCACACCGCTGCCGGCGAACGAGGTGTGCGAGGTCAACCGCACTTTCGGATGCCCCCACAGCGGGTTGTCCGCCGGTAGCGGCTCCTCATGGAAGACATCGAGGATCGCCGTCGCGAGACGGCCCCGATCGAGTGCCGCAATCATCGCCGCATCATCGATCAGTGCGCCGCGCGCAATGTTGACGAGCGTGGCTCCAGGCTTGAGGGAGGCAAAAAACGCCGTGCTCGCGAACCCGCGCGTCTCCGTATTGAGAGGGCAAGCCAGCACGACGACATCCGCATCCGGCGCAAGCTCTGGCAGGCCTGCCAGCGTTCCCGCCCGATCGACCAGCTCCGACGTCTCCGGCGATCGCCGCACGACGATCGTTGCGGCACCGAACGCCTTGGCGCGCCTGGCGATCTCCCGGCCGATGGGACCGTATCCGACGATCAGCCACGTGGTGCCGGCGATCTCGCGGTAGGGCGTGATCTTCCACGTTCGCGACGCCTGGAGCCGGCGCTGCTCCTCGATCGGCTGGAAGACCGCGAGCACCTGCCCCATCACGTACTCGGAGATCGCCACGGCCTGCGCGCTCGAGTTGGAGATGCGCGTCCCCTTCGCCGAGAGCTGCTTGTAGAAGGGATGGTCGAGGCCCGCATTGAACGTCTGCAGGACCTTGGCAGAGCGCAAAGCCAGCGCGAGATCGAAGCCGCCTTGCTGGAAGTTGTCGATGTTCATGTCGGAGGAGAACCACACGTAGTCGACCGAGACCTCTTCCGGAGGCAGCGCCTTGCCGCCGATCGTCACCCGTCCGCTCCTGTCGAACGTGGCGAGGTCCAGGTCGAGGTTCAATGCGCGGAGGCGTTTGCCGATGCGCTCGAGCGCTTTGTCGTACATCAACAGCGTGACAGGCATGGGAGCATCCTCCGGGAGAGGGTCCTAGGCTAGAATCTAAGTCGCAGCGATGCGAGCCCGTCGTCTGGCGTGGCCGGCACGCCGGATCGGACCCTACTTGTCCGTCTGCTCGGGCGGGTCGCCGAGGCGGATCGTCCAGTCGTGCGAATTGTTGGTGTCGACCTCCATGAAGCCCGCGCTCTTGTGGCCGCGCTGCTCGCAATCCGCATTTCCCTGAATGACGAAGGCCTTGTCATCGGTGCACAGCAAGGTCTGCCCGACCCATTCCCCACCGCGATCGTAGTCGACCGCATAGACGTAGAAGTACCGGCCTTTCGGCTTACCCTTGAGCAGCGTCTCGCAGGACTCGCCCGCGATCGTCCACCAGCCTTCCGACACCCAGCCCTTGTCCCCCTGGTAGCCGAGGGCCACACCGACCCGGCCGGTGGTCGCGTTGCAGATCTTCAGGTCCGCCGCCGCCGGCGTCACGGCAGCGAGCAGAAAGCCGGCGGCTGCGAGAAACAACCGGGGCAGGACTGCATCAGGCATCTGGATCGACGAGAATCGCACGGAAGTCGTTGACGTTGGTGTGGGTCGGGCCACGCGTGACGAGGGCGTCGATGGCTTCGAAGTAAGGAGTCGCATCGTTGTTGTCGAGTGACTTCGCGGCGTCCATATGGCGCGCCCGGCCGGCGGCCACGGTGCCACCGTCGACGATCGCTCCCGCCGGATCCGTAATCTGCCCGTCGCCCCCGTCGATGCCGTCGGTATCGGCCGCTATGGCCGCGATGCCGCTCACCCCGTCGATGGCAACGGCGAGCGCCAGCGCGTACTCCTGGCTGCGCCCTCCCCGGCCGTTCCGGTTGCGGACCGTCACCTCGAGCTCGCCACCCGAGATGATCGCCACCCGCTCGCCCCGCTGGCGCGCCTCGAGCGCCATCCGCGCGTGCCCGGCCGCCACCTCGCGTGCCTCCCCGGTCACGGTGTCGCCGAGATCGACCACGCGGTATCCCGCCTCCCGCGCCAGCGCTGCGGCGCGATCGAGCGACATCCTCGGCGTCGCGACGATCCGGTACTCCGAGAGGGCAAAGATCGGATCGCCGGGCTTCGGCGTCTCGTTCTCCGGATCGTCCAGCGCACGGCGCACGGCATCGGGCACGCCGAGCCCGAGTGCCTCCATGCGCGGCGCGAGCTTGTCGAGGATGGCGCGTGCGTCGGCGAGCGAGGTCGGATCGGGAACGGTCGGGCCGGAACCGATCGTCGCGGGGTCGTCACCCGGCACGTCCGAGATGGCGAGCGTCAGGATGCGTCCCGCCCGGGCACCAGCCGCCGCGAGCCGCCCGCCCTTGATGCGCGAGAGGTGGCGCCGGACGGCATTCATCTCGTGGATGTCGGCCCCGGACTTCAGAAGGCCGCGCGTCAGCGCCGTCTTCGTCGCGAGATCGATCCCTTCCGGCGCCGCCCAGAGCGACGAGGCGCCGCCGGAGAGCAGCACGAGCAGCACGTCCTTCTCCCTGACCGAGACGGCAAGAGCATGCGCGCGCCCCGCCGCTTCCTCGCTGGCGGCGTCCGGCGCCGGGTGGCGCGCCTCGGCCAGCGACAGATGCCCGGGCACCTCGTCGCCAAGTGATGCTCCGTAGCCATAGGGCGGCGTGAGGCATCCCACGACCTGACCGATCGTGCTGGTTTCGATGTAGTGCCGCTCCGCGACCACGGCCATCGCGGCCGCCGCCTTGCCCGCCCCGACAATCACCAGGCGGCCATCGGCGGGCACAGCCGGCAGTTGCCCCGACAGGCATTCCGTCGGATGGGCGGCCCGGACGGCTCCCTCGTACAGAGTGCGCAAGAGCGTGCGTCGGTCGTTTGCCAAGGCGAAGCCCTCCGAGTTGCAGGTCGAGCATACGCGCGTCGCGATGGCTTTGCTCCGGCACCTGTTGAACCTATAGTCCGAAGCCCCGAGAAGGACGAGCCCACCCTGATGGCCATCATTCCTGCGATCGACGCTCCGAGCCATCGCGTGGTTCCCGGCAAGGCCACCCGCGGCCTCGTGGTTCTTTGCGACCACGCCTCGAATCACATTCCCGAGGAATACGGGACACTCGGCCTCGATCCGACGCAACTGGACCGCCATATCGCCTACGACATCGGCGCCGAAGGCGTCAGCGTGCGCCTCGCGCAGTTGCTCGGCGCGCCGGCGGTGCTCAGCCGCTTCTCGCGCCTGCTGATCGATCCGAACCGCGGCGACGACGACCCCACCCTGATCATGCGCCTCTCGGACGGCGCGGTGGTGCCCGGCAACCGCCACCTCGACGCCGGCGAGCGCCAACGGCGGATCGAGCGCTTCTGGCGTCCCTACCACACCGCCATCACCGACGTGATCGACCGTTGCGAGGCAGCCCGCACGCCTCCGGCCATCATCTCGATCCACAGCTTCACGGAGCGCTGGAAGGGCATCCCGCGCCCGTGGCACGCCGGCATCCTCTGGGAGCGGGACCGCCGGCTCGCAGTGCCGCTGCTCGAAGCGTTCCGCGCCGAGAGCGACCTCGTCGTCGGCGAGAACCAGCCGTATCCGGGAAGCTACGAGGGCGATTGCTGCTGGCAGCACGGCGCCCAGCGCGGCCTCCCCTGGGCGATCATCGAGATCCGGCAGGACCTGATACGGGGCGAGGCCGGCCAGGCGCACTGGGCCGAGCGAATCGCCCGGATCATTGAAAGCCTTGCTCCCAATCCCGAACTTCATATCGATGGAAGACCCATCGCGGGCAAGGACAGCCGTGGAGACTGCGAAATGCCTCTCACCGACCGCTTCGACGAGAAGACCCAGACCGAGCTCGAGGCCGCCGCCTTCCGCCGCCTCGTGGAACACCTGCGCGAGAGGACCGACGTGCAGAACATCGACCTGATGAACCTCGCCGGCTTCTGCCGGAACTGCCTGTCGAACTGGTATCAGCAAGCCGCCGCGGCGCAGGGCCACCCGCTTGCCAAGGACGAGGCGCGCGAGATCATCTATGGCATGCCCTACCGGGAATGGCAGGCCAAGCATCAGACGGAAGCGTCGCCGGAGAAGCTTGCGGCATTGGAAAAGAGCCACCCGAAGAACCATTAGCCTTTCGCGACGATCGGAAGAAAGCGCCCCGAGCCGTCTCCGAATCCTGGTCCGTTGCCGCCTTTCTGCCGCGCGGCTTCCTCGGCACGCCTGCGCCATTTTTTTCGCAAAGAAGCGCGTTTCAAAACATTCGCGATATTCCCGTTCTGTCCGGACAAATCAGGTTGAAACATTCTCCCTTCCATCTGCTCGATGGATGAGCGACGATGCCAAAGAACTGGGCACGCATTAACGCGTATGCCCGGGTATGTTGCACCCAATCCTGCCGTCAATGGATGGGTGAACGTGAGCGGAAGGGCAGACATATGAGGCTGTTCGCGGCCACACGCGCGACCGGGACGAACACCTTCTCACCACTGCCGATCAGCCTCGCGTCCGACAGGAAGCCCGTTTCCTCGCGCCCGGAGAGCCTCCAGACGATGCGCCGGCGACACGCCGGGACGCCAAGATCCCATACACGAAGGTTGACCGTCCGATCCGGCCTCCCGATCAGGAGACGAAGCCCGGGCTCGTGACCTGACGCGACGCTACGAACAAAAAAGGGAGAAAAGACCAAGCATGTCCATCACAGTCCGAAAGTCGGGCGCACGCATCGCCGCCATTTTGGCTCTGGCGGCGCTCACCGCGATGCCGGCCCTCGCCGAGACCAAGACGCTCAAGGTCACGATGCACGCGGACGTCCGAACGATCGACCCGTTCTGGACCACCCAGACGATCGCCGGCATCCATGGCATGATGGTCTACGACACGCTGTTCTCGAGCGACGCCGAGCTGAAGCCTCAGCCGCAGATGGTCGACAAGTGGAACGTCAGCGAAGACCGCAAGGTCTACACGTTCACGCTGCGCGACGGCCTCAAGTTCCATGACGGCAGCCCCGTCACGGCGAAGGACGTGGTCGCATCGATGAACCGGTGGGGTAAGCGTGACGGCGCCGGCAAGCAGCTCTTCAACTATACCGCCTCGCTCGCGGCCAAGGACGACAAGACCTTCGTGTGGACGCTCAAGGAGCCCTATGGGCTTCTCATCGACACGCTGGCGAAGACCGGCACCAGCGTCCCGTTCGTGATGCGTGAGAAGGAGGCGATGGTCGATCCGTTCAAGCAGATCGAGGACGTCGTCGGCTCCGGTCCCTTCATGTTCAAGCGGGACGAATGGGTGCCCGGCTCGAAGACGGTCTACGTCAAGTTCAAGGATTACGTGCCTCGGAAGGAGCCGGCCTCGGGGCACGCCGGCGGCAAAGTCGTGAAGGTCGACCGTGTCGAGTTCATCTGGCTGTCCGACCCGCAGACGGCACAGGCCGCGCTCATGGCGGGTGAGATCGATTATCTCGAGAACCCGCAGCCCGACTTCCTGCCCATCCTCGAAGCGAACCCCGACATCAAGCTCGAGACGCATCCTGCCATGGGCACCATGGGCATCCTGCAGTTGAACCATCTCCACCCGCCCTTCAACAACGTGAAGGCGCGGCAGGCCATGCTGCACATCATCAACCCGGCCGACTTCCTCAACACCATTGCCGCCGACCCGAAGCTGCAGAAGCTCTGCTACTCGTACTTCGGCTGCGGCGTTGCCATGGAGACGGACGCCGGCAGCGAGCCCTACAAGGCGCCGAAGGATTACAAGAAGGCCGAAGCGCTGTTCAAGGAGGCCGGCTACAAGGGTGAACCGATCACCATCCTGCACGCCACCGACCACCAGTACATCAACCCGGCCAACCTGGTGATGATCCAGCAGCTTCGCAAAGCCGGCTTCCTGAAGCTCGACGTGCAGGCGATGGACTGGGGCTCGGTGGTCGCCCGGCGCGCCAAGAAGGATCCTCCCGCCAACGGCGGCTGGAACATCTTCATCACCGGCACCACCGTCCTCACATCGTCGAGTCCCATCACGCACACGTCCATCGGCATGGGCTGCGACAAGGCCTGGTTCGGCTGGCCCTGCGATGCGAAGTTCGAGGAGCTGCGCAAAGCCTGGGCGTTCGCGCCCGACCTCGATGCGCGCAAGAAGATCGCCGTCGATATCTCGAAGCGCGCCTATGAGCTCGTCCCCTACATCTCGTTCGCGCAGTGGCGCAACCCGGTCGCCTACCGCTCGGACAGGATCAGCGGCGTGATCTCCGTGCCGTCGGTTCCGCCGATGTGGAATATCGAGAAAAAGTAGCGGCGTTTCCGGGCCGGGGCCGCCGCATCCGGTCGGTCGCCCCGACCCGGGCCTCGATCCAACCCGAGCCCCGAGGCGCATCATGGCCGCATATATCCTGCGACGCTTGATCGCCACGATCCCGGTGATGATCGTGGTGGCCCTGTTCGTGTTCTTTCTTCTGCATCTGACGCCCGGCGACCCCGCGGCCGTGATTGCAGGAGACGAGGCGACGCCTGCCGACATCGAGGCGGTGCGCCGCAAGCTCGGCCTCGATCGCCCGATCTGGGAGCAGTTCGCCCTCTACGTCTGGAACCTGCTGCGCGGCGATCTCGGAACATCGATCTTCTCGAACCTGCCGGTGCTGACGCTCGTGAAGCAGCGCCTCGAGCCATCCGTGGTGCTGGCCGTCTCGACGCTCGCCGTCGCCGTCGCGCTCGCCATCCCGATGGGCGTGCTTGCGGCCGCACGGGCCCGTACGGCGGTCGATCGCATCGTGATGGGCTTCTCGGTGCTCGGCTTCGCGGTGCCCGTGTTCCTGGTCGGCTATCTGCTGATCTACGTCTTCGCCATCCACCTGCGCTGGCTGCCCGTGCAGGGCTACCGGCCGCTCTCGGAGGGCATCGTCGGCACGCTTCGCTCGATCGCGCTGCCGTCCTTAGCGCTCGGCATGACGTACATGGCCCTGATCGCACGCATCACCCGTGCGAGCATGCTGGAAGTCCTGTCGGAGGACTACATCCGTACCGCCCGCGCGAAAGGCGTCTCGAGGCCGAGCATCCTCCTGCGCCACGCCCTCAAGAACGCCGCCGTGCCGATCGTCACCGTGATCGGAATTGGCTTCGCGCTGCTGATCTCCGGTGTGGTCATCACCGAGACCGTCTTCAACATACCGGGTCTCGGACGCCTCACCGTCGATGCCATCCTCAAGCGCGACTATCCGATCATCCAGGGCCTCATCATCCTCTTTGCGGGCGCGAAGGTGCTGGTGAACCTGCTGGTCGACATCAGCTACACCTTCTTCGATCCACGCATCCGGCAGTAGGGCACGCGCATGGTCTCCACCACCGATACGCTGCCCGCCGCGGAGCAAAGGGGTCGGACTTCGGAGCTCTGGAGCTGGGCCTCCCACCACAAGACGATCGTCGCGGGGATCGCCATTCTCCTCGCGCTGGTCGCTATCGCGATTGCCGCGCCGTGGCTATCGGGTGATCCGCTGCAGTTCGAGCCGACCAACCGGCTCAGGAAGCCATCCGGTCAATTCTGGTTCGGCACCGACCAGTTCGGACGCGATGTCTACGCCCGCGTGATTCACGGCACCCGCATCTCGCTCATCGTCGGCTTGAGCGTCGCCTTCGTGGCCACTGCGATCGGTCTCTTCGTCGGCGTGATCTGCGGGTTCTACAAGCGCGTGGACGGAATCGTCATGCGCATCATGGACGGCATGATGGCGATTCCCGCCATTCTGCTCGCCATCGCCCTCATCACGCTCATGAAGGCGAGCCTGCTGATCGTGATCATCGCCATCGCCGTGCCGGAGATACCGCGTGTCGTGCGGCTGGTGCGCAGCGTCGTGCTTTCGGTGCGCACGCGGCCCTACATCGACGCCGCCATCGCCTGCGGGACGAGCAACGCCCGCATCATGGCGCGCCACATCCTGCCGAACACGGTGGCGCCGCTCATCGTGCAGGCCACCTACGTCTGCGCCTCCGCCATTCTCACCGAGGCGGGGCTCTCGTTCCTCGGCGCGGGCACGCCGCCGGAGATCCCGAGTTGGGGCAACGTCATCTCGCTCGGCCGCACATTCTTCCAGATTGCGCCGTGGATCATTTTTTTCCCCGGCGTCTTCCTCGCGGTGACGGTGCTCGCCATCAACCTCGTCGGCGACGGCCTGCGCGACATGCTCGACCCGCGCATTGCACGCCGAATGTGAGGCGACCACGATCACGGCCTTCGGGGCATGTCTTCAGAAGCCAAGCCGGTCGCGCGCCCCGCGCAAAGCTCGGTGCGCCGCATGTGACCGCGCGTCAGCGCGTCGATGCCGATTGGTCGCTCTTCTTCGGCGCCGCCTTCTGCTTCTCGATGATGGCCTTCTCGACACGGATCTCGCCGGTATCCAGCGAATAGAGGTCCGCGGGCTTGAGGACGAGACCGCCGGCCATGCGGACCGCCACGGCCATCACCAGGATGCCGAGCAATGCGCGCAACTGCTCGGGATTGAGCTTGCCCGCGACCATGACGCCGATGTGGGCACCGATGACGCCACCGAGGATCAGGGGAAGGGCGAGCGCCGCATCGATGGCGTAGTTCTGGGAGGCCTGCAGCAGCGTCGCGTAGGCGGCAACGAAGATGATCTGGAACGCCGAGGTTCCGAGCGCGATGCGCGTCGGCATCTTCAGGGTGTAGATCAGGGCGGGAACCAGAAGAAAGCCGCCGCCGACACCCATGATGGCCGTCAGCCAGCCGACGAAGGCGCCGATGGCGAGCGGCGGAATCGAGCTCATGTAGAGCTTCGAGGTCGGGAAGCGCGTCTTGAGCGGCAGCTTCGAGAGCCAGCTATGCTGGCCGCCGCGCCGTGCGCTGCCGAGCGGCTGTCCGCCGGCCTGGCGCACCAGGGCACGGACCGACTCGACCACCATCAGTCCGCCGACCACGCCCAGCATGAGGACGTAGGTCATGGTGGTGAAGAAATCGAGCTGCCCGATGGCCTTGAGGAGCTGCTGCAGCCAGATGCCGGTGGTTGCGCCGACCAGGCCGCCGGCAATGAGATAGACGCCCATCTTGATGTCGACGTTGCCGCGGCTCCAATGGCCGAGCGCACCCGACACGGACGAGGCAACCACCTGGCTCGTTCCGGTGCCGACCGCGACGGCAGGCGGCACCCCGAGGAAGATCAGCATCGGCGTGGTAATGAAGCCGCCGCCGATGCCGAACATGCCCGAGAGGACGCCGACCGCGATACCAAGCCCGAGCAGAACCGGAAGGGGCAGCGCAATCTCGGCGATGGGCAGGTAGAGGTTCATGCGGGCGGGCGGTCCTGGCTGGTCGGTGAACCGGGGGGCCGGGGAGCGGCCGCGCGGCGCAAGCGATCGTTGATGGCGGCTCCGAGACCATGCTCGGGAATCGGCATGACGGCCAGCCCTGTTGCACCGGACCGGTCGAGGCGACGCAAGGCCGCGAACAGATTTGCAGCGGCTTCGGCCAGATCGCCCCGCGGGCTGAGATTGAGGAGCGGTCCGTCGTAGGCCGGCGCATAGGGACCGAACGCCAGGAACGCCTCACCTTCGCGCGGACTAGTGGCGGAAAGACGGACGGTCAGAGCGGGAGCGTAGTGGCTTTCGAGCTGGCCCGGCGCGGAGGGCCGGTCGGAGGCGGACCGATGAAGCCGGGGCGGCATCCGGCCGGTCACCTCGGCGATCGCCTCGGCGGTGACCGCGCCGGGCCGGAGGAGGATCGGGCTGTCCTTCGGCGTGACGTCGAGGATCGTCGACTCGATGCCATGCGGGGTCGGGCCGTCGTCGAGGA
>Ga0180220_1001736_pt1 | contig 15391 bp, 6 predicted proteins | sample eDN5th37CBELigBY_FD_151335 | JGI IMG/M metagenome (GOLD analysis project Ga0180220, IMG submission 151335) | Enriched backyard soil microbial communities from Emeryville, California, USA - eDNA 5th pass 37_C BE-Lig BY (version 2) (version 2) | ecosystem: Environmental > Terrestrial > Soil >... | reverse complement strand
AACAACAACTGAGGTACTCAAGCCTATGCTAGAAAAAAGCGGATTAAAGGTAGGCGCAGATTTATTTTTAGCCTATTCTCCTGAAAGAATTGATCCTGGAAATACTTCTATTGAAATGGTAGACATACCAAAAGTTCTAAGTGGAGTCACAAAAAAATGCTCAGAAAAGGCTAACCAGTTCTATAGTCAAATTTTTAATAAAGTTGTCTTGGTTTCATCCCCGGAAGCTGCCGAACTGACAAAATTACTAGAAAACACTCATAGATTTATTAATATTTCTTTTATAAATGAATTGGCCATCATTTGTGAAAAGATGAACATTGACATTTGGGAAGTTATTGATGCAGCGAGTACCAAACCCTACGGTTTCACACCCTTTTATCCAGGACCTGGCATTGGTGGACACTGCATCCCTGTTGATCCGCTGTATTTACAATGGAAAGCACAACAGTATGAAACAAAAAGTTATTTAATTGAATACGCAAATAAAATTAACCTTGAAATGCCTAATTTTATTGTAGAAAAGTTAAAAAACTCCCTAGACCCAAAAGTTAAATTAAAAGATGCTAAGATTTTAATCTATGGGGTGACCTACAAACGGAACGTGAACGATGTAAGAGAATCTAGTGCCCTAGAGATTATCAAATTGCTTGAAAAAGAAGGGGTTCAGATCTCCTATCACGACCCGTATGTTCCTGTGCTGAAAATTGGAGGGCAAACCTTACATCATACAGAATTGAGTAATGAAGTCCTACAGCAAAGTCATTGTGTCCTGCTTATAACGGATCACTCGGGGATTCCCATCCAGCAAATTATTGATAACACTCCCTTGGTACTAGATACACGTAATATAACAAGAGGAATGCAGGGAAAGGCGAGAATCATTCGCTTAGGAGGCCAGCTATGAAAGTATTAGTGACGGGTGGTGCAGGATTTATTGGTTCCCACCTTGTGGAAAAACTCATTGGCTATGGTCATCGTGTCGTTATTTTGGATGATCTTTCAACCGGAAAGCTATCGTTCATCCAATCCCTAATAAACCATGTCCGTTGCCAATTTATACAGGGATCCGTACTGGATCGACAGCTTCTCAAAGAGGCAATGGAAAGTTGCCAGGTTGTATTCCATCTTGCTGCAGTTCTTGGGGTTAAAAACACAGTAGAAAATCCGCTAAAAGTCATTGAGGGAAATATTGATGGTACACGAAATGTATTGGAATTAGCCTATCCCAAAAAAATTAAGGTTATTTTTGCATCTACTTCGGAGGTGTACGGAAAAAATGACCAACTTCCTTTTTGTGAGGATTCAAACAGAGTTTTGGGCCCTACAACAAAGCACCGTTGGTGTTATGCCACCGCAAAAGCACTAGATGAACATATGTGTTTAGCCTATGGCGAAAAAGGACTCCCGGTCACGATCGTTCGATATTTTAATGCGTACGGGCCAAGGGCTACAGATACACAATATGGGGGGGTGATCCCTCAATTTATTACTGCAGCGCTTCGTAACAATCCCATTACTGTTTTCGGAAACGGAGAGCAAACCCGTTGCTTTACATTTATTGATGACACTGTGGAAGGAACTCTCCTAACCATGGATCACAAATTTAATAATGAAGTGTTTAACATTGGTAGTAACCAACTTCTTTCCATTAACCAATTGGCTGGGAAAATTAAGAAGCTCTGTAACTCATTATCCCCGATCATTCAAATTCCCTACGAGCAGGCTTATGGCAATGGATATGAAGATTCCAAGGATCGCATTGCTGACTTAAGAAAATCCAAACGAATATTAAATTATCAAGCATTAGTACGTATCGATGAAGGACTTCGCTATACGATTAAGTGGTACAAAAACGAATTGAACAAAAATGAAAATTGACTTTTAAATCTAAAGTTTCGTCCTCCTCCAGTAAGATTCAGGATCTGAAGTAGCCTATATGCCAGTTGAATAATTAAATGGATTGAGAATCAATGAATTGCTAACTCTTCTCGAAAAGAATATAAAGAGATAGCCCTTCTAGATTTTAGGGGTTATCTCTTTCATCCTTTATTTTAATAAAATCCACTTATCGCATATGCATAGCGAAGAGGTGTATAGCGTATACTCTCATACTGCTTCTGATGGAATTGGCGGATCCCTTTAAAGCTGGGGTATACATTGGCCTCGATGATCCAAATTTTCCCCTTATGGTCAATCCCAAGATCTATTCCAAACTCCGCAAAATGGTGTTGCGTTTGATCCATTTTGTTACATATTTGTGTACTCAATTCAATAATCTCATCAATTTTCTGCGCAACCTGGTCCGTGGAAAATCCAAATGCTACGTGAAGAGCTTGCTGTACAGAGGTTGCATGCCCTCCTTTCGCCAGGTTTGTCACGTAGCTATTGGGGATGGCATGGCGGGCCTCCATGCCATTACATATCCATTTTCCCTGGTCATCCTTTTGCATCACAACGCGAATATCGAATGGAGAAGAGTTTATTTTTACAATCGGAATCAGTTCTTGTATGATATGCTTTTCTGGAAATTTCACTTCTTGTTTTAAATAGGTCATTAATTTTCTGCCAGAAAGACGCAAGCGTACGGGTTGCTTCGGACGATGATCTATCACAAGAAAATCCTTTCCTTGAAGAAGTTGGATATAGAGAATGCCCCTCCCCCGGGAGAGGTCTACAGGTTTAATGATAGCTATGGGATGAGAGTTTAGAAAGCTATGAAGGAAATCTTTTTCTAATGACAAAACCTCTGTATGAGGAAGGTGATCGCGCAATTCGAGGTCAGAGTACAAAATCGAATGGAAATCCATCTTAGTAAAACGATAGGAATTGAAAATACGTGAATTAGTTATTTTCTTTAGTTTTTCAATCTTCTCTTCATCGTTGTGGAAATACCTTCGATAGATCACATTAGGAATTGGAAATACACCAAACTCCCATTGCGCCTCCAGGTTTTTACCACTTGGGTTAAAATAGAGTCCATGAACAATTTTTTTGTTCCAATCGATATTTTCTTCCGCAAAAGCACAAATAAAGCCTTTAATATCCTGGTACACGGCAAAACGGTCCATAAACTTTTGCATATAACTGGCAGAATAGGAATGCGGACTGTCCCCTAGCAAAAATCCAATCGTCGGCCCTATTTCAATGGTAGTTGAATTCACCCATCTGAGCTTGTAATCGATCCCATCCTTTAGATATAAATCCCGAAAAAGCTCTTTCGAGAGTACAAAATGGGAGTTCCTGTTCTGGATGTCTGATGGCTTCAGTGTTACCTTTTTGACTTGAATACTTCCAAATTGAAGATTAACGAGCCGCTCAGATTGAATACCCATTTGTCTGCACAGTAAATCTGAGCATTTGACAATCCTACTCATTCGCATGCCCTCCAGATATTTGCTGTAACAAAAAATTCCCATAGGCGATCGGCTGTTTGTACGCATTTTCCCACATCGAAAATTCTTTGGCTTCATGATACAACTCTCTTCTTTCCATCAAACCCATCTCATATAAAAATAAATCGCCTGTGGGCGAGATGACGAAATCAAAGGAAATATCAGAAAGTTGGGGGAGAAACGCCTCCAGATGCATGGCAGCTTTTAGTCCAATCATTTTCATAAGCTCAAAACTTGGTTCCAGAATCGATTCACCTTGATCATCTACCATTTGTGACAAGGAAAATGGTTGTGATCGTGTTTTTAGAGGGAATGATTTGGACGAATAAAGAAGGCCGATCATTCCACTAAGACTCCATCTGCCACGTTCATTTTTTTGGTACCCTGAATGAAGAACATACGGATGCCCTTTCCACTTAGGGAATGGAGTCCTCTCACGGACAATATAAGGTCCTTTTCCTAGGATTTCGCTTAATTGATCCCTCCAATTTTCTTCGGGAAAACTCCCTTTTTCCCACTTCCCTTTTTTTATTAACTGATAATAGAAAAGCCCATCGCGCTTCGTCAATTCTACCAACTTTTTGCCTGTCCCCTTCTCTGGATATGCCAATTGTTGATGAATGGGCAGGAGTTCCTGTGTGCTAGTACCCACAGTTTGTATTTTAGGAAGAAAAGGATGTAGCTCTTCATTCGTTTGTAAAATCCTCGTTGCCTTCACTAGGCTAAAGCGGCCTATCGGATTAAAAAGAATTGATATTTTTTGTGAGCGCAGCTTCCTTACTTTATTAATGGTGTCAGATTTCATGTTGATCGATCGATTGTGAATAACCTTCGGAATGGGGATCACACAGTTTACCAGTTCCATCTTTTTATTAAAATAATAGGCTTTTGTCTTCCCTTCTTCCAATTGTAAATGTTCAGGTTGTATAAAATACACTTGAATATTCATAGCCTTTGCAAACTTGTGGTATAAATCCAAGTGTTCACGCTCTGGATGATTCACCAAAAATTTACGAATGGTTCGCCCGTTAATGAGAATACCCATCGATCTTTCCATACGTTTCCTCCTTGCTAGATACTACCCTATTTAGATATAACGTCCCCTTCCTCTATACCCATATTACTTAAGGAGGTTTGCTATGGTAACGGCGGATATCTAGTTCGAATGGAAATAACTTTTCTTATTTGATTTTGACTCAGCAGGAGTCTATAAATCGTTCATAGATTTGATATTGCTTCCACCTTTATTTAGCAGATAACGCCCATATGCTAAGGGGGATTCAAATAGCTGGCCCCAAACCTCGAACATCTTCCCTTTTACATAACATTTCCGCTGATCGCGCAGGTTCATTTCAATAAAATACGGATGCCCCCGCTGATCAATCCCAAAGTCAAATCCGAGATCTGCCAAATGGGGTAATTTTTCATCCAAATACTTGGCAAATTGTATCGCAACCTCCTCTATGTGATCCTTCACTTTCTGTGCTTCCAAAGGATCTAGAACGATATTTAGTGGATAACACTTCCCACCTTGCGCCACATTTGTCAAAAATCTCTCCTTTGCAGCCACTTTTGCCACCAAACCTGGCACCTCCCAGGTACCCGCACTACCTTTCTGAACGGAAATCCTGATATCAAAAGGAGAGCCATTCCACTTGGCGAGTGGGATCGTTTCTTGAATATGGTATCTCCTCGGTAAAGTATCTATAAGATATGAAATCATCGCTTCTTTACTCATGACCTGCCTTACCTTTTCACCCAGGCTAACGTACTGCAGTTCCCATTCACCACTATCCAATTTTGTTACCTTTTTTATTCCCATTCCGACCGAACCTTTATTTGGTTTAAGGAAAAAAGAAGTCCATCGATCGGTGCACTTATTCAGTTGATCCTTATTAAAGGGGAGGGTCTGAGGTAAATAGGGGCGTAGTTTTTTATTCTCCTTTAAAAGTTCATAAATGTGTAATTTCCCATATAAATTCCATTGGTTAAAGACAATCCTGCCGGTTTGCACAATTAGGCTAAGCTTTCTTTTATCACCTTGGGAATACAACCGGGCACGATTATAAATCACTGTTGGGATTGCCGTTTCTTCATGTTTCCATTCATTATTTTCATAATAATAGACTACAACCCTTTCGGTTTCAGTCGAAACATCCCTTATTCGAAAGAAACAGAGCTCTAATTGATACTTTTTAGCTACTTTCTGATATAATGAAACCTTTTCGAAAGATTTTTTGTTGTTAATGACCCTGTTAAGAACAGAATTCCCAAGCAGAATACCTAATCGTTCCACTTCTTTAACACCACCTTTAATGGCTTTTAACTGCTTCTTTTATGGTATTAATAACAAAATCTAGGGGTTCTAGTTTTCTGTCTAGCAAATAGCCTATCCTTGAAAGAAGAACTTAAGGATTAAGTCTAGTGCCAGGTGGTTTGAACCTTCTGTTATAGCGAATATAGGACCTAATCCTCTTATACATGGTTTTATCCTCTAATCTGCGGAATCCACGTAATCCAGACCCGGCGTTCACCTCGATGTTCCAGATCTTCCCTGTTTTATCAATCCCCATATCAATCCCCCACAACGTTCGCCCAAGGTCTTGATTTTGTATTAATGAAGCTATCCTTAGGCAAATAAAATTCAATTCTTCTAGCAATTTCTGCACATTCTGTTTTTCCATATTTGATTTTTCGATTGCTGCCTCTACCGTCATTGCTCTCCCTTTTTTTGCTATATTTGTGGTGATTAATCCCTCTCGCGCAATTTTCGCGTATTGACCAGTCACCTCCCATTCTGATGAACCTTTTTTTCGCTGAACAATTACGCGCAAGTCGAAAGGACAATGATTAACTTCTGCTAATCTTATTCGTTGTTGGACAAGATAACGAGAATTTTTAGTCAGAGCAAGGATTTGCTCTATTAGTTTCTCTTTATTGATCCTTTTTCGATTGCTAGAATAGTGAATCTCAAATACATCATCCTTAATCATAGCAACCTTAAAAACCCCATTCCCCTTCGTCCCTGCAATAGGTTTTAGTATAATCTCTTCATATTTTTGCAGCATTTCAAAAACAGTCCCCGCGTCGAATAATCTAGTTTCCGGCAAACAGTTCCTTATTACATCATCCTGTGCCAGGATGTGATACCGTTCCCATTTAACATTTCTCATATACATTCTCTCCCTATTAATATGGTTTTAATTTCTATTAATATATGAAAATAAATCTAATGAGAAACGGCAAACATCTTATGAATTGAAAAAACTAGAAGTCTCTATATCAGGACGAGGAAAAGGACATGCAACAATACATGCCCTTTTAAAGATTGTCTTAATCTAAAATAATTTGATCAATATAACGCTCCTCACGGTTTCTCTTTCGATTTAACTTTTCATTGGTTGAGTCATCTAATGCAGAGGACTCTAGAAACTGCTCAAAATTATCTAATGAATCATCATGATAAATTGAATTAGCCGACTCCTCTGTGGCCTCTTTCTTAGGAGCTTGGCTTGGTTTATTTAAAGGCAGTTCTTTTGCAATTGATGTACCTTTTTTCATTTTACGATCATTTGATGTCGGCGACGCTTCACTTTTGACTGTTTCCTGACTAGCATTGGCAGAGACTTCTGGTTTAGTTTTGGGGCGGACTGTTGCTGGCGATAAAACCTTTTTTGCTGGCTGAGTGACATCTTCTTTTTTGGCTCTACGATTAATTGTTGTCGCTGGTACCTCATTGATTTGCTGCTGATTCGTGGGGGGTGCGGATGCGGACTTGGGTTTTCGGCGAATTGTTGCTGAAGGTAACTCTTTTATTTGTTGTTGGTTCATTGAGGGTGCGGTTGCGGCTTTGGGTTTTCGATGAACTGCGGTTGAAGGTAACTCTTTTGTTTTTTGTTGGTTCGTGGGAGCTGCGGTTGCAGCTTTGGGTTTTCGATGAACTGTGGTTGAAGGTAACTCTTTTATTTGTTGTTGGTTCGTAGGAGTTGCGGTTGCGGCTTTGGGTTTTCGATGAACTGTGGTTGCGGACATTTCCTTTTGGGATGACTGCTCTCCATGTTTGGTTTTGTCTTCTATTTTTGTTGCGCGCTGAACGGTTACTTTGTTTTTTGTTGTTAAACTTGCTTGGGTTGCTGACACCTCTTTTTTGTTTAAAGGCTTTGGAGCCTGCAGTTCAAGAGACTTTCTTTTCATCTCGGAATTGTGGACTTTTTTAATAGTTGGTTGAACCGTAACTTTCCTTTCTATGAGAGTGACCTTACTTGTTCCCTGATTGACAGACTCAACAGTTCCTACCAATGAAACTTTTCTAATCGCTCTTCTATTCCCAATCTGGTCGCCTTGTGGATGTCTGCTGTATCTTATTGTAATACAACCTGAACTTTTGAGAGCATGAAAATACTCTTTATTAAGTGTACTCATAATCTTTAATAACATTTCTCGAGCGTCTTGATTTGCAATATGGAAAAATGAATCTAGGTAAAATTTCATTCCGATTAGATTACTAACAATCCTTTCAATTCTGTTGACGAGAAGAACATTGTTTAAAAGACTCCTATTCATTTTCCTTTGCCTAGCCCATACATTTTTATTAATAAGGACAGAATGGCCAGCAATCCTTACTTTGACAAATTGACAAAATTTTGGGTTGATCTTCCACATTAGCCTCATCATCGTTAAATCAAACTTCTTTAACCCTTGTAATAACATCTGACGCCTTTCTCCGTGAATAGAAGCTCGTAGCCTGCCAATATTCCTTCTCATTCGAATGAGTTGGACGATTAATTGGTTTATCTGCCTTCGAAAATCATCCTTACCACCCGACCCAGCAGTCTGCCAAACTAAATACTTTTGCAATTTACCATCTCCTTCAAACCTATGTGCTATATCCTATTGGCGAAACGCGGAAAGGACACGGCGTTTGTTCATAGGTATCTAACACGATTTTCAAGAAAAGCTTTATTGAAAACCAGAGATTGAAAAAGTGTACCAGAATTCGGTAATCAAGTGGTGGAATTGTTGAAGTTTGGGCTTACCTAAAGGAGGATATAAAAGATGGAAGATATTCCAGCCCTCTTTCGGCTCGGATTTGTCCTTCATAACCTCGCTCAAGGACTTTTCGAATGTTTTTCAGAGGGGTTAGACCTTTTTTCTTCCCATATTGTCTGAATTATGCTAATCTTCTGACAGGTGAGAGGGTTATCACGCAGAAAAAAGGCACGCATATTATTGCGTGCCCCTTAATTATCTATTTTTTTTGCGTTTTTTCGATTTATTTCTTTGGTCCTTTTTATTTCTCAGATTTCCCTCTTTAGTGATTTGGGCCGTATGAACAGTTTGAACAGTTTCACTAGCTTCTTGTGTTTCTTCCGGTTCTACGGGGTCAGGCAGTTCCACCTTTTCCCCGATCGCAATCCATGAAAACATCCCCTGATGAGGGTCCTGTATTTTTCGGCGTACAACAGTAACCGTTGCTGTCTTATTCGTCTGTTCTTTTAATACGGCGTAGCATTCAACCATGTTAGTCATCGCTACAAGGACAAAGGGAACACTATATGGTTGGTCAAGTTCAACAACAACGTCTACCGTTTCGTCTACCCCAGAAAACTCAAAGGTACTCATTCCAAATTGCTGCAAGGTATTTTTGTATCCTGGGTTAGCCTGAACCGGGTTAAAATTCAGCTTCTCACTTGATACTGCCCCATCAACAATATGTTCGGTTTTCACTTCACCCAGAGCAATCTTTTCAGCTGTTACCGCGTGAGTAGAAATATGGTTTGAGCTAATCACATCATCTCTTAAGTGTAGGCCCGATATACTTCCATTAGCTATTTTTTCTGCTGTGATACTTTCTCTCTTTAGTTTTTCTGTGGAGATGCTGTCATCTTGCAGCTTACTAGTTGAGATGGATTGATTCTTAAGATTCATCTCTCCAATAATGTCATCCATCAGATGTTCATCCGTGATAGAAGCTTTTTCTAGGTGACGACTTTGAATCGCTCTATCTGTAATGTGTATGTCAGTAATTGAATCTGGTGCAATATTTTTTCCTGTCACCGATTGTTGACTCAGCTTTTTGTTAGTAATACTCTGATCTGATAAATGTTTTGTGGAGATAACCAGATCTTGCAAGTGTTCCGACGAAATAATTTTCAAACCAAGGTGTTGACTAAATATACTGCTATCCTTTAGATGCTCACCGGAAAGTGTCTTCTTACGCACGTGAACACCTGAAATAGCACCATGAACCAACTTTTCGCTAGTTACGCTTTGATCTTGAATCTTTTTTGTGCTCACCGAACCAGATTGCAAATGCTTTTCAGATATGGTGTTAAAGGCTAGTTTTTCACTGGTCACCGAATGATCGGCTAACTTCTCTAAAGTTACACTGCCATCCTGTAATTTATCTGTACTTACTGATCCAGATTGTAGATGCTTATCGTTTACAGCGTCAAAGGTTAACTTTTCACTAGTCACGGAGTAATCTGATAATTTCTCCCAAGTTACGCTTTGATCTTGTAGTTTTTCCGTACTCACTGAATCATCCTGTAAATGATCCTCGCTGATGGAACTTGCAATTAACTTCCCACTGGTAACCGAGTGGTCTGCTAGCTTCTCGCCTGTCACGCTTTGATCTTGCAATTTTTCCGTACTGACTGATCGATCCTGTAGATGATCTTCGCCTATGGAGGCTTCGGTTAACTTTTCTCTGGTAATCGATAGATCTGCTAACTTCTCGCGTGTCACACTTTGATCTTGTAATTTTTCCGAGCTGACTGATCCATCTAGTAAATGCTCTTCACTAATGGAGCCTACTGTTAGCTTTTCACTGGTAATCGATAGATCCGCCAACTTTTCCACGGTTACACTACTATCCTGCAATTTTTCTGTGGTCACTGATCCATCTTGTAAATGTTTTTCACTGACAGCGCCAAAAGCTAATTTTTCACTGGTTATGGATTGGTTTGACAATTTTTCATTGGTCACGCTGCCATCTTTCAGTTTCTCCGTACTCACAGACCCAACTTGCAAATGATCTTCGCCAACTGACTCTGAAATTAACTTTTCACTAGATACGGATTGATCAGACAGTTTCTCCCATGTCACACTTCCATCTTGAAGTTTCTGCGTACTTATCGTTTCAGCTAGCAGGAGCTCTCCGCTAATTGAGCCAAGTGCTAGCTTTTCACTGGTTACAGAATGATCCGACAACTTCTCCCCAGTTATACTTCCATCCTGCAGTTTCTCCGTGCTCACTGATCCAGCCTGTAGATGCCCTTCACTCACCGAGCCATTGCTTAACTTTTCTTCCGTGACCGAGCCATCTGCCAGCTTTTCTTCTGTCACACTTCTATCCTGCAGTTTCTCCGTGCTCACTGATCCAATCTGTAGATGCCCTTCACTCACCGAGCCATTGCTTAACTTTTCACCCGTAACCGAGCCATCTGCCAGCTTTTCTTCTGTTACACTTCTAACCTGCAGTTTCTCCGTACTCACTGATCCAATCTGTAGATGCCCTTCACTCACCGAGCCATTACTTAACTTTTCACCCGTAACCGAACCATCTGCCAGCTTTTCTTCTGTCACACTTCTATCCCGCAGTTTCTCCGTGCTCACTGATCCAGCCTGTAGATGCTCTTCGCTAACCGATCCATCGCTTAACTTTTCACCGGTTACCGAACCATCTGCCAGCTTCTCTTCTGTCACACTTCCATCTTGCAGTTTCTCCGTGCTTACCGAATCAACCTGGAGATGCTCTTCACTCACCGAGTCATTGCTCAATTTTTCTCTGGTCACCGAACCATCTGCCAGCTTTTCTTTTGTCACACTTCCATCCTGCAGTTTTTCCATGCTTACCGAGCCAAATTGCAGATGCTCTTCGCTAACCGATCCATCGCTTAACTTTTCACCGGTTACCGAACCATCTGCCAGCTTTTCTACAGTCACACTTCCATCCTGCAGTTTTTCCGTGCTTACCGAATCAACCTGGAGATGCTCTTCACTGACTGAGCCATTGCTTAACTTTTCACGCGTAACTGAACCGTCAGCCAGCTTTTCTTTAGTCACACTTCCATCCTGCAGTTTCTCCGTACTTACCGAGCCAAATTGCAGATGCTCTTCGCTTACCGAGCCATTGCTTAACTTTTCGCCGGTTACCGAACCTTCTGCCAGCTTCTCTTCTGTCACACTTCCATCCTGCAGTTTCTCCGTAGTTACTGATCCAGTCTGTAGATGAGCTTCACTAATGGAACTGGCCGTTAGCTTTTCACCAGTAATCGAATGATCCGCTAACTTTTCCGCTGTTACACTGCCATCCTGTAGTTGGTCATTGCTCACTGATCCAGCCCGTAGATGCTCTTCCCCAATAGCTTCAAAATCCAATTTTACGCCAGTTACCGAACGATCGTGTAACTTGGCAGAGGTTACAGTCTGATCGCTGATATGATGTTCATCAATAGAGCCTTCAGCCAACTTCTCTCCGGTGACTGATTGATTCGCCAATTTCTCAGTTGTAATACTTTGATCTTGCAATTTTTCGTTGATGATCGCTTCATTTTGGATATGGGCGGATGATATCGATTCAAGCTGTAAATGAATTCCTTGAACAATGTCTCCTGCCAGGTGATCACCTGTAATTGAACCAAGCGCAATCTTTTCACCTGTAACGGCATATGGACCTAATTTTTCCGTCGTGACACTTGCGTCATCTAATTTCGTACTCGATATGGCTTGATCTTCAATATGGTCGGTCACGATGCAATCTTTGCTTAGATGACGAGACCCAATAGATTCATTTTTTAAATGCCTACCATCCAAAGAACCTTCCCAAATGCGCTCCCCGTCAATGGAACCAATGCTTAGTTTATCTAATGTTACAGAACCGGGAGCAATTTTCTCTGAGGTGATACTAAAATCCTGAATTTTATCTGTTGTAATTGAGTCATTCTGTAAATGCTCATTCCCAACGGAATTCGGAGTAAGGTGATCGCTAACAATAGAATTTCTTGCAATATGGTCCAGCCCAATTGCCCCCGATTGAATAGTGTCACTTGTAACTGCTTCCGGTGCAAGTTTTTCTCTGGTGATACTTGCATCTGCTATTTTCTCTGTAATTATAGTGTGGTCTTTTAGTTTATCGGAGGTGACAGATTCCGCAGCAAGTTTAGCATTCGTGATCGAAAGATCAACAAGCTGTGCGGAATGGACAGAACCGTAAGCCAAATGTTCTCTTTGAACAGACTGTATCCCTATTTGTTCAGATTGGATACTTCCAGCAGCCAAATGCTCTGTTTGCACTGCTTTTGGCTGAAGATGCCGGGAAGCTACTGCCCCTTCAACCAACTTATCGGAACTAATACTATGGTTGGAGATCTTAGACTCTGTTATGGATGAATCTTTTAGTTTGTCTGTGGTAACAGATTCCGGTGCTAGATTGGATGTGTGGACAGAGTGCTTTGATAGATGTTCTGATAGAATAGATTCTCTCGTTAGGTGATTCGACCCAATCGATTCTAGTTGGATGTGCTCAGATGAGATTGACCCATTCGCTATTTTTTCGGATGTTATACTGCCATCCTTAATTTTCGGTGTTGTAACTGAATCTTTTTGCAAATGCTCAGTGCCAACAAGATCCATTGAAAGGTGATCGCTGGTAATGGCACCATAGGCAACATGTTCTTGATTGATAGCCCCCTGCTCAATGGTCTCCCGAGTGATCGACCCAATGGCTAACTTTTCTTTGGTAATAGCCGCATTAGTAATTTTTTCAGTGGTCACTGATTGATCCATTAATTTCCTGGAAGAGATAGATTCATCCGCCAGTTTAAAGGTTGTGACCGAATAATCCGCTAGGTGTTCTGAATCAACTACACCATTTGTTAAGTGCTCTTTATGAATAGCTTGAGAACCCAATTGTTCGGATTGAACACTTCCTGGTGCCAACTTCTGACTAGTGACACTACCATCCATTAGCTTCTCTGTGCTAACCGACTGCACACCCAATTTTTCCAAGGTTACTGATCCAGCTGCAAGCTTCGATTCTTCAATGGATTGATCCTGGATGTGATCTGTATCAACCGAGCCAACTGCCAAATGATCTGCTTGCACTGCCTGTGCTTGAATATGCTTAGAAGCTACTGATCGCTCAGCTATTTTCTTAGAACTGATACTCCCATCGGAAATTTTTGATTCAGTTACTGTCTGATCCATCAATTTATCTGTTGAAACAGATTCAGGTGCAAGGTTGGGAGCGTGCACGGCATGCTGCGAGAGGTGGTAGGATAAGACGGAGCCATTGGTGAGATGCTTAGACCCAATGGATTCTGCCTGAATCTGAGCTGAAGTGATAGAATCTTTAGCTATTTTTGCAGAGGTAATGGCCTGATCCTGGATTTGCTCTGTCCCTACCGAGTTTTCCGTCAACTTCTTTGTGGTAATGCTTTGATTCGCTATTTTTTTCGTTGTTACTGCGCCATCTTGAATCTTCTCAGTGGTAACAGAAGACTTGTTGAGCTTTGATTCAACAACGGCATTATCTGCTAATTGGTCACTAGACACGGCTCCGAATTGCAAATGTTTTTCCGAAATAATTCTATCCTGTAGATGTCTAGAATGGATGGATTCATCTTTAAGCTTATCTGACGTGACACTGTGATCAGCCAATTTACGCGTAGAAATGGATTGATCAATAATCTTATCAACAGAGACTGACTCTGCTGCCAGTTTGACAGTTGTGATCGAATGATCGGCAATTTTTGGGGTGCTGATACTCCCATCTAAAAGATGTCTTCGCTCAATAGCCTGTTCTTCAATGTGCTTAGATCCGACAGAGTTTTCAGCTAGTTTTTTACTCGTTATACTTCCATCCAGGAGTTTTTCCGCTTGGATAGATTTATCTTTAAAATGGTCGCCTATGATGGACCCCGGCGCAATCTTGGATCCCGTAATGGCTCCATCTGCTATCTTTTCGGAAAGAACGGAACGATCCTTTAATTTTTCCGCAGTCACTGCTTGATCAGCAAGCTTGGAAGTGTTTACTGCCTGATCAGCAATATGGGGGCTAGAAATAATTTCACCATTTAAATGGGAATGGTTAATTGCCTTTTCCTGAATATGGCTCGAACCGACTGCATCCTCGGCTAGTTTATCAGATGTAACAGAATTATTCTTCAAATGATAGGTACTGACAGCGTCATTGGCCAATTTGGCGGTATCAATAATGTTATTGGATAAGTGATCGCTTTGTATTGTCCCCTTTTTTATTTTTTCCCCGGTAATGCTTTGCTCTTGAAGCAGTTCTGTCGTAATGCTGTTTGGATGCAGATGTTTGGCAAAGATAGATCCTTCTGCGATCTTGATCGAATCAATTGTTTTGTCCGCCAACTTTTCCGAGGTGATACTGTTGTTCATTAGCTTTTCCCCGGAGATGGAACGATCGATTAACTTTTTTCCTGAGATCTGATTTTCAGCAATGTGTTTGTCTTCGATAGAATTCGGGGCTATTTTGCTGGAGATCACACTTTCGTTTGCAATCTTATTGCTGTCAATCGCGTAGTCCATAAGTGCTTCCCGATGAATACTGTCAGGTTTAATTTTACTTGCATCAATCGATTGATTAGCAATCTTCTCATTCGTGACAGCCTGATCATAAATGTCATCTGTATAAATAATAGGCTGTCCGGGACCCTTACGCCTCTCTTTTAATCTGGATTCCTTTTCAATTTTAGTTTCCCTTTCAAGTTTTCCGGTTAACTTCTTTTTAGCTTTCTTTTCAATCGATGGTTCTGCATTTACGGTTTTAACTTGTTCCGTATTCGGTTCTATTTTTTCGAGGGTTTCACTAACCGTAACACTGATCTCCTTTTCTACTTCTTCCGACCAATTTTGCTTGGAGATCTGCTCGCTTGTTTCCTCATCGGTCAACCCCATTTTTTTATTGAAATCATTGATCAAATCTAAACTAAGTGTTGAACCCAAACTTATATCTTTTCCTTTGC
>Ga0180220_1001735_pt1 | contig 15394 bp, 12 predicted proteins | sample eDN5th37CBELigBY_FD_151335 | JGI IMG/M metagenome (GOLD analysis project Ga0180220, IMG submission 151335) | Enriched backyard soil microbial communities from Emeryville, California, USA - eDNA 5th pass 37_C BE-Lig BY (version 2) (version 2) | ecosystem: Environmental > Terrestrial > Soil >... | reverse complement strand
CGGGCTTGACCTTGTTGATGAGCGCGATGGTCGCCTGCACGTCATCGGCGTCGACCTGGGAGATCTCGATCGGCGTCACGCAGCGTTTCGCGACGGCCTCGCAGCTCACGAGACGGCGTGAGGCGAGGTGGATCTTCTTGAAGACGTCGCGGTTCATCGCGCACTTCTGGGCCGTCACAGAGCCCGCGGCACCCGCACCGATAATGAGAACAGTGTCCAAATCGATCTCCCAGAGCTGAGGGGGGTTGCTCGGCACGTTGTCAGGCAAGGACAACACTTCTGCGACAGTCCGTAACGTTGCGACCACTTAGTGCAGCTTGCCCCCGAGTACAATGGCATTGGCGGAAGAAGCGGCCGTTCGGCCGGGTGTGGAGACGGCGTCAACTGGGGCTTAGGTGGATTGGAGGGGCGCTTTTTTGGCTCCGACATTTCGTCTGTCACCCTCGCGCCGATCCCACGCCATCCAATGCAGATGGAGCTCCTCCCATGCTGAAGCGGACAGCCGTGCGCTTGTCGCGAGGATGACACTTTAGGGTGAGCGTTAACGGATTGCCGCTGGCGTCGAATTCTGAATTGGCCTTCACCGGCGCGAGAGGGGGCGGCGTCGGTCACGGCCCGGTGTGCCGAGATGGCGTGCAAGCGCATCGATGAAGGCCTGGTGGCGCGCTCCGGCTGCGTCGACCAAGTCCTCGTCGGGACAAAGGGACAGTGATTGGGCGGTCAATCTCAGGTCGGTCGCACCCGCATGCTCCTCGAGCACGAGCGAGACGAGATCGACCGCGATGCAGATCTCGCCCGAATGGACGATCTCCGTCGCTACGATCAGCGACTGGGGCACGACCTGATGGAAGATCGCCTCGGCCCGGAAGGCCGGCGCGCCCTTCAGGCCGAAGCGATAGAAGTCGCGGCCGCCGACGCGGAGGTCGCTCTCGTCGATGAGCATCACGTGGTCGTCGCCGAGGGTGCCGATCAGGGCGCGCTCGAGGGGGTCCGAGATGGCGGCATAAAGGCGCGCGGCGGGCACCTCGAAGGTGCCACCGAGGACGATGGTGCCGTGCTGCGTCACCGGTTGGCGTGGGAACGCCGGCATGTCTCGGCTCAAACCTGGAGATCGATCCTGTCCGCGATCTTGAGCGCGAAGGCGTAGTCGAGCGCCACCTCCTTCAACGCCTCGAAACGGCCCGAGGCGCCGCCGTGGCCCGCCTCCATGTTGATCTGCAGGAGCACGAGGTTGCCGCCGGTGTTGCGCTCGCGCAGGCGCGCGATCCACTTGGCCGGCTCCCAGTAGGTGACCCGCGGATCGGTCAGGCCGCCGTAGGCGAAGATGTGTGGGTAGGGCTTCGCCTCGACGTTCTCGTAGGGGCTGTAGGAGAGGATGCGGCGGAAGTCCTCGGCGCTCTCGATCGGGTTGCCCCACTCGGGCCACTCGGGCGGCGTGAGCGGCAGCGTCGCGTCGAGCATGGTGTTGAGGACGTCGACGAAGGGCACGTCGGCGATGATCCCGAGGAAGAGGTCCGGTGCCATGTTGGCGACGGCACCCATCAGCATACCGCCTGCCGATCCGCCGTTGGCGACGATGTTGCCGCGCCTGGTGAGGCCGAGGCTGACAAGGTGCTCGCCCGCCGCGATGAAGTCGGTGAAGGTGTTGACTTTGTTTGCGGCCTTGCCGCCGGTGTACCAGCGATAGCCCTTGTCCTTGCCGCCCCGGATGTGCGCGATGGCGAAGATGAAGCCGCGGTCGACGAGCGACAGCCGGGTGGTCGAGAAGGCGGCGGGGATCGGAATGCCGTAGGCGCCGTAGCCGTAGAGCAGCACAGGCGCGGAGCCGTCGAGCGGCGTCGTCTTGCGATAGAGCAGCGAGACCGGCACCAGCTCGCCATCCTTGGCGGGAGCGAGGATGCGCCGTGTCACGTAATCGGCCGGGTTGTGCCCCGAGGGCACCTCCTGCCGTTTCCGCAGCACGCGGGCCCGGCTCACCATGTCGTAGTCGTAGACCTCGCTTGGCGTCGTCATCGACGAGTAGGTGAAGCGGATCGTTGCCGTCTCGAACTCGTAGCCGTGCGCGAGGCCGAGGCTGTAGGCCTCCTCGTCGAAGGCGATCTGGTGCTCGTCGCCGTCGGAGAGGCGCCGGACCACGATGCGGGGCAGGCTGTCCTCGCGCTCGAGGCGGACGAGATGGTCGGCATAGAGAACGGCGTCGATGATCAGCCGGCCCGGCTTGTGCGGCACCAGCTCCCGCCAGTTTGCCATTCCCGGCGCCTCGACCGGGGCCGTCACGATGCGGAAGTCCTCGGCGCCACCGGAGTTCGTGGTGATGTAGAGGCGATCGCCGTGATGCTCGACGGCGTACTCGTGGCCGAACTTGCGCGGCTCGACAAGGCGCAACGGCTCGGTCGGACGTTCGGCATCGACGAGGTAGACCTCGCTCGTCTGGTGGTCGTGGGCGTCGATCAGGATGTAGCGGCCCGACTGTGTCGCACCCACGCCGACGTAGAAGCCGGGGTCCTTCTCCTCGTAGACGAGGACGTCGCTCTCGGCCGGCGTGCCGACCACGTGGCGATAGACGTAGAGCGGGCGGTGATTGGTATCGAGGCGGACGTAGAAGAACGTCTTGCCGTCGCGCGCCCACACCACCCCGCCGCGCGTGTCGGGGATGGCATCGGCGAGGTCGCGGCCGGTGTCGAGGTCGCGGACGCGGACGGTGTAGAGCTCCGAGCCCTTGTCGTCGACCGCGTAGGCGAGCAGCTTGTGGTCGTCGCTGTGGCTGGCGCCGCCGAGGCCCCAATAGGCCTTGCCCTCCGCCTCCGCATTGCCGTCGAGAAGCACGGTGTCCGTACCGTCGGCGCCGCCGCGCGGACGGCGCATCACGCGCGGGTACTGGCCGCCGGTGACGAAGCCGCTCAGGTATTCGTAGGCGCCGTCGGGCGTGGGGACGGAGGTGTCGTCCTCCTTGATGCGGCCCTTCATCTCCTCGAAGAGGGCCGCCTGCAAAGGTTTCGTATCGGCGAGGGTCGCCTCGGTATAGGCGTTCTCGGCTTCGAGGTGCGCCCGGATGGCCGGGTCGAGCACGGCGGGATCGCGCATGACGTCCTGCCAGTTGCCGGCGCGCAGCCACGCGTAGTCATCGACCAGGGTCACGCCATGATGCACGCTCGTCACCGGGCGCTTCTCGGCGTGGGGTGGCAGGGGCTGCGGGGAGTTGGGGTTCGACATAGCGCTCGTTTCCAATCGGACGGCGGACGGTGCGTGATTGCTACCACGTCGCCCGTCCTTTCCGCCATTGCTGCCGCCACCGCGAGGGGCGGAGCACGGCAAGAGACGCCTGTAATGCGCGTCAAGTCTTGATTTGATCATGACAAGAGCGGCAGCAGTTACTAGATTTGCCTGTGTAGGCCGGACCTGGGCAAATACTGATGTCAATCTCGACAAGTATTGGCGAGCGGACGTCTCGGCCGCCGTCTACGTAGAAATAAGTGGTCCCGGATCCGTATAAATTCCGGGTTCACTGGGAGGCGCCGATGGAGGAAGTGGTGCAAGACGAGCTGATCGGGCTGACCGCCCAGATCGTCTCCGCCTATGTGAGCAAGAACGCCCTTGCGAGCGGCGATCTGCCGTCATTGATCGCAGACGTGCATCAGGCGCTGGTCCGTGCGTCGGGGAACGTGGAGTTCGTGGACAGGGACGAGCTCAAGCCCGCCGTCCCGGTCAAGAAGTCGGTGACGCCCGACTACATCATCTGTCTCGAGGACGGTAAGAAGTTCAAGTCGCTCAAGCGCCATCTGCGGACCCACTACAAGATGTCGCCGGAAGAGTACCGGACGAAATGGCAGCTTCCGCACGACTATCCGATGGTCGCCCCGAACTATGCCGCCGCACGGTCGCAGCTCGCCAAGAAGATGGGGCTCGGCACGCGGCGCGACTAATCCCGGTGACTGGGGATGCAACGCGCTCGCTCCGGAAGGCCGCGGCCGCCCAGGACGAGAGAGGCGGCGGCGCAGCGGCCAACTCGGCGTGCAAGGCCCGATGAAGGGCCGCGTGCCGCGCGAGATCGTAGGTCCAGGCGCCTGCAAGGCCGCGGCGGCGCTCCTCGCGCAGCGCACGCCGCAACCGCTGAACGAGGCGGCGATGCGTCTCCGGTGTCATCTCCGAGATCTCGTGCGGCCATATGGGTACGAGGCGCGGCAGGTCGCGTAGACGATCGTAAGGTCGCCTCGCCGCGGAAGGTGCCGGCGCGTGGGCACGGATGGGGCTCGTCCGGGGCTGGATCGCATGAGGAGGTGTGAGGGGCGACATGCTCGGTTCCGTCTCTGTTGGCGGAGACAATGCTCTCACGCCCGGGGAGAGCGGGGATAAGTCCCTCGACTTCAAGGGCTCACGTCTTGTCCGTGACCCTGTCGCGCGGCATGTAGGTCGAGCCGTGAACGGGGCCGGAGAGGACATGAGGCCGTTGAGCATCGAGTTGGTGGCCCTGAGCGCGGCGTTATGGGCGGCGATGCCGTACGACGCCGGGGCACAGTCGTGCTCGCGCGCGGATTTCGAGGCGGTGGTCGGCGAGGCCGCGCAGGCGCTGCGGAAGCTGAACCAGGAGAACAAGCCAGCCTTCCAGGCGAAGCTCCGGCAGTTGAAGGTCAAAAGGGGGTGGTCGCACGACCAGTTCCTCGCGGAGGCGGCGCCCATCGTGCAGGATCAGAAGATCGCGACCTACGACGAGCAGTCCGCCGCGTTCCTCGCGCGGATCGAGCAACTGGGCGCAGAGGGAACGACGGCGGCCTCGCCGGATTGCGGCCGACTGACGGAGGTCCGCCAGTCGATGACGGACCTGGTCGCGGTGCAGAAGGCGAAATGGGCCTATATGTTTGAACGCGTGTCGGCCGAGCTGTCGCGTTGAGCAGCGATCCCTACTTGCCCGGGGCGCGCTGCCAGCCGTTGGGGCCGAGCCGCTCCTGTGGCCCGAAGCGGTCCTTGTAGGCCATCTTGCGCGAGCCTTCGATCCAGTAGCCGAGGTAGAGATAGGGCAGGCCCAGCCGGCGTGCCTCGGCGATCTGCTCGAGGATCATGTAGGTGCCGAGGCTGCGGTCCTCGTCGTCCGTATCGTAGAAGCTGTAGACCATCGAGATGCCGTCGGAGAGGCGGTCGCAGAGCGCAATCCCCTTGAGGGTGCCGGGCATCGGGCGCTCGCGGCTCGCGGACGAGGCGGGCTCCTCCGGCAGACGATATTCCGTGAGGAAGGTGTCGATGATCGAGTCCTCGATCATCGTCGCATAGTCGAGCACCGTCATGTCGGCCATGCCGCCGTCGCCGTGCCGCTGATCGATGTAGCCGCGGAAGAGGCTGTACTGCTCGGAGGTCGGCACTGCGGCGATGCGTCTGGCGACCATGTCGCTGTTGCGGGCCATGACGCGGCGGAATGAGCGGCTCGGCTCGAACTCGTCGACGATGACGCGGATCGAGACACAGGCCTGGCAGCCCTCGCAATAGGGCATGTAGGCGATGTTCTGGCTGCGCCTGAAGCCGCCCCTGAGCAGGCTGTCGACCAGCGCCCGAGGCTTGTCGTTCGTCAAATGGGTGAAGAGCTTGCGTTCGCTGCGCCCGGGGAGATAGGGGCACGCCTGCGGAGCGGTGACATAGAACTCAGGAAAGTTCTTCTGCTGCTCCGACATCCTGCGTTGCATCCTTCGTCGATGAGAGGGAGCGAACGGCCTATGCGAAGCGTCCCAGCACGCCAACTTATGAAGCTCGGCGATCTACATCAAGTGGCGGCGCAACACGTGAATGACGCATGCCCGCCGCGGCCGGCTTGACGCTAGCGGCGTCCGCGGCCGTCAGCCGCCGGCATTGATGATCCGAGCGGCGCGCGGCGCGAAGTAGGTGAGAATGCCGTCGGCGCCGGCGCGCTTGAAGGCGAGCAGGGATTCCATCATGACGCGGTCGCCGTCGAGCCAGCCGTTGCGGGCGGCCGCCTCGAGCATCGCGTACTCGCCGGATACCTGGTAGGCGAACGTCGGCACGCCGAACGTGTCCTTCACACGGCGAACGATGTCCAGGTAAGGCATGCCCGGCTTGACCATCACCATGTCCGCACCCTCCGCCAGATCGAGGGCAACCTCGCGCATGGCCTCGTCGGAGTTGGCCGGATCCATCTGGTAGGTGCGCTTGTCGCCGATCAGCGTCGCGTTGGTGCCGATCGCGTCGCGGAAGGGGCCGTAGAAGCCGGACGCGTACTTGGCGGCATAGGACAGGATCTGCACATCCTGGAAGCCGGCCTGGTCGAGCGCGCGGCGAATGGCGCCAACGCGGCCGTCCATCATGTCGGAGGGCGCGATGCAGTCCGTGCCGGCTTCCGCGAGCGCTAGCGACTGCCGGCACAGGATCTCGACCGTCTCGTCGTTGAGGATGCGGCCGGTGTCGTCGAGGACACCGTCGTGGCCATGGCTCGTATAGGGATCGAGGGCCGCATCCGTGATGATGCCGAGGTCGGGAACGGCCCTCCTGATGGCGCTGACGGCGCGGCACATCAGGTTGTTGGCGTTGACCGCCTCCGAGCCGAGAGGATCGCGGAGGCCGCGGTCGATGTTCGGGAACGGGGCGATGGCGGGGATGCCGAGGGCCACCGCCTTCTCGGCCTCGGCAACGGCCTCCTCGACGTTGACCCGGTCGATTCCCGGCATGTGCGCCACAGGGACGCGCCGCTCGGGCCCGTCGATCAGGAAGATCGGCCAGATGAGGTCGCTCGTCGACAGGCGGTGCTCGGCAACGAGCCGGCGCGTCCAGTCGGCCTTCCGGTTCCTGCGCATCCGGACGGCCGGGTACCCGGACGAGGCCGAGGCCGGAGCATCCGTCGCGTTCGGCTCGGAGCGGGGCTCGATGCGGCGCTGGGCGATAGTCATGACGAGGCTCCGGGGGCGGGCAGGGTCGTTTGCAGTCGGGGCGGCGCCGAAGAATCCGCCCCAATCAGGCTCCATGCAAGCTCAATTTCTGGCACAGTGACGCAGGTGCGACAGAACGGGCCGCACCCTGCACGCGATGAATGCTGCTTTCCGGCAGCCATGATCTGGTCGCGAGCGTATGACCAATCTTGCGGCCGTTCGGGCTGGCGTGAAGCACGGGGAGCGTTGCGTGACGATGCAAGCGAAGCACGCGGTGATCGGCAAGGATCTCACTCTGAAGGGCGCTATCCGCAATGCGGCGCTCGTCGAGGTCTGGGGCAGTATCGTCGGTGCCGTCCAGGCCGACCACGTGGTCATCCATCCCGGGGGCCGGATCGAGGGCCGCCTCGAAGCGGGTGCGGCCGACGTCGAGGGACGTCTCGACGGGCGGGTGCGGGTCCGCAACCTGATCAGCATTGGCGCGACGGGCACCGTCACCGGCGATGTGCGCTACGGCGGCCTCGCCCTGGCGCTCGGCGGCTCGCTGGCGGCCGAGGTCCGCAACATTCCGCCGGAGCTCGGCGGCGATTTCGAGGTGGTCGTCAAGCAGGGGCAGTCGGTCAGGGTCACGCCGGCCGACCTCAGTGCGCGCGATGCCGAGGACGACGACGCCAGCCTCGTCTATACGGTCACCAATGCCGTCCAGGGCTTCATCGCCCTGGCGTCGGCGCCCGGAGAGCCGGTCTCGAACTTCACGCAAGGCGACATCGCCGCCGGCTCCGTGATGTTCGTGCACCAGGGCGACGGCGTCGAGCCCGGCGGCTTCGACGTCGTGGTATCGGACAGCCAGGGCGCGACGACGGGCGCCCCGCGCCATGTCGGCGTCGCGGTCGTGCGCGCCACCTGAACCGTCCGCAATCTCTGCAAATCCAAGCTTGCCACCCCAGGTCACGGGCGCTTCTATGCGCGCACCGGGCCTGGTCCCGCAGTTTTGGAAGGGTTGGCATCAAGCCGACCCCAGGGAGAGAGACAATGGAAATCAGTCGCAGAGCCTATCTGGGTGGAATGGGGGCTGCGCTCGGCGCCGGCTTGCTGCCGGGTGAGGCCGGAGCTCAGCAGGCGTTGCCAAACCTGCCGTCGACGATGGTCTGGAGTGTGTACGACGTGGGCGCCTCGGGCTACGTCGAGGCGTCGGCCGTAGCGGATGCCCTCGGCAAGGCGTACGGCACGCGCGTGCGCCTGCAGCCGTCCGGAACGTCCATCGGCCGCCTTCTGCCGGTGAAGCAGCGCCGTGCGTCGCACGGCTGGCTGGCGCAGGAGGTCTACTTCGCGGCCGAGGCCCTTTACGAGTATGCCGCGCCGGATTGGGGACCACAGGACCTCAGGACGCTGCTCGGGCGGGTCAACACGCTGTCGATCGTTGCCACGAAGGTAAGTGGCATCAAGACCTTCGCTGATCTGAGGGGCAAGCGCTACGCCATCGCCAAGGCGAATACGTCGGTCAACGCCAAGGTCCAGCCGCTGCTCGATGCGGCCGGTGTTTCCCTGAACGACATGCAGGTCATCGAGTTCCCCAGCTACGGCGCCACCATGAAGGCGCTGATCGAGGGCAAGGCCGACGCCGCCGGCGCGTCGCCGCATACGGTGACGCTGAAGGAGCTCGAGGCGAGCCCCAACGGCATCCAGTGGATCGAGATCCCGAAGAGCAATACCGAGCTCTGGAGCAAGTTCCAGAAGGCGCTGCCGCTGGCCTCGCCTTTTCACGAGGAGCTCGGCGCCGGCATCAGCAAGGAGAAGCCGGTCTGGATGATGGGCTTCAAGTATCCGATGATCACGGTATACCACGATGCCAAGGAGGATGAGGTCTACGCGGTGACGAAGGCCGTCGCGGAGAACTATGAGCACTACAAGGACGCGAGTCCGATCATGCCGCGCTGGGAGCCGTCGAAAGCCGGCTCGTTCCCGATGGACGCGCCCTTCCACAACGGCGCGATCAAGTATCTCAAGGAAAAGGGCATCTGGTCCCCGGCGCACCAGACGTGGCAGGACGGAATCATGAAGCGCCAGGGTCTCCTGCGTCAGGCATGGGCCGACATGATCGCCAAGGAACCGGCTGCGAAGGGCGCCGATCCAGCGAAACTCACGGCGCTCTGGACCCCGCGCCGAGCGGAGGTCTTGAAGTCGCTCTGAGGCCAGTTCATCGTCCCCCTGGTCGGGTTCGGGCCAACAGGCTCGTCCCGGCCAGGGTCACGCCGGCATGGTGCTGCTGCGATGCGGCAGCTTGGCGAGGCGTGGAAGCTTGGGGCCGCGGTCGACGACTTCGGCCGATGCCGCAACAAGCGTTTCGGCCGCATCGGAAAAACGAGCAGCGGCTAAATCGTCTCTTGTCGAGAACAGGCGATAGCTTCTAAGCACGGCATCAAGGACCGACGTTTGCCCGAACGGGCGAACGCGTTCTTTTGCGTTCAGGGAGAACTTTGAATGACGATCACTCGGAGAGGCTATCTTGGCGGCATGGGTGCAGCGATGGGCGCAAGCCTGCTGCCGGGCCAGGCGGCCGCTCAGAAGAACCTGCCCGGACTGCCGTCGACCATGATCTGGAGCGTCTATGACGTCGGCGCGGCGGGTTACGTCGAGGCTTCCGCAATCGCGGATGCAATGGGGAAAGCCTATGGCACGCGGGTGCGTCTGCAGCCGTCCGGCACGTCGATCGGACGCATCCTGCCACTGAAGCAACGTCGTGTCTCCCAGGGGTGGCTCGGCAACGAGGCCTATTTCGCCGCCGAAGGACTTTACGAGTATGCGGCGCCGGATTGGGGACCGCAGGATCTGCGGGTGCTGCTCGGGCGCGCGAATTCGATCGGCGTTGCGGTCACGAAAGAGAGCGGCATCAAGAGCTTCGCGGACCTCAAAGGCAAGCGTTATGCCTATGCCAAGGCGAACACGTCGGTGAACGCCAAGATCGATCCGTGCTTTGCGGCTGCCGGCATGTCGCTGAAGGACATGGAGGTGATCGAGTTTCCGAGCTACGGCGCCACAATGAAGGCGCTGATCGAAGGCAAGGCGGATGCGACCACCGCATCGCCGCACACGGTGACGCTGAAGGAGCTCGAGGCGAGCCCGAAGGGCATTGCCTGGATCGAGATGCCCAAGAGCGATACCGCTTTCTGGGCGAAGGTGCAGGCCGCCCTGCCGCTCGGAGCACCCTATCTCGAAGAGATCGGCGCCGGCATCAGCAAGGAAAAGCCGGCGGAGCTCCTGGGCTATCGCTATCCCATGGTCACCGTATACGCCGACGCCAAGGCGGACGAGGTCTACGCGGTGACCAAGGCCATTGTCGAGACCTACGGTCTCTACAAGGACGCGAGCCCGATCGTGCCACGCTGGCAGGTCGCTCAGTCGGGTCTCTATCCGATGGATGCCCCTTTCCACGACGGAGCCATCAAGTTCCTGAAAGAGGCGAAGGTCTGGAGTCCCGAGCATCAGAAATGGCAGGACGGTATCATCAAGCGACAGGGCTTGCTCCGGCAGGCCTGGGCCGACATGATGGCCAAGGAGCCCGCAGCCAAAGGGGCCGATACCGCGAAGCTGACCGAGCTTTGGGGACCGCGTCGGGCTGAGGTCCTGAAGTCGCTCTGATCCAACGCTCTCGAGCGAACCCGCACCGGAAGCACCACTCCCGGCGCGGGTTCGTGCACGCCTCACGCCACATCATAAGACTGTCAAGGTAGATTTCCATGACTAGCCAAGTGGACGCCCTGGACGCACCTGTCATGGAGGATCCGGAGGCACGTTCCAGCCGCCTGACGGGCGCGGCCTTCTGGGCTACATTCGTGCTCAGCGTGGCGGGCGTCGTGCTGTCCGTCAACCAAGTGTTCAACCTCGGCCTCGGCGGGTTCCGGCCGATCAGCACCGCCTACTACTATCTGATCATCGGCATCTTCGGGGCCATCGGCTTCCTTGCGCTGCCCGCCCTCAAGTCGCAGAAGGACCGGGCCCGCTGGTACGACTGGGTGTGTGCGGCGCTTCTGCTCGGCCTATCGGTCTGGATCGCATCGCAGGCACAAGACATCATCGACCGGGGCTGGAACACGGCCGGGCCGTTGCATGCCACCGTCGTTGCCGGACTGTATGTTGCGCTCGTGCTCGAGGGCTTGCGGCGCAGCGGCGAGATGATCCTCTTCGTCTTCTGCCTGATCTTCGCGTCCTATCCCCTTTACGCCGGATCGATGCCCGGCTTCCTCTGGGGCGTGCAGCTCGATCTGACGCAGACGCTCAATGAGCACGTCTATGGGCTCGAAAGCGTCATCGGCATTCCCACTCAGGTCGTCTCTGATACGCTGATTGGCTTCCTGGTCTTCGGCGTCGTCCTGGCGACGACCGGAGGCGGTACCTTCTTCATGGACTTTGCGTCGTCGCTGATGGGCACCTCGCGCGGCGGTCCGGCGAAGGTTGCGATCATCTCGTCGGGCTTTTTCGGCATGCTTTCAGGCAGCCCGACGTCGAACGTCCTCACGACCGGCACGCTGACGATCCCCACGATGAAGCGCTGCGGCTACCCGGCATCCTATGCGGGCGCGGTCGAAGCCTGCGCGTCGACGGGCGGCGCGCTGATGCCGCCGGTCATGGGGGCGGCGGCCTTCATCATGGCCAACTTCCTGAACGTGCCCTACGCCGACGTCGTGACCGCGGCCTTCCTGCCGGCGATCCTCTACTATTTCGCACTCTTCATCCAGACGGACTTCTTCGCCGCGCGGAACGGCTTGCGCGGTGTCGGCGCGAGCGAGGTCCCGCCGCTGATGAGCACCCTCGTGGGCGGCTGGTACTACATCGCCGCGATCGTGGGGCTGACGATCCTGCTGCTGGTCTGGCGGATCGAAGGCGAAGCGCCGTTCTGGGTATCGCTGTTCCTGATCGCCGTCGCCATCGTCCGCAGCAAGGCGATCGGGTTCACGCCGATTCGGTTCGCAGGACTGGTGGTCGACATCGGGCAGGCGGTCGCGCAGATCATCTCGCTCATCGCCGGCATCGGCCTGATCATCGGCGCCATGTCGATCACGGGCGTCGCGAACTCGTTTTCGCGCGAGCTCGTGCAGTACGCTGCCGGCAATGTCGGCCTGCTTCTCGCGACAGGCGCCATCACCAGCTTCATCTTGGGCATGGGGATGACGGCTTCCGCCTGCTACATCTTCCTCGCGATCGTGCTCGCGCCGGCATTGGTCAAGGCCGGCATCGATCCGATGGCAGCGCATCTCTACGTCTTCTATTGGGGCATCGTGTCGTTCATCACCCCGCCCGTCGCCCTCGCCGCCATCGCGGCGGCCTCGATCGCCAAGGCGGATGCGATGGCCGTCGGGTTCCGGGCGCTCCGCATCGGCTGTCTGCTGCTGCTGCTGCCGGTGCTCTTCGTGCTGCAGCCCGCGCTCATCCTCAAGGGAGAGCTGCTGCAGGTGCTTCAGGTATCTGCAACCTCCATCGTCGCGGTGATCTTGCTGGCCGCGGCGTTCGAGGGGTATCTTTACGGCCTGGGCAATCTGGCGGTCTGGGCGCGCATTCCCATCGGCATCGGTGGGCTGATGCTGCTCATCCCGGAATCCTATACCGATCTCGCAGGCATCGTCATCGCGGCGGTGACGATTGGCGCCTGCAAGGTGTTCGGCTCGAAGGAACGGGTGCCTTCCGGTTGACGGACCCTGTCCAGGCCGCGCGCGCCGGGAAGGCGGCGCGGGGCTCGCTTGCGCCGTATCAATCCCTTCGTAGGGGCAGCATGCGACATAGCGCGGGACGGGGCTTCGCGGGATGGCACAGGCGTCAGGCCGCATGTATGTTGCACGCCATGATCGGCTTGCGGCGTATTCCCCGGCGCCAGCGATTGCACTTCCCGGTCGGGTCCGGGCCGCACGGGAACCGTTCCCGTGCCAAGGTTGGAGAGCACGACGATGGACTACGCGCGCGCGTTCGCGGACGCACTGGCCCGTATTCATGGTGAGGGCCGTTACCGCGTCTTCGCCGACATCTGCCGCACGCGCGGAGCGTTTCCCAGGGCCATGCGCCACGATGGCGGCGGCGTGCGCGACGTGACCGTCTGGTGCTCGAACGACTATCTCGGCATGGGCCAGCACCCGGCGGTGCTCGCGGCCATGCACGATGCCATCGACCGGGTCGGCGCAGGCTCGGGCGGCACGCGCAACATTTCGGGCACGACCCACTACCACATCGAGCTCGAAGCCGAGCTCGCCGACCTCCACCAGAAGGAGGCGGCGCTCGTCTTCACATCGGCCTTCGTCGCCAACGACACGACGCTTGCCACGCTGCAGAAGCTGCTGCCCGGCTCGATCATCCTGTCCGACGAGAAGAACCACGCCTCCATGATCGCCGGCATCCGCAACGGCGGCGGCGACAAGGCGGTGTTCGCGCACAACGACCTCGCGGACCTCGAGCGCAAGCTTGCTGCCGAGCCGGCGGACCGCGCCAAGATCATCGCCTTCGAGAGCGTCTATTCCATGGACGGCACCATCGCGCCGATCGGGGCGATCTGTGCGCTCGCCAGGAAGTACGGCGCGCTGACCTATCTCGACGAGGTGCACGCGGTCGGCATGTACGGCCCGCGCGGCGGCGGCATCGCCGAGCGCGACGGCGTGATGGACCAGGTGGACGTCATCAACGGCACGCTCGCCAAGGGCTTCGGCGTGATGGGCGGCTACATCGCCGCCAGCCGCGACATCGTCGATGCCATCCGCAGCTATGCGCCGGGGTTCATCTTCACGACATCGTTGGCGCCTGCGATCGCGGCCGGCGCCATCGCCTCGATCCGGCATCTCAAGGTATCGGACCTCGAGCGGGCCCGACACCAGGAGCGCGCCCGCACGCTGAAGCGGCGACTCAAGAATGCCGGCTTGCCGGTGATGGACAACCCGAGCCATATCGTGCCGGTGCTCGTTGGCGACCCGGTCATCTGCAAGCGCGTCACCGATTCGCTGCTCGACCGGTTCGGGATCTATGTCCAGCCGATCAACTATCCGACGGTGCCGAAGGGAACGGAGCGGCTGCGCCTGACGCCGACGCCGACTCATTCGGATGCCGACATGGACCGGTTGTGCACGGCGCTTTCGGCACTGTGGGGCGAATGCCCGGTCAGCCTCGAGCAGAAGCGGGCGGCCGAATAGGGCGCCGCGGGAACTGCGATCGGCTTCGGCCCGAATGGCCCGGCTCCGTCATGTGACGAAGCCGGGCATTTTGTGTCAGGCCCTCTTCAAGCCTTCTTCGGGGCCCAGGCCGCGCTGCGCTTCTCCGCGAACGATGCAAGGCCCTCGGCCGCCTCTGCGGTCTGGCGCGAGGCGGCGTGGCTGTCGACCAGTGCGTCGAACGTATCCCGGCCGAACCCGCTCCAGGCGCTCTCGAGGATGTGCTTCTTCGTCGTCGCCATGGCGGACGGGGCGTTCTCGAGGATCTGGGCCACGATCTCGGCGCCGCGCGCTTCAAGCCTGTCGAGCGGCACGACCTCGTGGACGAGGCCGATGCGGTGGGCTTCCTCGGCGCCGAACCGCTCGCCGGTGAGCGCATAGCGGCGCGTCTGGCGCATGCCGATTGCATCATTCAGGTGCGGGATGATGACCGCGGCCTGGAGGCCCCAGCGGACCTCGGAGATGGAGAAAATGGCGTTGTCGGCTGCGATCACCACGTCGCAGGCTGAGACGATGCCGGTGCCACCGCCGAAGCAGCCGCCCTGCACGAGGGCGACGACGGGGACGGGGCAACGGTTCAGGCGGTCGACGGCCTCGGCGGTGGCGCGCGATGCGTCGCGGTTCACCTCGGGGCTCTGCGGGCGAACCGAGTTGATCCACTTGAGGTCCGCGCCGGCCTGGAAATGGCGTCCGTTGCCCTTGATCACCACCACGCGAAGGTTCTTCTGGGATCCCAGGTCGTCCAGTGCCGACAGCACGCCTTGGATGAAATCCCCGTTGTAGGCGTTGTTCACCTCGGGGCGGTTGAAGGTGACGGTGGCGACGCCGCGTGCGTCGAGGCTCGTCAGGATCGGGGAAGCGGACATGATGGTCTCCTTGCAGGAATTCCGAGGCGGCCGGCGGCAACCTCGCGCGACGACGTGTGGCGTCATGCGCACAGCAGATGGCTGCATGTCACCCAAGTGTGTATGGCGCTCGGCCGCGATGCTCTATAGGGAGATCGCCGCAGCCCGCATATGACCTTATGATGGCCGCAAAAAAGGCGCTCATTGAGCGAAAGGCTGACGCGGGACGAGGCGGTTGAGTTTGTTGCGAATCCGGTGCCCTCGCAGCGCGGTGGGTGGCGAAACTGGCAGCGGGGGCATGATGGCCGTGGAACGTATCGACGCGAGGGTCGGCTACCGGGCGACCGGCATCGGGCGCCGCTCGATTCTCGCGGGCGCTTTTGCGTTGGCGCTGGGAACTGTCGCGGATACCGGCACCGCGCAGGCCCAGATGGAGTGGGCCAACAAGATCTTTGGCCTGCCGACGACGACGTCGTCCTTCGATCGCCGCGCGTCGGGA
>Ga0180220_1001734_pt1 | contig 15398 bp, 15 predicted proteins | sample eDN5th37CBELigBY_FD_151335 | JGI IMG/M metagenome (GOLD analysis project Ga0180220, IMG submission 151335) | Enriched backyard soil microbial communities from Emeryville, California, USA - eDNA 5th pass 37_C BE-Lig BY (version 2) (version 2) | ecosystem: Environmental > Terrestrial > Soil >... | reverse complement strand
CTGGCTCTGGGCTTCGCCCTGGGCGCGGCCGCGCTGATCCGCCGCCGGCGGTAGCGACACGGGTCGCCGCCAAAGATGGCGACCCTCGATCGATCCCCGAACCCTCTCGCGAGGAGGCCGACGCCTGAGGTCGGCCCCCTCGCAGGTTTGGAGAGCAGGGAAGGGCGGCTGCCGCGCCCCGGCGGCAGGCGTCGAAACGGCCACCGAACGATGCTTGACAAGTGTGGGGGCGATCCCCTAGATCAGCCGCTTTCGCGGGCGGCCCACCAGTCGTCGGGGCCGACCGGTGACTTCCGAGCCGAGGCAGTGGCTCGAGCGAACGATCGAGGTCTTCGATGTACGCCGTGATCAAGACGGGCGGCAAGCAGTACCGGGTCCAGGAGGGGGACACCCTCCGCGTGGAGAAGCTCTCCGGCGAGTCCGGCGACCAGGTGGAGTTCGCCGAGGTGCTGATGCTCGGTGGCACCGACTCCCCCAAGATCGGGATGCCGATCGTCGAGGGGGCCAAGGTCGTCGGCAGCATCCTCGAGCAGGGCCGCGGCAAGAAGGTCTTCTCCTTCCGGAAGAAGAAGGAGGGCTGGAAGCGAATCCGCGGGCATCGCCAGGCCTTCACCGCCGTCAAGATCACCCAGATCACGGGCTGATCGGCCCGAGAGAGCAGGAGCAGGCAATGGCACACAAGAAGGGCCAGGGATCGTCTCGCAACGGCCGCGACTCCCGTGGCCAGCGCCGGGGCGTGAAGCGCTACGGCGGGCAGGCGGTGATCCCCGGCAACATCATCGTCCGACAGCTCGGCACCAAGATCCATCCGGGGACCGGCGTCGGCATGGGCCGCGACTACACCATCTACGCGACCGTGCCGGGCGTGGTGACCTTCGAGCGCTTCGGCAAGGATCGCAAGCGCGTCTCGGTCATCCCCCAGGCCTGACCGATCGGTCCAGGCGCTTCTCCACGCGGACCGCGGGGCATGGACATGCCGCCGCGGTCTTCGTGTTTATACGACAGGCCACGCGCCCCGCCGCGGGAGGCGTGGGGACCGACCGCGTGGCGAAAGGCGTGGCAGGCATGAAGTTCGTCGACCAGGTCCGCATCTTCGTCAAGGCGGGCGACGGCGGGGGAGGCGCGATCGCCTTCCGTCGCGAGAAGTTCATCGCCAAGGGCGGCCCCTCCGGCGGCGACGGAGGAGATGGCGGCAGCGTGATCTTCCGCGCCGATCCCCAGCTCACCACCCTCCTCGACTACCGCTATCAGCAGCACCACCGGGCGCAGAACGGCCAGCCCGGGATGGGATCGGACTGCAACGGGAGGGCCGGCGAGGACCTGATCCTCCGCGTGCCGGTGGGCACGGTCTTCTTCGACCACGGGAGCGGCGAGCAGCTCGCCGACCTGGCGGAGCCGGGGCAGGAGTGGGTGGCGGCGAGGGGCGGCCGCGGGGGTCTCGGCAACATGAACTTCGCCACCTCGACCCGACAGGCCCCCCGCTTCGCCCAGCCGGGGACGCCGGGGGAGGAGGTGACTCTCACCCTCGAGCTGAAGCTCCTCGCCGACGTGGGCCTGGTCGGCTATCCCAACGCCGGGAAGTCGACCCTGATCTCGGTGATCTCCCGGGCCAGGCCGAAGATCGCCGACTATCCCTTCACCACCCTCGTCCCGAACCTCGGCGTTGTCGGATACAAGGATCATCGGAGCTTCGTGGTCGCCGACATCCCCGGGCTCATCGAGGGGGCGAGCGAGGGGGCCGGCCTCGGGCACCAGTTCCTCCGGCACGTGGAGAGGTGTCGCATCCTCGTGCACGTGGTGGACGCCTCCGCGCCCGACCTGGCTCCAGAGCGCGATCCAGCCGAGGACTTCGCGACGATCAACCGCGAGCTCGCCCGCTACTCCCCGGAGCTGGCGGGGCGGCCGCAGATCGTGGCGCTGAACAAGTGCGACCTCCCGGACGCGCGGGCGCGGGCGGATGCGTTCGCGAAGGAGCTGCGCCGGCGCGAGGATCCCCCCGAGGTCTTCCTGATCTCGGCCGCGACCCGCGAGGGCGTGGAGGCGCTGGTGGACGCCTGCGCCGAGCGCCTCTGGTCGAGCGCTCGCTGAGAGGTGGCGGCGTGAACATCCGGGCCGCGGGATCGTCTCCGAGGTCGTGGCGGTTGCTGGAAGGATCGGGAAGGGACCCCTCGGGCGTCGACGCCGCGGGGAGCAGAGAGGAGCGAAGATGAGGAACCACATCCTGGCAGCGCTGGTGTTCGCCGCGGTGCCCACCCTGGCCTCGGCCGCGCCGGCGAAGGCCGAGGGTCCCTCTACGCAGGCGGACCTCCCTGGGAAACAGAAGGCGAAGGGCTCGGTCGCCCCCGAGGTCGCCGACGTGGTGGCCCGGGTGCAGGCGTTCTACGAGAAGAGCCAGGGGTTCGACACCCGCTTCGAGCAGTCCTTCGCCCAGGCGGGGATCCCGTCCCGCCTCGGCGACTCCAAGGCCACCGGCAGGATGCGCTTTCGAAAGCCCGTCGGCGGGACGGGCCCGCTGATGCGCTGGGATTACGACGACGGCCGCATCCTCCTGCTGGTGAAGGATCGGAGCTGGACCTACGATCCCGACACCAAGCAGGCCACCGAGTATGCGGTCGACGTCGGGCAGCTCTCCGCCGCGGTGACCTTCATGTGGGGGAAGGGCCGCCTCGCGGACGAGTTCTCCATCGCCCGATCCTCGCGAAACCTGGGGGAGGGCGTGGTGCTCGAGCTGACACCGCTTCGGCCGGGCGGTGGCTTCACCAAGGTGCTCCTGCTGGTGGACGCCGCCACCGGACAGGTGTCCCGCTCGGTGGTGGTGCAGTCCAACGGCAGCGAGAACGATCTCTCGTTCCGCGACGCGGAGGTGAAGGCCGACGTCGCCTCCGCCGACTTCGATCCCGCCAAGGCCTTCCCCGCGGGCACCACCCGGGTACGGGCCGCCATCCCCGGCCGCTGATCCCCTCGCTCGGCCGGCGTTCCCTGCCATCCGCGCGGCGTGGCGGCGATCCGCGGATCGCCTTCGCAGCCCGGCGGCGATCAGGCGGGCTCGTCGTCCGCCGGGCCCGCCATGTCGCGGCCCAGGGTCGACGCCCGCCTCATCGCCCGGGCGGCCGGGCCACCCCCGATGCAGCTCGGCCCCCCCGGCGCGTTGTGCGGGAACGGACGCCACCGCCACGGCTGGATGTCGGCGTCCTCCCGCCGGGTGAAGGCGGTGGGCGCCCCCTCCTCGTGGAGCACCAGGATCCCGCAGACCTCGCAGGGGCGGATCGCCAGGTTCCCGGTGGATCGGTAGTGGAGCATGGCGTCCTCCTCCAGCGCGGCGGTCGGCCCCCGCGGGTGAGAGAGGGCCGGGTCGGCGATCATGGATGTCCATCGCCCCGCCCCAGGCGCAAGGGGGCAGTCAGATGGTGACCGGTGGCGGACGGCGCCTCCCTCTCGAGCGCGCCCCGCGGGCCGAGGCTCAGAGGATGCGGGCGTGGCGGCCGACGTCGGCGACGATCGGCAGGACGCGATCGACGATCGCGGGGTGGCAGGCGAGGAGGCCTCGGGTGTTCTGGAGCTCCCCGACGTCGTAGCGAAGCGCGGCGCCGGAGAGGTCGGCGAAAAAGCCCCCCGCCGCCCGGAGGATTGCCTCCGGGGCGCACGCGTCCCAGCGATAGCTCACCCGGCTGGGGTGCACGTAGAGATCGACCTCGCCGCTCGCGACCATGGCGCACTTGATCCCGACCGAGCCGACGCCCTCCACCCGCTCGATCCCCAGGGGCTCGCAGATCGCGGCGGTCCAGCGGGAGCGGTGGGAGCGCGAGGCCACCAGGCGCAAGGGCTCGTGCGGCTCCTTCGCCACCCGCACCGCTCGCGTCCTCCCCCCCGACCAGAGGACGCAGCCCTCCCCCACCACCCCGGCGAAGAGGCGATCGGCGGTGGGTTGGAAGACCACGCCCGCACGGGCCTCTCCCGCCACGGCGAGCCCCACGTGCACGGCGAACTGATCGTTGCGGCGGGTGAACTCCTTGGTCCCGTCGAGCGGATCCACGAACCAGCAGCGCTCGAACCGCTCCGGGTCCGCGTTCACCTCCGACTCCTCGGCGACCACGCCGTCGCCCGGGAACGCCTCCCGCAGGCCGGAGACGATGATCTCGTTGGCCCGGGCGTCCGCCACGGTGACGGGGCCGCCCCCTTCCGGCTTCTCGAAGACCTCGAACTCGCCGCCGTACACCTCGAGGATCGCGCGGCCCGCCTCGCGGGCGAGCCGGGAGGCGACCTCGACCTCCCTGGTGAACCGGCCGGTCACCGCTGCGCCACGAAGATCGGCAGCTTCACCCGGTGGCGCACCGGATGCGCCACCTCGGGGGCCCGGAGGACCACGCCGGTCGCCGGCCCCACCAGGTCGTACTCGTAGGCCTCCTCGACGAGGACCTTGACGATGTCGCCGGCGCCGACGCCTCCCTCGGGGAGATCGTTGATGATCACCTGGCCGTCGATCTCCGGCGCCTGCCCCGCGTGCCGGCCCACGAGGAGGTGCTCGGTCTCGTCGTGGGGCCCCTCCACGAGCACCTCGATCTCCTTGCCCACCCAGGCCTGCTGCTGCTCCATGCGAATGGAGGCCTGCAGGGCCATGGCCCGCTCCCACCGCACGAGCTTCACCTCCTCGTCGATCTGATCCTCCATCTCGCCGGCGAGGGTCTCCTCCTCCCTGGAGTAGCGGAAGATGCCGAGGTGGTCGAAGCGCTGCTCCCGGATGAAGGCGAGGAGCTCCTCGAAGTCACCTTCCGTCTCCCCCGGCAGCCCCACGATGAGCGACGTGCGCAGGACGATCCCGGGGATCTCCCGGCGCAGCTTGCCCAGCAGCTCCCGGAGGAAGGCGGAGTCCCGGCCGCGCCGCATGGCGCGCAGGAGCCGGTCGCTGGCGTGCTGCACGGGCATGTCGAGGTACTTCACCACCTGCGGCGTGTCGCGGATGGCGGCGACCAGCTCGTCGGGGAAGTTTCGCGGGTAGGCGTAGTGGAGGCGGATCCAGCGCACGCCGTCCACCTCGCCCAGCGCGCGGACGAGCTGGTGGAGCTTGGGTCGGCCGGGGAGTTCGTGCCCGTAGGCGGTGAGGTCCTGGGCCACCAGGTTCAGCTCCCGTGCCCCATCCGCCGCGAGCTTGCGCGCCTCGGCGACCACGTCGTCGATCGGCCGGGAGCGCTGGTGGCCGCGCAGGGTGGGGATGATGCAGAAGGCGCACTGGTTGTCGCAGCCCTCGGCGATCTTCAGGTACGCCGTGTACGACGGCAGCGAGTTGATCCGCGGCGTGTGGGAGGTGTGGATGTAGTCCGGATCCGGGATCACCTGCCTGGGCGCGCCGGCCACGTCGGCGAGCAGGGAGGGGAGCTGCGCGTACGCCGAGGTGCCCAGGATGTGGTCGACCTCGGGGATCTCCTGGGCGATCGCCTCCGGGTACCGCTGCGAGAGGCAGCCCGTCACCACGACCTTCCGCGCGCGACCTTTCTCCTTCCACTTCGACGCCTCGAGGATCGCCTCGATCGACTCGGTCTTGGACGCCTCGATGAAGGCGCAAGTGTTGACCACGATGACCTCGGCGTCGTCCGCCGCCTCGGTGAGCTGCCAGCCGTCCTCCACCAGGCCGCCGAGCATGATCTCGGAGTCCACCCGATTCTTCGGGCAGCCGAGGGTGACGATGTGGACGTTCTTCTTCTCGGTCACTGGGGAAAACCTGTTCGTTGCGCGGCCTCGCGGCAAAGCGCGCGGCCCGGGGTGGGGCGCTCGCTCAGTCGCGGAAGTTCTCGTACTGCATGTCGAGGTGGAGCGAGTCCGCCTTCTCGCGGCACAACCGGATGATGGCCTGGAGATCGTCCCGATCCCTGCCGGAGACCCGGACGGTGTCGCCCTGGATCGACGCCTGCACCTTCAGCTTGGTGTCCTTGATCAGCTTGACGAGCTCCTTGGCCTTGTCGGGCGGGATCCCCTGCTGGAGCGTGACGAGCTGCTTGAACTGCTTGCCGCCCACCGGCTCCTTCTTGCCGCGCTCGAGGGAGTTGGCGGTGAGGCCTCGCTTGAGGAGCCTGCCGAGCAGGACGTCCCAGACCGCGTCGAGTCGCTCCTCGCCGTCGGTCTTGAGGACGAGGCTCTTCTTGTCTTCGGTGAGGGCGATCTCCACCGGCACGCCCTTGAAGTCCCAGCGCCCCTGCAGCTCCTTGCGGGCCTGGTTGACGGCGTTGTCGATCTCCTGCAGGTCGACCTTCGAGACGATGTCGAACGATGGCATTGTCTTCCTCCGTTACAGCTCGATCACCAGCGGCAGCACCACGGGCTTGCGCTCGGTCCTGCGCTTATAGGCACGACGGACGGCCCTGCGCACCTCCTCCTGCACCGTCCCGGGGTCGGCGCGGAGCGCGGGGCCGAGCGCGCCCAGCGCGTCGTGGACCTCCCGGCGGACGTCGGCGAGGAGCTCCTCCTCGTCCGGGACGGCGGTGCCCCTCGCCGTGATCTCCGGCCCCCGGACCAGCGCCCCGCTCGCCCGATCCAGGACCACCACCGCCGTGACCAGCCCGGTCTCCGCGATGAGGGCCCGCTCCCGCAGGACCAGCTCCGGCACGTCGGGGCCGCCCCGTCGGTCGACGTACACCCGACCCGAGGGCACCGAGCCGTTCACGAAGGCGCACCCTCCCTCGAACTGCAGCACCTCGCCGTCGGTGATGAGGTGGCAGGCCGAATCCGGGATCCCCACCTCGTGGGCGGTCTTCACGTGCCGGGCGAGGTGCCTGTACTCGCCGTGGATGGGCACGAAGTGCCGGGGCTCCGTCAGGCGCAGCATCAGCCGCTGCTCCTCCCGATAGGCGTGGCCGGACGCGTGGATGTCCTCCGCCCCTTCGTAGATCACCTGCGCGCCCCGCATGGCCAGGCGGTTGATCATGGTTCCGATCGCCAATTCGTTGCCGGGGATGAACCGCGAGGAGAGGATCACCAGATCCCCCTCGTCGATCGGCATGGGGGCGCTCGGATCGCCCAGGGCCATCCGCACCAGCGCGGATCGAGGCTCCCCCTGCGCGCCGGTGGAGAGCACGGTCACCTCGCGGTGGCGGAGCCGTCGCGCCTCCTGCTCGTCGACGATCGCGCCCACGGGGACGTCGAGCAGGCCCAGCTCGGCGGCGATGCGCGCGTTCTGCTGCATCGAGCGGCCCACCAGCACCACCTTGCGACCGAACCGCCTCGAGGCGTCGATCACCTGCTGGATCCGGTGGACGTTGGAGGCGAAGGTGGCCACGAAGATCCGGGAGCGGGCCTCGGCGAAAATCCCCTCGAGCGCGGCACCCACCTGGCGCTCGGAGAGGCTCGATCCCGCCCGCTCGGAGTTGGTCGAGTCGGAGAGGAGCGCGAGGACGCCGTCGCCGCCGAGGCGGGCGAACCGCTTCAGGTCGGTGGGGAGATCGCCCACCGGGGTGTGGTCGATCTTGAAGTCGCCGGTGTGGACGACGAGCCCCTCCGGCGTGTGGATGGCGAGCCCCAGGGCGTCCGGGATCGAGTGGGTGACGCGGATCCCCTCCACGCGGAAGGCGTCGGACACCTCCACGCTGTCGCCCGCCGAGAGCTCGGAGAGCGCGGCCCGGACCCCGTGCTCCGCGAGCTTGGGCTCGAGCAGCCCGAGCGTGAACCGGGATCCCCACACCGGCAGCGACAGCTCGCGAAGGAGGAAGGGGAGGGCGCCGATGTGGTCCTCGTGCCCGTGGGTGAGGACCACGCCCTTCAGCTTGTCGCCGAGCTCCCGGAGGTAGGTGAAGTCCGGGAGCACCACGTCGACGCCGAGCGACTCCTGCGGGAACATGATGCCGCAGTCGACCAGGAACGCCTCGTCCTCCGACTCGAAGACCATGGCGTTGAGGCCGACCTCGCCGAGGCCGCCCAGGGGGACGATGCGGAGCATGGGCCTTCCTGCGTCGGGAGGGGGAAGGCGACAGGTAGCACCGGCCACGTGGGGCGATCAACCGCGAGGCCGGTCGTGGTGGAAAAAGTCTGTACCACCGTGTATGGCCGGTGCCGGGGACCTGGACGCCCCTGGAGGTTGCCGAATGAAGTCGACTTGGATCTTGGCTGTGAGCTGCTTGGCCGCCGGGGCGATCGCGATCGGCTGCGGGGGTTCGGATGGCGGCGGTGGCGGTGGGTCGGGGGGTGGAGGCTCCGGAGGGTCGAACGGAACGAACACCTGTACGGAGGACTCGGTCCCGGGCGCGCTCGTCGGCGCCTGCGAGCTGGAGGGCGTGAGCTGCCAGGAGTACCGCGGCTCCAGCGTGACGGCGGCGCAGATCGAGGCGATCTGCAACAACCTCGGGATCACCTTCCGGACCACGCCTTGTGAAAAGGGTGATGACTATCTCGGCACCTGCAGGCAAAGCTGCGGCACGCCCGACGAGTGGGCGTTCGTGCACTACTCGATGGGCGGACTGCTCACCGAAGATGAGCTCAAGGAATCCTGCGGCGGCCTGTGGGTCAAGTAGGGATCCGAGCCTCGGGGCCCCTGCCCGCGCAGGGGCCCCGGGTTCCCCCGGATCCCCGTCCTGCCCGTCGACGGCGGCAATGGGCCCGGCGCCGCGCGCGTTCTCGCTGGAAGACCAGCGTCGTTTTCGGCGCCTGCCGCCGCCGGCTGGCGTCTCGGCTCCATGACCTTCGATCCCTCCCAGCTCCCATCCCTACTCAACCCCGAGCAGCTCCGCGCCGCCACGCATACGGGCGGTCCCCTGCTCGTCCTGGCGGGCGCCGGATCGGGCAAGACCCGGGTGATCACCTACCGGATCGCGAACCTGGTCGTCGCCCACGGCGTCGAGCCGTGGCGCATCCTCGCCGTCACCTTCACGAACAAGGCGGCAGGCGAGATGCGGGAGCGGCTCGAGCGGCTCCTCGGGCCCTCGGCGGGCGAGGCCTGGATCTCCACGTTCCACGCTGCGGGGGCGCGCATCCTGCGGCGCGACGGCGAGATCATCGGCCTCCCCCGCAGCTTCGTGATCTACGACGAGGCCGATCAGCTCGCCGAGATGAAGCGGGTGATGAAGGCCGCCGGCGTGGATCCCAAGCTGGTGGATCCCCGCCGGGTGCTCCACCGGATCGACGACGCGAAGAACCACGGGCACACGCCGGACGACCTCGCCGCGCGTCCCGGCTGGGACGAGCTGTCGCGGGTGACGCCCGAGCTCTACCGCCGCTACCAGAAGGCCCTGGCCGCGGCGGGCGCGGTGGACTTCGGGGACCTCCTCTCCCGCCTGGTGGAGCTCTTCGAAGAGGCGCCGGACGTCCTCCGGAAGTACCGGACCCGCTTCCAACACGTGCTCGTGGACGAGTTCCAGGACACCAACCACGTGCAGTACCGGCTGCTGAAGATGCTCGCCGGCGCCGGCGCGGGGCTGTGCGTGGTGGGCGACGACGATCAGGCGATCTACCGCTGGCGCGGCGCCGACGTGACGAACCTGCTCTCGTTCCCCGAGGACTTCCCCGGCGCCGAGGTGGTGAAGCTGGAGCGCAACTACCGCTCCAGCCAGGTGATCCTCGACGCCGCCCACGCCGTGATCCGGCGCAACCCCAACCGGATGGACAAGCGCCTGTGGACGGACGCCTCCGGGGGCGCGCCCCTCGGGCTCGTCGTGGCTCGCGACGAGCGCGACGAGGCCGAGCGGGTGGCCGACATGGTGCGGGCCTCGCTGCAGCGGGGCGTCGACCCGCTCGAGATCGCGGTCTTCTATCGCACCAACGCCCAGAGCCGCGTGCTCGAGGAGGCCTTCCGCTTCGGCAGGATCCCCTACGTGATCGTGCGGGGACGCTCGTTCTACGAGCGGGCGGAGGTGAAGGACCTCGCCGCGTACCTGCGCCTCGCGCTGAACCCGCGGTCGAACGCCGACGCCCTGCGGGTGATCAACAAGCCCGCCCGCGGGATCGGCGACACCACGGTGGGCCGGGTGGAGGCCGCCGCCGCCGCGTGGGAGGTGTCGCTCGTGGACGCCTGCAGGCAGGGGCCCCAGGTGCCCGGCCTCGCGGCCGCCGCCCAGCGCAGGGTGCAGGCCTTCGCCCAGCTCGTGGATCGCCTCGCTCGCCTGGCCTCCGAGGCGTCCGCCGGCGAGGTGGCCGAGGCCGCGTTGCGAGAGTCGGGGATGGAGGAGGCGCTCCTCGCCGACGGGACCGACGAGGCGATGGATCGCCTGGACAACGTGCGCGAGCTCGTCGGGGCGGCTCGGGAGTGGGACGAGGGCTGGGAGCCGTCGCAGGATCCCGAGGAGGCCGCGACGCCCCTCGCCGCATTCCTCGAACAGATCGCGCTGCTGGGCGACGCCGACGAGAAGGTCTCCGGTCCCAAGGTGGCGTTGATGACGCTCCACGCCTCCAAGGGCCTCGAGTTCGAGGAGGTCTTCCTCACCGGGATGGAGGAGACGGTCTTCCCGCACGTGCGCTCGATCCGGGAGGCGGAAGGGGGCGAGGACGGCGTCGGCGATCCCGAGGGGATCGCCGAGGAGCGCCGCCTCTGCTACGTCGGCTTCACCCGGGCGAAGAGGCGGCTGGTGCTCTCCCTCGCGAACGCCCGCGCCCTCTTCGGCGAGCTCAGGTTCAACGAGCCCTCCCGCTTCCTGGGGGACGTCCCCCGCGAGCTCTTCGGCGCCGCGGCCTCCCTGCCCGCGGCCCGCGCGCCCGCGGGCGTCCACGTGGTCTACGACCAGTATCCGGAGGCGGAGGCCGACATCGACCTGGACGACGACGACGGCTTCGAGGATCGCTACACCATCGACTACTCCTTCGATCAGCGCCCCGCTCCGGCGCCCGCGCGACCCGCGGCCCGAAGGCCCTCGCGCCAGGGCGGAACCCCCTCCTTCACCCCCGGCACCCCGGTGCGCCACGCGTCGTTCGGCGTCGGCATGGTCGAGGACGTGGACGGCGACAAGATCTCGGTGCGCTTCCCGGGGGTGGGCGTGAAGCGGGTGGTGGCCCGGTTCCTCCAGGTGGTCTGAACCGGGAAGGCCCGCGGGCGAGGGGAGACCATGGACCTGCTGCTTCGGATGAGGCCTACTCCTGCTCGGGTGCCCGAGCATGGTCGTTCGTCCGCGGCGACACGATCCGGGAGCAGACGGGTGGCCGATGAGGTTCACCGGACGAGATGGAGAAGATCCTGATCAGCGCCTGTTTCCTGGGCGAGCGAGTCCGCTACGACGGGAGGGACGCGGCGATCGGAGACGGAACCATCGCCCGCTGGAAGGCGGAGGGGCGGCTCGTCCCGATCTGTCCGGAGGTCGCGGGCGGGCTGCCGATCCCTCGCCCCGCCGCCGAGCTGAGGGGCGGCGACGGCAGAGGCGTGTGGGCGGGCGGCGCCAAGGTGGTGACGATCGCCGGCGCGGACGTGACGGAGGCGTTCCGCTCGGGCGCTCGCGCCGCCCTCGAGCTCGCGGTCCGGCACGAGGTCCGCGTCGCGGTTCTCAAGCAGCGGAGCCCGTCGTGCGGGAGTTCGACCATCTACGACGGGTCCTTCGAAGGCAAGAGGATCCCCGGCGTCGGCGTGACCGCCGCGCTGCTCGCCGCCGAGGGCGTCCGGGTCTTCTCCGAGGACGAGCTGGCCGAGGCGGATCGGTGGCTGCGAGCGCTCGAGGCGAGGTGATCGCCTCGAGGGCGCGCGCGAACCTCCTCGGCGCTCAGTGGAGGAGCGCGGCGTCGGTGACGGCGTGCAGCTCGTGGGCGTCGGACTCGCGGGCCGCCTTGCGGATGTCGCGGGTGCCGATGAGGCCCGCCACCCGATCCTTCTCGAGCACCGCGATCCACCTCGTCCGCGCCTCGTCCATGCGGCGAAGCGCCACCGCCACCGGATCGTCCGGATCGCAGGAAGGCACCCGGCGATCGAGGATCAGCGTCACCCGGGTCAGCTTGGGATCGAGCCCCTCCGCCATCACCTCCCGCACCAGCGCCCGCTCGGTGACCAGGCCGAGGTAGCGGCCGTCCTCGTCGACGACGGGGAGCGCGCTGACGTCGGCGCTCTTGATCTTGCGGACCGCGGCCTGCGCCGTCTCCTCGGGCGCCAGGGTGACCGGGCTGCTCCACATCACGTCGCGACACTTCATCGATGGCCTTCCCTCCCCGGGCCGCCAGGCACCGGCCCCCCAAAGATGTGCAGCGGGGCGCGGATCCCAAAGCGGGCGCTGGGCGGGGCCCCGAGGGATCCCCGCGTTTCGGAAAGCCGACAGGACGCACGGCGGCCCGGTTGAGGACCGGCGAGGCGGTGCCTAGATCGTCGGCTCCACGCGACCTCTCGGGAACGAAGCCGCCATGTCGAGAACGCTCGCCTTGATCCTGGCGGGTGGCGAAGGACGCCGCCTCGAGCCGCTCACCCGCGATCGGGCGAAGCCTGCCGTCCCCTTCGGCGGCCGCTACCGGATCGTCGACTTCGTCCTCTCCAACTTCGCCAACTCCGGCTTCACCAAGATCAAGGTCCTCACGCAGTACAAGTCGGACTCGCTCAACAACCACATCAGCCGCGGCTGGCGCCTCTCGGCGATGCTGGGGAGCTACGTGGAGACGGTGCCCGCCCAGATGCGCACGGGCCCGGAGTGGTTCAAGGGCTCGGCGGACGCCGTCTACCAGAACCTCAACCTCGTCACCGACGAGGAGCCCGACCACGTCTTCGTCTTCGGCGCCGACCACGTCTACCGGATGGACCTGCGCCAGATGCTCCACTTCCACCGGGAGATGGGGGCCGACTGCACGGTGGCGGCGATCCCCATGCCGCGCTCGGACGCGCCGAGCTTCGGCGTGATCGAGATGGAGCCCACCGGCCGCATGGTGGGGTTCCAGGAGAAGCCCTCCGTCGCCGAGGCAAAGACGATGCCGAGCGACCCGTCGAGGATCCTGGCGTCGATGGGCAACTACATCTTCACGACCGACGCCCTGGTCCGCGAGATCGTCCGGGACGCCGGCAGGGAGTCGGCGCACGACTTCGGCAAGTCGATCATCGCGGAGATGTTCCAGCGCAGCCGCGTCTTCGTCTACGACTTCGCCCAGAACTCGGTGCCGGGACAGGGCCCGAAGGAGCGGGGCTACTGGCGGGACGTCGGCGAGATCGACACCTACTACAAGTCGAACCTCGACCTGGTGGACGTGGATCCGGTCTTCAACCTCTACAACGATCGCTGGCCGATCTTCACCATGCAGCACAACTTCCCGCCGGCGAAGTTCGTCTTCGCCGACGCGGAGAACGCCCGGGTGGGCAAGGCGACCGACTCCCTGATCTCGGAGGGCTGCATCCTCTCCGGCGGCAGCGTCCACCGCTGCGTCCTCTCACCGCAGGTGAGGGTGAACTCCTACGCCCGCGTGGAGGAGTCGATCCTCTTCGAGCGCGTGGACATCGGGAGGCGCTGCCGCATCCGCCGGGCCATCGTGGACAAGAACGTGGAGATCCCGCCGGGGACGGTGATCGGCTACGACCCCGAGGAGGACCGCCGCCGCTTCCACGTCTCCGCCGAGGGGATCGTCGTGATCCCCAAGGGCATGCGGATCGAGGGGGGGAGGGCTTGAGCCTCGCGCGCACGCTGGATCCACCGGGGATCCTTTGGCATCGTGCCCGGGTGGAAGAGCTCTTCGCCCGCAAGCGGCCGCGCAGCCGCATCCGTCTCCTCGGCAGCGCGGTCTTCGCGATCCTCGGGGGCGTCTCGAGCATCGACGCGATCCTCGACCACCCCCTGGTGCTGGGGGGGCGCTCGGTAGAGCCGCTCGCGGAGAGGCTCGGCTACCGGATCGGCGCGGCGCTCCTATGCCTCGCCATCGCGGCGCTCGCCTTCCCCTGGGCGAGGGCGCCGGGCGGAGAACGAGAGAGGCTCTAGGCGCCATGGCACGGGTCGAGCTGGCCTTCCTCTGGCACATGCACCAGCCCCCGTACCGCGATCCGGAGAGCGGGTCGTACGTTCTCCCCTGGGTGCGGCTCCACGCCACCCGGGGCTACCTGGACATGGCCCGCATCCACGCTCGCCACCCGACGGTGCGCGGGACGGTGAACTTCACGCCGGTGCTGCTGCAGCAGCTCGAGGACTACGCAGCGGGCAGGGGGCACGACCGCTACCTGGAGCTGACCGAGCTCCCCGCCGCGGATCTCGGCGCGCCCGAGCGCAAGTTCCTTCTCCGGAACTTCTTCATGGTGAGCTGGGAGCAAGGGGTCCGCCCGCTGCCCCGCTACCGCGAGCTCCTCCACCTCCGCGGCGCCGACATGACCGACGTCGATCTGGACGAGGTGGCGACCCGCTTCGGCGACGACGAACTGCGCGACCTCCAGGTCCTCTTCAACCTGGCGTGGATGGGGTTCTCCGCCCGCGCGGAGGAGGAGGTGGTCCGGGAGCTGATCCGCAAAGGGCGGGGCTTCAGCGAGGACGACAAGCGATCGCTGTTGGAGGCGCAGGCCCGGATCGTCGCCTCGGTGATCCCCGCGTGGCAGGAGGTGGCCGGCCAGGGCGCGATCGAGCTGTCCGCGACGCCCTTCTACCACCCGATCCTCCCGCTGATCTGCGATACCGACGTGGCGCAGGTGGCCATGCCGGGGGTGGAGCTGCCGCCGCGCCTTCGCGCCAGGGACGACGCCGAGGCGCACGTGATCCGCGCCTGCCGGGAGATGGAGCGGCTCTTCGGCGCGGCGCCCGAGGGCATGTGGCCCGCGGAGGGGAGCGTCTCGCCGGAGGCGCTCGAGGTCTTCGCCGGCGCCGGCGCCCGGTGGCTGGCGTCCGACGAGGAGGTGCTCTTCCGCTCCCTGCCTCACGGCGCCGATCGCGTCTCCTCGCTCTTTCGGCCGTGGCGGGTGCGCGCCGGCGACCGGGAGCTGACCATGGTCTTTCGGGATCGGGGGATCTCCGACGCGATTGGCTTCCAGTACGCGCGCAGCCCGGCGGTGGACGCCGTCGCCGACCTCCTCGGGAACCTCTCCCGGATCGCGGACGCCGCGCCGCGCACCGGCGGCGAGCCGCCCGTCGTCGCGGTGATCCTCGATGGGGAGAACCCCTGGGAGTTCTACCCCGAGTCGGGGCGCCACTTCCTGGAGGACCTGTTCCGGCGGCTGGAGGCCAGGGAGGCGGGGATCGAGACCACCACGATCGGCGCGAGGGCGGCGCGCGGGGCGCCGCCCGATCGGATCGAGCGCATCCACGCCGGCTCCTGGATCGACGCCAACTTCCGCATCTGGATTGGGCACCCCGAGGAGCGGGCGGCATGGGCGTTGGTGGGCGAGGCGAAGGAGGCGCTGCGGGACGCGGAGCGCACCGGGGCCTCCGAGGAGAGCCTGGCGGCGGCCCGCGAGCAGCTCCTCGCGGCGCAGGCCTCCGACTGGTTCTGGTGGTACGGAGAGGACTTCCTCACCGAGACGAAGAGCGACTTCGATCGGCTGTTCCGGTCCAGGATCC
>Ga0180220_1001732_pt1 | contig 15410 bp, 13 predicted proteins | sample eDN5th37CBELigBY_FD_151335 | JGI IMG/M metagenome (GOLD analysis project Ga0180220, IMG submission 151335) | Enriched backyard soil microbial communities from Emeryville, California, USA - eDNA 5th pass 37_C BE-Lig BY (version 2) (version 2) | ecosystem: Environmental > Terrestrial > Soil >... | reverse complement strand
GGTCGTGGCGCGGCATCCGTGTGATGCCGGCGGACGGATTCCCGATCTACGACCAGTCGGCGACGTGTCCCGGCGCCTTTGTCGTGACGTGCCATTCGGGCGTGACGCTGGCGGCTGGACACGCATTGACGCTCGCGCCGATGATCCATGCCGGTAAGCTGGAAGACAGTCTCGGCGCGTTCAGCGCGAGGAGGTTCGATGTTCAAGAGGCTGCCTGAGGGCGCGGCGAAGACAGTTGCCATAAAGGTTGACGGTCGTGTCATCGAGGCACGGGCGGGTGACAGCGTTGCGGCTGCGCTGATTGCTGCCGGCATCTCGCCGACGCGACTATCGGCGGTGAGCCAGTCGCCGCGCGCGCCCTATTGCATGATGGGCGTCTGCTTCGAATGCGCCGTGACGGTCGATGGCGTGGCCAATCGGCAGGGGTGCCTCACGCCCGTGCAGGAGGGGATGCAGATCGAGACGATCAAGGGCAGGCGGGAGATTGGCGCGTGAGCGGGCAGAGGCTGAAAGAGAGCTACGACGTCGTTGTCGTCGGTGCCGGCCCGGCCGGGCTCGCCGCCGCATCCGAGGCAGCGCGAGCAGGCCTCGAGACGCTGCTGGTCGATGAGAATGTGGGGCCGGGCGGGCAGATCTACCGCGCGATCACGACGACACCCGTGCATGATCGAAGCGTTCTCGGGAAGGACTACTGGGCGGGTGTCGCACTTGCGGACGAGATGCGGGCAAGCGGCGCAACCGTCGTGCAGGGCGCCATGGTGTGGAGCCTCGATCCGGAGCTGCAACTCGGTATTTCGCTCTCCGGAGCCTCGCAGCTTATCTCGGCGCGACGCGTGGTGATCGCTACCGGATCGATGGAGCGGCCGTTCCCCATCCCTGGATGGACGCTTCCCGGCGTCATGACGGCGGGTGCCGCGCAAACGATGCTCAAGTCGTCGGGCCTGCTTCCGGCCGGAAAAACGGTGTTGGCTGGGACGGGGCCGCTGCTGCTGTTGCTGGCGGCGCAGATGCTGCGGGCCGGTGGCTCGATCGATGTCATTCTCGACACGACACCGTCCGGTAATCTGACGAAGGCGCTGCCGCATGCGATGGGGTTCCTCCTGTCGCCGCTGCTGGCGAAGGGATTGGCACTGAAGCGCGAGGTCGGCCGCAAGGTGCGCGTCGTGCGGCACGTCACGTTGCTGGCGGCGAACGGGGAAAGCGCTCTCAAATCGGTGACATACACGACGAGCGGCGGAGCGACGGCAACGGTTGCCGCCGACAATCTGCTGCTGCACCAGGGGGTGGTGCCGAACCCAAACTTGGCGATGGCGGCAGACGTCGCCCATGACTGGGACGTGCAGCAGCACTGCTGGTGCCCCGTCCTCGACCATGATGGGCGAACCTCGGTCGAAGGTATTTTCGTCGCGGGGGATGGAGCCGGGATCGCGGGTGCCGTAGCGGCGGAGCTGCGTGGCCGGCTCGCGGGACTGGCGGTGGTGCGGGATCTCGGAGCCGGCTCTGGTCTTCCGGATAGTCAACCCATCCGGCAACGGTTGCAGCGCGAGGAGAGGGCGCGGCCGTTCCTGGATGCGATGTTCGAGCCGCCGAAGTCCATGCGCGTGCCGGCGGACAGCACCGTTGTCTGCCGCTGCGAGGAGGTGACCGCGGGCGAGGTGCGCGAAGCTGCACGGCTCGGGTGTACGGGGCCCAATCAGCTCAAGGCGTTCCTGCGTACGGGGATGGGGCCGTGCCAGGGTCGGATGTGCGGCCTGACGCTGACCGAGCTGATTGCCGAGGCTCGCCAAGCCGCACCGGCCGATGTCGGGCATCTTCGCATCAGGGCGCCGGTCAAGCCCATCCCGCTGTCAGAGCTGGCGGATATGCCGGTCGAGGAGCCGGCCGTGAAGGCCGTGGTGCGGGGGTGAGCATGGCGGGCGAGAGCGCGGATGTCGTCGTCATCGGGGCCGGCATTCACGGCTGCTCCACCGCGCTGCATCTCGCGCTCCGCGGCGCGAGCGTCATCGTCATCGAGAAGGACCACGCGGGGCGGCATGCGTCCGGCGTGAACGCGGGCGGTGTGCGGCAGCTTGCGCGGCATGTGGCCGAGATTCCGCTGTCGATCTCGTCGATGGAGATCTGGGAGCGGATCGGCGATCTCGTCGACGACGACTGCGGTTTCGAGAGCCACGGGCAGGTGCTGGTGGCGGAGACCGAGGAAGAGCTCGACGTTCTGCGCGAGCGCGTGGCGGACCTCAATGCGCGCGGCTTCGTGCACGAGGAGCTGATTGATCGGGTAGAGCTGCGGCGTGTGCTGCCGGCCGTCTCCGAGATGTGCCCCGGTGGCATCATCTCGCGCCGGGACGGTGCGGCGCAGCCCTATCGCACGACGCAGGCCTTCCGGAGGGCAGGAATCGCGCGGGGCGCGCGCTATCGCGAAGGCGTGCGCGTGATGGGCCTCGGGCGACAGGCCGGGGTGTGGCGGATCGAGACGACGGCGGGCACATTCTCGGCTCCGAAGGTGGTGAATGCGGCCGGCGCATGGGCTGCCCGCCTTTCAGCGATGATCGGCGAGCCGGTACCGTTGGAGGTGATCGCGCCGATGCTGATGATCTCGAGCCGCGTTCCGCACTTCATCGATCCTGTGGTGATCCTGCGATCGCGTAAGCTGTCGTTCAAGCAGTTCGGCAACGGAACGGTGCTGATCGGCGGCGGGCATCTCGGCACGCCGTATCCCGACAGCAACTGCACCGTGCTCGACTGGCGGAAGCTCAAGGAGAGCGCGCGCACCGTGTGGGAGCTTTTCCCGGTGATGCGGGACGCGGGCATCGTGCGGGCGTGGGCAGGCATCGAGGCGCGGATGCCGGACGACATTCCGGTGGTGGGGCCAAGCCGCACGGCAGAAGGATTCTTTCATCAGTTCGGTTTCTCGGCGCACGGCTTCCAGCTTGGCCCGGGAACGGGCGCCATGATGGCCGAGCTTGTCACCACGGGCCGGTCGAATGTGCCCATCGACGGGCTCGACGTCGCGCGGTTCCAGACGAAGGATCCGACGAGCGCCTGAGATGGTTGAGAGGGCATGCCGCATTCCGCCAATCGCCCGCCGGTCAGTCCGCTTCTTCTCCCATTCCTGACTGGACGACCGCGCTCATTCGAGAACGCGCGGTGCGCGTGATTGTCTCTCACTAAATATTTGACTGTCCAGTCAGTCAAATATAGATTGACGATGTTCGTATCAGTCATCGACGGTCTCCATGGCAACTGAGCCAGGCAAATCGAGTTCCGCAAGCAAGCGCCGCGAGGCGTCGGAGCAGCGTCGGCAGGCGATCCTCGAGGCGGCAATCGATGTGTTCTCGTCGGATGGGTTTGCTACCGCGCGGCTCGACGATGTTGCCGCCAAGGCGGGCGTCGCCAAGGGCACGATCTATCTCTTCTTCAAGGACAAGGAGGATCTGTTCGAGCAGATCCTGTTGAGCGCGCTCAGCCCGGTGCTAGGCAAGGCGCAAGCCTTGGCGGGCGATTCGTCGCTGCCCCTTGATGCGCTGCTGGAGCAGCTTCTGGCGTTCTTGCGCAAGGAGATCCTCGAGACACGCCGAAAGGACATCCTGCGCTTGATCATCACCGAAGGACATCGGTTTCCGAGGATCGCCGAGATGTATCACCGCGAGGTCGTCTCGAAAGGCATGGTGATCATGCGAAGCATTGTCCGCAAGGCACACGCGCGCGGAGAGCTCGCTTCGGATGATCTGGAGCGGTTCCCGCAGCTCGTCTTTGCGCCGGTGGTGCTGGCGGTTGTGTGGGACGGGCTCTTTTCGAAGTTCCAGCCGCTCGATGTCGAGGGACTTCTGAAGGCCCATCTCAGGGTTCTCGTCGCCAAGCCCGTTCGAACGCGAAAGGCCTGAGCCATGGCAAAGGCATTCGTCCGCATCGCCGCGCTCGTCGTTATTGTCGCCGGCGTCGCCGGGGCCACGTGGTGGTGGACGTATCGGCCGGCCGCGAACGGTCCGCTCGCGCTGCAGGGCAACGTAGAGATCAGGCAAGTCAATCTCGGGTTCAAGGTCGGCGGGCGGATCGCGGCAATGAATGTCGACGAAGGTGCGACCGTTGCTGCAGGACAGCGGCTCGCCAGTCTCGACAAGGTCTATTTCGAGGACGCGATTGCGCAGTTGAAGGCGCAGCGCGATCAGCTCCGGGCAAATCTGGACAAGCTGGAAGCCGGCAATCGGCCGGAGGAAATCGCCCAGGCCGAGGCCGTTGTTGCCGAGCGTGAGGCGGCGCTCACCAATGCCAAGATTGCGCTCGATCGGGCAAAGACCCTCTTCGATACGTCGACCGGCACGCGGAAGGCTTACGACGATGCGCTCGCCGCGGACAGGCAGGTGACGGCGCAGCTCAACTCGGCACGGGAGGCGCTGAGGCTGATGAAGGCGGGTTTTCGAAAGGAGGACGTTGTGGCCGCGCGCGCGCAACTCGCAGCCGCCGAGGCATCGCTTCAGATCGCGGAACGGCAACTTGCGGATGCCGTGCTGATCGCGCCGAATGCGGGCGTCATCCTCACGCGCGTGCAGGAGGTGGGGGCTATCGTCAACCCGGCGGAAACGGTTCTCGTGCTCAGCCTGACGTCGCCGGTGTGGGTACGAACCTATGTGTCGGAAGTCGATCTCGCGCGTGTGAGGCCCGGTCAGCCCGTCGTCGTCACGACCGATGCGCCGGGCGTGCCGCCCATGGCGGGGCGGATCGGCTTCATCTCGACGACGGCCGAGTTCACGCCCAAGACGGTCGAGACGCGGGAGCTGAGAACCGCGCTCGTCTATCGGATACGCATCGTCGTGGAGGACCCGAACGGCGTGCTGCGACAGGGCATGCCGGTCTCGATAGCGGTATCGGAGCCTGACGCGGATCACAGCACATCAACCCGCATCAGCGGGCGTCGGTCATGACGGCCCCGCTCGTCTCCATCGTGGATGCGAGCAAACGCTTCGGCGACGCGGAGGCGCCGGCCATCATGAGGCTGTCGACTTCGATCAAGGCGGGGCAGGTCACGGGGCTCGTGGGGCCTGACGGCGCCGGCAAGACGACACTAATGCGGCTCATCGCCGGCCTGCTCGCACCGAGCGAGGGCCATATCGCGGTGGCCGGGCTCGATACGGTGCGCGAGCGGTCCGCGGTACACGAGCTGATCGGGTACATGCCGCAACGCTTCGGTCTCTACGAAGACCTCTCCGTGATGGAGAACCTCGTCCTTTATGCCGATCTCAAAGGTGTGGCGGATCGCGACCGCGCGGCGACCTTCGAGCGGCTGCTCGCCTTCACGGATCTGTCGCGCTTCACGAGCCGGCTCGCGGGAAAGCTTTCCGGCGGTATGAAGCAGAAGCTCGGGCTTGCGTGCGCGATGCTGAAGTCGCCGCGGCTGCTGCTGCTCGACGAGCCGAGCGTGGGGGTTGATCCCATATCGCGCCGCGAGCTGTGGCGGATGGTTTACGATCTGGTTGACGGCGGCGTCGGTGTCGTGTGGAGCACTGCCTATCTCGACGAGGCGGAGAACTGCGCCGAGGTGGTGGTCCTCAACGAGGGCAAGGCGCTGTTCCAGGGTGCTCCGAAGGCTATGACACAGACGATGGCCGGGCGCTCGTTTCATATCCGCGGGGCGGGGGAGGCGCGGAGACGGCTCTTGGCGGATGCCATACGACGAACGGACGTCGTGGATGGCGTGATGCAAGGTGAAGCCGTGCGGCTCGTGATGTCGGAAGGTGCTACGCCACCGTCCGCCGCGCAGTTCGACGTTGCAAGCGCCGTCACCGTCGAATCCGTCGCGCCGCGCTTCGAGGATGCGTTCGTCGCGATGCTCGGTGGACAACCGAAGCGGACCCTGGCCCTCGAAGCTCACCCTCGTGCGCTGGACGACAGTGCGCCTCCGGTGAAGGCGGACGGTCTGACGCGCCGGTTCGGCGACTTCACGGCTGCCCACGACATCAGCTTCGAGATCAGGCGAGGGGAGATCTTCGGGCTGCTCGGGCCGAACGGTGCCGGCAAGTCGACCACCTTCAAGATGATGTGCGGACTGCTCCGGCCGACCTCGGGAACGGCCCACGTGGATGGTCTCGACCTCTACTCGGCGCCGGCTCGGGCGCGCGGCCGTCTCGGCTACATGGCCCAGAAGTTCTCGCTCTACGGCGATCTGTCGGTGCGACAGAACCTCGAGTTCTTCGCGGGTGTCTATGGGCTTCGAGGACAGCGGAAGCGCGATGCCGTGCAGCGCGTAATCACGGCTTTCGATCTCGCGCCACATCTCGACAACAATGCCGCCGGCTTGCCGCTCGGCTTCAAGCAGCGCCTCGCGCTCGCCGCCGCCATCATGCACGAGCCGCCCGTCCTCTTTCTCGACGAGCCGACATCGGGCGTCGATCCGCTGACGCGCCGCGAGTTCTGGGGCTTCATCAACGCGATGGTCGGGCGCGGCGTCACGGTGATGGTGACGACGCATTTCATGGACGAGGCGGAATACTGCGATCGCGTCGCCCTCATCAATAGGGGCCGGTGCATTGCCATCGACACGCCGGAAGCGCTGCAGGCTTCCGTCAAGTCCGATGCGCTACCGAACCCGACTTTGGAAGATGCCTTCATCCAGCTCATTGCGGCGCAGATGGACAATGACGAGAAGGCTGCAGCATGAGTGACGGCGGTGAAAATCGCGCGGCAGCGCCGAGCCTTCGGAGAATCAGGGCGCTGATCCGGAAAGAGGCGCTGCAGGTCCTGCGGGATCCGTCGAGCCTCGTCGTTGCCTTCGTCCTGCCGGCGCTGCTGCTGTTTCTGTTCGGCTTCGGCATCTCGTTCGATGCGACGCGGTTGAAGATCGGGCTCGTCGTCGAGCAACCGACGCCGGACACGGCAAGCTTCGCTGCGTCGCTGTCGGACTCGCCCTATTTCGATGTCCGGCGCGCAGCCCACAGGCAAGCGCTTGTCGACGAGCTGTCGGCGGGGCGGATCAACGGGATCATCGTGCTCGCTGGTGATTTCTCGGAGCGGCTGGCGCGGGGTGATACGGCCGGCATCCAGGTGATCACGGATGGCAGCGACCCCAACACGGCAGGGCTCGCGACGGGTTATGTCCGCGGCGTCTGGCAGGTCTGGCAATCGCAACGGGCGCTCGGGCGCGACGTGCCGCAAGCCGGGCAGATCTCGATAGATGCGCGCTTTTGGTTCAATGCCGAGCTCGAGAGCCGGCGGTTCCTCGTTCCCGGATCGATCTCCCTGATCATGATGATGATCGGCTCGCTTCTGACCGCGCTCGTCGTCTCACGGGAGTGGGAGCGCGGAACGATGGAAGCGCTGCTCGCGACGCCTGTTACGACGCTCGAGTTCATCATCGGCAAAGTGGTGCCCAACCTCGTGCTCGGCATGTGTGCGATGGGCGTTTGCGTGGTGACGTCGATCTTCGTCTTCGGCATTCCGCTCAGGGGTTCGATCGTTACGCTCATCGCTTTCACAGGTGTCTTTCTGCTTGTTGCGCTGGGTATCGGATTGCTGGTCTCGACCGTGGCGCGCACGCAGTTCCTGGCAAGCCAGCTCGCAATGCTGGTGGCGTTCCTGCCGGGCGTTTATCTGTCGGGTTTCCTGTTCGAGGTCGCGAGCATGCCTGCCGTGCTCCGGGTAATCGCGAAGATCATACCCGCGTCCTATTACGTGCGCGGGCTCAATACCATTCTGCTCGCGGGCGATATTCCGGCGGTCCTCATTCCGGCGACGGGCGTGCTCCTGCTGATGAGCGTCATCCTGTTCGCGCTGACGATCCTTACCTCGCGTCAGAGGCTCGACTAGCCATGCTCACGCGTCTCGCGGCCCTCATCGTCAAGGAGCTTCTCGCGGCGTTTCGCGATCCGAAGGCGCGAGCGTCGTTCGTCATCCCGCCGATCCTGCAACTTTTCCTGTTTGCGTATGCGGCGACGCTCGAGGTGTCGAACGTCCCGGTCGGCGTGATCAACGACGATTGGGGAACGGCGTCCGTTCAGTTGGTCAGCCGCTTCGAGCGAGCCTCTGCGTTCTCCGAGATCCGCCTCTATCCGAGCGTGAAGGCGGCCCAGGCGGCGATCGACGCCCAGGACGTGATGGCGGTGGTGCGCATCGGACAGGATTTCTCGCGCACGCTCTCGGCAGGCGAAAGTCCCAGCATCCAGGTCCTGCTCGACGGTCGCAAATCGAACAGCGCGCAGATCGTCAACAACTACATCGCGACGATCGTCGCCCAGTTCAGCGCGGACTGGCGGCTCGGGCGGGAGAGGGCGCAACCGACCGAGCTTGTCGACCGCTCGTGGTACAACCCCAATCGCGACTATCAGAAGGCCATGGTGCCGATCCTCATCGCGACGCTGCCTATGACGATCGTGCTGATGGTGGTCGGCATGTCGGTGGCGCGCGAGCAGGAGTTGGGGACGTTCGAGCAATTGCTGGTCTCGCCGTTGCAGCCACTCGAGATCGTCGTCGGCAAGGCGGTGCCGGGCCTGATCGTTGGGCTTGCGCAATGCGTGGTGATGACGCTGATCGTGGTCTATGTGTTCGCGATACCCATAACCGGCTCGATTGCGATGCTGTTCCTGGCGCTCACGGTGTTCCTGATCTCGATCATCGGTGTCGCGCTCTTCATCTCGTCGCTCGTCTCGAACCAGCAGCAGGCGATGATGGGCATCATGGTCTGCATGATGCCGGCGATGCTGCTTTCGGGATTTTCCTCGCCCGTGCAGAATATGCCGACATGGCTGCAGCCGCTCGCGGCGATCAACCCGCTGACGCACATGCTGGTGATCATCCGTGGCGTGTTCCTGCGGGACATGCCTTTCTGGCTGGTCGCAGAGCGAATCTGGCCGATGGCGGTGATGGCCGTTGTCACGATCACCGCCGCAGCATGGATGTTCCGCCGCAAGGTGGAGTGACGGGTTGCAGTCGCAGGGCCGTCGTCGGCAGGATAATCTATCGTCGATGCAGGGATTGCACCTCCGATGACGGGCGTTTGATCGAAATGGGCAAGAGCGACATGAGCCAAGACCTTCGCGCGGCGACGAATCCGATGTTCGGGCCGAACGTGCTCAAGCTCGGGATCTTCTCCGCGAACTGCGACGGCGGGTTGACGATGAGCCTCGCGCCGGACCGCTGGAAAGCGGACTGGGACGACATCGTCGCGATGAGCCGAATTGCGGACGACGCGGGGCTCGAGTTCATCCTGCCGGTTGCCAAGTGGCGCGGCTACCAGGGTAAGGCCAACATCTACGGAAAGTCGTTCGAGACGCTGACCCACAGCGCTGCCATCGGTGCGCTGACGAAACGCATCTGCGTCTTCTCCACCATCCACGTGCCGCTCGTCACGCCGGCCTTTGCCGCGAAGGCGATCGCAACGATCGATCACGTGACGCACGGCCGCGCGGGATTGAACATCGTCTGCGGCTGGAACCAGGAGGAGTTCGACCTCCACGGTGTCACCATCGAGCAGGATACCCGCTATGATCATGGTCACGAGTGGTTCGAGATCTGGTCGAGGCTGTTGGCAGGCGGGCCGGAGTTCGACTGGGACGGCCGCTTCTTCAAGCTGAAGCGGCTCGAGACCAATCCGGTGTCGGTGCAACAGCCGCGGCCGGTCGTCATGTCGGCGGGTTTCTCGCCCAAGGGCCGTGATTTTGCGGCGGTTGCTGCGGATGCGCTTTTCATCAACATGACGGAGATCGAGCAGGCGCCGTCATTGCTGGCGAGCGTGGCGGAGCTGACGGCGCGTCATGGGCGCCCGCTCAGCGTCTTTACGATGAGCCATGTGGTTTGCCGTCCGACGCGGAAGGAGGCCGAGGACTTCTTCCACTATTTCGCGGAGGAGCATGCAGACACTGAGGGACAGGCATACTATCGCCGGAACCGCGGTGCGACGGCCGGGACTGCGACCGGCGCGAAGATCGAGCGGCCGTTCATCAATCGGTTTCAGCGCGCGACGGGGAAGAAGTTCGACGGCGGATATCCGGGTGCGTTTCCGCTGGTCGGGACACCAGACGACGTGGCGAATGAGCTCGCGCAGATCAGCCGCGCCGGGCTTGCCGGCACGTCGGTCGCATTCCTCGATTACCTGAAGGAGATCCCGTATTTCGTCGCCGAGGTGCTGCCGCGGCTGGAGCGCATGGGACTGCGCGCGCCTGTCGCGGGGTGATCCTCACCCACCCTTGCGGATCATGTCGAGGACGGGCCGCAGGTAGCCGAGGAACTGCTCCGGCGACTCCGACATGGGGAAGTGGCCAAGGCCGGACATCACCTCGAAGTGGCGCGCATTGACCTTCTTTGCGAGATCCGCCGTGAGCGCCGGCGTTGCCGAGAGATCGTACTCGCCGGTCAACAGATAGAGTGGGCACGGGGAATCGCGCAGTGGTGCGAGGTCGAGGTTCCGCATGTCGCCGTCGACCGCATAGTAGACGAGGTCGCCCATGAAAACGCCCGGACCGCCCTGCGCGTAGTGCCAGAGCGTTTCCGCGCGGTCGGCCTCGGGCGCCGTCGGCGAGATGAGGCAGGAGACGAACGCGGAGGCGGCCTCGCCGCCGTGGACGTCCGGACGGTGGACGAGCTCGAGGTCGCGCAGCGCCGGGTTGGCGCCGGGATCGGCATAGAGGGCCGATTGAAGACCGACCGCCGAGCGGAAGTACGAGCCATGCTGGAGTGCGAGGTGAAGCACGGCGCGCCCACCGATCGAGCATCCCATGACGACGGGCTTTTCCAGGCCGAGCGCCTTCGAGACGGTCATCACCGTGTCGACGTAGAGCCTCGTTGTAAGGCGGTAGACATCCGTCTCGAAGCCGGGCGGCGGGGAGGATTTGCCGTGCCAGGGAAGGTCGAACGCGATGACGCGGAAATGGCGGGTGACCTCGGGATCGTTGAGCACTGCCCGGTACTGGCGGCCGTCGGCGCCGGCCGTGTGCAGACACAGCAACGGGATGCCGTCCGCGCGGCCGGCTTCCTCGAAGTATATGCGGTGCGGGCGTCCGTCGATATCGGTATGTAGATACCGTCCAACGACGCTCTCGAGCCACGGCTTTCCTACGGGTACGGTCGGTTGCGATTGGCTTTTCGGTCCGCGAACGGCGGCGAACACCTCTTCGATCAGTCCGAGATGGCGGCCGTAGGCGAGCATATCGCCGCTGACGATTAGATGGCCGACACGCATCATGGCGTTGAGGCTCTGGTAGCCGACCGGAGGAATGGGCCGGGCGAAGGCCTGCCAAGTCTCGGGCGTTGCCGCAAAGGTGATGTCGGCGTTCGAGGCAGCGGATCCCGATACCGCTATGGGCTCCTTTCCGAGCGTCACAGTCCAGCGATCGGTGCCCGACTGCACGGCTATGGTGAGCGGCGCGAAGCGGTTGCGCCGCGCGAACGCCGGATTGCCCTCCAGGGCGTTGGCAAGACGGGAGAACATGGGCGGACCTCCATGGGGCATACAGTTATCATGGTTAGGGAGCTTGATACGCGAGGCATGTCCTCGACGCCATGGGTACGGTGGATCGGTGCGGCGCATCCGGTTCGGCCCGCAGCCGTTAGGCCGTGGCGAACCTTCCCTGCCACGCACTCTTCCCAGTGCCCGATCGGCGAGCTAGCCTTGCCCGAAAAGCGGGCAGCTCCGATTCCGGAACCGAAGGAACTTCATAGGCATGACCACGAGCTACGTCACCACCACGCGCGGGCTCGGCCCGGAAGGGCGTGTCGCGCTGGTTCGCTTCGATCGTGGCAACCGCGTGAACGCGCTTTCGCCCGAGGCGATGCGCCAGCTTCGGACGGCGGCGCGGCAGTTCGAGGATGACCTCGAAACATCAGTCGTGGTGCTGACCGGCAACGACAAGGCGTTCTCGGCTGGATTCGATCTCAAGGACACTGAGCGGCGCGAGAAGGTCGCGCTCGGTCTCGGCGAGCAAAGGAAGGCATATCGGATCGGCCCTTCCATGTGCCGTGCCTGGGCCGAGATGGAGCAGGTGACGATCTGCGCCATCGAAGGCTTCGCGATTGGCGGCGGCGCGGCGCTCGCGGTCTCCACCGATTTCCGGGTGCTGGCGCGTGGCGCACATTTCCGCATCCCGGAGATCGCGCTTGGCATGAACATGAGCTGGGGCTCGATCCCGCGCATGATGCAGCTCATGGGACCGGCACGCACCAAGCAGGCCGTCATTCTGGCCAACGAGCGGATCGAGGCGGCCGACGCGCTGGCGTGGGGGCTCGTCGAGCATCTCGCCGACGATGGGAAGGCCCTCGATGTCGCCATGGACCTCGCCAACCGGATCGCGGCAATGCCGCCCATTCCCGTCAAGATGACCAAGGCGACCGTCAACCGGCTGGCGGGTGCGCTCGACGATCTCGCGAGCCACATGGATCTCGACCAGTACACGCTTACGACGACCGGCGAGGACAGCAAGGAGGGTGTCGCAGCCTTCATCGAGAAGCGTACGCCCCGGTTCCGCGGGCGTTAAGGGAGATCCGCCGCTTTGAGTGTCAATCCGTTCAGCTCCGCGGGCCACCTTTTCCGGATCCCCGACTATCGGCGGCTGTGGATCGCCGGTGCCCTCAGCGGTATCACGCGATGGCTGGAGTTCATCGCGCTCGGAATCTACGCATATGAGCTGACCCGGTCCCCGCCGCTTGTCGCGCTCCTGGCCGTCATCCGGATGGCGCCATACGTTCTGCTCGGTTTCTTCATCGGCGCCCTCGCGGACCGGTACGACCGGCGGATGCTGCTGATCGTGACGACGTTCGTCCTTGGGCTCGTCACGCTCGGCATGACGGTGCTGACCGCGATGGGGCACGCGACCTACACGGCGGTCGCCGTCGTGACGTTCCTGTCGGGCGTGTTCTGGACGATCGATATGCCGGTGCGGCGGCGGCTGGTCGTCGATGCCGCCGGTGAGAGCAACATCGCGACGGCTCTCGGCTTCGATAATGCCACGACGTTCGCGACTCGTGCCCTCGGTCCCTTTATCGGCGGCGCAACCTATCAAATTCTCGGAATTGCGGGGATTTACGGACTGATTGCGCTGTCCTACCTGGTCTGTGTCGAGATGGCGGTGCGGCTGACGCCGGCCGATCCGGTTCCACGCGGCGACGCGGCGCCGAAAGGACTGCTCTCTGCCCTCTCGATCCCGCGCGGGCTCATTCTCAACCGCCGTTTTGCCATCATCATGGGTGTGACGCTGGTGCACAACCTGTGCTCGTTCCCGTTCCTCACGATGGTGCCCGTCATTTCGCAGAAGGACTTCCAGCTCGAGCCCTATCTCGTCGGAGCGATGTCGTCGCTCGAAGGTATCGGCGGCACGATCGGCGCCATTCTCGTGGGTATTCTCGGCAGCGAGCGTACGCTCTTTCGCTTCTACTATCTCGGGACGGTCGCCTTGCTGACGATCGTGATGGCGCTTTCGCTGCACCTGACCGTGTCTGCGGCCATTCCTTCACTTCTGCTGATGGGCGCTTGTGCAGCCGCATTTTCGGCTACGCAGTATGCTCTCGTGCACATCAGCGCGCCGCCGGAGCATCGTGGGCGCGCGACGGGAGTGCTTTCCATGTTCATCGGCTCAGCCATGCTGGGGCACTACATCTCGGGCCAGCTTTTCGGGATGTTCTCTTCGCCCGAGGCCATGCGCATCATCGCCGGCGGCGGGCTTCTCACGATGGCCGTACTCGGGTTGCTTTGGGTTACCACGCCGGGACGAGCGGAGCGGCGCGCGCCAGCGTCAATGTGAGATGAGTTGCGAGCGACAACCGCGATGAGCAAGTCGACGACTACGAGAACGAGCGCCAAGGGCGCGAAGCCGGAAGAGGGCGCGGCCTCCGCCTCGGAGCTGATCGATGCGCGGATCAAGGAGCTGAATGACTGGCGAGGAGGGATGCTGGCGCGCATCCGCTCGCTCATCAAGCAAGCCGATCCCGAGGTGATCGAGGAGTGGAAGTGGCGCGGCGTTCCGGTCTGGTCGCACGCTGGAATTATCTGTACGGGCGAGACCTACAAGGCGACCGTGAAAATGACCTTCGCCAAGGGGGCCTCGCTTCCGGATCCTTCGCGGTTGTTCAACTCGAGCCTCGAGGGGAACACGCGCCGCGCGATCGATGTTCGCGAGGGCGATGTCATCGACGAGGAGGCGTTGAAGGCGCTCATTCGTGCTGCGGTGAAGCTGAACACGTCGAAGGTTCGACGTTAGAGCGCGCTCGGTGCTCAGATCGCGTCCGGAACCCACCTCGAAAATTCACGCTCGGGCGGCATCCTCGAGCATCATCGCGGCGCACTTCTCGCCGATCATGATCGAGGGCGCATTCGTGTTGCCGCCCGGCACCTGGGGCATGACCGAGGCGTCCGCGACGCGCAAGCCGGCGATGCCATGGACCTTGAGCCGCGGGTCCACCACGGCGTCCGCGCCGCGGCCCATGCGGCAGGTGCCGACCGGATGCAGGTTCGACACGCCACGATTGCGCAGGTCCTCGATCAATTGCTCGTCGGTGTTGACGGCAGGGCCCGGCTGCACCTCCTCGGCAATGAAGGGCCGCAACGCCGGTTGCGAGGCGATCTGCCGGGCGAGACGCGTGCCGAATAACAGCGCTTCGACGTCGTAGGCTGTCTCGAGGAAGCGGAACTCGATCCTGGGGGCGGCCAGGGGATCGGATGACTTGAGGGAGACGCGGCCCCGGCCCTCTGGCCTCAGATGGATCGGCGATAGCGAGAAGCCGGGCCATTCGTGGGGATAGATGCCGCTCGCGTCGCGTGTCTTGATCGACCAGAGAAAGATGTTCATCTGCAGGTCGGGCCGGTCGAAACGCGGGTCCGTGCGGGTGAAGATGCCGCCGACGGTCGAGATGCCCGCAAGCGGTCCGCTGCGGCTCATCATGTATCGGACGCCGGCCGCGAGCTTGCGCATCGGCGAGCGGGCGAGATCGTTGAGTGTGCCTCTGCGGGTCGCGCGAAAGGCGACGTAGGTGTTGAAGTGGTCGTGCAGGTTGGCGCCGACGGGCGCGAGGTCGCGCACCACGGGAATGCCCATCTCGTTGAGATGGGCGCCAGGGCCGATACCGGAGAGAAGCAGCAGTTGCGGCGAGCCGTAGACGCCGCCGGAGACGACGACCTCGCCACGGCAGCGGGCTGTCTCGAGGCCTCTCGGCGTCCGGTATTCGACGCCGACGGCGCGGCCGTTCTCGACGAGGACGCGGGTCGCGTGCGCCTCGGGCGTCACGACGAGGTTCTGGCGACCGCGCGCGGGCTTCAGATAGGCCGTCGCCGTGCTCCAGCGGCGGCCGTCGCCGACCGTCGTCTGGTAGTAGCCGGCGCCTTCCTGGCGGGCGCCGTTGAAGTCGTCGTTCCTCGGGATGCCGGCCTGCTCGGCGGCGGCGATCACCGCATCCGCGATCTCGCTTCGGAAGCGGCCGTTCGAGACACGCAGAGGCCC
>Ga0180220_1001731_pt1 | contig 15414 bp, 10 predicted proteins | sample eDN5th37CBELigBY_FD_151335 | JGI IMG/M metagenome (GOLD analysis project Ga0180220, IMG submission 151335) | Enriched backyard soil microbial communities from Emeryville, California, USA - eDNA 5th pass 37_C BE-Lig BY (version 2) (version 2) | ecosystem: Environmental > Terrestrial > Soil >... | reverse complement strand
CTTTTTCTCTACGGAATCCGCCGACAGTTCTCCCCAGGTCGTGAATTTCAGCTCGACGGTCTTATCCGAAGAGCCGCCGCTTTCCCCGCCGCCGGATGCGGCGTCCTTGGAAGAACCCGAAGAACATGCGCTCAGCACCATGCCGAACGTCAACAAAAACGCAAGACCTGCAGACCATTTTTTCATAACCGTTTGACCTCCCTGAATGAAAAATAATTAGATGTGCATCCGTTCGAATTGCAGCCGGCCTTGAAAACTCATCTTTTGGCCGTAGATCACAAGCTCTATGACTTCTTGGGTGTCGGCCAGAATCTCCATCTCATCCTTCGTTATGTTGAACTGCAATTTCGTGCCCTTCCAGAACAGCGGGAAGGACAAACGCTCCCACGCATCCGGCATTTTCGGATGCACGTGCAGCATGCCGTCCAGCATGCGGACCCCGGCGAATCCCATGACGACGCATTGCCAGATCCCGCCGAGCGAAGCGGCGTGTATCCCTGCATCCGACGAGTGTTCATGCGGTCCCAAATCGATTTCGGCGGCTCTGCGGAACAGCTCGTACGCCAGCTTTTTGTCATCGAAATCGCTTGCCAAAATGCTGTGCGTCGAAAAGGAAAGCGACGAATCATGAAGCGTTTTGGGCTCGTAATAATCGTAATTCGCCCGCTTGAGCTCCGGCGCGAACCGGTTTTCGAGCAAATAGAACAGCATCAGGATGTCCGCCTGCTTCGATACCTGCATTTCGTTGACCTGATCAAGGCTGTAATCCTGGAACAAGGTTCCCACTTTCGCCTGCGATTTATAAGGCGTCAAATCCAGCTCTTGTTTTTGCAGGTAGGTATCGTCTTGGGCGATGATTCCGCGTTCATCCGGCTGCGGAAGGTAAAGCGCATCCGCCTTCTCCCGCCATTCCTCCGGTCCGCGCTCCAGCCCCAGCTTGGATTCGAGCCGCTGCAGCAGCTGCGGATCGCGGTTCTTAAGCTCATCGTAATATTGGATGGCAAGCTGAAGGTTAAAATGCGCCATGTAATTGGTAAATGCGTTGTTGTCCACGTGTTCCTTATACTCGTCCGGGCCGATGACCCCGTTGATCTCGTATCTGGCGGCCGCTTCGTTCCACTCCAGGCGGCTTGTCCAAAACACGGCGGTATCGAAAATCATTTCATAGCCGTAATCGTCCATGAACCGCTGATCGCCGCTCGCCCTGTAATAATGCCATACCGCGTAGGCAATATCGGCCGTAATGTGCTGCTCGATGAATCCCGACCAGATTTTCGTCTGTTTCCCTGTGACGACATCGACGGCTCCCCATACGGGAGTCGCTTCCCCGTCGCTTGGCCAAGCGACCTCCCAAGGATACATCGCGCCTTGGAAGCCGTTTTCCTTCGCTTTTTTTCTTGCGCCCTCGAGTCCAAGATACCGGTATTCCAGAAGGGTTCTGGCCACCTTCGGATCGCTGTAGATAAAAAACGGAAGAATGAAAATTTCGGTATCCCAAAACGAGTGCCCTTTGTATCCTTCGCCGCTGAGGCCCTTCGCGCCGATGCCCATGCGGCGGTCATGCGCGGGCGTCATGATGGTCAGGTGATAGATCGCAAACCGGAGCGCGAGCAGGTCGAACGGGCTTTCGGATTCGATGCCGAAGCGGTGCCGCTGCCAAATATCCGCCCACGCCCGGCGGTGCCGCTCGAAAAGCCGCTCGTATCCGGCCGCCTCCGCTTTCTTAAGCGCTTCCAGCGAATGCGCGCGCAGGTTTTTAAGGTCGCCGGCCGCCTCGATATCCGCATCGCGGCTCGTATGCACCTGGACCAATTTATGCATCTCCAGCGCCTGCCCGGCCTTCACGTCGAAACGGTACGCCATTTCCATCTTGCGCCGCTCGATCTCCATCTGCGGCTCGGGCTCGAACGGCACCTCGTCGATCCGGAATCGATGCAGGGCGCTCAGAACGAAATCCACCTTGGACTCGGTCGTCGTCTGCACAAGCTGAAGATATTTTTTGTCGAAGATCCGTTTCTCGCCCTCATGGAAATGCTGGCTCCCCGAATTGGCGACCTGCGCGTTGATGCCGGAAGCCAGCCGGAGCGCGATGCCCTCGTCAAGCGGCGTCATTCGCAGCTTCATCCCGATCAGGTGGAGATCATCCATCGATACGAAACGGCTGAACTCGAACCGGATCCTCTTCCCGTCCGGGCTCCTCCACACGAAAGAACGGGTCAATTCCGCGTCGCGGAGATTAAGCGTCCGGGCGTATTCGGTCACGTCCCCGGTCTCCAGTGAAAACCGCCGGCCGTCGATCAGCATTTCGATTTGCGTGACGTCCGCCGCGTTCGGCAGCTCGGTAACCTCCAAGTCGTCAAACCGGTTAAACGTGCCGTTCACGAACAAGTTCCGGGTTCCCCCGACGTAAGCCTCCTCCGTAGCGGAGCGGAGCCCCATGTATCCGTTCCCCAGAGACATTACCGATTCGCATTTGCCTTGGGCCAGCGGGTTGAACGACGTTTCCGTGAAACTCCACTGTTCGAGCTCCGGCTTTTGCGCGTTGTAGCTTAGCATGCATCCCAACTCCCATCTGTCTAAAAAGCCTTGATTCCACGGTTCCGAAATCGATTTCGAAACCCTTAAAAAAATAATTAACGATCTTAGAAAGCGCTTCCGGGCTGATTATAGCACCGCCACGGATTCCCTGTCAACCAGATGGAACGGAATTTTTTGGTGCTGCCCCGCCGCCTTTTTCTCCAGAATGCGGATGACCTGTTCAAAAGCCAGAAAAGCCATTTTTTCAAAATCCTGATGAATGGTCGTGAGCTTAGGGGTCGTATAGCTGGATAACACGATGTCGTCAAAACCGATAACCGAAAGCTTTTCCGGTATGGAAATCCCCAGCTCGCGGCACCGGCTCATGAATCCGATGGCCATCAAATCGCTCGCAAAAAAGACGGCCGTCATCTCCGGATGCTCCTGCACATAGGACTCGGCCATTTCATAGGCGTATTCTTCGGTATAATCCCCATTGACCACCAGGGACGGATCGTATGGAATCCCGTTGTCCTCCAGCGCCCGGCGGTATCCTTCAAGGCGTTCCTTGCTCACGACCGCATAATTATGGCCGTTGACCATTCCGATTCGGCGGTGGCCGCGGTCAATCAAATATTGAACGGCGCATTTCGCCGCAGCGACGTTGTCCGTCATGATGGATCCCGTGTTCGAACCCGTTAAATCCGCGTCGATGACGACGCACGGGAAGTTGCTGTCCACGATTTCGAGGAAATAGGGGTCCGTCGTTTTCAAGCCGGTGATGACCGCTCCGGATACTTTATGTTCTTTGCAAAATTGCCAATACGACTTATCCTGCTGCTCGGACAAGCTGCGGGTATACAGCAGCACCTCGTAATTGTAATGGGAGGCCGCTTCGAAAATCCCCGTCATCATTTTGAACAGCACGCCGTCTTTGCCGTTGGAATACTCGAAATTGGAGAAGATGAGGGCGATGGATTTCGTCACCTTTTGCTTCAGGTTTTTAGCCAGCATGTTCGGCGAATAATTCAACTCTTCAACGGCCTTCAGCACCTTTTTTCTCGTTTCCTCGCTGACGTCGGCATACCCGTTCAGCGCTTTGGACACCACGGTGGTCGATACGTTCGCGTGTTTCGCCACATCTTTAATCGTCGCCACCTGGTTCACCTCCTGTATTTTTGCACTTATGCGGAATGGTCACATATTCACTAATTAAATCACAGCGCCCAAATCCTGTCAAAACCGATTTCGCCCGGCCTGCGGCCCCGAATTTCGGCTGCCTCCATTCCCCCCTTTTTAAATCCGCGGTTTTATATTATATTTCTCTTAAAAACGACAGCGCTTACATGATAATCTTCGGAAGCCCCCGAGAGCCGGAACGGCACGGGAATCCGCTGTATTCATAAAAATCCTTTTAAAGTATAATTATTCCAGATAAACGCGATCAGACAAGGGGTGACACCATGTACAAAGTTTTTATCGTCGATGACGAAGCGGTCGTCCGGGACGGCTTGAAGCGGACGATCGACTGGCAGGAGCACGGCTTTGAGCTGATCGGCGATTTCGCGAACGGCCGGGAAGTGCTGGAGGTGATGGAGCATACGGTGCCGGACGTCATCATCTCCGATATCTCCATGCCGTTTATGGACGGACTGGAGCTGGCCGCAAACGTAACCCGGAAATATCCGTACGTCAAAATCATCATCCTGACCGGCTTCGACGAGTTCGAATACGCGCAGCAGGCCATCCGGCTGAAGGTGTCCGACTTTATTTTGAAGCCGATTACGGCCCATGAAATGCGCGAGCTGCTGCGGAAGGTCAAATGCGAAATGGACGAGACGGCCCGGCAGCACGAGGATTTAAGCCGATTGTACAGCCAATTGAAGCAAAGCCTGCCGCTGCTTAAGGAACGTTTTTTGGAGCGGCTCGTCGTGAGCGGCTTAAGGCCGGCCGAAATCGAGGAACGTTTTCGCTACTTCGGGCTTAACCCCCTCCTCCCGCTTCAGCTCGTCATGGTTGCGGACATCGACGATTTCGGCGCGCGGCAGCTTCAGGCGGAAACGGGAAACGATACCGAAATTTTGCGCTATGCAGCCTACAACGTGCTGGAGGAGATCGCCGAACGCGAAAATTTGCTGCTGTTTCGGACGCGGGAGGAACGTCTCGTGCTGGTCGTCTCCGGCAACGCCGAAGCAGCCGGGCTTTACGAGCAGGCTTACCGCATCGCCGAAGAAGCCAGGTTTTACATCGAAAAATTTTTGAAATTTACGGTCAGCATCGGCGTCGGACAAGCGGTCAAAACCGCGGAGGAGCTTCCGGCCTCCTATAAAAGCGCCCTCTCGGCCCTGGATTACCGTTTTTTGCTCGGCAAAAACCGCGTCCTCAGCATTTTGGACTTCGAAGACCGGCCTGCCTATGAAAACCATCTCCGCGGCGATTGGGACCGCAAGCTCGCTTCCGCCGTCAAAACCGGCTCCTTGGAGGAGGTCCGGGAGTTCATTAAGCGGTTCGTCGCGGATTTGAAGGAAAGCATGGCTCCGCTCGATGCCTGCATTTTGCATATCCAAAAGGTCGTCCTGTCGCTGATGAATACGGCGCAGGAGCTTGGGCTCGACAACGCCCGGCCGATCCGCCTGACCGACGCCGACCGCTACAAAACGCTGGACGAAATCGGGGCATGGCTTGAAGAAGCGGTGTCTTCCATCATGTCCGCCATCGCCGAAAACCGCAACCATCACACGCTGGCGCAGGTCCGGAAAGCGGTCGAATACATCGAAACCCACTATACGGAAGAAAAAATGTCGCTGCAGGATATATGCCGCCATTGCCTGATGAGCACAAGCTATTTCAGCCTGGTGTTCAAGCAGCATACCGGCGAAACGTTCGTCGAATATTTGACCCGGGTCCGCATGGACAAAGCCAAGGAAATGCTGCAGCACACGATGTTGAAATTTTACGAAATCGCCGGCAAGGTCGGGTATGGCGACCCGAATTACTTCAGCATTTTGTTCAAAAAGCACGTCGGCATGACGCCGCGGGAATACCGCGACAAATTCGCCAAGGAGAGCCGGGCGTGATGCTCAAACCGAACAAACGAACTTCCATTATTCCGTTTCCGCCGTTCAAGAGCATCCAATCGAGCATCTTTTTCACGTTTTCCTGCCTGATCCTGGTGACGGTCATGGTCATCAGCTTGAACAGCTACCGGTTGTCGGTGGATGCGGTCGAGACGAACTCGCAAAGCTACGTGCAGGAAATCATCAAGCAGGTGAATTCCAACATCCAGTCGTACATCGACAACATGGAAAACATCAGCATGCTCGCCATGACCAACAAAGACGTCAAATATTACATTTCAAACAACAGCTTCATCAGCAAAAGCGACCGCATGCCGTACGAAAAGCGGATTTCCGACTTGTTTCAGGCGATTTTGTACTCCCGCAAAGACATTTCGGCGATCATGGTGTTCGGTTATAACGGATTTAACGTGTCGGACCGGCGAATCACCCTGCTCAATCCATACGTCAAGCTGGAGGAGCAATCCTGGTACAAGGAGGCGAAGCGGAAAGGCGGCCAATCCGTCATCTCGCCTCCCCACGTCCAAAACATCATCCAGAACGAATACCGCTGGGTCGTCTCCTTAAGCCGGGAGCTCAAAAGCACCGATGGCATCCGGGGCGAAGGCATTTTCCTCGTCGATCTGAACCTGAGCATCATCAACGACATTTGCAGCCAAATCAACATGGGCAAAAAGGGGTACGTCTTTATCGTCGACAAGTCCGGGAACATCGTCTACCATCCGCAGCAGCAGCTCATCTACAGCAATTTGCGCTCGGAGCAGATTTCGCGGGCGGCGGCGGCCAAAAGCGGCACCTCCTTCACCGTCGACGACGACAAGGGCAAACGCGTCTATTCCGTTCAGGATACGAACTTCGGCTGGAAAATCGTCGGCGTTGCCTACACGGACGATTTGATCGCCAACGAGGGCATGATCCGCAATTCGATTTTGATGTACGCCCTCATCGGGATTCTCTTTTCCCTGCTGCTGTCGCTGTTTTTGTCCTACCGCATCTCGAAGCCTTTGCGCATTTTGCAGCGCGACATGAAAAAAGTGGAACGGGGCAATTTCGACGTGCGCACCAACATCGAACCGATCAACGAGATCGGGCAGCTCGGACGGTCCTTCAACCTGATGACGGCGCAGATCAAAAACCTGATGGAGGAAATCATCGACAACCAGGAAAGCAAGCGAAAAAGCGAGCTGATGCTGCTGCAATCCCAAATCAACCCGCATTTTTTGTACAATACGCTCGATTCGATCATCTGGATGGGCGAGCAGAAAAAACACGAGGAGGTCGTCCTGATGACTTCCGCCCTGGCGAAGCTGTTCCGGGCCAGCATTACCAAAGACAAGGAGCTTGTGCCGATCCGCGTCGAAGTGGAACACATCACCAACTACCTGTTGATCCAAAAAATGAGATACGACGAGCAGCTGGAATACGAGATCGACGTTTCCCCGGACATCATGCACTATAAAACGCTCAAAATCCTGCTTCAGCCGTTCGTGGAAAACGCTATTTACCATGGCATCCGCAACAAACCCGAACCCGGGAAAATCACGATCCGCGGCCGCGAGCAAAACGAGACGATCCTTTTCGAGGTCGCGGACGACGGGATGGGCATGACGCCGGAGCAGCTTGAAAACATCTGGACGATGCACGACAAAAAACAAGGCGCCAAATCGACGAGCGGCATCGGCATCGGCAACGTCCATGAGCGGATCAAGCTGTTTTTCGGGCAAGAGTACGGCATCCGAATCCAAAGCGAGCCGGAAGAAGGCACGGTCGTCACGATCGCCATTCCGAAAATAAAGGAGTAGCACCCATGCGAATTCAACGTGCCACGCTGCTCTTGACCATCATTTTTATCGCGTCCGTCGTGTATGTCATTTTGTATTTCAAGCTGTTTATCCCGGCGCCGGAGCATGAACAGAGCATTACCGTCATTTTGAAGGAACATAACATCCGCTCGGACTTTTGGCAGACGGTCAGCAGCGGAGCGAAAGCCGCAGCCAAAGAGGCGGGAGCAGAGATCGCCATTGCCGGCCCGCTGCAGGAGACCGACGTGGACGGCCAGGTCGAGCTGCTGGAGGAAATATTGGCGCAAAAACCGCAGGCCGTCGTGATCGCCCCGATCAATGACGACAGGGTGACCGAGCGGCTGCAAAAAATACAGGAAGCCAAAATCCCCCTCGTCATCATCGATACGCCGGTGAAGCTCGGTTCCGCGCCGGCTTTCGTGTCCAACGACCACACCGCCGCGGGCGTTCAGGCGGGAAAAGTGACGCTCGAGCAGACGGGGAACCGCCCCAAATCCGTCATTATCGGCGATTTTGCCGCGTCGGGCGTTTCGGCGGAACGGGAAAAGGGCATTCGCCAGGCGCTCCTTCCCTATGGCCAAAGCGTATACGGCACGTATTACTGCTCGGATTCGGAGGAACGCGCGTATTTGATCGCCAAAACGATGATGCGGGACCACGGCGATTTAAACGCCATCATCGCCTTAAACGAATCGGCGGCGCTGGGAGCCGCCAAAGCGATCAAGGATGCGAGCAAAATCGGGCTTATCAAGCTGATCGGCTTCGACACGTCCGCTTACGAAATCCGCCTGCTCGAAGAAGGCACGTTAAACGCCACCGTCGTCCAGCAGCCGTTCAACATCGGCTACCTCGGCGTGCAAACGGCGCTCGACATGCTGGACGGCAAAAAGGTCAAGCCGGTGACGTATACGAATTCGATCGTCGTCACGAAAGAAAATATGTACTCCCAGGAAAACCAGAAGCTTTTGTTTCCGTTTATCGATAAATGAATCATGCTAGCGATCCTTATGAAAGGTGTGAGCGCCGATGAACTCCCGCCTGCTGCTTAACCTGGCGAAGCTGTCGATTTCGTTCATGCTCCTCCCTCCGCTGTTGTTGTCCTGTTCCGGCACGAATCCGCCGAAGCCGGCGCTGAAGCCGAAAGACAATCCGCCTGCGGTGATCAATTTCATCGCCTCGGAATACAGCTCGCAAACGAGGCCGCTGCTCGAAAACCTGGTGCAGGACTTCATGCTGAAAAATCCGGACATCGTGATCAATCTTCAAGTCGCCAACTGGGACATCCTGGACATCATTTATACGACCATGATCAGCAAAAACCAGCCCCCGGATCTGCTGAACACCAACGTGTACACGCATTTTGCAGGCGACGGCCTGCTGAACGACATGGATGACCTGATGTCGCCGGAGCTGAAAAAGAAATTTTATCCCGACCTGCTGAAGCTGGACAACTGGAACGGAAAGCAATACGCCATCCCTTACGTCTCTTCGACGAGGAAGCTGTATTACAACAAGGCGTTGTTCCGCGAAGCGGGGATCGAAGCGCCGCCGCAAACGTGGTCCGAGCTCAAGGAAGCTGCCCGCAAAATCAAACGCTCCGGCAAAGCCCGCGGGTTCGGGGTGGATCTGACCGACAACGAAATTCAGGCCTACCTCTCCTACTTTTTCCTGGGCGCCGGCGGCGGATGGATCAAAGACGGAAAATGGACCATCAACTCGCCCCAAAACGTGGAAGGCCTCACCTTCTTGAGGGATATGTACGCCGAGGGATTGACCGATGCCGACCCGACGGTGACGACCCGGGACGAGAAGCAGCGCGTCCTCGGCGACGGCAAGCTCGGGATGATGATATCGGGCAACTATTTCAATCTCGTCGTGCCGCGCGAATTCCCGAACCTCGAATACGATAAGGGGCCCATCCCCGTCAAGGACGGGGTGAAGCCGATCAACTTCGGCGTGCACGACATGCTCGTGTCGTTCAAAACCGACCACACGAACAAAGAGGCCATCTCGAAATTTCTCGATTACCTGTATTCCAGCCCCGTGTATGAGGAGATCATCCAGCAGGAGGGTTTCCTTCCCGTCACGCAGCTGACCGGGGAACGCCTGGGGTCGGCCAACCAAGAGATGAAAGCCGATTTGGCCGCGCTGCGGAAAGCCAGTTTTTACCCGATCCAGCAGCCCGAATGGCAGGCGGTGATGGATACGGCCCGGAAAATGGGGGACGCCGTGCTTCACGACCATATGTCGCCGCAGCAGGCGCTCGACGAACTGCAGAAATTCGCCGAGGAGGAGCAGCGGAAGCTGATGAAGCTGCATAAGAAATAACTTTATCGATTTATTCTTGCAACATCAGGAAGCAACAGCTCTGTAGTTTATTCCTTCTGATATTATAAATATTAACGATGCAAAGCGAGGAAGCCGGACGATTGTCCGGCTTTTTTGCGCTTTGACGAGAAGAAATGCCGATGAAAAGGAAGAACGATCCGGATCCGCAGCGGCAGCTTCGCTTATATTCAATCATATAGCGTATAGCATAGAACCCGATTTCCCGGAAAGAGAAAATAACAAAGAATTCATGGAAGAATTTCGATAGAGTGATGGAGCCTCTCTCTTTATGATTACTGTAGGCGCTGTAATTCGAGGGCAGCAGACAATATGGCGTTTGAACACGATTCCAAGGGAGGGTTAGCTTTTATGGTGTCTAAAACAAGATTGGCTGCGCTTGGCATCGCGGCACTGATGGCCGTCGCCCCGCTTGCAGGCTGCGGCAGTTCCAAGGAAGAAGCGAAACAGCCGGAACCCGCCAAAACGGAAGAACCGGCGGCAACCAATACGGATGGCGGAACCAAAACGGGCAGCGACGACGGAGCCAAAAAACTGACGGGCGAATTCGAAATCCAGTATTTCGTCGGCGGCTACGGCGATAAATGGTGGAAAAAAGTCATCGCCGATTTCCAGGCCGCAAACCCGGATTTGAAAATCAAGGAAAGCGGCGGCCCGAAAATCAACGATCAAATGAAACCGCGCTGGGTTGGAGGCAATCCGCCGGATTTCGTCTACATCGACGGACCGAACCTGAACGACCGCCAAATGGTCGAAGACGGCCAGCTCGAAGATTTGACCGATTGGCTCAAGGATGCCAAAAATATCGACGGCGAAAAAATTTCCGATATTTTGGCCCAGCCTCCGCAGCTGTTCGACGGCAAGGTCTACGACATTCCGCTCGTTCTGAACTCCTGGGGCGTCTTCTGGGATAAAGCCCTTTTCAAGGAAAAAGGCTGGGAAGAGCCGACCGACTGGCAGTCTTTCATGGCCGTCAGCGACAAGATCAAAGCGGCCGGCGTGACGCCGTTTATCCATACGGGCAAATACCCGTACTACATCAACGGCGCGATCCTGTATCCGGCCATCGTTTCTGCGAATAACAACGACATATCGATTCTTCAGGACATGGCGGCATCCAAGGTGGAAGCCTTCCAAAGCCCTGCCGTCCTGGCGGCCCTGAACAAAATCGTGGAGCTGCGCGACAAAGGGTTCATCGACAAAGCTTCCATCCAAATCAACCATACCGATTCCCAAATGCTTTTCCTGCAGCATAAGGACGCGTTCATCCCGAACGGCCTCTGGCTGCCGAACGAAATGGCGAAAGACATTCCGGGCGGATTCGCCTTCGGCTTCATTCCTTCGCTTACGCAGGACAACGGCGGCAAAGTCGTGGCCAACACGTCCACGGCGAATGTAGCGATCGCCAAAAACGCGAAAAACAAGGAAGCGGCGAAAGCGTTCCTGCAGTTTATTTTCTCGAAGGCGCAAGCTTCCCAATGGGCCGAGCTTAGCGGCGCTCCTTCCAACATTAAAGGCGACATCAGCGATTCCAACGCGCCGAGCCACGTGAAGGACGCGGCCAAATATTTGACCGACCCGAACACGGTCGTCGTGCCTGCCATCACCTTCAACGCCGACGTCGATAAGGCCATGCAGGATGCGACCGACGCGCTGACCATCGCCAAAATCACTCCTGAGCAATGGGTTGAACGCGTGGTCGAAGCGGCCAAAAAAGCCAACAAATAAAAAATTGAATCCATTGGGGTTTTGACGATCAGGACGGAGGATGACGGGGATTTACTCTTCGCCCATCCTCCTTATCTTATTTTGAAAGGCAGGTTTAAACGGATGAGATTGGGAACTACCAAGTGGCAGCGGAGCCTGTTTATCGCGGCGTTCATTCTCCCCACCTTTTTGTTCTTCTGCCTGTTTACGATTTATCCCGTCGTGCAGGCGATGTATTATTCGTTGTTCGATTGGTCGGGCTCGTCCGACAACAAAACGTTTATCGGGCTCGACAACTTCAAGGAAATGATTCATGACCCGATCATCTGGAACGCCATGGGCAACGACTACTTTCTCGTCGTCGGCAAAATCATCGGCATCATGATTTTGGCCACCTTTTTTGCCGTCGCCTTGACCCGCTTCCGGTTCAGGCTGTCGAACTTTTTCCGGTCCATCTTTTTTATCCCGAACGTCATTTCCGTCGTCGTCATCGGCGTCTTATGGAACTTCATTTACAATCCGCAAATCGGCTTTTTGAACGCGTTTCTGTCGCTGTTCACGAAAGAAAAGGTGGACATTACCTGGCTCGGCTTTACCAGCCATACGATTTGGATGCTCCTGCCTCCGGCGATCTGGGCCGGCATCGGCTTTTACATGATTCTGCTCATTGCGGCGATCCAGGGCATACCGGAATCTTATTACGAAGCGTCCAGCCTTGAAGGCGCGGGCCAGTGGGCCCAGTTCCGCCATATCACGCTGCCGCTCATCTGGGAACAAATGAAGGTATCGATCCTGAACATCATGATGACGACGCTGAACGGCTCGTTCGTCATCGTCATGATCATGACAAACGGCGGTCCGGACAACTCGACCCAGGTCATGGGTTCCTACTTGTACCAAATGGCTTTCAGCCAATACCATTTCGGTTACGGCGCAGCCATCGGCGTACTGATTCTGATCGTTTCGCTCATCACGACCGTCGTCCTGCAGCGCTTGATGCGCCAGGAAACGATCGAAATCAGCTGATCTTATATGCCCGGGAGGAACGAATTATGAAATCAGGCGGTTTACATCCTATCTATAAAATCCTGTTTTATGCCATTCTCGTCATTTGGGGGCTGTCCGTGCTTTATCCGCTGCTGTGGACGCTGCTCGACGCGCTCAAAAACAACGATCAGTTTTTCCGCAAAATGCCCTGGTCCCTGCCGGACGTTCCGCTCCTCTGGAGCAACTTTACCTACGTATGGAGCGAATTCAGCTTCGATAAATATTTCGTGAATTCCGTCGTCGTCACCATCGGCTCGACGCTGCTGGGGTTGTTTCTGGCCGCTTCGACGGCTTACGTGCTTGCAAGATATCCGTTTAAAGGGAGCAACGTGCTTTATCTCATTTATATCGCGTCCATGATGATCCCGTTCAGCCTGGCGCTGATTCCGCTGTTTTTCTTGCTCAATTCGATGCATCTGACCAATTCGTCCTTCGGACTGATCCTGGTGTATGCCTCCACCCTGATCGCCTTCGGCGTTTTCGTGCTCGTCGGCTTTTTCAAAAGTTTGCCCAAAGAACTCGAAGAAGCGGCCGCGATTGACGGCGCCTCGTATTTCGGCATCTTTTTCAGGGTGATGCTTCCGCTCTCCCAGCCCGGATTGATTACGGTCGGCATCGTCAACGTGCTGAACATCTGGAACGAATACATCATCGGCACGATCCTCGTCAACGATCCGGACCATTATACGCTTCCCGTCGGGATCGCGATGATGCAGGCGCAGATGCAGTACCGTACCGAATGGGGGCCGCTGTTCGCGGGACTGCTCATTACGATGGTACCGGTGCTGGTCGTCTACATGTTCTTCCAGCGCCAAATCGCGAGCGGAATTACGGCCGGCGCCATTAAATAAGGCCAAGCTTGGTCAGCCGGATGCAGCTTCGCACACATTAAAAAAGCGGATGAACAAGCCTTAGTTTTGGTTTTTCCATGCTAAGGTTATTGTTTTTTTCCAAGGGCGAAAAAGGGAGCGTACTAACGTGTCGAATGGTTCGGCTACAACGGCTCCTTTGTCGCCATGCTTCTTTTTATTGCGGCCATGCTCGCCTATTCGGCAAAAATGCCGAAAATATACGTGCAGGTTCGGCCGGCAGCCCACGCGCAGCGGACCAAGGAGCCTTTTTACGCCTTGGGCTTCCGGACCGCCTTCAGCTATCCGGGCGCCAAATGGGTCCTGCTTTCCCTGCTTGCGGCAGGATTGTTTTTGCAGTTTCAAAATATGTTCGCATTGCTTTTTACGTTTTCGGTCACGCAAAACAAGATGCTGATCGCCGTGTTGAATCTATTGTACACGTTATCCTCTTTGCTTGGATTATGGCTGTACCGGAGAATCCGCCTCCATGAAATGCGCTGGCTCTGGATCGGCACGCTGCTGCTCGCCGCCGGCTTTTTGATCGCGCTGCTGCATCATCCCGCCATGCTGATCGCCTCCAACCTGCTCACCTCCGTGGGGATGTTTTATTTCTCGATCGTATGGAATGCGCAGCAGTTCAAATACATCAAACATTTGTCCCCCGGGACCAAACGCAGCTTTCTGGTCTGGCGGGAATGCATCCTGGTACTGACCCGCTGCGTCCTGCTGGGATTTACCTTTTCGCTGACCGAAATCAAAGGCGCTGCCTTTGTCGTTATCGCAGGTTTGGCCATCGCCTGCCTGATCGCGATCCCCGTGTTCCAAAAATGCGCCGGCAGGGAAAACGGCAAGCTCGGCCCGCCGCATTCCCCGGAGCCCGAACCTGCAGCGATGCCATAGGCGATGCCAGAAAAAAAAGACTCCCGCCGGCTCAGGTTTTGAACCGGGATAGGGAGTCTTTTAACGTTCCTGACAGCACCTGGAGTTTTCTGGACAGCTGGACCAGCCCCGAGCTGATGCCAAGCTGTTCCGTGCTGAGCGAAGCCACCTCTTCGGAGGTTGCCAGGGATTGATCCGACACGCTGCTCACGCCGGCCATCGCATCCGACAGCAGAAACTGGGACTGCTCCAATTCGAGGATGGAGCCGTTCACCAGCGCCAAATGCCGCATCAGCTCGTTCATTTGCGCGCCAACCTGGTTAAACAGCATATCGGCTTGTTTCACGGAGGCGATTTGCTCCATGAAAATCGGGCCGGACTCCTGCAAAACCTGCGCGGTTTCGCCGATCTCGCGAAGTATGGCCCCGGTGATCGGACGGACGGCGTCCACGGATCGCTTCGCCTCCTCGGAGAGCTCGCGGATTTCGTCCGCTACAACCTTGAAACCTTTGCCGTAGCTCCCGGCCCGGGCCGCTTCGATCGTTGCGTTGAATGACAGGATGTTCGTCTGCTTCATCAGCTGGGTCAACATTTCGAGCACTTGGGAAATGGATTCCGCGCTTTGCTGCAGTTTGGCCACCTTCCCGGTCATGATGCCGATTCGTTCTTCCATATCCCCGGTTTTGGCGATCAGTCCGGCCATATATTCCGTTCCCGTCCGGCTCGTTGCGTTGACGTCCTCCGCCAGCATGCGCATTTCCCTGCTCGTTCGCACCAGCATTTCGGTCTGTTCCTTGGACCGCTGCGCAAGCTGCTTCCCGCGTTCGGCCTCGCTTGCCAGCCCTTCGCCGCCCCGAGCGATTTCGGAGGTGGCGGACGCGATTTCCTTGGCGGTTTCCGCCGTGTTCAGGGACACGTGCGAAAGCTCCCCCGCCATCTCCCGCATCTCGTCCGCGGACCGCTCCGCCTGCTCGACCAGACCGGTCAGGTGCCGCATCATTTCGTCGAAGCTTCGGCCGACCTGTCCGATTTCGTCCCTGGAGACGGCATCGGTTCGAACCCGCAGGTTTCCGTCCGCTCCCTGCTTCATCAATTCCCGCAGTCGGCCAAGCGGTTTGCCGATCATCCGGGCGACCAGCCATCCGATGGCGACGGCAAGCGCAAATGCGCAGGCCAGCACCCCTATCG
>Ga0180220_1001730_pt1 | contig 15415 bp, 7 predicted proteins | sample eDN5th37CBELigBY_FD_151335 | JGI IMG/M metagenome (GOLD analysis project Ga0180220, IMG submission 151335) | Enriched backyard soil microbial communities from Emeryville, California, USA - eDNA 5th pass 37_C BE-Lig BY (version 2) (version 2) | ecosystem: Environmental > Terrestrial > Soil >... | reverse complement strand
TACAGCATCACGGTTACCGCGGAGGATCTGGCGGGTGCGGATGCGCAGGCGGATGCGATCAACATCGCCGCACGCCTCGCGGAGGTGATCGGCGCGGGCGAGCACAGCTTCGAGGTCGCGCTCGACGGAAATCGCATCACCCTCGTTGGAAGCGCAGAAGAGAACGTCAAGACGTCGTTCCGCTCGGACGGCGACGACTGCATGGACCGTCTGCAGGATGCGGCGCGCAGCGATGACGGCCAGGCGGACGTCTACGTCGAGGCTTTGCTGGCGGCGGACGCCGATACGGACGCGGACACCCTCGAGCTGACGCTCGACGGTCAGGGCGCGTTCGATCTCGGCTTGACGGCGGCCGGCGAGAGCGGGGCCTACGAGCACCTGGTGCTCGACGTCCAGGACGAGCACAGCCATACGATCGACACCGGCGTCGATGACGGCGACGAGGCGTTCGCGGGCGGCTCGATCACGCTGCGCGGCGGTGCGGCAGGTGCGTCGATCGTGATCGACGACGTCATGGCGAAGACCGTGACGTCGGAATCCTCGGCGAACGTGACCGTGAACTTCGACGAAGATGCCGACGGCGGCGAGGATGAGGACTACGTCTTCAGCGTGAACACGATGAGCGGAGACGACGTCGTCGACATGAGCGGCGTCACGCTCACTCGCCACGCCACCATCGACCTGGGCGAAGGGGTGGACCGGCTCGTCATCGGCAACGGTCGTGCCGAGGCGCACGCGGCTGCGGGTGGTGCCTCCGAGCCGGATCTGGATCTGGATCGGATGTTCAAGAATGTCCGCAACGTGGAAATTCTGCAGGTCGAAGGAGACATCTACGGGGAAGACTCGATCGTCCTCGACAACGATGCCTTCAATGCCGGGTTCAGAGAGCTGGTCATCAGCGAGGACAGCCGCCTCGATCTCCAGCTCGGCGACGAGTTCGAGCGTGATCTGAGTGTCACGGCCGAGGACGACGTGGACCTCGAGCTGGACGTGCACACCGGCCATGCCGTCTCGATCACGGCGGAGGACCGGCTGCGTGCTGACGTCCTGCTGGCGAGCGACTCCTCGGGGGATTTCACGCTTTCCGGCCAGGACCGCATCGAGGTCGACGTGGAAAGCCGAGGCAGCGGCGCAGTGGACATCACCGTCGACGAGCACGGCGATATCGGGGTCGACCAGTTCGGCGACGGGTCCGTCAGCGTCACGGGTGAAGACGATTCCATCGTCGACATCACCCAGCGTGGGCTCGGCAATGTTGCGGTGAACGTCGGAGTGGCGAGCCGCGTCGGGGTGAGCTTCATCGGCGAGGACAGCGAGGCGGACGTGTCCATCGTGCAGACGGGCAGCCTCGAGAACGAGATCGTACTCGAGGGGTTGACGGAGGCGCAGAACGTTTCCGTGGACATCGCGGTGGGTGGTCCGCTCGGCGTCGTCGCCGACTTCAGCGAGCTATCCTACGGTGAAGATGCCATCGAGCACGGGACCGATCTTCGGGTTGCGGAGAGCAACGGTGGTATCGACACGCTCACGCTGCGATCTCTCGACGGTGAGTCGCCCGAGAGCGTCGCGATCGTCACGTCCGACAGCTGGGCGGTCGCCGACGACAACCTGGACGCGGCCGACATGACCATCGATGCCTCGCGCATATCGGCGCAGCAGTACGTGGCGATCGATGCCTCGAACGAGACGGACGCGGATCTCCGGATCCTCGGTTCGGCGACCTCGAGCAATATCGTGCTGGGCGGCGCCGCGAGCGACACCATCGAAGGCGGAAGCGCGTCCGACATCCTGGTAGGAGACGCCCTCGCGAGGTCGCAGGTGACGCGGATCGACTTCAGGGAATATACCCCTGGCGAGTCCATCGTGCTCACGATCGGCGAGGACACACTGACGCTCTTGTTCGACAATAGCGAGGACGTGACGACCGCAGAGGCGGTCGCGCAGGCGGCCGCCAACTGGATCAACGGGTTGGGTGACGACTACGATCTGAACAATCCGGGCAATCCGGCCAACGAGTTAGCCGACTCGATCACGCCGATCTTCTTCAGCACGCCGACCGGCGAGTTCTCCTCCGTCGTCTGCGCGGAAGCGGTCGACGGTACGTTGTTCCTGACCGGGCAGCTGGGGATCTCGTTCGACGTCGCGTTGAACGAAGGGACTTACGAGGTAGCTCCCGTCCTTGCCGTAGACGCCGAGGACGACGTGACCGAGTTGCGTGTGGACACGCTCCAGGAAGCGCGGGAGTTGCAGGCCGCGAGCGACACGCTCGAGGGCGGCGAGGGCGACGACACCTACGTCATCGCGGAGTCGCAGCTCGACACCATGGACACGATCGTCGGGCTGGATCTCGGTGGCGCGAGCGGCGAGGATCGCGGTGATCTCATCTACCTGGGGGCCTCGGACGCGAACCGGCTGATCGAGGACATCCTCGGTGAGGATGGCCCGTCGGAGGGGCTGTACATCGACACGGTCGTCAATGGTGGCGAGGTCGTCGCTCTGGAGGGGGAAAACCTGGACCTGGCGTCCGCGGTCGCAACCCTGTTCGAAGGCGACGGTGTGTTCGACACGGACAGCGTCACGTCGACCCATGCGGCGGGACTGTTCAGTCACCAGGGTGAGACGTACCTGATCGCCGTCGGCGGCGATGCGGGGACGAGCTTCGGCACGGACGATTACATCGTCAAGGTGACGGGCTTCACCGGCACGCTGGACACGTCGGACTTCTACTACTCGGTCGTTATCTGACGTCCATCGCAGCGAAACCGAAGATTCCGCAGCCGGCGCAGGCCGAGCTGCGGAGTCTTCGGCGCCTGCGGAACGTCCCGCCGGCTTTCGTGGCCGGATGTGGCACGACGTGGGCGGCAGGTGTATCAATGGCTGGGACGATGAACGCACTATCGGAAGCGAGTCTGCCGACGGAACAGGCTGCGCCGGCCGCTGCACTGTTGCAGCTCGAGTTCCTGCGGCAATCCGCAGGCTGCGTACGCGGCGCCCATGCGCCGGTTGCGGTGGCGTGCCTCGCGGTGAGAGACAGCGCGCACTGGGCGGGGCTCGCCGAGCGCGCCGCCGCATTGCTCGAATCGGACGTTCCGGGAAGCGTCGTCACCCTGCCCTTGCGCAGGGCAGGACGTCCGCGCGGCCCCGGATTCGAACAGGAGGTGTTATTCGTCCGACGATTGTTGACTCAGCTCGGCGCGATGTGCGTGCAGATCGGGCTGCCTGCGCTCGATGCGCCGCAAGCCATGCCGCTGAGTCCCCGACCGGCAGACGGCGCCTCGCGTTGGCTGCTGACGCTTTCGGCATACTCGCCGCGGGCGGTCAGTCGGGCTCTGACGTGGCTCGTGCGATGGTACGAAGAGCTGTCCACGTCCGGTGAGGTGCATGCATGGTCGAGCGAGCGCAGAGCGGAGCTCGACGGGCTGTTGAACGGCCTCAATCGCCTCGCTCCGCCGGGCAACAACGTGCGGCATTTCGTGCGTGTGGCGTACGAGCGAGGCATCCCCTGGCTGGTTCTGCCCTCGGGCGTCATCCAGTACGGATGGGGTCGGCGCGCGCGCTGGTTGAGCAGCACATTCACGGATGCCACGCCGGGCGTTGCCGCCCGCATGGCGCGGGACAAGGCATCCGCGAACGCGTTGTTACGCCAGGCGGGCCTTCCGGCGCCCGAGCATCGGCGCGTCAAGACCGTGCAGGCTGCACTCGAGGCGGCACGCGCGCTCGGTTATCCCGTCGTCGTGAAGCCTGCGAATCTCGATGGCGGAATCGGCGTGTCGGCGGGCCTGCAGACAGAGCAAATGGTACGGGCGGCGTTCGAGAACGCCACACGTCATTCGCGTGAAATTTTGGTGGAGAAGCACGTCGAGGGCCGGGACTATCGCATCACCGTCGCTCACGGCAAGGCGCTCTCGACGGTCGAACGTGTGCCCGCCGGCGTCACGGGCGACGGCGAGCACAGTGTCAGCCAACTCATCGAGCTCGCCAACCGCGACCCTCGCCGCAGCACCCGTCGCTGGGGACAGATGAAACCCTTGCAAGTGGGTGAAGAGGGACGGGCGCTGCTCGAGGAGCAGGGCGTGGCGCTCGACACCGTGCTGCCTGCCGGACAATTCGCCCGCCTGCGGCGTTCGTCGAACGTCTCGAGCGGTGGCACGCCGGTGCCGGTGAACGACGTCATACATCCGGACAATGCCGCGCTGGCCGTGCGTGCGACGCGCGTGCTGCGGCTGGACATCGCCGGCATCGACCTGATCATCCCGGATATCTCACGCTCCTGGCGAGAATCCGGCGGCGCGATCTGCGAGGTGAACGGCCAGCCGCAGCTCAGCCTGACGTCACCGCACATCTATGGACAACTGTTCGACGAGCTCATCGAAGGACAGGGCCGGATCGCGACTGCGCTGGTGCTGAGCACCGGGGACGTCGATGAGGTCGTGCGTGAATGTACGCGCATCATGGCGGATCGAAACCTATGTGTGGGGATTTCGACGCCGTCCGGGCTGTTCATCGGGGGCGAGTGCGTGCGCAGCGGGCGCCGCTCGTCGTTCGCAGACGTACGTTCTCTGCTGCTCGATCCGACCGTGGACGCCGTCGTCCTGGTTACGGACGGCAAGGAGCTTCTGTCCACCGGCTTGCCGTTCGACCGCTTCGACGTGCTGGCGATCGCGGAGTGGCGTGCGGCCGTGGAGCAAGAGGCCGCATCCATCGACTCGCTCCTCGCTTCCGTGCTGGGTCTGCTCAAGCAGCATTGCAGCGGCGCCGCACTCATACGCCGCGAGCATCCCGAGACGGCGCTGGTCGTGCGTCAACTCGGAGAAAGGCGCGTCGAGAGGACGTCTTCGCAGAACAGGCTGGCGCTGCGGCTTGCGCAGCAGCTCCTGCAACGCCATACATCTCACGGTGCACGCCGCACCTGAGTGCTGACGGCCGGCGGGCGAGCGAGCGAGACCGCCCGCAAGCGCTCGAGGCGAGCCGGGCCGCTACACGCCGTCGGGCGACAGCTCGCGGCCCTGCTGCAGCAGAAAGTCCAGCAAGAAGCCAGTGACGTCCGGCGCCCGATACAGGATCTTGCGTCGCTCGATCGTCGTGTATTCCGGAGTGTCGACGCCCATCGTGCGCATGGCGTCCAGTACCCGTCTTTCGTGCGAGCCGCGGAACGCCGCAGGCTCGGACAAGACGCCCAACACCAGCGTCTCGGACGTCGTGACTTCTTCGCGGGAAGCGCCGAAGGCGCCGCCGACCATGGGCGTGCGTCTCAGGCCGACCTGACCGGAATCGTCGTACTTCTGGCTGCCGTTGGAGAGCTTGCCGAGCACTACCGGTTTGCCGTAAGGGAAGTGTCCGGCGATCGTATATTTGTTCGTCGAGACGTTCAGCACCTGCGCGTTCACGCCGGGCTCCAAGGTCGAAACCGAGCTGAACTCGAAGTCCAGTCTCAGCTTTGCGTACTCGGGCGTCGCTGATTCGGGTTGGATGTTCAGCACCGTCCCGGTTTCCGCCGTGTGCTCGGACGCGTTTCCGTAGGCCCCCCCGGAATACAGGATCGTAAGATCGGCGCCTTCGCGGATCTCGGACTCTTCGGCGATGGACGTGACCACCGAGGGCGCAGCGTTCAGATACACGCTGCTGCGCAAGCTCATCGGCATCAGACGCACCGCATACTCGATGTCCGGAATCGACAGATGCGGCTGCAGCAGCAGTTGCCGGGAACGTACGACATTGTCGTAGACGCTGTCGAAATCCCCGTCGGACTCGCGACCATGCTCGCGCACGCGCTCATATTGATAGAAGTTGTCGGTTTCCGTCGCGCCCAGTCTGAAGATCAGGTCGTTGAAGAATCCGGATCCGCGGGTCGTGGCGTCAGACGCGTAGCGCCGCACGAAGTACACGCTGACGAGGATGTTCAGGTTGCGGCACAGGGGCTCATCTCGATTGGTGTCGGCATCGCAAACCAGGCTCTCATCGACGCCGTCTTCCCCCATGGCGTGGGGAATGAGGGTCAGAGGCTGCGGATAGGTACGGTCCTGAGGGGAGTACAGCGCGCGGATGAAGCGAGTGGCGGGATCGTCGTCTTGCATGTCGGCGCCCTGCATGGCGTCGAACAAGGTGCGTGCCACGACCTCGTTGCCGGCGCGCAGCGCCGCCAGTGCGGACAGCGCCCAGTACATACTCCGATCCTCGATCAGCGCAGCATTCATGAACGCGATCTGCGCTTCGGAGAAGTTGCCCAGATGCAGCTCGGACAGACCCAGACCTGCATACGAGGGTGCGTGATCGACCGAGAACCGGGCCGCACTGGCGAATGCGGCCCGGGTGAACACAGACTTGTGCTGCTCCAGCCGTTTGGACTGGAGCATCTCGAGCCCGTACCTGAAGTGCTCACGCCAGTCGTGCCCGAGACTCTGGGCCGGCTGTACCGGATCTTCGTACCGGGGAACGCCGCCGCAGCCGCCCAATGCCGTCAGGCACAACGGAACGAGTGCGAGTGCTCTCAGCTGCACTTCTCTTTCCATTCCTGCGCCTTCTTGATCATGTCGCCGTACTCACCCAGCACGGAGGAAACGCGTTTGACGGCCTTGGACTTGAAGTCCTGCATCTTCTTTTCTTTCATGTCCGACAAGTCGGCCAGGTAGCCGAACGGCGCTGGGATCGTCCTGTCGCCGAGGCTGACCGCGCTGGAGCCGCCGTTGTACCAATACTTCGCGCGAACGGCGACCTTGATCCAGCTCAAGTTCGGATCCTTGTCCTTCACCCTGACGCAGGTGGCCACCTTCACGCTGCTCGTGAGCTTGATTTTCGGATAGCAGAGCTCGTCCTTCTCGGTGTCGCCGATGAAGTATTGATAGACGTTCAGCTTGCTCCAGTTGTTGTCGCTCCACTTGAAGTATGAATTGTAGGAAAGGTCCATGCCCTCGAAGCTGCCTTTCAGGAACGGCTGGTCCCTGTAGCCGTCGATCGGGAAATTCGGATACAGGCGCAGATCCGCCCTGAGTTGGATCGTGCGCGTCTTGCCGCCGAAGCTCTTCTTGTCCTTGGCGTGGAGATGGAAAAGCGGATAGCCGTTGGTGTTGATCAGGGCGAGCTTCTGCTTCTTGTCCTGCAGGTCGGCCACGATATGAACGACCTTGCACGCCTTGGTCTTCGCCGACTTGAACTTGGAGACGGTGTTGTTGTCGAGCTTGTCCAGTGCAGCGGCCAGGGCGGCGTCTTCGGTGTTCTGATTGCACCGCAGCTGGGCGATGTCGACCTTGGTGCCGTCCTCGTTCGCCGCGGTCTGCGCGAGCTCCATCGCGTTGCTCATCGTGAGCTTGACGGTCGGAGGCATGGTCTGGATCTTCCCCTCCGGCAGCGGCGCATTGGAATGGCCCGCGATGTTGTAGGCCGTGTTGACCAACTGCGTGGCGTCCTTGGCCGATTTGTTGAGTTGCTCGAATCGATCGTAGAACTTCTTGACGTAGTCCCTGCTGGTCGCCGACTCGAAGTCTTTCTGAACGCCCGAACCTTCGCTGTCCGTCCTGCTCGAGAAGGCGGCGATCTTTGCCTTGACGTCGTCGAGAGACACGGGGCAGCTCTCCGCGCTGTTGCCGACCGTCGGTGCGAGGCCGAGCGCCAATGCGACTGCCGGAATGATCCTGCAAGCTCGATCGTGTTCGCGGGTAGACATGCTCACCTCTTCGTCGCTGGACGTGAAAACGGCCCGGATCGTCGCACCGGGTGGAGCGCGCAGAGTGTCAGTCGCAAGGCGGCGGCGAAATACCATGAACATGGTAGGCGGGCGCGTGAGCGTGCCTGCCGGGGTTGCGCCGCGGTGTGTGTGCGGCAAGGATGTGCGCCCCAGCGACGACCGGGAGATTGTCACATCATGGACGCGCGCGAGATCGAACCAGAAGGCAGCCCCGAGAGCGATCCGATCCGGGTCTTGTTGCTGGAAGACGATGCGAACCTGCGCGAGCGCTTCGCCGGCATCCTTCGTGCCTGGCGGGGAGCCGACCTGGTGGCGGCGTGCGCATGCGTGGCCGAAGCACGCGAGGTGCTGGGCGCCAGGCGAATCGATTTGTTGATGGCCGATCTGCAACTGCCAGACGGTCACGGAATCGAGGTCATCCGGTTGTTGCGACAGTTGAACCCGGCGGCCGACTCGATGGTGATCTCGGTATTGGCGGACGAGTCCAGCGTCGTCCGCGCGATCGAGGCCGGCGCGGTGGGATATCTGTTGAAGGACGCCGGTCCCATCGAGCTCGTCGACGCCATCCAGCAGTTGCGCGCGGGGCATTCGCCGATCTCGTCGTCGATCGCGCGTATTCTGATCAGGCGTATGACTTGCGCAGGCAACCGTGAGGAAGCGCACTCGAGGGTGCAAGGCCTGCCGAGGCAGCCAGGGCTGCCCGGGGCGCGAGACCTTCCGCGCGAGCCGGATGTCCCGCGCGAGCAGAGCCGTCCGAGCGAGCAGAGCCGTCCGAGCGAGCCAGGCGTGCGGGAAGAGGGATTGCTCACGCCGCGTGAGATCGAGATCCTGTGGGGCATCGCAAAGGGTTACACCTATGCGGAGCTCGCCGAGCGCTTGAGCATCTCGCGTCACACGGTTCCCGCCCACATCAAGAACATCTACCGGAAACTCGCGGCGAACAATCGCTCCGAAGCAGTCTTCGAGGCGGCGCGCAGAGGATTGATGCAGATTGGATCCATATAGCCCCGATGGTCGCATCGATGCGCGCGGGCGCGTTGCGATGCCTTCAGGGTGAATGTTTATCTCATGCGCCTTGAACGTGATCTGGATAGTCTTCGTTCAGCAAGAGGCGGCATCGCGCTCGTATGACCGGGCATGTCGCATTGCTCCGCGGCCCCCTTCAGTCTTGCCGCGGATCCTGCGCCCGTGGAGTCGATCCACGGGCGGTTTTTAGCCGATGCAGCACCCGATTTGGCCGAGCTGAACCGAATTACGATCAATTACGTCGAGCTGGAGGATCGAATCCGGCTGGCGGGCGAGCTCTCACACGGAGGTGTTCTCAACGTCTGGGCCACCCGCCGCCTGCTCGACCGCTTGCTCCCCGTGCTGGTGACGCACCTGGAGAAGTCGGTGGCGAAGGGCGCATGCGCAGACTCGCTGCGCAGTAATGCGTTGCAGAGCTTCGCCCAGCACGCTGCGCGGGAGCTGTCCGAAGAGCAAGCCCCGGTGCGCGCGAGCGCCGCGTCGGCGCAGTGGCTCGCTCAGTCCGTCAACGTGAGCTTCGCGAGCGGAGACGTGTGCTTGTCCTTCCACGGCGACGAGACCCAGTGTGTGAAGCTCACGCTGGAAGAGGGCAAGCTGCGCCAGCTGCTCAATATTCTTTACGAGGTGTATCGCCAGGCCGACTGGTCGACCGATGCCTGGCCGAAATGGGTGCGCTCGGCCGAGGTGCCCCGAGCGGGGTACGGCGCGCGGGTGCACTGAGGCGCTCGCGACATGCGTGGCCGATGATGCACCAGGCGCACTGGTGAAACGCAGGTTGATCTGGGCGCTCCTGTGGGGCCTGATGCTCCTGTTCGGTACGTTGCCGTTCTGGGCGATGTTGCCCGCACCCCTCGTACAGGCGATCACCCGAGGGATCCATACGGGCCCGAACGGCCAGCTCAGGCCGGTCGAGTTGCCGGTGACGAACGAGGAGCGTGGCACGACCGGGCACTATCGCCTGAGCGTGCAGATCGACAGGGTCGAGCGACCGCTCTACCTGTTCATCCCGTTCCTGAGCCAGCAGGCCTCGGTGATCATGGACGGCAGACTGATCGCCGACAGCGGCAATCGCGCCGTCATGCAGGGGCTGGCCTCCGGCACCACGCTGCTCGTCCTGTTGTCCGAGGAACTGGTTGCGGCCGGCTCCCATGTGCTGGAGATCCGCCTGCAAACAGGAGGCGGCGTACGCGGATATCTGTCTCCCGTGTACATCGGGACGGCGCAGGAGCTTGCCCCCTATTATCGCTTGTGCGTGTTCGTCTTCGAATATCTGCTCGTCATGGTGGTGGCCGCACAGCTGTTGATGGGCGTGTGCGTGCTGGTCGTGTGGTTGTACCGCCCGAGCGAGCCGCTGTTCGGCTGGTTGACGTCGATGCTGTTCCTGTCGATGTTCGTTTATCTGGGGATGTTCGGTGATCCCTCCGCGCGAACGGTCAACCTGATTCCCTACACCATGATGCTGGGCTCCTCGGCGAGTCTCATGCTGGTCATCGTGAGCATGCTGATCAGCGGCGCGTCGCCGCCGCGCTGGCTGAAGCTGTCGGTGGCAGCCGTGCCGGCGCTCAGCCTGCTGTTCGTGGCCGGCGGGGCAGGCGCGCCTCACGGCATATCTCTGTTCTTCAACGCGCCGCTGAGCGTCCTGAGCGTATTCGTCAGCGTGGTGATCGTATGGCGGGCGGCTGCAATGCGCGGATCGCAGGATGCGCGCCTGTTGCTGCTACCGCTGTGCCTGCTGACCCTGGTGACGGTGCATGATTTCGTCATCGCGCTGGGTATGATCGACAAACCGCTGTTCTTGTCCCTCTACTATCGGCCCTTGCTGATGGTCGGAATCGGGATGATCCTCATGCGACGCCTGGGGACCAGCATGACGCAGCTGGACGAAGCGAACGATCGTCTCAGGCGCAGCCTTGCGCGCCGCGAGGGCGAGCTGGCCCGCATGTACGAAGAAGCCCGGCGCAAGGCTGCGGCGCAGGTGCGCCACGAAGAGCGTCAGCGGCTGACCGTCGACCTGCACGATGGGCTCAGCGGTCATCTCGCTTCGATCATCGCGTTGTCGGAGCGCGAACGGTCGAGCTCCATCGAGCACGCCGCGCGCGAAGCGTTGGACGATTTGCGGCTGGTCATCCATTCGCTGGACATCGACGATCGGGAATTGGGCGTGGCGCTGTCCGGACTGCGGGAACGGCTCGAAAGACAGTTGCGCCGGCTGAACATCGGCCTCGACTGGTCGACCGCGAACCTGCCCGAAATCTCGGGCGTCACGCCGACTCACGCCTTGAATGTTCTGCGCATCGTGCAGGAGGCGCTGACCAACGCGATCACTCACGGCAAGGCGCGGCACATCCGCGTACGCGGCGGCGCTGCGGCGGATGGGCGTGCCTGTCTGAGCGTGGAGAACGACGGGGTTCCGTTCAGGCCGGGCGCGGCAGGACATGGGCTGTACAACATGCGGCGTCGGGTTCTGCAACTGGGGGGAGAGATGAGTATCGAGTCGTTACCCCAGGGATGCCGGCTGGTTCTGCTGTTGCCCTTGCGGCTGCCTGCGATCTCGACTGTCGATCATGGATCGCACGGGCCTGACCAGTACAGGCGCACGCCGACAGGCTCGAAAGCCGCAATGAGCACATTCGCGGCGTCGGACCTCGGGGATCCATACCCGATCGAACAGGCGAGGCGGGCGGCTCCGTAGGTCAGAGGCAGCGCGTCGCTGCGCGGGCCGGCGCGCTCGAGGTGAGGACTCGAGTCGATCGCCCGGATCGAGTCGATCGCCGTCAATAGAGCCCGTCGGTCTCCACGGGCAACCCGGGTCCGCCCGGCGGCGCGCTGAGCCTGCGATCGAATTCCCGCTCGAGCTCCCGAGCAGCCTTCCGCAGCAGCGGGCGCATCGTCTTCACTTCTTCCCATCGGCGTGCCTTGACTGCGGACTGCACCGCCGCGGCGATGCGCTCGATCTGCCTTGCGCCGATCATGCCGGAGGTGCCGAGCAACGTATGGAGCTGGCGCCTCATGCGGGCACCGTCCGGCTCATCGAACATCGCGTCGGTCTCGTTCACCGAGGCGAGGAAGGTCTGCCCGATGTGGCGCATGGGCTGCAGCTGCCACTGCAGGTTGCGCCACAGCTCGTCGAAGATGTCCGCTTCGATGGCCGGCAGCTTCGGGATGGCGTCGGCCAACGGCTCGGGCGTCCTGGGCTTGTTCTTTGGCTCCAGCCACTTGCACAGAATGTCGTTGAGCGCGCGACGATCGAACGGTTTGGGCAGGAAGTCGTCCATGCCGGCCTCGAGACAGCGCTCGCGGTCCTCGAGCATGGCATTCGCCGTCATCGCGATGATTGGGACATGCTTCTTGAGCTGCTTGCGCACTTCACGCGTGACCTCGAAACCATCCATGCCCGGCATCTGGCAATCCATGAGTATGAGGTCGAACTCCTGCTGCCGGGTCAGCTCGATGGCCTCCTTGCCGGTGCTCGCGATGGTTACGGGACATTTCAGCACGTCCAGCATGCTCTTGACGACGTACTGGTTGGCCGGGTGGTCCTCCACCACCAGGATGCGGCCTCGCGGGTTGTTGTAGATGCGCAGGCTGGTTTCCTCGGGCGCAGGCTCGTCGGAAACCTCCAGCGGCAGCACGAGGCGGAATGTCGAGCCGGTCGGGTCGCTACGCAGCAGCTCCAGGCTGCCGCCCATCGCGACGCTGAGCTGACGGCAAATGGACAATCCGAGGCCGGCACCGAGATGCTTGGCGGAGGCGTGCGCCTGCACGAACGGCTCGAAGATGGCGCGCTGCTTGTCCTCGGGGATGCCCTCGCCGGTGTCGATGACGTCGATGGTGCACTGTTTGCCGTCGAAGCGCGCCGCGACCCGCACTCCGCCCTGGTGGGTGAACTTGAGCGCGTTCGAGATCAGATTGACCACGATCTGGCGAATGCGATGTCCGTCGCCGATCAGGGCCCGCGGGAAGGCTCCGATCAAGTGCTTCTCCAGCCGTAGCCCGCGCGAGCTCGCCTGCGCGCGAGCCTCTTCGACCGCCTCCTTCAACAGGTGGGTGATCGAGAAGCTGCGACGCTCCAGCGTGAATTCGCCGCCTTCCATGCGGCTCAAATCCAGGATGTCGTTGGCGATCTTGAGCAGCGAGCGGGCGGAGGCCTTGGCGATCGCGAGCCTCTGCGCACCGGAGGGGGTGAGCGACTCATCGCGCAGCATGTCGAGCGTGGCGATCAACCCGTGCAACGGCGTGCGCAGCTCGTGACTCATCGCCGCATTGAAGGCGCTGCGGGAGCGGCGCGCCTCGTCGACGGCGGTCCGGGCGCGCTTGAGCGCGATCAGTGCCTGCCGGGTCGTGTCTGCGGTTCGCAGCTGAATCGCATACTCGGTCGTATCGCCCACGGCGACCTCGTCGACACGGATCCTGAGCTCGCGCTCCTTGCCTCCAGCGCAGCGAACCGGCGCCTGGACGGCCTTCGCGTGTTGCGCGCCGCCTTGGCCGTTCAGATTCAAAGGATGCGACAGCATACGATAAGCCGGCACCAGGGATTGGACCGAGGTACCGACCAATTGTGACGGCTCCAGGCCGAGCAGGCGTACGACCGCCCGATTCGCATATTCGATGCGACCCTGCAGGTTGGAGACCAGCAGGGCATCGTGGGACCGCTCGATGAACGCGCGCCAGCGCGCCTGGACGACTTCGTGTGCTCGCGAAACGCGCGAGAGCATCTCGGTCGCATCGTGTAATGCGCGCTCGGAGTCTTGCAGCCTGCGGCTCTGACCTTGCAACGTTCGCCGCGCGGTGGCGATTTCGTGCTCATCCCGCTCGGCGCGCCGCTTCAGGCCCCGAACCTCCCGGGCCAGTGCCAGCAACTGCGAGGCGACGTCCGGCGGCATGCGGCCGTAAGGAAAGGATCTGCGGCCGTTCTTCTCGAACAGCCATTGCTTGAGTGTGCCATCCATGCAACCCGCGATCTTTCGAAAGCACCGGGCCACGGCGAAGGCGACCAGATGTGCGAGCAGCATCAGCAGGCATACACGCGTGGGCTCCGATACGCCAGGATCGAGCGAGTACACCGCGACGCTCACGATCCCGACCACGGGTGCGAACAGTGCCAGATCCCATTGAATCCGGCAGCGGTTCGGGAAATGCGTGCTGCGCCGAGGCATTGCAAGCAGCACGAGCGCGGCCGCCGCCAGCGCGACGCTGACCAGCATGAGGCTCCTTGCCAGCGAGCCGGCATCGGGCAGGCGTCCGGAGGCGAGCACGTCCGCACCGAGCGTCGTCAGCAGCAGGAAGGTGGTGACAGTGACCGGTCGCGAGCCGTGGCGAAGCAGCTCGGCGGCAATCAACCCGCCGAACAGGACCGCGGTCCCTTCCCAGGATCCACTGAACATCGCTGCGTGCGCGGCTGCGAGTACGACTGCGCCCAAGGCGACCCAGCGGCCGGCGAACAAGGTCAAGACCATGATGGCGAGCAGCGCTAACGGCAGCGGCGGCGCTTGCACCCAAGGCCCGGCGATCATGTGGGTGATGAACAGGGGCAGCACCAGGAATGACGCCGCCGCGATTGCAACCAGCGACGGCTGCTGCCGACGCCCGAGTATTCCTTGCAAGGCGCCCAAGCGCCGGGCGCGAAGACCGATCATTCTTCTGATCTATCCATGAATTGCCGGTGATAATTGAGGATCGTCTGGAACTGACACCGTCGGGTTGCGATCGCCAGGTCCACCAATCTGTTTCGCTTTCGCCGATCTGTACTGCTTTCGCAGATGTAGCCAGGAGGGTACATTAATTATAGGTGCATTCTCATTGCGTGCGGTCATCGCAGCCATTGGGCTCTCCCCTAGCGCGTCCTAAGACACGCAAGGAGAAGCCGTGTGATGTAAGCAAAACGTTGCGAGCGTATAGAAAATTTTAAGCAAAGGAGAGGTTGCCATCGTCGATGGAGGTCGTATCCGCCGATGGGAATTGCGTCATGAAGGAAGAAGTGCTGCTGCTCGATGACGACGCAGCGATGTTGAGAATCCTGGAAGGGGTGTTGGGTGGAGCTGGATACCGCCACCATACTGCCACGAGCGCCGAGCAGGCGCTGTCCATGGTCGTCGCCAACGAAGCGATCAGCGTCGTGCTCAGCGACATCTATATGCCCGGGATGACGGGTTTCCAGTTCGTCGATCGCATCAATGCCTACCCTTTGAACAGACCGGCGCCGCGTGTGCTGCTGCTGACCGCGCAGCCATCGATACAGACGGCGGTGGAGGCCTTGCGCCTCGGCGTGTGTGACTTCCTGACCAAGCCGATACGTCCCGCCGAATTGCTGGAGGCGGTACGCCGTGCGATCTCCCGGGCCGCGCAGGACCGGCTGGATCAGGCGGCGCTGTCGCCGGAGGTCGCCCGGCTGATCGAGCAATCGCAGGAGCTCACCGAGCGCCTGCGCAGACTTGCCGTCGGTGGTGAGGTCGCCGCATCGGGCAGCCGGCCGCCGGCGCCCCAGGTGAGTTCGGGACGCGCCGGCGGCGCAAGAGCAGAGTCGGTCATCGAGACGATCGAAATGCTCCGCCAGCTGCGCTCTAGATACGCGCAACACAAATTGGACGACGTAGCGTGGGATCTGCTGCTCGACCTCGCACGGGCTGAACGCCAGCATCAGCGCCTGTCGGTCTCCGGACTGATGATTTCCAACTCGAACGTCTCCTCGACGACACTGCTACGACGGGT
>Ga0180220_1001728_pt1 | contig 15419 bp, 11 predicted proteins | sample eDN5th37CBELigBY_FD_151335 | JGI IMG/M metagenome (GOLD analysis project Ga0180220, IMG submission 151335) | Enriched backyard soil microbial communities from Emeryville, California, USA - eDNA 5th pass 37_C BE-Lig BY (version 2) (version 2) | ecosystem: Environmental > Terrestrial > Soil >... | reverse complement strand
CGAATGGGAAGGCGTGCTCTGGGAGAAGTCCGACCAGGTCGATCACTATCGCACCGTGGGCGCCAATGCCGACAACTCGCGCAAGGGTGATCCGCGGCCGCGCCAGACGCCGGGCACGTACTACGAGTACAACGACGTTCGCGTGAACGTGCTCTCGCTCGCATTGCTGATGCGTTTCCGCCGCCCGCTCCCGGAGGTCCTGCGCGAGCGCATCATGGAGCCGATCGGCGCCTCGCGCGAATGGGAATGGCACGGCTACCGGACATCCTGGATCGATGTGGACGGCCGGCGCATCCAGTCGGTCTCGGGCGGCGCGCACTGGGGCGGCGGCATGATGATCAGCGCGTGTGACCTCGCCCGGCTAGGCCTGCTCGTGGCGCGGGGAGGCGTTTGGAACGGGCAGCAGCTCCTGCCAGCGGACTATGTGATGGAGATGCTGGCGCCATCGCCGACGAATGGCGGCTACGGGCTGCTCTGGTGGCTCAACAGCGGCAAAGGCCAGCGCAAGGGCTGGAGCGAGCGGTGCGTCTCGGCGATGGGTGCAGGCTCGAATATCGTGTGGGTCGATCCGGATCGCGACATCGTCGCCGTGCTGCGCTGGATCGACAAATCGGCGACGGACGGCTTCCTCGAGCGTCTCGGGGAAGCCATCCGAGCCTGATCCGTTCGGTTCACTTTCCGCGCAAGTCGAGCGTTGCCTGAAGCAGGGTCGGGTCCTCGGGATCGCTGCCGATCCTGAAGCCGAGCTGCCGGCACATGTCGAGCATGGTGGTGTTGTCGCGCAGCACATAGCCGAAGATCGATCCGAGCCCCGACGATCTGGCGTACGCGATCAACTGCTGCATCAGCGCCCAGCCGATGCCGCGCCCTTTGAGATCGGTGCGGACCATCACCGCGTACTCGCCCTGCTCGAAATCCGGGTCGGCCATGAAGCGCGAGACGCCAAGCAACTCGCCGCTTGCTTCGTCGAGAGCGATGAAGGCCATCTCTCGCGCATAGTCGATCTGCGTCAGCCGTGCGAGGAAGTGGTGCGACAACTCGGGCTTCGGAGCGAAGAAGCGGAGGCGCAGGTCGGACTGCGACACGCGAGCGAAGAATGCATCGTAGAGACGCTCATCGTCGGGCCGGATCGGGCGGATGCGGATCCTCGTGGGCGGGTTGCCGGCCTCGACGGTTTTCTCCCATTCGCTTGGATAGGGATGAATCGCCATCGCCGTGCGCGGCTTTGCGGAATTGCCCTCGACACGGATGCGCGCATCGAGCGCGATCACGCCCTTCTCGTCGGCGAGCAGCGGGTTGATGTCGAGCTCGCGGATCTCGGGATGGCGGGCCACGAGATAGCTGAGACGCACCAGCGTCAGCGCAATGGCATCCATGTCGGCGGCGGGCCGGTCGCGATAGCCCTGCAACAGGCGCCAGATCAAGGTCTGCCGCATGAGATCGCGGGCGAGATTCATGTCGAGCGGGGGCAGGGCGTGGGCCACGTCGCGGGAGGCTTCGACGGCGACGCCACCGGCGCCGAACAGCAGCAACGGCCCGAACGTCGCGTCGACGCTCATGCCGAGGATCAGTTCGTGGGCATGCGGGCGGCGGATCATCGGCTGCACGGTAAAGCCTTCGATCCTCGCCTTCGGCATCTTCTCCGCGACGCGCTTCAGCATGAGGCGGGCGGCGTGCTCCACCGCCTCCGGCGACTCGAGCCCGAGACGAACGCCGCCGATGTCGGACTTGTGCGTGATGTCCTTCGAGAGGATCTTCAGGACCGAGACGCCGTGCTGGGCGATGATGTCTCGTGCCGCCGCGCCAGCCGCCTCGGGTGAAGCGACCGTCGCGGTTTCCACCGTCGGAATGTCGTAGGCGCGAAGCACCGCCTTGGCCTCGGGCTCGGTCAGCATGCGTGGACCGGTCGCGAGCACGTTGCGGATCACCTCGCTTGCCGTCTCGCTCGGATGGAAGATGCCGTCGGGCACGGATGGCGGCGTCGCCATGAGCTCGGCTTGCGCGCGGCGGTAGCGGACGAGATTGGCAAACCCGTCGACGGCCTCGGAGGGTGTCTCGAACGACGGCACGCCGGCCGCGGAAAAGAGCGCGCGCGACTCGAGCGCCGCCTCGTGGCCGAGCCAGCTCGTGATGACGGGCTTTACGGCGCGCTGGTCCTTGCGCCGGTTGGCCAGCACGCTCAGCACCACCTTTGCCGCTTCGGCGCTCGGGTTGATGGCGGTCGGGCAATTCATGATCAGCAGGGCATCGAGGGCGGGGTCGTCGAGCGCGGCTTCGACGGCGGTCCGGTAGCGCTCGGCATCCGCGTCGCCGATGATGTCGATCGGATTGCCGTGCGACCAGGTCGCCGGCAGCACCGCGTCGAGGCGTGCAACCGTCTCGGGGGCCAGGTCTCCAAGCTCCAGGTCGAGATCGGCGAGCCTGTCGGCCGCGAGCACGCCCGCTCCGCCGCCGTTCGTCACGATGCCGAGGCGGTCGCCTTCGAGCGGCGCGACCTTCGACAGGACCTCGGCGGCTTCGAACAGGTCCTGCAGCTCGTTGACACGCACGAGACCGGCACGGCGGAATGCGGCCTCGAAGGCGGCGTCTGCGCCGGCGAGTGCGCCCGTGTGCGAGAGTGCGGCCTTGGCGCCGCTCGCATGCCGGCCCGACTTGATGACTACCACCGGCTTCGATCGCGCGGCGCGGCGGGCGGCCGACATGAACTTCGGGGCCGATCTCAGGCTTTCCATGTAGAGCAGGATCGCGCGGCTGCTGGCGTCGCCGGCGAGGTAGTCGAGAAGGTCGCCGAAATCGACGTCGGCCATGTCGCCGAGCGAGACGACGTGCGAGAAGCCAATGCCGTGGTTCTCGGCCCAGTCGACGATTCCGGTGATGAGAGCGCCGGACTGCGAGAGGAAGGCCAGCCGGCCGGGCCGCGGCGCGATGTGCGAGAACGAGGCATCGAGGTGCAGCGGCGGCAGCATCAGCCCGAGACAGTTCGGGCCCTGGATGCGCAGCAGATGCGGCTTGGCCGCGTCGAGCATGGCCTGGCGCGTCTCGCCCCGGATGCCTGCCGTGATGACGACGGCGGCACGGCAGCCTTTCGCGCCGAGGTCGGCGATCAGCGCCGGAACGGTCCCGGCCGGCGTTGCGATGATGGCGAGGTCGGGCGTCTCGGGCAGCGCGGCTACGGAGGGAAAGCACTCCTGCCCTGCAATGACACCCCCTTTCGGATTGACGAAGTAGAGCGGCCCTTGGAACCCGCCGCGCCGCAGGTTGCGGGCGACGATCGCACCGATGCTCTTTTCGCGGTTGCTCGCGCCGATCAGGACGACCGACTTCGGGGCAAGCAGATGCTGAAGATTGCGGATGCTCATCGCCGTTGCTCCTCGCGTTGCTGCTGTGCGCCTCCTACACGCGCCAGTCCGGTCAGCGTTTGACGCGCGGCAATGGAACTCTTCGGGACCGCCGGTCCTCGGCTAGGTCAATCCTTTCAACAGGTAACCGACCGCATAGGCAACGCCGGCTGCGGCGAGGCCGATCGAAAGCGTCTCAAGGCCCGAGCGCCACCAGGATTGCAGAGACCAAAGGCTCTTCAGCGATCCGATAGCAGCGAATGCGAGCATCACCATCACGAGCGCCCACGTGAGCGCCCTTTCGGTGCCGAGGACGTACGGCAGAAGGGGAACGGCGCCGGCGAGTAGGAATGCTGCGAATGTGCTGGCAGCCGAGATCCACGGCTCGCGTTGGGCGCTTCCGAGGCCGTATTCCTCGGCGAGCATCATCTCGATCCAAGTCTCTTCTCTCGAGGTGATCGCATCCACTGCGCCTTCGAGGACATCGCTCTCGAGTCCTTTCATGACGAGGATCTGGCGGATCTCCTCGCGCTCGCCCTCGCGGTCGAGCCGGATATGGCGGCGCTCCACCTCGGTCAGGCGCGCGACGTCATCGACCTCGGCCTTGGTGCCGCTGTAGTTGGAGGCGGCCATCGACAGGCCGTCGGCGAAGAGATTGGCGAGCCCGAGGATGATCACCACGCGCGAGGAAAGCTCGGCGCCCGCCACGCCGGCGACGATGGCGAAGGTCGTGACGGCGCCGTCGATGCCGCCGTAAACCCAGTCGCGCAGATAGTTCGGATGGGCGCTGCCGGCCAGGCGGCCGCGTATTGCCGCGGGCGTGTGGCTGTGCTCCAGCGGCGGCGCAGTCGCCATCCTGGTGTCGGCCGAATGCTGGCTTTTGGGCGAATCCATGCCGGCTCCGGAATATGGATCGATCAGCGGATCTACTGGCTACGTATCTCGACCTTGACGCCGTTCGTTACGCGGTCACTCGGGTAGAGTACCACGCGATCGCCGCTGGAAAGCCCGGAGAGCACCTCCGCTACGGACTCGTTCCTGTGCCCGAGCTCGACCGGCGTCAGTACGGCGCGGCTGTTCGCGATCCGGTAGACGGCCCATTTCCCCTGGTTCCGGAACAATGCGCCGATCGGCACCCTGAGAGCATTCTCGCTCGACCAGATGTGGATGCGCGCCAAGATCCGATACTCGTGGCCGAGCTTGTGGCGCGCCCGGCTCTCCTTGTCGAGATCGATGATGACGCGCACGCGCTGCTCCTCGATGCCGAGCGCCGAGACCTTGGTGAAGCCCGCTGTTTCGATGCGACGCACATTGCCGGACAGCGTGTCGCTCCCGCCCCAGCCGATGATCTCGGCGCGTGCGCCCTCCGCGATCTTGACGGCATCCGTCGAAAGAAGCTCGACGACGATCTCGATCTGCTGGGGATCGCCGACCTCGGCCAGTGCTGTTCCGGCGGGGACGACCTGCTCGCTCGTCTGATGCACCTTGAGAACCCGACCCGTCACCGGCGAGCGGACTTCGACGCAGCAACTGGCATCGACGAGGCCGCCAATCCTTTCGTCCTCGGGGCTCGTCAGCTTCGCCTGCACACTCTCGAGCTGGCGGCGCTGTACGGTGACGTTGGCGTCAGCCTTCTCGACGGCGGCTTTCGCGACCGATGCCCCATGCTCGGTCTTCTCCAGCACTTGCGCCGAGACCGTGTTCGACTTGGCAAGCGCCCTGGCACGGGCGACTTCGGCATCGGCGAAGCGCTGGTCGGCGCGGGCCTGCTCAAGCTCGGCCTCGGCAAGGCGGACGGCCGCCTCCGCAGCCTTGATGCTGGCCATCAACTCGAGGCGCGTGCGCACGTCGATGAATGGCGGCTGGGCGGGCTGGAGCTCGGCGACCAGTGTCTTGCCCTTCTCGACGGGATCGCCCGCCAGCAGGGGCGAGCGGAGCACGATGCCAGATTGCGGTGCGGAGACGACATAGACATCCTTGATGCGCGTCTTGCCCTCCTCCTCGACCGAGACGGTCATCGGGCCCATCGTCACGCTGCCGGCATCGACGCCAACCGGCTTTGGCCAGAGCGCCCAGAGCGCGGCAAGCGCCACCAAGCCCGCGAGCGCGGTCCAGCCGAGGCGGCCGGCGCTGAGCCACCTGTGGGCTGCGGTCTTGCCGGGCGTTGCTTCGGGCATGGCTCACTCCCTGGTCTTGAGCACGGCGATCAGATCAAGCCTGTCGATGCGCTTTCGCACAATGATCGCCGAGCCAATGGTCGCGGCGAGTGTGACGAGGCTCGCCTTCGCGAAGGTGGCGGTCTCGATGATGAACGGTGTAGAATAAAGGTCGCTGGAGAAGCTCTGCACCGTGATCCACGACAACCAATAGCCGATCAGCCACCCGAGCGGCTGGGCGAGCAGCGCCAGCAGGGCAAGCTCGGTAAAGAGCACGCGGGCGACCTCGCTCTTGTGGAAGCCGAGCACGCGAAGACTGGCGAGGTCGCGGGCACGCTCGGAGAGCTGGATGCGGGCGCTGTTGTAGACGACGCCGAAGGCGACGATCACGGCGAGACCGATATAGATCGAGGTCATCATGCTGATGTTCTCGGCAAGTGTCGCGCGGAACAACTTCAGTGCGTTCTTCTGCAGCTCGATCGATGAGATATGGGGGGTGCGCTTGATCTCGCGATAAAGCGCCGCTTCCTGGTTCGTGTCGTAGGCAATGTCGACGCCGCTGACCACCGGCCCTTCACGCAGGAGCTCGTTCAGGTTGTCTATCCGCATCAATGCGACGAGCCCGATATAGGACTCGATAACCTCGGAGATGCGCACCCACCGCGTGCCGCGTCGCCGGTCGAGCAACTCGACCTCGGCGAGATCGCCGCGTCTCAGGTTCAGCACATCGGCGAGCCGGCGGTTGATCAGCAGCCCTTGCTCCGGCACGGCGACGGGAAGCCAATCGCTGTCGAGCTGGCGCGTGAGGATCGTGCCGTCCGGTTTGCCGGTTAGAGACAGGCGACGCGACAGGTTGCCGTTCTTCAAGCGCACGCTGGCCTTGCGGAAAGGCTCGACGCGCAGCACGCCCGGCAGATGCCGGGCATCGTCGATTACACGGTACGCGGTCTCGTTCGGGAAGTTGAGCGAGGCGTCCTGGCGCTGGCTGCGAAAGAAGGTGGCGTCGATCATCGCCTCCACGGCGTCGAAAGCGAACAGGGATACGATCAGGAGGCCAACGGACAACGACAGGCCAAGTGCGGTCAGTGCCGCGCGCATTGGGAAGCGCGCCATGTTCCGGAGCGACATCACCGTCATCTGGGAGATGGAGCGGTAGAGGCCCCAGGCCTCGCCAGGCAGGCGCGTGTAGCGGTGCGGCGAGGGCGGCCGCATGGCGACAGCGGCCGGCAGTGCCAGCGCGCCGAGCGTGGCCCGCAGTGCGCCGATGACGGCTGCCCCGAGCGTCAACGCCGCGGCGATCACGTAGAGGTCGGCATCCCGCTCGAAGACGAGAAACGGGAACTGGAAGAACTTGCCGTAGAGGCGCGTCAGCCCGGCCCCGAACCAGGTGCCGAGCGCAAAGCCGATCGCGATGCCGATGAAGCTGATAAGGGCGACGAGCTTCAGGTAGTGCGAGCCGATGGCGGCGTTGGAGTAGCCAAGCGCCTTGATCAGGCCGATCTGCTCGCGTTCGAGCGAGATCATGCGCTGCAGCGTCATGTTCAGCAGGAAGGCGGAGACCAGCAGGAATACGGGGGGGATGACGCGACTCAGGGCGGCGAGCTGCTTCAGCTCGGCATCGAGAAAGGCGTGGCTGATCTGGTCTGATCGGCCGTAGGCGCCGGTGCCGCCGTACCGCGCGAGCATGCCGTCGAGGCGCTCGATCACCTCGGCTTCGCGGGCACCGTCGGCGAGCTTCAGCGTGATCGAGTTGAAGGCACCGTCGAGGCCGAACGCCGCCTCGAGCGCCTGCTCGGACATCCACATAACCGCGAAGCGCCGGTGATCCGGCATCAGGTCGCCGGGGCCGATGGCATAGATGTGCTCGGGGCTGAGCGCGATGCCGACGATCGTGAGCGGGCGCTTGCGGCCGTTCAGGACGGCGACGAACTTGCTGCCGATCTGCATCGCGTGCGCTTTGGCAAAGGCCTCGTTGACCATCACCTCGCCGGATGCGCCTGGCTCAGGTATTCGGCCTGCCCGCACGTGAGGCCGGTTGAGGACGGACGGCTTGTGGTCGGGGAGCGACTGCGCGAGACCGGTCGCGGGCTCGGCCATGCCCTCGATATCGAGCACGGCATAGTCGGCGATGCGCGCTTCGGCCACCGCCACGCCGGGCAATTCCTGAATGCGCGATTCGAGCCATCGCGGGGCGCGCGTCGCGGTGGCGAAAACGTCGGCGAAAGCATACTCGGCGTAATAGAGACGGCGCGTCTCCTCGAGCGAGCGGTAGGCGCCGATGGCGAGGATCAGCGTTGCCACGCCGGACGCCAGGACCAGCGCGATGGCGAGCGCCTGCGGCCAGATCCGCACGATGTCGCGCAGCAGCTTGCGGTCGAGCGCGGGGATGCCGGTCATTATCCGCATGGGCGTATGGCTCCGGCGGTCACCAGCTCACCTCGGCGGGCTCGATCCTGCGCTCGTTGACGCGTGTCTCCGCAATACGGCCGTCGGCGAAGATGCAGACCCGGTGGGCGATGTCCTTGATCGCGGCGTTGTGCGTGATGATCGCCGTCGTCGTGCCGAGCTCCTTGTTCACCGCATTGATCGCCTCGAGCACGCGCACGCCGGTGTGGCTGTCGAGAGCGCCGGTCGGCTCGTCGCAGAGCAGCACCTCCGGGCGCTTGGCGATGGCCCGCGCGATGGCGACGCGCTGCTGCTCACCGCCCGACAGCTCCGCGGGGAAATGATCCATGCGCGGGCCGAGCCCGACCAGCTCCAGCGCCTCGTGCGGGCTCATGGGATTGTCGGCGATCTCGGTGACGAGCGAGACGTTCTCGCGCGCCGTGAGCGACGGGATCAGATTGTAGAACTGGAACACGAAGCCCACGTATCTGCGGCGGTAGGCCGTCAACGCCTTCTCGTCGAGGCGGGTGAGGTCCAGATCGCGGAAGCGACAGATGCCCGACGTGGCACGATCGAGGCCGCCGAGGATATTGAGCAGCGTCGATTTTCCCGACCCCGATGGCCCGAGCAGCACGACGAGCTCGCCGGCGTAGAGGTCGAGATCGACGCCCGTCAGCGCGTGCACCTCGACCTCACCGGTTCGGTACACCTTGGTGACATTCCTGGCCTCGAAGACGACGTCGGGCATTTGTTCTCTCTTTTCTCCTCCATGCAAGATCCGGAGCCCGGCCTGCCGATGCCTTGCGACGGGTCAAGCGGCCATGTCCATGTGTTTCGCGCAAGTTGACGACAATCATGTCGCCGATGCCAATGCGAGAGTCATCCTGGTTGGTGCAAGTTCGGAGCTATGACACATTCGGAGAACGCCATGGTCGAAAGGTCACATACCGCAGGTTGGCTTCCGTCGGTCACCGGCCCGCTGAAAGCCGCAGGCGAGAAGATCGCCGGTTGGTTCGCGCCGCGCTCGGACGCATCGGTGTCGTCCCAGTCCTACCAGATCAGCGTGGAGCTTCCAGGCTGTACGGCCGATGACATCGACATCTCGCTCCACGACGGGGCCATGGTGGTATCCGGCGAGAAACGCTTCGAGACCGTCGAGGAAGGCGAGAGCTATTTCTTCTCCGAGCGAGAGTATGGTGCCTTCCAGCGCTCGTTCCGGCTTCCGGCCGACGCGCGCGTGGATGCGATCGACGCCAGCTTCCGCGACGGCATCCTGAAGATCACGATCCCCAAGCTGACCGCTGCGGCCGGCGAAGGGCGCAAGGTGCAGATCCGGACCGAGTAGGCAGCCGGCCTCGGCCTTGCACGCGGGGATGAAGGCGGGAATGCTTTCGCATAACCGCCTCGTGTGGCGAGGCTTGAAGCTCGCGCAATCATTTGCCGTAAGTCCAGAAGCGCCCTTACGCCTTCTTCCGCGCCTTGTCCGGGTAGCTGACCGCCATTCCATCGCGGACGTCGTTCTGGATGCCGTACTGCGGGAATGGATAGCGGAAGCCGTTCTTGGCCAGGCTCTGCATGCCCATGATGGCCTTCTCGAGCTGGTCGGGGGGAATGGCCATCAGCATCTCCTCGTCGAGCACGCCGCCGTAGCGGCGCTCGGCGAAGCAGGGGATCGATAGCGAAGGCTCGCGCTTCGATAGCGCCCGTCCCCAGCTATCGGCGCAGGCGGATTCGCCCACGACGCCCCATTCGAACTTCTTGTAGCCGACGTACTGCATGCCGTTGATGAAATAGATCATGGCGCCGGGCGTCGCATAGAAGAGCGCGATGTCGGGCGGGTCGAGCCGGCCCGAGGCGAGGGGTGACACTACCAGCGCCTCGTACTTGCCATCCGGCACGCAGGTGAGTGCGGCTTGCCGCGCGGCGGCGTCCTCAATGGTGCCGTGCCAGACGCCGGCCGTCGATTTGCCGGAGGCCCATTCCTTGTTCTTCTGGTTGCCGAGACCGATCACGGCCCGGCACTGCGCGCCGACCAGATTCTCGGCTGTGACGCCGACGGTCCATCCGAGACGCGCCGCCTGGGCGACGACCTGGTCGAGAGTGTGAATGTGCTTCGGGCGGCGCAGCCGGGGGATCTCGTCCAGCTCGGCCGCATTCTCGAAGAGCTTCATGCCGAACGGAACCGACTTCAGCTTGAGCAACCGCTCGAGGTCGGCGGCAAGGCGTGGCAGGTCGAGCTCGGACATGGGTATCTCCTCAGATTGTTAGTTGGCTGAAGCCTGAGGTGTCGCCGCCGCGCCGTCAATGGGCAGGTCGGTTCGCCTTGGCGAGTTGCAGGCCAGCCCCCTTCGTGCAAGGCTCTGCCACAAAGGCGCTCCTGGCGAGGGGGCGCCTTTGCCACGTCACGAAGCCGATGGGAAACGAGCTCAAATGGCCACCAACATCAAGCGCATCATCTATTTCCACTATCGCATGCACCCGACCGCCGCTCGTATCCGGGAGTTGCGCCCCGACATCGATATGTTTCATCGGCCGATGGAGGAGGAGATCGAGGAGAGCTGGAAGGAGCTGGAGCGCACGCATTGTTATCACGTGTCGGGGCGCACCGAGCTTCGCGAGCCCTGGTTCGCCGACAAGCGCATGTTCGCCCGCGCGCCGAACCTCCTTGCTGTCTGCTCTCTCGGCGCCGGCTATGACACGATCAACATCGCCGATTGCAACGAGGCCGGCATCATCGTGTGCAACCAGTCGGGGGCCAACAAGGAAGCCGTTGCCGAGCACGCGCTCGGGCTGATGCTTGCGCTCTCCAAGAAGATCGCCCAGGCGAATGCCGCCATGCGCCGGCAGGAGAACGTCGAGCGCTTCCTTTTCGCCGGCAACGACCTCTACGGCAAGACGGTCGGTGTCATCGGCATCGGCAATATCGGCGGGCGCGTCGCCGAGCTGTGCGCGGGTCTCTTCAAGATGACCGTACTGGCCTACGATCCCTACCTGTCAGCCGAGAAAATAGCGGCCAAGGGCGCAACGAAGGTGGAGCTCGACGAGCTGATCGCACGCTCCGACTTCATCACCATGCACACGCCGCTCAACGACAGCTCGCGCAACTTGATGAGCTACGATCAGTTCAAGCGCATGAAGCCGACCGCCTATTTCATCAACACGTCGCGCGGCGGCACCTACGACGAGGACGATCTGGTGCGCGCGCTCAAGGAGGAGCTGATCTCGGGCGCCGGCATCGACGTGTTCCTGGACGAGCCGCCTCCGACGAGCCATCCGCTGATGGCATTCGAGAACGTGATCGTCTCGCCGCACAACGCCGGCATCACCCGGGAGGCGCTTGACAACGTGGCGATCGTTGCCGCGGACCAGTGGATCGACATCCTGGACGGCAAGGTCCCGCCGCGGCTGATCAATCCCGAGGCGTGGCCGAAGTACTGCGACCGGTTCGAGAAGATCCTCGGCTTCCGGCCGCAGCCGCTGCCGAAGGATTGACATCGAAAGCGGCGCGTATCCGGCCCCTGCCGTGGGCACCGAGCGGTGCGCGTCCGCAACCGGCGTTCGATCTGGTGGAGGTGTCATGTTCTTCGATGGCTTCAGGCTCGAGCGGATCGCCGTCTCCGATGGGGTGCTGCGCGTCAGGATCGGCGGCAGCGGACCTCCGCTGCTGCTGCTGCATGGCAATCCGCAAACCCACGCGATGTGGCATCTGGTGGCGCCGGAGCTCGCCAAGTCTTTTACGATCGTGGCACCTGATAACCGGGGCTATGGCCAATCGTTCAAGCCGCCGGTGACCGCCGATCATGCTCCCTATGCCAAGCGTGAGATGGCGCGCGACGTGGTCGAGCTGATGCAGTCGCTGGGTCACGATTGCTTTTTCGTGGCGGGACATGATCGCGGCGGACGTGTGGCGCATCGTCTCGCCCTCGATCATCCGGAGCGTGTTCGCCGGCTGATGACGTTGGATATCGTTCCGACGATCGTCCACTTCGAGAACGCCAATATGGTGTTCGGGCTCGGCTACTACCATTGGTTCTGGTTCGCGCAGCCGCACCCGTTTCCCGAGGACGTCATCTGCGGCGCGCCGGAGGTCTGGTTCCGCGCCCACACCTCGCGCGAGCCGAAGCCGCAGGACTTCTTCAAGCCCGATGCGCTGGCCGACTACATGGCGGCAGTGCGCACGCGCGCGATGATCACCGGCATGTGCGAGGACTATCGCGCAGCCGCCAGCATCGACCTCGAGCACGATCGGGCCAGTCGGAGCGCCGGCCATCGCATCCAGTGCCCCATGCATGTTCTCTGGGGCAGGAAAGGCAAGATCGAGACCTGGTACGGCGGCGACAAGGCACTCGAAGTCTGGCGCGCCTACTGCAATGGCCCCGTCACCGGGTGATCGATCGATACCGGCCACTACCTCGCGGAGGAGGATCCAGCGGCGGTCATCGCTGAGATCCAGGCATTCTTTTCCGAATAGCCAGATCTGGTGCTGTAAAAAAAGCGGCGGGCAACAAGGTGCCCGCCCGCAAGGTTCGATGGCCGAAGCCGGGCGCGTCAGGCGGTGGCGGCCTTCGCGAGCGCTTGGTCGAGATCGGCGATGATGTCGGCCGTGTCCTCGATGCCGATCGAGAGGCGCACCACGTCGTCTCCGGCGCCCGCTGCGGCGCGCTGCTCCGGCGTGAGCTGGCTGTGCGTCGTCGATGCAGGGTGGATCACGAGGCTTCGCGTGTCACCGATGTTGGCGAGGTGCGAGAAGAGCTCCAGCGCGCCGACCAGCTTGACGCCCGCATCGTAACCGCCCTTCAGGCCGAACGTGAACACGGCGCCGGCGCCCGCAGGGCAGATGCGCTTGTGCACCTGATAGTACTTGTTCGACTCGAGGCCCGCGTAGTTCACCCAGGCGACGCCCGGATGCTTCTCGAGGTGGCGCGCCACGGCGAGCGCGTTCGCGCAATGCCGCTCCATGCGCAGCGGCAGCGTCTCGACGCCAGTCAGGATCAGGAACGAGTTGAACGGCGAGATGGCGGCTCCGAGATCGCGCAAGCCCATCACGCGGCACGCGATTGCGAACGCGAAGTCCCCGAACGTCTCGGCCAACACCATGCCGTTGTAGCTGGCGTTGGGTGCCGTCAGCGTCGGGTACTTGCCGCCGGACTTCGACCAATCGTAGGTGCCGCTGTCGACGATGATGCCGCCGATCGAATTGCCGTGCCCGCCAATAAACTTGGTCAACGAGTGGAGGACGATGTCGGCACCGTGCTCCTTTGGCCGGCAGAGGTAGGGCGTGGCGAGCGTATTGTCGACGATCAGCGGAACGCCCGCCTTCTTGGCAATGGCCGAGATGGCCGCGATGTCGACCACGACGCCGCCCGGATTGGCTATCGATTCCACCATGACCGCCTTGGTTTTCGGCGTGATGGCCTTCTCGAACGAGGCCGGGTCGGTCGAGTCCGCCCAGATCACGTTCCAGCCGAACTTCTTGAACGAGTGATTGAACTGGTTGATCGAGCCGCCATAGAGCTGGCGTCCGGCGACGAAGTCGTCTCCCGGCTCAAGGAGCGTGTGGAAGGTGATGAGCTGGGCGGCGTGGCCCGATGCGACCGCCAGCGCCGCCGTACCCCCTTCCAGAGACGCGATGCGCGCTTCGAGAGCGCTCTGCGTGGGATTGCCGATGCGCGTATAGATGTTGCCGAACGCCTGCAGTGCGAACAGGGAGGCGGCGTGCTCGGCGTCGTTGAAGACGTAGGATGCGGTCTGATAAATGGGCGTAACGCGGGCGCCTGTCGCGGGGTCGGGGGCTGCACCCGCATGTATCGCTCGGGTGGCGAAGCCCGGCACGGTGTTGTTTGTCATAGCCATCATCTCCAGCTCACTCGAAGTGGCCACATGAACCGGGTCAACCCCCCGGGAGTCAATGGGAAGTCGTCGCTGCAGTTGCGAAAAGCGTTGCTGTTTCAGACTGGCTCGCGGCCAGGGCATGAGGCTCGCGGCAGAGCATCCCTTGCGGCAAATTCATGCTCGCGAGACTGGGTCGCCGCCTTCCAAGCGCGGCCACCCGCCGCGGCGCATCCGCCGGCGGCCGCGTACCGCCCACTCTTCCGCTTGGCGCCGCACCGCCTGCCAGCCTACGCTTGCCCCCGACACCAGGAGGAACCCCATGATCGAAGACATACTCGACATCGTCACCAAGGACGGGGCGATGGAAACGTTCGTCGTGCAACCCGAGCGGGGGGAACATCCCGCCGTCCTGATGCTGATGGATGCGCCGGGGATCCGCGAAGAGCTTTACGACATGGCGCGGCGTCTCGCGACGGTTGGATACTGCGTGCTGCTGCCGAACCTCTACTATCGCGCTGGTCGGGACACGAAATACGGCCCGGACGTCCTCGTGCACGGCAGTGCCGAGCGTGACCGCATGCGCGCGATCCGCACCAAGATGACCATTCCGCCGGTCATGGATGACGTTGCGGCGATGATCGCGTTTGCGGATGCGCGAAAGGGCGTCAGGACCGGCGGTCCGATCGGCACACACGGCTACTGCATGAGCGGTCCTTATTCGCTGGCGGCGGCGGCGCGCTATCCGGATCGTGTCGCGGCAACCGCGTCGTACTATGGCACGTGGCTCGTTTCAGAAGCGATCGAGAGCCCTCACCAGAACCTCGCGAAGATCAAGGGCGAAGCGTACATCGCGTGCGCCGAGATCGACGAACTGGCGCCAATGCCGATGGTCGCGGAGCTGAAGCAGTTGTTCGATGCGGCGGGCACCAAGGGCGAGCTCGAGATCTATCCCGGCGTGCACCATGGCTTCGCATTCCCGGGGCGCAAGATCTACGACCGCCCGGCGGCCGAGCGCCACTGGGAGCGGCTGATCGCCCTCTATCGCAGGAATTTGGGGTAAGGTCACCGAAGCTCTTGGAGGCCACGTCCGGAATCGAACCGGAGTATACGGATTTGCAGTCCGCTGCGTAACCACTCCGCCACGTGGCCCTCTGCCCTACCTGAACCGGCAGGGCAGCGAAGCGTGTATCACAGTCCCGTTACGCTGCGCAATGCGCATGCCGAGGGGCAGGAGATCCATGGACGTGGGCCGGGGCGGACGGCGTCTTGCGGCGTGCCGTCGCAGCAGCCGTGGCGGTCCGGTGGTGGCCTCGCGGCGTGGCATTGGGTAGCTTGTGCTGCCTCGCGAGGCGCGGCCGGAACGTGTGCCGACGATACGGCGGCCGGGTGCTTCATCGTGCCATGTCGTGATGCTTCGCCGGGACGGGGCAAGAGGTGCCGCAGGTGCTCGCGTGGCCGCGCCGTCGGGTGCGGGAGGCCACAGCAGGGGAGGAAGCAGGATGGACAGCGCCATTCAGCGCAGGAACATGGTCGACTCCCAGGTGCGGCCGAGCGATGTGACCGACCGGCGCATTGCCCGTGCCATGCTGGAGGTCCCGCGCGAGGCCTTCGTGCCGCACGCCAAGCGTGCGATCGCCTACATGGACGGCGACCTGATCGTCAGCGCCGAGGGGAGCCGGCCGGCCCGGGCGTTGCTGGCGCCGCGCAC
>Ga0180220_1001727_pt1 | contig 15432 bp, 9 predicted proteins | sample eDN5th37CBELigBY_FD_151335 | JGI IMG/M metagenome (GOLD analysis project Ga0180220, IMG submission 151335) | Enriched backyard soil microbial communities from Emeryville, California, USA - eDNA 5th pass 37_C BE-Lig BY (version 2) (version 2) | ecosystem: Environmental > Terrestrial > Soil >... | reverse complement strand
GCGCTCGACATCGACGGCCTGGGCGTCAAGCTCATCGACCAACTCGTCGCGACGGGCTTGGTCCGCAACCTGGCCGACCTGTATCGGCTCGACGCCCCCTCGCTCTCGGCGCTGGAGCGCATGGGGGAGAAGTCGGCCGAGAATCTGCTCGCCGGGATCGAGAAGAGCAAGCGGCGCCCGCTCAACCGCTTCCTGACCGGCCTGGCCATTCGCCACGTCGGAACTCGAACCGCCGAGGTCCTCGCCGCGCGGTTCCCCACGCTGGCCGACCTCCGCGACGCGACCCTCGCGGACCTGGAGGCGACCCCCGAAGTCGGCGCGATCGTCGGCGCCAGCGTCCACGAGTACTTTCAGGACCCGGAACACCAGCAGCTTCTCGACGACCTGGCCGCCGCGGGAGTCGATCCCCAGCCCTACGTCGCGCCGGCGGCCCGCTCGGGAGACCTGCCGTTCGCCGGCAAGACGTTCGTGCTGACCGGAACCCTTCCCAAACGAACCCGCCCGGAAGCCGAGGCCCTCATCAAGAGCCTCGGCGGCAAGGTGACCGGCTCGGTCTCCAAGTCCACCGCCTTCCTCCTGGCCGGCGCCGACCCCGGAAGCAAGCTCGACAAGGCCCGCGCCCTGGGAATCCCGATCCTCGACGAACCCGAATTCGAGCGACTCGCCGGGGTGGAGTAACCCATAGGCATCCCTCCCACCGGGAACGCCGCGAGATGGAGAACCGCAACCCGGGAACGCCACTCTCCCGATTGGCGTCCGAGGCCGTTGGAGCGAAGAGCCGATCAGGAGATCGGCGTTCCCGGGGGAGAACTCATCCTGGGAACGCCAATCTCCCGATTGGCGGTTTTCCGTCTCGGCTCAACCGCTTCGGCTGTCCCGCGTGGCGGTTCTCTTCCTATAATGGGGTTGATTGGCGAGAGATGTGTTGACAAGGAGGAGGCGAGAGGGCGGGACGCCCAGGGGACGAAGGCGAAAGCGAGGACGGGATGAGTCGCGCGTCGCTTCGGAACGTGGCGGCCGGATGGCTGCTCGGGATTATGGGGGTCGGGGCCCTGGGAACATCCGCGACCGCCGACGTGATCGTCTTGCGGGGCGGCGGCCAGGTTCGCGGCAAGGTCGTTCCCATCCTGGATTCGAAGGAAGAGCGGGTCGAGGTCATCCTTCCCCGAAGCAGGTCTCCCCTCATCTTGCGTCGGGAACAGATTGGCGAGGTTGTTCCCGAGCCGAGCCCGCTGGACGAGTACGTCGAGCGGCGGGAGAAGGTCGAGCCGACGGCCGAGGCCGAGTTCGCCTTGGGGCGATGGTGCGAGGAGAACGACTTGCCCGACCTGGCCCCGATCCATTACGAGACCGCGCTGGAATATGACGAGGAGTTTGAGGCCGCTCATTTGAAGCTCGGCCACGTTGAGCGCGACGGCCAATGGCATACGCGCGACGCCCTCCGCGAGGCCGGCGGGCTGGTTCTTTGGAAGGGACGTTGGCTCTCCGAGGACGATCAGGAGCGGGAACTCGAAGACGAGCGGGCGGCCGAGGAGCATACTTCCTGGGTCCAAAAAATCCGAGCGTGGGACCGCGACCTCCGATCCAACGTCCCCGAACGGCGCAACGCGGCCGAGATCGAGCTGGGGCGGATCGACGATCCGGCGGCCGTGCCGGCCTTGCTGAAGGTCTTGGGGGCTTCGACGATCGATTCGAGGCTCGTGCTGGCCCAAGTGCTGGGCGGGATCCCGGGCGCGTCGGCGGCCCGGGCGCTGGTGGACATGATCTTGGCCGCCGATCGGGATTCGGTTCGCCTCGCCGCCCTGGATCAACTGAAGAAGCGGAACGAACCGGGGATCGCCGCGCGGCTGGTCAAGGCGCTTCGCTCCCGCAACCTTGAGCTCGTCAACCGGGCGGCCTGGGCGCTTGGAAACCTCGACGTCGCCGCGGCCGTCCCCAGTTTGCTCAAGGTCCTGGTGACGACCGAGGAGCGCGTCGTGCTGGTTCCCACCGACGGGTACGAGGCGGCGGGGGCGGCGCCAGGGCCCCGGTATCCGCCGATCCTGATGGCCTGGAACGGCGTCAACGCCGCGTTCCTGACTCCGCCCGTGGTGGCCCCCGGCGCGGTGGCCTACGGCGCGTACGTTGTGCCCGGAGTCTTTGGCTTCAACCCGTACAACGGCGCCCCCTTGAGCATCGGCGGCCTCGCCACCGGCGGCTACCAGCCGAGCCGGACTCCCATCGTGGGCGCCGACCGGGGCCCCGCTCCCCAACTCAGGACCTTCACTTACCAAAACGTCGAGGTCCACGACGCCCTGGTCAAACTGACGGGGCAAGACTTCGGCTACGACGTCGCGCAATGGCGAACCTGGGTGGCCCGAGCCTTCAACCCCCAACCCGAACCAATTCGCCGCATCCCCCAGCCGTGATATAATCGAACGGATGTCGGGCGGTTCGCGCGGCGTTCTAGGGCTGGGCTGGACGGAGCTGGACTGGGAGGGAATCGCGGTGGCCGAGGCCGAAACGGATTTCGACGCCGAGCTGGGACGGTTGATTCGCGAGGCCCGCCAGCGGCTCGAATCGCTGGCGAGGGCCGGCGTGACGACCCTTCCGCGCGCGGCCGAGATCGCCGTCGTCCCGCGCCGGGCTCGGCCCGAGCCCCCGGTGGAGGAGGAGTCGCCGAGCGTCCAACCCGAACCAACACCCGAGATCAGTTCGCCCCCGCCCACGTCTCCCAGTTCGCCCCCGCCCACGCCTCCCGTTGTCGAGCCGACCCGCTCTCGTCCGGCTCCGCCCCGCCCGCGCGCGGCGGAGCCGGCGCCGGCGTCGGTCCCGGCCCCGACGCTGTTTGGGCAGTCGGGGTTCGACGCTCCGCCCGTCCCCCCGGAAGAACGCGACGGGCTTTTGAGGGAGCTGGCCGAAGAGGTCGCCGGGTGCCTCAAATGCCCGATCCTGGCGTCGTCGCGAACCCAGACCGTCTTCGCCGACGGGAGCCCGACGGCCCGGTTGATGTTCATCGGCGAGGCGCCCGGCGCCGACGAGGACCGTTCCGGCGTCCCGTTCGTCGGCCCGGCCGGGCAACTGCTCACCGACATGATCACCAAGGGGATGGGTCTGAAGCGGGAGGAGGTCTACATCGCCAACGTCGTGAAGTGCCGCCCCCCAAACAACCGCAACCCGCTTCCCGAAGAGGCGTCGAACTGCCTCCCCTACCTGGAGCGCCAGATCGAGATCGTTCGGCCCGAGTACATCTGCCTTCTCGGAGCGGTCGCCACTAGCTCCCTCCTAAACACAGCGCTCGGCGTGGGCCGCCTGCGGGGCAAGTGGCATCGGATCCGGGGGATTCCGACCATCGCCACCTACCACCCCTCCTATCTGCTTCGCCGGCCCGCCGCCAAAAAAGAAGCCTGGGCGGACCTGCAAATGCTTATGCGGGCCATGGGCATCCCCATCCCCAAGCGGAAGGGATGACGCGAGCCAATTTCCCGGGATGCGGATCTCCCTCGGCGCTTCGGGAGCCTTGGCCGACCTCCGGTTGCGGTGGGGAATGAGCGGCCCCTGAAGCGAGAAGCCCCGGGACGGCCGCTGTAAGCGGGTGGGCCCGGTCGTTCCCAAGCTTTTCGACCGAGGAAATGTCGGCGCCTCCGTCGCGCCCGGGCGACGACGAGGTCCACTGGTTGTAGGAGCGGTCCCCCGTGGCCGCCCCTACATCATTCGGGTTCTCCTGGTCCCGCGCGCGGGACGGAGCCGCCGGAGGAAGTTCGGAACAACCGGGTCCGTCCGCCCGCTTATGGGGTGACCTGAACCGAGCCGTCCTCCTTGATGTCGATCGCGAACGTGTTGGAGCCTCGGGCGACCGTGACTCTGAGATTGGACGTGTCGGGCTTGCCGAGCGATTCGGGGACCGTGATCCGGAAGGTCTTGCCCGACTTGTCGGTGTAGGTTCCCCCGCCGCCGCGAGGGGGACGAGCGCCGGCTTTCGTTTTGGCGATCATGAACTCTCGGGGAGAGGTGGTCGGGTCGGGAAGCGCCTCCCGCCCCGCGTCGGGGGCCTCCTCCAAGCCGATCACCGCCACGCGGTGCGCGCCGACGACCGCGCCATCGCCCGAACTCTCGGTTGAGAGGGTGAACGAGCCGTCGGAGTTGATGGAGCCGATGGCCGGCGGTCCCGGCTCCTCGGGCTCGAACATGATCGAGCCGTACTGGATCGGCTCGCCCTCGTGGGTGATCTTGCCCCGAACCTTGGCGAGAACGAGTCCGTTGTCCGCGCCGCAGCCGATCGCCGCGGCCATCATCAAGACCACCGCGCCGAGGCAAACTAGCGACTTGCGCATGGTTCGCGCGCCTCCGCCCTTCGCTTTGAATCGTGCGTTTCTCAAAACGCCGCCCTCTCAAGCCTTGGCGAGAGAGGGCGGCCCGAAATCGCCGCGCCGCCCGCGGAAGCGACTTTAATAGGCGTCGGACGAGATGACCTCGCCCCGGTTCCGCGTGCTCAAGGCGTTGTAGGTCCTGGGGTTGATCGTCTGCTTGAGAAACCGAACCGAGCCGTCGGCCATCGCGAAGTTGCCGCCTCCGGGATGCTTGCTCTTGAAGGCGAAGCCGTAGACCTGGTTGCGGAAGCAGTGGGTCGCCTCGATCGCCGTGATGTACTCGACGCCGCAAACCGTGCCGTCGGTCTGATCAACTTGGCCGTCCTTGAGGTTGGTCAGCCAGTTGAGCGGAACGATCGTCCCGCCGTAGGCGCCGTGGCCGTTGGTCCAGGTGAGCTGTCCGTTGTAGTGGGGCGAGTTTTCGCCGAGAAGCAGCGTGTTGCTGGTCCCGTCCGAGCAGCTCGCCAAGTTGGTGACGGCCCCCGAGCTGCAATCGCCGAACATGCCGGTGAACGTGTTGTTGCAGCCCCAGCCCCGTCCCGGCGGCTCGGTCGAGTAGATGTCCAGAAGCGGGTTGCCCGTCCGCTGGTCTCCCCAGCTCGCGATGTAGTTCAACGGCCCCGCCGCATAGGCCGACCCGAGATCGAGAATGGTCGTCCATCGACGATCGTCGAACAGTCGATGGGAATCGTCGGTCGGACAAACGTACGCGCTGACGATCGAGCGGTACACCGTCGAGTGCTCGGCGCTCATGTTGGCCCCGTCGCCCAACGAGAAGTTGATCGCGTTGTACAGGGGCCCCTGTTCCACCTGCGGCAGGATGAAAACCGCCCACGACCACCAGGGCCCGCCCCAGCCGACATCGACCATCGATCCCGGCGGAAAGCTGCCGACGGTGTCGTGATAGTTGTGCATCGCCAGCCCAAGCTGCTTCAGGTTGTTGACGCACTGGGCCCGCCGCGCCGCCTCCCGAGCCGCCTGCACCGCGGGAAGCAACAAGGCGATCAAAACCGCGATGATCGCGATGACGACCAACAACTCAATCAGCGTGAAACCTCGCCTGCGCATGGGGACGCCCCTCCGAAGAACGTGGAACGAATCAAAAAACGGAAACCAAACGATCCGCGCGATCCTGATTCCAGTCGACGCCGCCGTCAATCAACGACGGACGGCCATGGCGCGATGTTGACGCTACATAGGGCTATGAATTCACCCGCTCCATGAAACAAAACAGAACAATGCACACATTTTCACACATGCAATTCATATAATAAAAAAGGGAAGCGAACTCCCCGAGCGGTGACGGCGAAGCGGATCGTTACTCGATCTTGTCCTTCAGCAGCCGGACGGCGGCGGCGAGGTCTCGGCCTCGGAACGAGTCGAGGATCGCGCGGTGTTCTTCGTAAATCTCCATCGCGTCGACGCTTCGCCTTTGGGTCTTCAGGAAGTGGGAGCGAATCCGTCCCACCAGGGTCTCCCAGATGGCGATCAGGTCGGGTTGGCCGGCGCGCTCAAGCAGGGCGCGGTGGAAGGCGAGGTCGGCCTCGGCGATGGATGGATAGTCCCGCCGTTGGCAGGCGTCGCGCATGCGGAGCAGGATTTCCTCCCAGACCGCGAAGTCGTTCTCGTCCAGGTCGTCGAAGACCATGCGGAGGGCGTAAACCTCCAGCGTCCGGCGGATCGGCGCGATCAGGTTGCGGATCTCGCGGGGCGCTTCGGGGGCGACGACGGCCCCGCGGTTGCGACGATTGATGAGCAGTCCTTGAAGCGAGAGCCGCTGCACGGCCTCGCGAACCAAACCCCGGCCGACGCCGAATCGGCTCGAGATCGCGGCCTCGGTGAGTCGACAACCCGGCTCAAGCCGTCCGGTGAGGATCTCGTCGCGCAAAAGATGGGCGATCCGCGAACCGGGGGAATCCGTCGCTTCGTTCGCCATAACTCAACGCTCTCGCTGAAATTTATAAGACTCAAAGAGACATGAAGAAACCGATCGAGTCGGCGTCGACATGAACGGGCGCGGGCCCTCAACAAACGACACTGTAGACAATCCGACCCCGATTGTCTACAATCCTCCCCGGTGCCGGCGAAGTTTTTTCGTGGACGGGGCCGCGGGGATTGTCTACAATCCAAACTCCCGCGGACGTTTCCCGCCCCCGTCTCAAGCGCATTCCTACCCGTAGCGAGGCGAGCCCATGTCCACCGATCGACTTGGAATCCTCCTTGGGACGATCGCGAGCCTCGCGATCTTCATCAGCGCCGCGGCCGCTTCCGCCGACGATGGCGAGGCGCACAAAATCGAGGCGTTCGAGAAGGAGATTCGGCCGATCCTGGTCGAGAATTGCCAATCGTGCCACGGCCCCGAGTTGCAGAGGGGGAGCCTGCGGCTCGACGCCCGGGCGTACTTGATCGAGGGGGGCGACTCGGGGCCGGCGGTCGAACCGGGCGAGCCCGCCGAAAGCCTCTTGATCGAGGCGGTCAAGAGCGTTGACGACGAGGCCGCGGCGATGCCGCCGGGGAAGCGGAAGAAGCTCTCGCCGGCGGAGGTCGAGGCCCTGGAGCGCTGGATCGCCGCGGGAGCGGTTTGGCCCGATGATGGACAGGTCGTCACGACCCGCAAGGACGCCTGGGCGACTCACTGGGCGTTCCAGCCGGTCGCCAACCCCTCGCCCCCGGAGACGGATCGGCCCGACTGGGTTCGTACCCCCATCGACGCCTTCGTCCTGGAGCGCCTGGAGGCCGAGGGACTTTCCCCCTCGCCCCCGGCCGACCGGCGAACCTTGATCCGTCGGCTCACCTACGACCTGACGGGACTTCCGCCGACGCCCGAGGAGGTCGACGCCTTCGAGGCCGACCCCGACCCGAACGCCTACGAGAAGCTGGTGGACCGGCTGCTCGCCTCCGAGCATTACGGCGAGCAATGGGCGCGGCACTGGCTCGACGTCGCCCGATACTCCGACACCAAGGGGTACGTCTACGGCCGCGAGGAGCGGTTTCTCGTCCAGTCGGCCGCCTATCGCGATTGGGTGGTCAGGGCCTTCAACGACGACCTGCCCTACGACCGCTTTTTGCTCGACCAGCTCGCCGCCGATCAGGTCGAGCCGGACGACCCCGAAGCGCTCGCGGCGATGGGCTTTTTGACCATCGGCCGGCGGTTCCTCGGCGTGACGCCCGACGTCATCGACGACCGGATCGACGTGGTGACGCGCGGAACGATGGGTCTGACCGTCTCGTGCGCCCGCTGCCACGACCACAAGTTCGACCCGATCCCAACCGCTGACTATTACTCCCTTTACGGCGTCTTCCAAAACTGCGCCGAGCGATTGACGCGAATCGGCGAACCCGAGACGAACGACGAGGCGACCGAGGCGTTTGAGGCCGAGTTGAACAAGCGGCTCACGACCCTTCGCGACGGCCTCGACGCCGAGCGCGCCGAGGCGTCGAAGCGGGTTCGGGCGCGGATCGCCGATTACCTGATGGTTCAGCTCGACCTCTCGGTCGTTCCCCCGGAGGGCTTCGACACCGTTCTGGGCGCCGACGATCTGATCCCGGGCTTCGCCCGCCGCTGGCGGGATTACCTCGCGAAGGCGGCCCTCGCCGATGATCCGATCTTCCGCCCTTGGCGCCGCTTCGCGGCGATCGACCAGGGCGATTTCGCGACCGAGGCGGCGAAGGCGACCGAGGAGCTGACCGCGCCCGGCGCTCCCCGGCTCAACTCCCGGGTGGCCGCGGCCTTCGCGACGCCTCCCGCGACGATCCAGGAGGTCGCCCAGCGCTACGCCGCCCTCTTCGCCGAAATCGACGCGCAATGGCTTGAGGCGTCGAAGGCCGAGCCCCCGCCCGTCGCCCTCGCCGAGGCCGACGACGAAGCGCTCCGCCGGGTGCTTTACGAGCACGCGTCGCCCTGCGTCGTCCCCGACGAGTCGATCGTCACGATCGAGTGGTTCTTCGACTCGGGCCAGGTGACCAAGCTCTGGCAACTCCAAGGGGAGGTGGACCGGTGGATCATCAACTCGCCACAGGCCCCGCCGTTCGCGGTGGCCGTGGTCGATCGGGCCGAAATTCGCGAGCCCCGGATCTTCGTTCGGGGCAGCGCGGCGAACCCGGGCGACGAGGTCCCTCGGCGGTTCCTCGAAGTCGTCGCCGGCCCCGACGCGGCGCCGTTTGAGCAGGGGAGCGGGCGGCTGGAGCTGGCCCGGGCGATCGTCGATCCCGAGAACCCGCTGACCGCCCGAGTCTGGGTCAACCGGATCTGGTCGCATCACTTCGGCGAAGGGTTGGTCAACACGCCCAGCGATTTCGGCGTCCGCGCCGATCCCCCCAGCCATCCCGAGCTGCTCGACTGGCTGGCGCAACGGCTGGTCGCCGAGGGTTGGCGGTCCAAGGCGATTCATCGCCTGATTCTCCTCTCGTCAACCTATCAACAGCGATCCAACGGTCCCGACTCGGCCGAGGCCCTCGAAGCGGCCCAATTGAAGGATCCCGAGAATCGCCTCCTTTGGAGGACGAACCCCCATCGGCTGAGCTTCGAGGAGTTCCGCGACACGCTTTTGGCCGTCACCGGAGAGCTGGATCCGCGAATTGGCGGCCGGGCGACCCAACTCTTCGGGGGCTCGCCCAACCTGCGACGGACGCTCTACGGGCTCGTCGATCGTCAGTTCCTGCCGGGAACGCTCCGGGTGTTTGACTTCGCCAACCCCGACCTTCACGTTCCGACCCGAAGCGAAACGACGGTGCCCCAGCAGGCCCTCTTCGCGCTGAACCACCCGTTCTTCGCCGATCGCGCCCGCGCCTTGGCCGCCCGATTCGCGTCGGACGACGCCGACGCCTCGATCCGCGCCCTTTATCGGGCGATTTACCAACGCGAGCCGACCTCCGGCCAGCTTGAGGCGGCGAGGGGCTTCATCGGCTCGGCCTCGAGCGAGCCCGAGCCGTCGCCTCCTCCCGCGACGCTCGCCTGGAGCCACGGCTACGGCCCCGTCGATCCGGCGTCGGGCCCTTCCGGGACGTTCACCCTCCTGCCCCACTTCAACGGCTCGGCCTGGGGAGGCGGCCCCAATTGGCCCGACCCGACTTTGGGCTGGGCCCGGCTCACGGCCGAGGGGGGGCATCCCGGCGACGACCTGAACCGCGCCGTGTTTCGGCGATGGACTTCCCCGATCCGGGGGACGATCGCCATCGAATCGACCCTGACCCACGCCGAAGCCGCCGGCGACGGCGTTCGGGGCTGGATCGTCTCCAGCCGGCTCGGCGTCCTGAAAACGGCGGTCGTCCACAACACGAAGGTCGATTTCAACCTGGCTTCGGTGGCCGTCGAGCCCGGCGACGCGATCGACTTCGTGGTCGACGTCCGCGAGGGCCTCAACAGCGATCAATACCTTTGGGCGCCCAAGATTCGCGCGCTCGGCGCCGAATGGCTCCCGACCGCGACGCCCGTCGCCGACTGGGACGCCGCCCGCGACTTCTCCGGCCCCATGACCAAACGCCTCAAGCCCTGGGAGCAACTGGCCCAGGCGCTTTTGATGAGCAATGAGTTTATGTTCGTGGATTAATCCGCGGATAAGTCTCGGGACGAGGCCGGGGGGGTGAGGCTCCCGTCGAGCCCCACCCATGGCTCCGGCTCGGCGGGAGCCTCGCCCTCCCGGATTGCCCGCTCGCCAAACCACCTCGAAATCCGACGACATCGCATAAGCCAAATTCGGGAACCACCACAAACCACGGGGCTTCCGCCATGCGAAACGCTTTCTCCGGTCGATTTCCAATCAACCGCCGCGCGATGCTTCAGCGCTCGGCGCTTGGCTTGGGGGCGCTGGGCCTCAGCGGCCTTTTGAGCGACCAGGGCGCCTACGCCGGCGCGGCCGACCTCTCCGCCGCCGGCCCCGGAGCGGGCGACCTGGCGCCCAAGGCTCCCCACTTTCCGGGCAAGGCCAAGCGGGTCATCCACTTCTTCCTCAACGGCGGGCCGAGCCACGTCGACACGTTCGACCGCAAGCCGATGCTGGATCGGTACGCCGGCAAGCCCGTGCCGATGAACCTGACCACCGAACGGAAGACCGGCGCGGCGTTTCCCTCGCCGTTCAAGTTCCAAAGGTACGGCGAGAGCGGCATCGAGGTCAGCGAGCTGTTCCACCGAACCGCCCAGCACATCGACGACATCGCCATCATTCGGTCGATGGTCGCCCAGGTGCCCAACCATGAGCCGTCGTTGATGCTCATGAACTGCGGCGACTCGGTCTTGCCCCGGCCGAGCGTCGGCGCGTGGGTCCTCTACGGGCTTGGGACCGAGAACCAGAACCTCCCCGGCTTCGTCGCCATGTGCCCCGGCGGATACCCGATCAAGGACGCCGAGAACTGGGGCTCGGCCTTCCTGCCGGGCGTCTACCAGGGGACGTTCATCGACCCGCAATTCCGCGAGGTCGACAAGCTGATCGAAAACATCCACAGCCCCCACGCCTCGACCGCCGCCCAGCGCAGGCAGCTCGACCTGCTGCGATCGCTCAACGATGAGCACCATCAAAGCCGCCCCGACCCCCGGCTCGACGCCCGCATCCAGTCGTTCGAGACCGCCTTCCGAATGCAGATGGAGGCCGACGACGCCTTCGACATCGGCCGCGAGTCCCGCCTGACGCGCGAGCTTTACGGCGACTCGGTCCACGGCCGGCAAACCCTCATCGCGCGACGGCTCTTGGAGCGGGGCGTCCGATACGTTCAGCTCTGGCACGGCGCGGGGCAACCCTGGGACAATCACGCCAACCTCGAAGCGGCGCACCGCCAACTCGCCGGCGAAATCGACCAGCCGATCGCCGCCCTGTTGACCGACCTGAAACAGCGCGGGATGCTCGACGACACGCTGGTCATCTGGGGAGGCGAGTTCGGCCGAACGCCGACCGTCGAGCTGGGAGCCGGCGGCGCGTCGCTTTTGGGTCGAGACCACAACCATTACGGCTTCACCGTCTGGATGGCCGGCGGCGGAATTAAAGGGGGGACCACCTACGGCGCGACCGACGACTTCGGCTTCAAAGCCGTTGAAAACCCGGTTGTCGTCCACGACCTCCACGCCACGATCCTTCACCTGCTGGGCTTCGACCACGAGCGCCTAACCTACCGCTACGCCGGCCGAGACTTCCGCCTCACCGACGTCAGCGGCCAGGTGATCGAGTCGATCATCGCGTAAGTGGTTCGCGGCGTCTGATCCTGGGAGGGCGAGACTGGATTGATGACGAGCAGGTGTTGACACGCGCGAGCGCGGTTCCCGAAATTGTTGCGCCGCGGCCAAGCATCCTTCTCCCTCCGGGAGAGGGGAAAACACGCCGCGGCGCAACAGAATGGCGATGTCTCAGTGGCGAATATCGCTCGGTCAACACCAGCTTTTCATCGCGCCAGCCTCGCCCTCCCAACGTTCCGAATATCGTTCCCTCCACCCCGACGGAAAACGGACCCAACCGCATGACGCGCGTCATCGCCCGCCCCGATCGCATCGACCTCGATTCCCCCGGCAGGCGCGACTACTGGGTCGCGCTGGAGCACGACAGCATCTGGGGAGACCACCTAATCCCCCTCTCGGTCTGGGTCGGCCCCGAGGCCGCTTCCGACCGGGGCTTGGTCGCCTTCGGCTCCAACCACGGCAACGAGTACGAGGGGCCGATCGTCCTGAAGCACCTGATGCGCCAGATCAAGCTGGAGGACGTTCGGGGGCGGATCATCTTCATCCCGGTCCTGAATCCGTCGGCCTTCCGGGCGGGGACGCGGGAGAGCCGCCCCGACGACGGCGCGAACTTGAATCGGGCGTTCGTCGAGGGCGCGGGGACGTCTCCGGCCCTGGCCGGCATCACCCACCGCATCGCCGCGTTCGTCCGCCAGTGGATCTGGCCCCGGGTCCACGTGGTCATCGACCTCCACGCCGGGGGAGACGTCGCCCGTTTCGCCCTCTGCGCCAACTATCATCGGGTGGATGATCCGATGCTCGCCGAAGAGATTGAGCAAACCGCCCGATGGTTCGGCACCCCCTGTTTGATGGTCTACCAGAACCTGACGCCGGGCCTGCTTCCCAGCGAGGCCGAGCGCCTGGGCAAGATCACCGTCGGCACCGAGCTGGGCTGGGGCCGCGCGGTCAACGTCGACGGCGTTCGGCACGGCAAGCAGGGCGTCATGGCGGCGGCGATCCGCCACGGCCAGCTTCGGGGCGAGATCGAGCCCATCGACCACCACAAGGCGGGAACCCAGCGCGTGCTGGAGATGGTCGACCGCGACTGCTTCACCGTCGCCCCCTTCGACGGCCATTACGAGCCGCTTTTGGAGTGCGGGACCGCCGTTCGACGAGGCGAGACGGTCGGCCTGCTCCACGACTTCGACCATATCGACATGGACCCTTGGCCGGCGACGGCCGGCGTGGACGGCGTCGTCCTCGCCCAGGCTTGGGCCGCCCCGGTCCCCCGGGGACAGCACATTGTCGTCGTGGGCCGCCTCGTCTCCTGACGCCGACGGCCCCGCGGCCGTCGCTCGTTTTTCCCCTTCCCATTCCCGTTCGGAATCGGACATGAAAATCACCGAGATCGTTTGCCAAATTCTTCGAATCAAGAACGTTGAGGCCAAGACGGCCAGCAGCCAGGACTCGGTCCTCGTCCGAGTCCGAACCGACTCGGGTATTGAGGGCATCGGCGAGGCCGACTCGTCGCCCGAGATGGTCAAGGCCGTCATCGACGCCCCGTTCAGCCATAACGTCGCCACCGGCCTTCGAGGACTCTTAATCGGCGAGAACCCGCTGGAGACCGATCGGATCTGGCAAAAGATGTATCGCCGGACCATGTATTGCGGCCGGCGGTCGACGACCATCACGGCGATGGCGGCGATCGACATGGCGCTTTGGGACATCAAGGGCAAGCACTTCGGCGAACCGATCCACCGGCTCCTCGGCGGCAAGCTCCACGACCGATTCCGCGCCTACGCCTCGATCCTCTTCGGTCGCGACGGCGAGGAGACCGCCGCCATCGGCCGTCGCTGGCGCGAGGCCGGCTATGACGCCGTGAAGTTCGGCTGGGAGCCGATGGGCGAGAGCGAGGCCGTCGACCTCGACTTGGTCGCCGGCGCCCGCAAGGGGCTGGGAGACGACGCCACGCTCTTGATCGACGCCGGCTGCGTCTGGGACGCCCGCACGGCCCTCGATCGGGCCAAGGCGTTCGCCGAGCACCGCATCGGCTGGCTTGAGGAGCCGCTCCACCCCGACGACTACGAAGGCTATCGCTGGCTCCGCGACCGCTCGCCGGTGCCGATCGCCTCGGGCGAGGAGGAATGCGGCCGGCAGTCGTTCCGCCCCTACATCGACGGACGCTGCCTCGACATTTATCAGGTGGACCTCTCGCGCAACGGCTTCACCGACTCGGCCTACATCCGCCAGCGGGTCGAGGAGATCGGCGCCCGCCTCTGCAACCACTGCTACACCAGCCCCGTGACCGTCGCCGCCAGCCTCCACTGGCTGGCAACCTGCCGCGACGCCTTCATCTTCGAAGACTGCGTCGAAGACTCCCCCCTCCGCCACGAGCTGACCCACGAGAAGGTTCAGGCGGTCGACGGCTGGATCACCGTCCCCGACCGGCCCGGGCTCGGCGTGACGATCAACGAGGACTTCGTGAAGTCCACCCTCGTCACCGAGTCGCGATAACGCGAGCAAGCCTTCATCGCCCGCCGCCTCCCGCCCAATCGGCGCTCGAGACGATGGGCCTTGGAGGAAAGAGCCGATCAGGAGATCACCGATCCCAGGGAAGCCCCCATCCCGGGAACGTCGATCTCCCGATCGGCGTCCGGGCCAGCCGCCGTGGGGACGAAAGCTGATCGGGAAATCGACGAGCCCGGGAAAGTATCCAGTCCGGGCCGCCCCATGACTCCAGTCGAGGAGAAGCGCCCATGAGCGCCCCGTCCCCCGCGCGACCGTCCCGCGTTCGCTATGGCGTGCTGGCCATGGTCTGCGCCCTGTCGATGATCACCTATATCGACCGGGCCTGTTTCGGCGTGGCGGCGCCGTCGATCGCCGCGGAGTTGGGGCTGACCGACGTCTCGGAATTGAAGTGGGCGATGACGGCCTTCGCGATCGCCTACGCCGTCTTCGAGATCCCGGCCGGAGCGCTTGGGGATCGGATGGGCCCCCGCGCGTTGCTTTTGCGGATCGTCCTTTGGTGGTCGGCCTGCACGGCCCTAACCGGCGTGGTGGGCCTGCGCGTCGGAGGGGTCGCGCTGGGGGGGCTTGGAACCTTGGTGACGCTCCGGTTCCTCTTCGGCGCCGGCGAGGCGGGGGCCTACCCCAACATCACCCGGGCGCTTCACAACTGGCTGCCGACCCGGAGTTGGGAGACCGCCCAGGGGATGGTCTTCATGTCGGGCCGGCTGATGGGGGGGCTCACCCCCTTGCTTTGGGCCTTCCTGGTCGGGGGCGCGGCCGGCTCGACCGGCTTCGTAACCTGGCGAGGGGCCTTCATTCTCTTCGGAGCGTTTGGCGTCGTCTGGGCCCTGGTCTTCGCGCTCTGGTTTCGCGACCGTCCCGACGACCACCCAAAGGTCAACGACGCCGAGCGCGCCCTGATCGCCTCGGAGTGGCGCGGCCGGGGGAGTCACTCGGCCGTCCCTTGGAGAGCCTTGGCGACCAGCCGGAGCCTCTGGGCGCTCTGCGTCATGTATTGCTCGGTCAACTACGCCTGGGCGTTCAACATGACCTATCTGCCGGCGTACATCCAAGAGCGGTTCATGCTGGCGGAGGGAGACAAGCTCGGAGCGCTCTACAAGGGGATGCCGCTTTGGGTCGGCGCCGCCGGCTGTTTGCTGGGCGGCCTGTCGGTCAACGGCCTGGCCCGGATTCTGGATGATCGCCGCCTGGCGCGCCGAACGCTCGGCGTGGTGGCGCTCTCGGCGGGCGCGGCCTGTTGGTGGGGGGCGGTCCGGGCGGAGAACATCCACCAGTTCTGCATTTTAATCTCGCTGGCGGCCTTCACGATCGACCTCACCCTGGGGGCGGCCTGGGCGACCTGTCAGGACCTGGGGCGCGAGCACGCCGCGGTGACGGCCGCCTGCATGAACACCATCGGCACGCTCGGCTCGG